>Ga0058867_1086008_pt1 | contig 16213 bp, 18 predicted proteins | sample TNRReaAerobicRNA_FD_59632 | JGI IMG/M metagenome (GOLD analysis project Ga0058867, IMG submission 59632) | Wastewater treatment Type I Accumulibacter community from EBPR Bioreactor in Madison, WI, USA - TNR Reactor, Time E -22min-Aerobic_ RNA... | ecosystem: Engineered > Bioreactor > EBPR >... | reverse complement strand
GGCGAATTTTAGGTATTGCTCGGGGTCCCAACTCATTCCTTGAAATCCTTTGTGGTGACATGAGCAGCGCAGTCGACGGCATGAAAGTCAGCAACGCCCTTATTTGCCGATACAGAAGCTAGTGAACTGGCTGCACGCCTTGCCATTGTTGGACGTGAAAAACTCGAAACCAAGTCATGGGCACAAATATGGGCACACTTTTTGAGGTTGTCCCATCTGAGCGATGCCGGCGGATTACAGCCCAACCCGGATGGCGCCGGCGCCGATGCTACGCCATTACTGGCCCTGCTTGGTGGCCCTCGATCGCCGACCAGCCGAATGCGCCACAAAAGCGAACACCCGCACCACCGACAGATACCTTACCCGATACCATGGCGGCCGATACCATGAACCTTGCCCATGAACCATCGCCGCACCAAAGAAAAACCCAGCGCGGTGCGGGGTCGGTTCTTGAAGTGCTCGCAGTCGGCACGCGGCAGCGATTGGTGCAGCCTATCGCTTCACCACGAACCATAGTTATCATTCTGTCGGCCGTCTGTCCTCGCCTCAAGCCGTCATCTGGTCACGGCCTGCAAGATTGCGGTCGGGGCCTGAGTAAGCCAGAAAGGAAAACGCCCGCACCGTCGAAACGGTAACGGGCGCAGGCCTGAAGGGCCGGTGTCGCTACTCCCTGCCGTTTTCCATCTGAGCATTGACGACGGTGTCGACAAGGGCCTTCGCCATTTCGACGAAATGAACCATTGCCCACCGGGCGCCATCGTCTAGCGCGTCCGAGTCGCTGCCCAGGCTGACCGCCGTGCCCAGGAACATCGAAGCCCCTTCAAGCGCGCGTTCGCTCGTGATGCCCTCGCTTACGACGAAGAACTGCCCAGGCCTGCCCGCAGGGGCGAAGTCGGGCGTTGGCTGGAATTCCGTTTGCTCATTCATGGCACGCCTCCGCAGCATCAAGGAACGAAGCCAGGGCTGCAGGCAGTTTGCTTGCGTCGCCGTGTAGCGCGTCCTGAACGTCGTACAGGTCATCGACCACGCGCCAGAGTGCGATGGCCATGTCGTGCGATAGGTGCGCCTCATTGACGACAAGACGCGCCTTGTTGATGGCGTCGAGCAAAACCAAACTGACAGCGGCCAAGGCGGTGATGCCGTCAGGTGTGAAGCGGTCGAGACTTTGAAGCGTGCGGGAAGGGCGCGTATAGGCGCCGGGGAAATTGGGCATGGTGAAACTCCTATTCATGCGGTGATGTCTTCCGCCTTCCCCGCTGTCAAACGGAGAGGGCAGACCGTGCGGGTTGACAGACCGGGAATAGGAACCGGCGCATCCGAAGATGCCCCACACGGCCGCCCAAAACTTGGAGCCATGCAGACGGACACAAAAAAGCCGCAACTCAGGCGGCTTGTCCGCCTATTCTCCGGGCTGTCAAACCCGCATCGCTGATGTGCAGCGACAGGCAGACCGTAATTCAGTCCGGCGGAGCTTGTCAAGTTCCGATAGAATCAAATCCATTGCTACCGGAGGGCTTAAGATGAAACTGCTCCTCGTGTTCCTGTGCGCTGCCCTTCTTTCGTCGCTGGCTTTCGGGCAGACCTACTACAAGTGCCGAGGGCCTTCAGGGCGTGCCTCGTATGCTGACGTTCCATGCGCAAAAGGATGGAGCGAGGAGCAGGTAGTTTCAGAATACAAGCGCCCCGCGCCACCCCAAAGGTACGTGCAGCCGCAGCAAGACGCTGCCCCGCCACAGTACGCCCAGCAGCCCCAGTACGTCCCGCCGCAGAAGAGCAGCGATGCAAGGATGCTCGACGCGAAAGTCGCCGAGGCCCTAGGCACTGGCGATTTTAGGCGCGCAAAAGGGCTGGCTCTAACATCAGAGCATTGGCAGATGATTGCTGCGGCGGAACAGCGCATAAACCAAGCCGTCACCGGGCGCACAGATGCCGACTTGCGTGCCGAACTTGGCAAGAGCCAGGAATGCAAGAGTGCGCAACGGAGCTATGACATCGAATCCAGTTCGATTGCACGTAACGGCGCTGCCATCAACGCTGCGCAACAGCGCATGTACGCGGCTTGTGGCATCACCCCACCTACAGTTGTCGAGAATCGCACCATCGTCAACGATAATCGACGAACCGTCGTCGCGCCGCGCGCCATGAACTGTCAACAGGCTGGCGGTGGGCAGATAGATTGCTGATGACAGTGAGGGCGGTTCGCGGCTTGCTGAGTCATGACATTGCCTCCGCTGCCCAATCGAGAGCAGTAACTCGCCCCGGCTTACCGCCGCTTGACTGGTAAGCTCTTTGGTAAGCTTCCGCCGTTCGCCAATCTTGAACCGGAGCGGCCCGCTGTCTTTCCGCCATCGCCTGCACTGGGGTGGACATATGTCCACCCTGCCGGCCAAGCATGTTGCCTGCCGATGGATTGCTGAACACGTTTCCTGGAGTTGCGACCGCTTGAGGCGTGTCAATATTGACACACAACGTGTGACGTAGGCATCTGGCGCCCGTCAGAAGCGGCCACTTTCTGCGATGCTGTTTGCGTATTTCCACCGGGGGCACTTAAGCTAGACTTTCGCGGACGCCGCATTGACCAGACAAAATTCTGCGGAACTGAACGCCGTTTTGCTGGAAAGCTCCGTGGAAAGCATCGCCTCGACTATCGCCCTCACGAGCCTTGCGCGTTCCTCCGCGCCCTGCTTTCTTCCTGCCAGCAGGGGAGCCGAATACCTCGTCGCTATTTCCTCGCTGTCAGCAGCGGTCGCGAATGCCGCTTTTGGCTGTTTACCTCCTGTTCTCAGCGGCTACGGAGAGTCGCCGGCGACGGCTAACCCGATCTGTTGCTAAGTCATTGCTCTCAACAGCCGATGCCACCGGATAGCGGACACCATCATCGGCGAAGCGTCTGTACGCGTCTCCCCAAAGACGACATGCAACTCGTTGGACTGTCTTGTCGCCTTTCTCCTGATCTTTTGGTGGAAACGTTTCCACCCCTTCTTGTTTCGACTGGGCGTAAACGTTTACACTTTCGAGCTGATTTCTTTACGTAATGACGTATGTGTGTGAGGCAACACACTTCGCCGGTGGGGAGGTGGGCCAAAAGCCGTAATTGAAGTGATCTTGGCGTATGCTATCACCCTAATCAGCGCTCTGCCGCTTTGCCGATCTGTGATCGTGTATAGAGGCACAAAGCCTCCTTCGTTAAGGTTTTCGGCGTTCCGAGCGACATCGATTTCGGGAGTTGGCCGCTATGTTACGTAGCAAAACTGTCGCCATGAAACTATGGTTTCGTCAGGAACCCGTCCATGCGCAGTTTGTCTTGGCTGTCAATTTTCGCCTACAGCGTGTTCGGCATATTTGTCTTCGATCAGCAGTTGCACGTGAAGAATCTCAGGGCGCATTCCAATCATTTGCTCTGGCCCTCAAGATTTCAGCCTTCGCTGGCACGTTCACTGGGCTTGCGTATCCCGTGTATTACGGGTGCCCGCCGCCGCTTACTTCACTTTTACTATATCCGCAGTTTGGGAGGGACTTATGAGTTTCTTCGGGCTATTTGGAAAAAACGCACCACCTTCGGTAACCGCGCACATCCTCGACCCCAAGATTGGATATTCCACGGAAACGTGGACGGTTGGACAGGACGTTCAGCGCGAAGCAGTAGAGAAGCTCGCTGAGAGTGGAAACCTATTCGTCGTGGTTGTTTACGAGGCCGGCACGCCAAAGCGACTGATCTGCAAACGTGAAATTTGGAACCAGACCAAATCTCAGTTTGAGAGCATAGACGCAGAAGGAGATGCGTCTATTCGCCGAGCGATGGACGAGATCAATAACCTGAGGTGAAGACGAAACCTAACAAGGCGCTAATGTGGGATGCAAGCCGAAACGCAGCGCAGCATCCCACAGCTTAGAGGTTGAGCGACCGCTGACAGTCACGACGGAAATCGCATTTGGGTAGTGAGCAGTTCGGGCGACTTGGTTAAACCAGTCGTATCTTGCGTCGCGCGTTTTCTGCGCAGAAGAATATGCGCCAAGTCGCCCGTTTGTCCTGTCGGAATGATTGAATCGCTCCGAGACACGGCACTTGCGCGAAATAAAGCCCTGTCGGAATCGAAGAAGACGCAACCGCCCACACGTGAGGTTTTATCCGGTCTTACAGCTTCGGTTTCTTCGGCCTGCCGCCCTTCCGGCCGTTGATGCGTGACTGCTCTTTCCCTGCCCCAGTCTTCGGGCCAGTGCTCATGCCGCCGTGCCACTTGCAGCGCCCGCTGGCATACAGGGTCGTGGTTTTGCCGGGAGTCCCGGCCCAGGTCCTTGCGCCTCCAGCCAATCGCGGTAGGCCCACAAACTTCCAAACTCGGCCATTACAGCAGCGCGACTGGTCCCTGCTTTTTCGAGCAACCGGTCAAGTTCCCACTCTACGTCATCGCTCTGCCGGTATTGCTCCAGCTTCGTCAAGCGACGTTGCAACGGGCTCACAGTTTGGCGTCCTGTTCAGACAGAAAAATCACGCGACCTGGCCGACCGTGAGTGCCAGCCACGGCTTCTGCCTCTGACCGTGCCATGAAATCGTCCTCGGATTCGTCTGATTGCCGGTTTGCGGTTCGGTCGCCGATGATCGCTTGGACAACTTCCCCGGAGTCTGCCCGAATGATTCGCCTGACGATGAGTTTGATGCCGTTTTCCTCGGGGCGTGCCGCCGCTTCCAGCTTGGTCATGCGTCGTTCAAGTGCTGTGCTCATTTCAACCTCGTCGGGTAGGAAAATCACCCGCCAGACACGGCGGTCTTTTGCGCATCGTACTGGTCAAAAATCGCATTCCATTTCACGGACACCGCACTATCGCCTTGCCACTTGGGATAGTTCGGAACTATCTGCACTTCGGTCGGATGGTCGGGCACAGTCCTTCGCGCGGTCAGCCAGTCGCGGAATGCAATCAGTGTGCCGAAATCGGCCAGCATGGCGGCGCGGCTTGTTCCCATCTTTTCGAAGGCGTTGTCGACCGCTCCCCCCACGTCGTTGCGGTCCCTGATTTCTTCTAGCTTGTGTAGCCGGCGTTCGACTGCTCTCATTGTGTTGCCGCCAATGCCGTGATGCGCGCTTCGATCTCGTTACCGTCTTGATCGACTTTCACAGAGTCACCGCCAGGAATCAGCCGAAGGCGTGACGTTACCCGCATGGTGCCCGCCTCGATCAAGTGGATGACAAAGTCGAGCTGTCCGCGAGCGCCGATCGGACGTTCGAGCTTGCTCACCCTTTTCTGCAATGCGTTCATTTGGCGACTTCGAGTGCGCTGATACGGGCTTCAAGCTCTTGAGTTTCAACTGCCTTGCGGCGCGCCTCTACGATACCGGCCAAGGTCGCTGCCTCTCCCGGCAGGATGTCGCCGGCCGCCACCGCCTGCAAGATGGCCGCCTGAGCTTGAGCGACGCCATCAGCAGAGCCCGTATCCGGCAAGTTCAGGAAGATCGGGCGCTCCTTTGCCGGTGGCACCAGCCGTTCGAGTACCAGCCTGGCAGCGCTCATGTCGCCCTGTTTGGCCATTTCGACGACCTTCTTTGCGATGGCGTCGGCTCCTTCCTCCATGGCCGCCAATGCAACTAGGGTCATGCGGTTCCTGCTGCCCGCGGGCCTGCCTTTGGGATTCCCCGATTGACCGGGTTTCCAGCCAGGGCGCAGGCTTTCGGTTTTCGTCTTGTCGCTCATTCGTTGTACCCCGACGGTGTTTTTTCAGTGTGCCGCTTGTCTTGTGTGACGCTCACGAAACCATATCGCCGGCCAATCTCGGCCCAAGCTCGCTCTGCAGAGCGCCGCGCTGGTTCCGACTTTTCGACGCGTGTCAGAAGCGCCAGCAGCGCATGTAGCGGCGCATTCTGCTCGTCACCTATGGCATCTATGGCCGCCCGCCTGTCGCGAGTACGCTGAGCCCGTTTGCGCTCGCTGTCAGTCATCGGTCGTTCACCCTTGGCTGGCCTGCCTCGCTTCGTGACAGTCACAGTTTCGTCACTCATCGTGTTTTTCCAATTACGTGATGGTCACGATAATATCAGATTCGGCCGGCATACGATATGCCCATCCCCGCGAACCGGTTGAAGTCGTGAGAAGACGGATGAAGCTAGGCCGACGCAACCAGAGTCCTGACCCGTCGACTTGGATGTACGGGAAATTCTAGCGAATGGCTATTGTGGGAACTGACACACTTGCCGCACTGTACCCACCAGATCATCCTCGCCACTCTAGCCGTCGGCCGCTCTTGCCGCTTTAGGATTGGCCCTTCCTCCGCGCAGGGGATACACTCAGCGCTTTCTTGACGCCGACGTAACCCGAATGTCTCGCGAAACCGATGCCCGCATGGTTGTCGACCAGCTCCTGAAAGATGCTGGATGGGACATCTTCGACAAGTCGCAAGTCTCGACCGAAGAACCGGCTGCCGATGGGCGTGCAGATTACCTGCTCAAGAACTCGCTCACGCGCCCGCTGTGTGTCATCGAAACCAAGCGGTTCGGCAAAGACCCCTATGGCGCCAAAGAACAGACCTTGCCCTACGCACAGGGGCTGGGTGCGCCGTTTATCATCCTGTCGAACGGTAGCGAACACTATTTCTGGGACTACGGTGACGGCGATGCACGGCCGATCATGGGCCTGCCTTCGCAGGCCGATCTGGAAACCCGCGCCAACCTCAAATACCACCGCAAAGGCACGCTTCAGGAAACCTTCACGGTGCTGCCTTACCCGGAAACCTTCTGGTTCCGTGGTGAACAGGCCGAGGCGCGGCGCTACCAGCTCGAATGCCTCAAGGAAGCCGACAAGGCGCTGGTTACTGGCCGTCGCCGGATGTTGTTCGAGATGGCCACTGGCACCGGCAAAACGCTGACCATCGCCATGCTGATGAAACGTTGGTTTCAGTCAGCGGCGATCTCCCGTGTCTTGTTCCTCGCCGACCGTATCGAACTCGCCAAACAGGCCAAAGAGACTTTTGATGAATACCTCAAGGATTGGCCGACCGAACTGCTCTACGGTGGCAAGCGTAGCCTCGAAGGCCAGATCGTCGTTGGCACGCTGGACACCGTCGCCGCGCAATTGGGTGAAGGTGGCTTCGGCCATGCCTATTTCGATCTGGTGGTTACAGACGAATGCCACCGCTCGATCTACAACAGCCACCGCGCCACGCTGGGGCATTTCGATGCTGTGCATATCGGCCTCACGGCTACCCCCAGCCCCGGTGAGCTACGCTGGGTAAGCGAGAAGGAGCGCCAGCTCGTCAAGAACACCTACATGTTCTTCGACTGCTGGGACAGTGCCGCGAAGCAGGGCAAGCCGACGTTCACCTACACTATTCAGCAGGGCATCAAAGATCGTTGCTTGGTGCCTTACAAGATCTACGTCGCCGACACCCAGCTTAGCCTTGAGGGCACCACCTGGAACGAGGAAGAAATCAGTGCCACGGATTGGGGTCGGCGCGCAGAATCGGAAGATCGCCTAAAGACCATGCTCGACGAGTTCTTCCTTGTCGAAACTCCGCGTATGAAGGAGCGCCCGCGCAAGACCATCGTCTTTTCCGTTTCCGACAAGCAGGCCGATATGCTGGTAAAGCTTATCAACCGCCTCCTGTCCGACGATCTGTGTCTCGCCATTGCGACGCGCCTGAATGTATCGCCCGGCCAGGTGCGCGAGTCCTTCGCCGAGAAGATCACCAGTTACACCAACAAAGGCGATCCCAAACCGGCAATCAATCGTTTCAAGTATGACCCATTGCCCTATATCGCCGTGTCGGTGGACATGCTCGACACCGGTTTTGATCACAAGGAAATAGAAACCCTTCTAATGCTTCGCCCCACCAAGTCTGCGGTGAAATACGCCCAGATGCGCGGCCGGGGGAGCCGCATCTGTCCCAAGATCGGCAAAACGGAATTCTGGATTTACGATTTCGTCGGCAACGTCGCTCGCTTCAATGACACCAGCGTTGACTACCGCAAGCCGAAGGAGATCGGTCACGGAGGCGGGGGCGGCAATGGCCCAGGTCCCGGCCCAGGTAATGGCTGGGTGGTCATTCCCGAAGGTGAAAGAGAAGACAAAATTCTCAACCAGCACATGATTTTGGTTGGTCCAGAGGGGCTGCAAATAGACCGCCATACCTATCAGGATGAATGGGTGTCCAAGGTGTCCGAACTACACAAGGCCGATCCCGTAGTCCAGAAAATCTTTACCGGCCAGCCGGTTAGCGAAGAGGAGTGGGAAGCCCTGCGGCGTCGCCTTGATGCCCCGAAGAACTATTTCTCCGAAGGCAGCCTGCGTAAGGCGTTCGAGCAACCGACCGGCTCGCTTACCGACTTTATCCGCGCAGCCCTGGGCGTCTTCAAGTTTCCCACGCGCGAGGAACGCATCGAGCGCGTCTTCGATGCTTGGGTGACGCAACACTCAAGCAGTCTCAACCCCGGCCAGGCCAACATGCTGCGTTTGCTGAAACAGCGCGTTCTAACTGGGGACACCGTCGAATTGCGCATCTTCAGCCAACCGCCGTTCTCAATTTACGGTGGCCGGGCACGCATGGAGCAACTTTTCGGCAAGGACGGCCTCGCGCAGGTCGTCGAAGAACTCAACACGCTGCTTGCCGCGTGACCCCAAAAACAACGCATCACGATAGGACTACATGGATTCCGGCCAACTCAATTCGCTGCTCAAGCGCCTCTGCAAGACCTTGTGGGAAGCGCAAGTCTCCAACCCGATTACCTACGTTACCCAGCTTTCCTATCTGCTCCTTCTCAAGATGTTGGAGGAAATGGACGCCGAACACGAAGACGCGGGCAACGAAAAGCGCAAAACCCTATTTACCGAAGTTAGCACCGCCAGTTGGGGCAAGGTCGACTTCGAGCCGCTGCGCTGGAGCGTGCTCACCAGCAACCCCAATAACGCGAGGATGCTTGTTACCCTGCGCGACACTCTGCCCAAACTGGCCGAGCACCCGCTGCTCTCGCAAGGTGCCCGCGCCATCTTTAGCGGAGCGGCGGTCGTCATTCCGGACGGTGCAACGCTGCGCAAGCTTACCGATGCGCTTTCGCCTGTTGCATTGCTCGCTGAAGATTCCGACGTCAAGGGCGACTTGTTCGAGATGCTGGCCAGCGATCTCGGCGGACAAAAAGCATCCGCGCAATTCCGCACCCCACGCCACCTGATTCGCGTCATCGTTTCGATGGTCGATCCCCAAATCGGACAGACTTGTTGCGATCCCGCTGTCGGCACCGGCGGTTTCATCATTGCCGCCTACGAGCACATTCTGCTGGCCAACACCTCGCCGGACTTCATCCGAGAAATTGATAGTCCCTACGGTGGCAAGGTCAAGCGCGGTGTCGGCGACAAGCTCAAGCGCGCGCAGTGGGATTTTCTCCAAACCGGTGCCCTGCACGGCTTCGACGGCGATCCCGACATCCTGCGCATGGCCGCTATGAATGCCGTGCTGCACGGCTTCGATCATTCGCCCATCGTTCGCCGCGATTCCATTTGTGGCGGCGAAGATCGCTGGGACGAAGTGCAGTTCGACATCCTTCTGGAAAATCCACCATTCTCCGGCGCGCGTAGCGACGCCAAGCCCTCGCTGCGCATCGAGAAAGGCGACAAATATGTGCTGTTCCTCGCCCATGCCCTGCGCTCGTTGCGCACGGGTGGCCGCGCCGGCATTATTTTCCCCAACGGTATTCTGTTCGGGGACACACGTAGCCATATCGAAGTCAAGAAGCGCCTGCTGGATAAGTTCGATCTGCAAGCCGTGGTCATACTACCCAAGGGTATGTTCGAGCCCTATACGCCGAACCCAACCTGTTTTTTTATTTTCGGGCACAGTGGTAAGCCAACTGAAAGCGTCTGGTTCTATCGTCTCGAAGGCGACGGTTCCTCACTCACCAAGGCACGCAAGTTCGGCCTGCAATATCGCAACGACTTCCCCGACCTGCTCGCCAAATGGCCGGCTCGGGTCGAAGAGCCCGGTCGTGCCTGGCGTGTACCCGCGCAGGCGATCCGGGACAATAACTACAACATGACGCTTTCCGGGCTTGGCCTCATCGAACCAGACAAGACCGAGCACGAAGCGCCAGAGGAAATTCTGGAGCGTGTCGCCGAAAAACAAGATCGCGTGTTGGAGCTGATCGAGGAAATGCGCGCGTTGCTACTTGAAGAGTCGGTCGATGCCCCAGTTTGAGTTGCCTGACGGGTGGGAGTGGCGGACGCTGGGTGATGTGGCAAGCATTTCTGCCGGAACCACAGCCCCGCAAGAGGAGAAGTATTTCGTGGAAGGCAGGTATCCGTTCGTTCGCGCCAAAGACGTTGGGCGATGCGGCCGTACTGCCAACCTCGTCGCAACCGCAGACTGGGTAAATGACCTCGCCATCAATAAAAAACGACTAAAGCACGCCCGTAAAGGTGCGATCCTTTTCCCAAAGAGCGGGGCGTCAATACTTACTGGCTCACGGGCCAAGCTTGGCGTAGAGGCTTACGTGGTCAGTCATCTAGCAATTGCCGACGGAGATCCCACTATCGTTGATGATTCATGGCTTTTTCACTGGCTATGCACGGCTGACATGGTTGCACTTGCGCAAAGTGAATCTGGCTATCCATCGCTGCGACTAAGTGACGTTCAAACGCTTGAAATTCCTGTCCCACCAATCCCAGAACAGAAACGTCTTGTTGCACGCATTGAAGCCCAAACCAGTCGCGTCGAAGCCGTGCGCAAAGCGCAGCACGAATTAGTCCACGAAATGCATAGCGTGCTCGTTGGTTTCTACGCTGAAATCACCGCCGCCGCCGAGTGGAAACCCCTGTCCGAGGTTGCGCCGCAAGCTCGCCGCCCTGTCACCGTGCAGGCTGGTCAAAGCTATCCCGAGCTGGGCATTCGCTCTTTTGGCAAGGGCACGTTCCACAAGCCAGCGATCAGCGCTGAACAGCTTGGCAGCAAGCGGCTTTATCATATTCACCCCGGCGACCTGATTTTCAACAATGTCTTCGCCTGGGAAGGTGCGGTAGCCGTCGTCAAACCGGAAGACGTGGGTCGGGTTGGTTCGCATCGCTTCATTACCTGCGTGCCCAAGCCCGGTGTGACCACCACGCCATTTCTCTACTTCCACTTCACCACCGAGCAAGGCTTGCACGATCTCGGCGACGCGTCCCCCGGCGGTGCCGGCCGTAACCGCACGCTAGGGCTGAAAAATCTTGCCGCCATACGGGTGCCCGTGCCCAGCCATGGCAAGCAAGTCGTCTTCACGCGCCTGTGGAACAAAATAGAAACCACACGCCGCCTGCAGGCCGAGTTGAAAGCCGACCTAGCGGCCTACGTTCCGTCTGTACTCGCCAAAGCCTTTCGGGGCGAGCTTTGACGGCGCTGACGATCTTTGTCCCGCGCCTGAACGACGCTCACGACGATTTCATTGCGATGGCGAAAATCTGGCGGGAGGTTGACGCGGCGGGTGATGGCGCCGAGGTTAGTTTCGACTTTTCCCGCTGCTGGTTCCTTCAGCCCAATGCCGTTGTGTTTCTCGGTGGTTTGGCGCGGGTAATCGGCCATCGCGGAGGGACAGCACGATTTCTGTTCGGCACGATGATTGATTGCGTTCGCGTCAACCTGTTGCAGAACGGCTTTGCCCACGCGCTGGGTGCCGAAACGATGCCGTGGCAGGGCAATTCGATCCCCTACCGGGAGTATTTCACACAGGACGAGGATTGCATTGCGCAAGATCTCCGCCAGAACTGGCTGGGGCGTGGCTGGATCAGCGTCACTCCGGCGCTGGCTAACGAGGTTGTTGGGCAGATGTGGGAGCTCTTCGCCAACGCGTTCGAGCACAGCACTACACCCGTTGGCGTATTCAGCTGCGGCCAATATTTCCGGAATCGCCATGTTCTCACGCTAGCGGTGGCCGATTTCGGTGTCGGCATCCCGTCGAACGTGAGGCTGCACCTAAGCCGCCCAGAACTGTCTGCTGCCGACGCTTTACGCTGGGCGTTTGAACGAGGTACCTCAACGAGCACCCGCGAGGGGCCCCGGGGCGTCGGGCTTGATTTGCTCAAGGAACTCGTGCGAAAAAACAACGGTGTCATGCTCGTCTATAGTCATGATGGTCGGGCTAACATTGACCATCGGGGCGAAACATACGACAATTCACAGGTCTTTTTCGAGGGCACTCTGGTTCAGATTCGGCTATTGTGTGACGACAAGCACTACATGCTGTCGAACGAAGAGGCCGAAGGAAATGCAGCACCTTTTTTCTGACGAGGGAGACACCATGCAGATCAATGTCAAAGAGCTGGTCGGCGAAAACGCTATGACGCTGGACGACGGCGATGTCATATACGCGCGCATCCACGATCCACTGACCCAAGGCGAAACGGTAGAACTCGATTTCGACGGTGTGCAGGTCTTTGCTTCGCCCTTCTTCAATGCTGGTATCGGTCGCTTGCTAGGCGAGCTGACGACGGAAACACTCAATAGTCGCCTGAAGTTCGATCATCTGTCGGACTTCGGTGCTCGCGTCCTGCGCCGAGTGATCGAAAACGCCAAGGACTACTATGCGGCCCCCGCCGATCAGCGGCGCGCGATTGACCGCATCGTGAACGACAACGCCGTCGTTGCCTGATGCCCCTCGTTGTCCGCGCCGAGATTGTCGACATACGAACGGACACACCGAAAGTCTCTGATGTCTTTCTAGTCGATACCAATGCTTGGTACTGGCTGTTTTATTCGCGTGCGTCGGTATCGTGTTCGACTGCCCAAGCCAATTATCCGGGCTACCTGAAAACGGCACTCAGCGCAAAATCAAGGCTGCATTGCTACGGTCTCACGTTCGCCGAATTGGCTCACAACATCGAAAAAGCCGAGCGTGAAATTTATGCGAATCTTGCAAACAAGCCGATCAGCACCAAACAGTATCGCTACGACTGCCAGAGCCACCGGCGTAAAGTCGTGACCCTAATTTCCGACACTTGGGCTGACGTACTCACCGCAAGCACGATGCTTGAACTCGACATGCATAACGAGTTCATGCGGTCGGCCCTGACCCTGTTCCCCTCCGTCGGCCTTGATGGCTATGACCTGTTCATGGCCGAAGCAGCACTGAAAGCCGGCGTCACGCAGATTGTCACCGACGATGGCGACTATGCAACTGTGCCGGGCTTGACGATATTCACGGCCAATCTTCGGGTGATTAAGGCGGCGGAGGTCGCGGGCAAACTGCTCACGCGCTAGCTGGCCCCGACCGCCGTATGTGCCTTTTCACCTGAACCGGAATCCACCGGGCCGTGATCGCGCATGAGCAGGTCAAGGATGGCAAAAGCGTCATTCTTTTCCTTCGGCACGGCCAGCTGAAATTCCAATGGCCCGTCAGCCGTAGGTATAACAAAGCGTGGGATCTCGTAGCCCACGGGGTGTTGGCGGTAGTCGGGCTCGCTGGCTTCTGAATGCCAAGGTTCTGGCAAAGGCGCAGTAGCCCATGGTTCCGAAAGCCGTGGCTGATGAGGCCGCACTATCTCGCCCTCGATCAGCGCTGCGGGCTGCGTCCACTCACCCATTGCGAGTACCCTGCGCCTTTAGATTCACCCGGGAACGCACATGAGCACGCATTTTCAACCCGGCGCTCTGGGCGGATTGCAGACTGACAGGGTGCGCCATCCGGTTTCATCGGTCGCGCTCGACATCCGGGAGCGCGTCACGCGGCTTCCTGGTCAGCACGTCGACTGTGGTCGACCTCGTCCGCCGCCGCTGCGTTTGCCGGCCATATGTAGCGGTAACGGCTCGCGACTTTTCCAGCTCCACGCCTGACCAGTTCGAGCACGCCATCTGCCACGAGGGCGTACAGTATCTTTGAGGCGTCAGTGAAATGAGCGTCAATCAACTCGCCGGCTTGTCTGGCGGCCAGGAAGAAGGGCTTATCGCCGGCATGTCGCTGGAGTTGCTCGCAGATGCAGATTAGCCTGTAGCCCTTCTCCTGATAACCAAGCGCGGCGATGTTTTCGGGAATTGCTTCTGCCATCTCAATCCTCTCCAATATCGAATTCAATACCGATCCATGCGGGGTATGTACCGACTCCCATGATCGCAGGAAGTCACCCCATGACTCCGAAAAATCGGCGCTGCCAATTACCGGTAGCGCGAGCTTATGCCACTGCTGTACTATTTCGCGCAGCTCCTTCCTAGTTGCATCCGGCACTACACCGCGAAGGTAGCGCGCTAGGGCGAACAGGCATCTGTTGCGCTGTCCGACCGACTCCGGCTGATAGCGAATAATCTCCTCACCTACAGAAGAGACAGAAGAGACAGAAGGGACTGAAGGGACTGAAGATGACTTCTGATTCCTCTGTGCTCTTCTGTAGGTTGCGGTCAATCCAAGATCATCAAGAGTGTATTGGCCTGGCGAAGTGTCAATAATGCGCACTGGAAACGGGTCACCTTTCCGATGCAAAAAGCCAGGCAGGCGCAAGACGCGGCTACGGTCACAGCAAGACTTGTCGCCGTCGAATCGCTGGATCAGTTCCTTTAGCGCAGGCTCGCAGGCGTCCAGCGGGCAGTTACTTACGCGCCAATAGGCATGGTATCTGCCAGGACTACTTTCAACGACGATATGGGGTGGCTTCGGGGAGTTGCGTACCGGCGCGATTGGTGCGCCGTCCAAGTCGACGAACAGCGCATTGACGCGCGTGATGTTGGATTTCTTCCGGCCGGTGCCGTCCGTCTGATTGATCGTGACGAAGATTCCTGCGCCTGCGGCGTTGAGTTTCACGAGCTGGTCGGCGTGGGAGTCAAGATTCCCGTGAAAAATACGATTCAGCACCTTGTCTTTGCCGGCGTCACCAAAGGTTTGAAAAGTCCAACACTTGGCGCCCCGATCGAGCGCCGCCAGAAAAGCTCTAGATTGTTCAAGGTCTGGCGACATCTCACGCGCCTCCTTCTGCGGCACCCAGGGAGTAGTTCTTTGCAGGCCTCGAAATACTCTTCCATGCGCCCATGAAGCCCGACATTGACTCGCGCCCCGCCTTCTCAGCGCTCACAGAATGGTCCCATGTGTCTTCGTTCAAACAGCCCAATATAGCGGCTTCAACCCTCTGGCGAAGTACAACAGGCAATAGTGCGCCGAGCTCCCAGCATTGTTCACCGTAGTTGTCGACGAACCACCGATGCTGCCAATCGCCGACTTTGCTTTCAGCAGCAAAGAACCGGAGCTTCGTGCCGGCTCCAACGTCGTCGGCGTCTATGGCCCCTTTGTGCCTCCTCGCGGTACAATGGTCACTTGTGATTTTTCTCTGCCATGATGTCGCGCCTGGCCCGCCAGCCCGGTGCGGCTTCGCTTTTTTCGGGGTCATTGCAAACCCCTCCCAAACTTCTCGGCCATCTGATCCAAGTGTTCCCTTTCGGATGCCTCGGCAACTTTGGCCACTTCAAGCGCCCGATCCGGTAAGAGATACTCGATTTCGAACCTCACGAGATGCCGCAGACTTGCCGCTGGCATCGCCTCAGCCTCTACTGTGTAAGCGACTTGCTGGGACCGCTTGTCACCGTCTTTTCGTGGTTTGGTCGGCAAATCGTAGACTTCAATTTGCGACTCGTTGATAGCGATCCGGTGGAAATCCAGCTCGATGTCGTCCCGCAGGTGCAAGCGAAGTTCATTCTCCAATGCCTTGTCGATCATCACGCCAGCAGGGTCGTAATCGCCAACGTAGAGGATGACCAATGGTCGCTGGTCCTCACTCTGGTTGTGCTGCTCTGCGGCCTCATGGACAAATGAAAGGCTGGAGAATCCACCGCATGGGTACAGATCGACAGCAAGCTCTCGGCAATCGGCAAGCAGAACGCTGGCGATGCTGCGCGATTCTGTCCAAACCTCACAGCGGACATCAGCGTCGCGCCAAAGATCAGCGCGATACAAGTGGTTCATTCTGCGTAGGAAGTCCCCCGCATCATCGAAGACACTGACGAAGTAGCCGCGCCGCGACAGGTCGGCAAACCAGCCGTAGGGGATAGCGCCACTGCGCCGCAACTTAACGCAGCGATCCTGAACGTGCCGATACCCCCGGTCGGATTTCTCGACAGGTTGTGGAAGGCGCGGATCGGTCATGCGGTAGAAGACATGGCGGACAGACTGCGGATGATCGCCGGAAAGCACGTCGATTATCTGCGCGTCGAGTTGCGCCACCTGTGCGCCCGAGCGTCGAATGCGCTTTATTGTGCTGGCACCATAAGCCGTTGATGCGCTCATAGC
>Ga0058867_1061140_pt1 | contig 16429 bp, 15 predicted proteins | sample TNRReaAerobicRNA_FD_59632 | JGI IMG/M metagenome (GOLD analysis project Ga0058867, IMG submission 59632) | Wastewater treatment Type I Accumulibacter community from EBPR Bioreactor in Madison, WI, USA - TNR Reactor, Time E -22min-Aerobic_ RNA... | ecosystem: Engineered > Bioreactor > EBPR >... | reverse complement strand
AAAAAAAACCTCCGCGCGCAGGAAATCTCCATCGAAAACCGCCTCCCGATCATCTATTTGGTGGACAGTGCGGGCGTATTTCTGCCCATGCAGGACGAAATCTTCCCTGATAAAGAACACTTCGGACGCATCTTCCGCAACAATGCCGTGATGAGTGCGATGGGCATCCCCCAAATTGCCGCGATCATGGGACCTTGTGTGGCGGGCGGGGCTTATTTACCCATCATGTCCGACGAAGCCCTCATTGTGGAGGGGACGGGGTCGGTATTCTTGGCGGGACCTTATCTGGTGAAATCCGCCATCGGTGAAGAAGTGGATGCGGAAACCTTAGGCGGGGCTTCCACCCACTCGGAAATCTCCGGCGTAACGGACTATAAGATGAAAAACGATGAGGAATGCCTGCTCAAAGTCAAATCCTTAATCGCCAAGTTAGGACCTTTTGACACCGCGCATTTCACCCGAACCACGCCTATTGCTACGGAATTGGATGCCGAACAAATCTATTCCATTATGCCGGCGGAGCGTTCGCGTCCCTACGACATGCACCAAATCCTCAAATGTATTATTGATTCCGGTTCGTGGGATGAATATAAAGAAAGTTACGGCAAGACCATCGTTACCGGCTATGCCTACATTGACGGCTGGTCGGTGGGTATTGTAGCCAATCAACGTTCGGTCATTCGTTCCGCGAAGGGTGAAATGCAGATTGGAGGCGTGATTTATTCCGATTCGGCGGACAAAGCGGCGCGTTTCATCATGAATTGCAACCAAAAGCGCATCCCATTAGTCTTTTTACAGGATGTAACGGGCTTTATGGTCGGCAGTCGTTCCGAACAGGGGGGCATCATCAAGGACGGGGCTAAGATGGTCAACGCCGTCTCCAACTCCACCGTGCCGAAGATCACGATCATTCTGGGTAATTCCTACGGGGCAGGTAATTACGCGATGTGTGGCAAGGCTTATGATCCGCGATTTATCTACGCATGGACGACGGCACAAATCGCTGTGATGGGGGGCGCGCAAGCCGCGAAAACCCTCCTCCAAACCCAAACCGCCGGCAAAGAGATTGACCCCGAAACGGAACGCAAGATGCTGGAAGAAATCACCGCCCGATACAATGCCCAAACGTCTCCGTACTACGCGGCGGCTCGGCTGTGGGTGGACGGCATCATTGCCCCGACGGAAACGCGGAGTGTGATCTCGCGCTGTCTTTCCGCCTGTGATCTGAATCCTGAAATCAAGCCGTTTAATGCGGGTGTGATACAGACGTAGTGCTTTTTTCATAGACAAAACGCTATCTTTGTTGCCTGAAATTATCTTTCAACCTAACCAATCAAAACGATGTGGGGAGCTATCATCATGTCCGTCATTATGGCGGTGCCGATCGCGGCGATCATCTCGAATGCCGTGCTGAAATACAAGAAATTGGAATATGAGCGCGACCGTCCGGGAGGTTCATTGTCCGAAGAAGAGAAAAACATCTTGGTCGAGTCCATCAAACGGCTCAAGGAAGATAACGACCGCCTGATCCAACAACAAACGGCTTTGGAACAGCGTTTGCAGGCTTTGGAGCAGAAGCAGTTGGGCGGGTAAAGAATCATTTTGTTTTGGGTGTTTATTTCATATCTTGTAATGGATGAGTTTTTGACGGAAGCGGAATTTTTGGCTTTACCGGAAACGGGAACGCTTGATCCGCATCGAAATAAAGTTGGTATTGCTACAATCAATCCGATTAAGTTAGTTATAAATTCATTCATACTAATTAAGGCACATCACCGGCAGGTTTGTTAAAAGTAGAGGTTAGGTTTTTTCTCAGGCAAATAATATGCTATTTTTTAAAACAGTTAACGCTTTGTCAATAATATTACGCCGTATTGTCTGCAACCACTGCCCAAAATTAACCAACAAATAGCCTGCAACCGAAAATTCGCCGGTGGTGGCGGTGAAGCGTTTTAATACCTTTATCTTACAAGAAAATAGAAAGGTTAATCATACCTGTGTATTGCTTCAGGGTGAGTGTTTGTTTTTCATACGACAAAGATAGCTTCAGCTGAAGCGATTGCCCTCACCTTAACGAATGAATAATATAAAAAATGTCAATTAATATACCCTAAAAAGGTTAATTTTTTAAGCAGTCTTTTAAGATAAAAAAAGCTACTATTGTCAAAAAAATAAATTATTTCCACAGAGCGTTCGAGCGAAAAATAGGCTCGAACCGGTCGTAAAAAAATCTAAATTTAGATCATTGACATCGCATTAATTAAAATATTATCGCAATATTTAGCCAAAAATAAATTAAATATTGCCGATCAATAAGTCAAACATTTTTATGTTTGAAAAATAATACAATCGGCTGAAATACAGGCTTGACGATTGAAAAAAAACCGAATATTCAAATATTGATTCATCTTTGGGCAGTCGCTTAGATGCTATCCGAAAAACGTGCAATATTGTACCCTGTATGTCCGATCCATCCCCGATCACCCTGCGGGAAGCCGTCCGCATCTGGGAACAGTTGGAAACCGTTTCCGATGAATCCGCACGGATTCGCCTGATTATCAAGCTGATTCCCCACCTGCTTACCGAAGCCGGCAACATCCTGCTCTTTGTCCTTTTGGGAAAAACGGCTAAGAAAATCTATACGCCCGACGATTTGCAACAACTTTACCTCGACTATTCCGAAACGGATGAACTCCTGTTCCATGCCTCCGTCGCCTCCGTCGGGGATGTATCCGAAGCCATCGCCCTTTTAGCCGGAAGTCCTGATAATCAGGGCGATTTGGTCGAAATTTCGGCTTGGACGCACCGTTTGCCCCGCCCCCGCACGCCGGAAGACCATCTCGATTACCTCATTTTGGAGGCGTGGAATCACTTTCCGCCCGGTGTATTGTATTATTTTCATCGGTTTATCATGGGAAAAGCTCTGATTCCCACGCAACTTTACCCGCTCACCCAAGCCTTAGCCACCGCCTTTGATAAAAGCCCGAGTGCTTGTCTTGCCTTCCTGCAAAATGATTATGACTGGCTGAATGAGGGCGCGGAACAGTTACACCGATTCATACAGGAGACCGAAGCAGCGTTGATTTTACCGTCTTTTTCCCCTTGGATCACTGATAATCAGGACGAAAAGCTATCGTATATATCCATACCTATTCCTACAGGTGTCCGCTTGCGGATAGGTATAACCAATGAATTACCTTTCATTCAATCGGAGCAAAAAGCCCTGCCCGTCGGCACTGATAAGCCTTTTTTTCCCTATACGCTCTTGGAAAACCTGCCGGACGGGGTCGTTATTGAGGGCATTTTATCCGTTTCGGATGAAAACGGCAACCCCTTAGCCCCCAAGCAGTGGCAAAATGACCTCCCCAAAAAGAACGGCTGGCAAAAGTTAGCGGAAAAATTTATCACACGGTTTGTTATCTATGATCTCCTGTACAAGGATAGTCAAGCCGTATGGATGCAACCTTTTTCCGCACGAAAAAAGAATTTAATTCGGTTATTAAGCAATTTGGAATATGATAATTCGGTTTCAGAGGCTATGGAGACGGTATTGATTCCTGACCTGCCTTACGGGGCTACGGCTTATCTACTTCCACCCAAGCGGACGACGCTCTTAGCCGTACTCCTTTATGCCACGCGGACGACGGGCAGTCGCCATGATGAATATACCTTCGCCCTTCCGAATGAAGATCAGTTAATCCCTATCGGGAAGGTACAAAGTAACCTATCGGAAGACGAACAGATGGAGATCGAGCAATATATCCGCAAACATACCAAAGAGCGTTTCGGTCCGATGCGTTCGTTGACTCCAATGCTGGTATTTGAGTTGAATTATCGCTCTGTTCATCCTTCTAAACGGCATAAGTCGGGCATCGTGATCCATGAATTACAAATTGTGGCTTGGCGGCGGGATTTGGAGGTCAGCGAAATTGATTTATTTAAGCGTTTATTAGAAAAATAGCCCTTCTTTGAAATTTTGGAATGATTTTCGCCCTATCTTTGTAATGAAAAAACCTAAGCAAGGCAATGCTTACTTAGGCAGGTCTTTGGTGAAAAGAGCAATTTGTCGCTCATGTTACGGGCTAACTGAAACAGTATGCCCAAGCGAACGACGTTGACGGCAAAGTTGAATACCCTTTCAGTACGTTCGTACATTCGGGATATTTTGCCATACTTACGTGCTATTATCAATAGCACGATATACTGAAACAGTAACAAAGACCGCTCCAGTACGATTAGTTCAAAACTAGTTTTCATACCGCGAAAATAGGAAAAAGTAATTCCCTTTTTCCTATTTTTATTGGGTAGCTTATATTATTGCCCCTTGCTTGGGAATGATTTTCGCCCTATCTTTGTAATGAAAAAACCTAAGCAAAGCAATGCTTACTTAGGCAGGTCTTTGGTGAAAAGAGCAATTTGTCGCTCATCTTACAGGCTTAACTGCAACAGTATGCCTAAGCGAACAACGTTGACGGCAAAGTTCAAAACCGTTTCCGTACGTTGGTACTTCGCGGATGGTTTGCCATATTTTCGTGCTATAATCAACAGCACGACATACTGAAACAGTAACAAAGACCGCTCCAGTATTGTAAATTCAATAATATTTTTCATACCGCGAATATAGGAAAAAGCAAATCCCTTTTTCCTATTTTTATTTTATATTCGCTTACTGATTCTGCTTGCTGAATACTGCCGACAATTTTACTTTTCGGGGGAAAAAGCAGTAGTTTGCACCATGAAGGAACTCTTCCGCAAAAAGTCGGTAACCGATATTCTGGCGCAAGCCCGCCTTAACGAACATACTGCTTCCGAACATGAAGGAAGACCTACCCTCACCCGCAACCTCAACGTCCGAGACCTGACTGCACTCGGTATCGCGGCGATCATCGGGGCGGGGATCTTCGGCACGATTGGTGAAGCCTCCTACAACGGTGGACCCGCCGTCATCTTTTTATTTATCTTTATAGCTATCGCCTGCGGGTTCAGTGCCTTGTGCTACGCCGAATTTTCTTCTGCCATACCGCTTTCGGGCAGTGCTTATACCTATGCCTATGTGGCTTTTGGCGAAATTATCGCTTGGATCATCGGTTGGGATTTAATCATCGAATATGCTATTGGGAATATCGTGGTGGCGATCTCGTGGTCGGATTACTTTTCCGAACTGATGAAATCCATGAAGTGGGACATCCCCGAATGCTTCACGATGGACTACCTGACCGCCGTGCGTAAATATCCCGAAGCCCTTGCCCAAGTGAGTGCCGGCACGCCCGTTGACCAACTGCCACGCCAACTCCGCGAATCCTATTTGGCTTACCAATCCGCGCCGAGTATCGGAGGAATCAAGATCATTGCTGACTTTCCGGCATTGGTTATCGTTACACTCATAACAGCATTGGTTTATATCGGCATCAAAGAATCCAAACGGGCAAGTAATGCGATGGTTTTACTCAAAATCGGGGTCATCCTCTTGGTTATCACGCTGGGGGCGTTCTATGTTCGTCCCGAAAACTGGACTCCCTTTGCACCGAACGGTTTTTCGGGGGTGATGAAAGGCGTAGCGGCGGTATTCTTTGCCTTCATCGGTTTTGATGCCCTTTCGACCACTTCGGAGGAATGCGTTAATCCGCGTAAAGACCTGCCCCGTGCCATCATCTTCAGCTTATTGATCTGTACCGTGCTGTATGTGGCGATTGCCTTAGTATTGACGGGTTTAGTCCCCTACACGGACTTAAAAGTGGGCGACCCCTTAGCGTATGCCTTCAAGCAAGCCGACATGCCTGCCCAATTAAGCAACTGGATATCAGGCATCATTGCGATCAGTGCCATAATTGCGATGGCAAGCGTGCTTCTCGTCTTTCAAATGGGGCAACCGCGTATCTGGATGGCGATGAGTCGGGACGGCTTATTACCCGAAATCTTTTCCCGCATTCATGCCAAATTTCATACACCCTGGTTTGCCACGATTATCACGGGCATTGTGGTGGCAATTCCCTGCCTGTTTATGAATTTATCCGAAGTAACGGAGCTAAGCTCCATCGGGACGCTCTTTGCCTTTGTGCTAGTGTGTGCGGGCGTGCTGAAGTTGCATTACCGCCCGTCAGAGTCGTACAGTCCGGGCTTCAAAGTGCCGTATATCAACGGGAAATGGATCGTGATGCCGGCATTGATCTTGGTGAGTATCTGGATTTCCATTAAATTCCCCGATGTCTGGGCGGAACTGCTCCCCAACGCCGACGAAGCCTTTTATGAAAAAGTGCCGATATGGGTATTTGTAGTCAGTGCGTTAACGTTGGGCGTGTTATCTTTTTGGAAAAATTTATCGCTGATACCGGTCTTAGGCTTGTTGAGTTGCTTGTATCTGATGAGCAAAGTGCCGCACGAAAGCTGGTGGCGGTTTCTGATCTGGTTAAGTATCGGCTTGGTGGTATATTATCTTTACGGTCGGCGCAAAAGTAAGTTAGCTATGGCAAACAAAACTGCCTAACTTTGCCTAAAATTTTCGGAACAGTTTTTTTGTGAAAGCAAAGCGGGATTGGCTTTCAGCGCAAAGCATCGAGCGGCTTGGCGTTTGGTATATTCATCGGTTAGCAGCACGCGATGACCGGCGTAAGGCTATCCGCGAACGCAATGACCGAGAACGCCTGTTTGCCCTCCGATTATTAACGACGATGAGCATGGTCGTTGCCTTTTTAACGGGGGCAATAACGGCGATGGTAGCCGTGTACTATGATCGTTTGTTTGTAAAAGAGTCGCTGTGGCTGTACTTCTTAGTTACCGGGACAGCTACGGTGCTTACGACGGCGATAGAGCTGTTTTTATTGGGTTGGCTATCAGTTTATACGGCTTATCATTTGGCGCGCATGACGGGCTTAAATTTGGCGAATATTCAAGAGAAAGCCTACCTCGAGGAACAGATGAGCCAACTCCTGACCCGCGCCGCGTTGGAATTACCTGATCCGGTACATCATTTCTTGGGCATAGACCCGCTTTCCAAAGTCTCCAAAAACCGCCTGTTCATTGTAGGCTTGATTTACAAGCTGAAAGTCTTTTTGAGTAACGTAGGCGCACGCATCTTATTGGGCAAGATTGTTGGTGGTTCAATCGGTAAGGTAAGCATCTTCTACATCGCCGTGCCGATAACAGGTTTGTGGGACACGATTGTGGTCTATCGCGTGTGTCGGGAAGCGAATCTACGCCTTTTCGGGAGCATCTTGGCGCGCAACGTAGTGCAGGAATTACTCACCATTCAAGAAGAACGCCCGTTATCCCCCCTCGTGGCGGAGGGTTGCATCCGTGCCGTAGCCAATTCGGTGGTCTTAACGCAGAAAAATCATCCCAACATGCTTTTGTTGCTCTATCAGGCGTATCATGCCTTGGGCATACCGAAATTGGATCAACCCGACAGCTGGGAAGCCTTCAAAGCCATCTTACCGCAGGTGAGCCGTTCGGAACGTCGCTTAATCTTGGATTTACTCTGCATTTCGGCGGCGTTTGACGGGCATATTTCCGCTTTAGAACGCGAACTGTTAGGCGAAGCCTTCGGGGAATGGAATGTGGTTTATTTTTACCGCATCCGCAAGATCACGGCTTCCTTGCGTTCGGGCAGATTGGATGAAGCGGGGCGGTGGTGTCGGTTTACCGAATATCGGGCGGATGAGATTGACTTATAATGACTTAAAGTTAAAAGTCAAGTGGTATTTGTAGTTAGTTTTGCTTAAATTGCTTCCGATTTAGCTTTTTAAGACAATGAAACGCTTACCACTACTCCTTTGCCTGATAATCAGTGCATTTTCGGCTGTTGCCCAAGACTGCCCGCGTATCTTTCAGCGGGGCGACACCCTCTACACCGACCCTGCCCCGCAGTATCAGTGGTTTAAGGATCAAAATCCGATACCCAATGCGACCAATCAGTGGTATCTTCCGCCCGTAAAAGGCAACTATACCGTACAAATTTCCGGTACGACCTTTCCGTTTCCATTCACCCCGCAAACGTCCCAAAAATCCATCACGGGACGCATCATTGATGAACGCTACGAACCCATCGCCGAAGCCACCATCACTTTTGGTAAAGTTAGCGTAAAAAGTGATTCCAAAGGCTGGTTTTCCTTGAAAAATCTAACGATTTCCGGTGAAAATGCCGTCGTAATCATCACGAAGGCGGGATTTTGGAAGAATGTGCAACGCGTCCATTTCTTCGATCAAACGGAAGCCCCATTGACGGCAATGCTGGAACCGCTGAAAGTAACGAACCGCTTTGATGCCACGAAGGGCGCGACCATCTCCGAAAGAGGTTTTTTCCTGACTTTCCCGCCGAATGCTATCATCAATGAGACGGGACAGACCTATCAAGGCACGGTGCATCTTTCGTTAAAGCGTTCCTTCCCGAGTGAGGACGGCTTCGGTTTACGGATGCCGGGCGGTGATTTCTCCGCGATTGATGCCAACGGGCAGGAGAAAATCTTGATTTCCTACGGCTTTATGTCGGCGGAAATGCAAGGCGCGAACGGCGAAAAGCTCCGTTTAGCAAAAGATCAAGAAGCGACTTTAGAGTTCTACATCCCTTGGGAGCAGAACAAAACCGCACCCGACAGTATGCCCCTCTGGCATTTCGACGAAACCAACGGCATATGGAAACCCGAAGGCACAGCCCGCAAGGTCGGTCCCCGATATGTAGGCACAGTGAAGCATTTTTCCAGCTGGAACTGTGATTATCCGAGAGATCGCGCGACCGTGAAGGGAAAGGTTGTGAACTGCCACGATAATCCAATTCCCTATAAAGTAGTTAGAATCGGTGAGATCACACGCCTGACGGACAGCACCGGTAGCTTTGTATCTTTTGTACCGAGGGGTATTAACTTTTACATCACTGCGGGTGCAGATACTGTTTTTGTTGATTCTTTGGATGCCGGCGAAACCAGAGATGTAGGCAATATCAAGTCTAATCATATATTGGGAGGGATTGGCTTAATAGATTCAACAGGAAGGCTAACCGTTTATGGTTATAACGTAGAGAGCTATTCTGTGGATAGCGGACAAACTTTTTATCCGAAAAGCGAAAAACTATCCTTTACCGAAAACTATCCTACGAAAGGGATTGCGAAGGATTCTGCGGGCTGTGAAGTCAAGTTTGGGATATTTACTATCCCGGAACAAGGAGATTGCCAAATGTTGGACTTAGTTGTATTAGAAAATGAACCTTCATATGGAAGTCTGGAAAATGCGCTAAGTAGTAACAGAATCGTTCATCGGTTAAACCTAAAAGATCAACAGATTCTTAATTTCTCACTCATTGTAGAGACTTTTACCTGCCTCCAATGGTTGGATTTAGGCTATAATCAGTTGAGAATACTACCTGAATCGGTTGGACAACTAACCAACCTACAAACACTCAAACTATACGACAATGAATTGACAAACCTGCCCGAATCAATAGGACAACTCCAATACTTAAATTTGTTGGATTTAGATGTTAATCGGCTTACGAGTTTACCCGAATCCATTGGTCTACTGATTAGCCTCCATGACATTTTTATAAACCAAAATCAGATTACGAGTTTACCAGAATCCATTGGCCAATTGCAAAATTTGCAAGGGTTGTACGCTACCACGAATCAAATGACGAGCTTACCTCAATCAATTATACAGCTGCAAAACCTCCAACATCTATATGTGAACCAAAATGCTCTAAAAAGTGTGCCGGAAAATATCGGGCAACTCATTAATTTGAGTCAGTTAGAATTATCCTTTAATCGACTGACAAATCTGCCCGAAACCTTTGGACAACTAACCAACCTAGAAGAGCTGTATTTATACCAGAATCAACTAACTAATCTGCCCGAAACCTTTGGACAACTAACCAAAATGCAAACACTAGATTTAGGTTATAATCAGCTTACAAGCTTACCACCAACCATCGCCAACCTCAAGGATAACCTCAAAACCCTTAATCTCTTCGGCAACCCCATCTCCGAAGAAGAGAAAGCCCGCATCCGCTCGTGGCTACCGAATACGACGATCTCTTTCTAAACCTACCTATGCCGGCGGATTCAACTACCCGCCGGCATTTTATCTTAAAATAACTGAGATTCGGGGAAGAAATAATTAGTCTAATGACTATGATACAGATACATCTGTAAGAGGATAATCAACGCCGTACTGATGATGAGGGCGAAGCCCACCCGCCTGAGTTGGTGGTAAGAGATGCCTTTCAGTCCCCGAACCAAATCCGGTAGCATCTTTACCAAGCTGATGTACAGAAACATACCCGCCACGAAGGGAAGTAGGTAATGACCACCAAGGCTTTGATAGCGGTTGATGAGGTAGGTTAAACTGGCACCCATGAATAAACCGACAGACGGCAGAAAGCCCCACATCAAGGCACGCATCGGCGCGATCCCCTGATGAACCAACAGGGCAAACTTGGCGATTTCGTGCGGAATCTCGTGGCTAATGATGGCAATGGTAGCCGTGATGCCCAAGCGAATATCAATCATGTAGCTCATGGCGATCAGCGAACCGTCCACCCACGAATGAATGGCATCCGATACCAGCGTGAAATAGGCAGTCTTGTTCAGTTCATTGGCAACGGAAAAACGCCTGAGCAAGCGTCCCGAAGGTAAGCGATCCCACAACCCAAACAGCAGAAAGCCCGCAACCATCAATCCCAAAGCGATACTTTTATTTGCGCTGTGATGCCACGATTCGGGTAGGAGAAAGAAAAAAGTATTACCCGCAAACGTCCCGAAGGCGAAGGCATACAGGGGTAAAAACAGGGCATCAAAGCGGTCTTTCTTTAATAACAGCAGGATAGCCCCCGCAAAGGAAACTAAGCTGACACACAGCAGGCTGGCTATCGCATAACTGAATCCGGGCATGAGGTCTTCTTGCAACAATATTGCAAATATCGTGATAAAATGTGGGAACAACAGTAGCCCAAGCCCCTTTTTTATTTTTTTATCCGCGAAGGGGAACATTCAGAGGTATCAAAATGTCTTAGTGGTGTGAATAACGGTAGGGACTTCACCAAAACTTAACATTGGAAAACACCCGAGATGTTAACCTTACGTTATTTTTGCGCAAGGCAACTCTTGTCCGCTTCTTATGCTGAAACTCGAAACGAGAAACCTCAACTTTTATTACGGCACGCACCTCGCCCTCAAAAATATCAACGTTGGCATCCATCGGAATACCGTTACGGCGTTGATAGGTCCTTCGGGATGCGGGAAATCTACCTTTTTGCGCCTTTTTAACCGCATGAATGATTTGATCGAAGGTACAAAGGTAGAGGGACAGGTGCTTTTGGACGGACAAAATATTTATGCCAAAGATGTTGACCCCGTAGCACTCCGCAAAAAGATCGGCATGGTCTTCCAAAAGCCGAATCCTTTTCCCAAGTCTATTTATGAAAATGTGGCGTATGGTTTACGGATCAATAGCGTGAAAGATGAAAAATACGTTACCGAACAGGTCGAAAAAGCCCTCCACCAAGCCGCCCTTTGGGATGAAGTGAAGGACAGCTTGAAAAAGTCGGCATTGCAACTTTCGGGTGGCCAGCAACAACGCCTGTGCATCGCCCGCACCCTTGCCGTTGAGCCGTCGGTAGTACTTATGGATGAGCCTACATCCGCCCTCGACCCGATTTCGACGACCAAGATCGAGCAGTTAATAGACCAACTCAAGACCAACTATACCATCGTCATCGTTACCCATAACATGCAACAGGCGGGTAGGATCAGCGATTATACTGCATTTTTCAACATGGGTTCGTTGATTGAATTTGATGCCACCCGAAAAATCTTCACCAAACCTACCCAAGAACAAACCCTCAACTACATTACTGGACGCTTCGGATGACAGCAGAAAATGACCACGATTTACCGGATTTACAGCAGGCTTTAGCCAAAAATTGGGGTCTGCCCGACGATACTCCCTTTTCGCGCGAAGAACTGCACCGATTGCTGACCACCCGTATTGCAGAACTACTCAACCACGATTGGGAGGGACTTTTGCGCATTCTGTATCGGATCGATGTGGACGAAAAAGCCTTCCACCAAGCCTTAGAAGCTCCTACCGCCGACGAACAAGCCTCCGAAATCGCCAACCTGATGATCGAACGGGAAATCAGGAAAATTTATCTGCGGAGGAAGTTTAGCGGGAAATAGCAAAAGATTGCCTCATTTTCAGGAGATTTCTAATCCATTACTGCACCACAAACGACCAATTCCGACGCAACCAGTCGGGTGAATCGCCGTTGGGATATTCCACACGCACCTTCGTCAAGGGGTCAACAGTCGAGAAACGCATGTATATGGGTTTGCCGGCGGGTAAGCCCGAAGTGTTGATCTTGGCGCGCCAGAAGCCGAACCACGTCTCTTTATAGCGGGCTACGGCTTTCCAATTATAATCAAATGAAGCAGGATCATTCGAGAAATACATCACGTTGCCTTCCAAAAATTTGGATAAAAGGCTGTCGTCTTTTGCTCGCACATAAAAGTAAACATCTTTCCCACGCGGTACGATGAGGGGGGACGACCAACCCTCCTGCCGGTCTTTAATTTCGGTGGAATCATCATGCCCCAGCGCGAAATACCAATCAATAACGGGAGGCAGGTTCACACGTTTGGCAGACTTACCGTACATATCTTTACAGCCGTCCATAATCCACTTTTTAATGTTTTCTAAGTCTTTTTGGGGTAATTTTTGCCCGTTAGAGGGCATTCTACCCAATCGAAGGGTGTCATTAGTGGTCAGGCGTTCCCAAAGCCACGACATCGTAGTATCTTTGGGGATCACGCGATACTGAATGAAACGCACGCTGTCGGGGTCAGGTTTGACGATGGGCTGAAAGACAAGCGTGGAATACGACGACTGCACGGTACGGAAATCAGGTTCAAATGTACCGTCATGGCAACCCGGGTTGGCGCATTTAACGCTGAAGATGCGTTGATGCAAGCCCTGTATGGTCACGGGGTCGGTTTCGGGGGACTTTTGGTTGTTATTTTGCTGATTCTGAGCGAACGGATCGCTTTTGTCCGCTTCTTTCTTGCAGGCATTCAGCGCGAAAAGTATCGCGAAAAGTATTAGGATCAGGGGCAGGTATCGCTTCATCGTCGTTTATTTTGGACAAAGATAGCCATTATTTCGGAACGCTTATCGGCGCAATACATTCCGGCAATTACTCATCTACTAATATTCATTTATGAATATTAAACAAATACATCTATATTATAATATATATCAATTATATATTATAATGAGGATTCTTATCATAAAGAAGATTAAATATTAACGCTAAATGTAATATTATTTATTAAATTTAAGGTTCAAAACGAATCCGTTTCGCCCCATTTTAGGTCAGAAGGCTTCGTTAAGATCACCTAAATTACTGGCAAAATTTACCAATTTTGTATTAAAAAATAGCCAAAAATTAAGATTCCGAATCAATAACTCATCATTCATAATTAATGAGACGGGGGTTGGGTAACATAGTCGGCGGTGTTATCTTTGTGGCATGAAAAAACGCCAATCCATACAAGCACAACTCACCATATATATTCCTTCATATTGTTTTTTAACCTTCTTTCCAGATGAACTTACCTTCCTTATTAATGTAGTTGATCTTTCCCGAAATCTCCACCATCGCCAGACCATTCTTGAAGGAATAGGGCTTGATGTAGTTGACGTTATCGAATAAAGGTCCCAGCACCAACTTTCCCTGCTTGTTGACGTAACCCCATTTGCCATGCTGATCCACGAGTGCTAAACCGTCCGAAAAAGAATAGACTTCACTGTATTTTGGACCAATGACGTACTTGCCCTGTGTATCTATGAAACCGGCTTTCTTTTGCGTACTCACCGCCGCCACACCGTCCACAAACGGCTCTGCGTCTTCAAAAGCAGCACGAATGATCCAGTTACCATTTTTGTCAATGAATCCCGACTGCCCCTCCGCAAATCCACCGATGCGCGCCCCCGCAAAGCCCTCCGAAAAGGCGGTTGCGAAGTCAAACATCGCAGGGATGACAATCGTACCGTTTATATCAATGTAGCCGTACTTACTGCCCTCAAAACGAACCAAAGCCAGTCCGTCGGAAAAAGAATCAGCAAATTCATAAACGGCTTGTATCACCATCCGTCCCTGCTTATCTATGAAACCGAATTTGTTATTGATCCGAACCAACGCCAACCCTTGACAGAATGGGTAAGCCAATTCGTATTGGGGGGTAATGATAAATTCACCATTACTATCTATATATCCTTTTTTATCATTCAATTCCACCGCCGCTAAACCTTCGGAAAAGGATTCGGCGCGTGTATAAGTCGGCGCAATAGTCAACTGCCCCTGCGGATTCACGTAACCAATTTTAACCACGCCGTCCATCAGCACCCCGACCGATGCCAGCCCTTCACTAAATTCCCCTACCGATTCGTATTGGGGGGCGATACGGACTTGCCCCGTTTCGTCAATGAAACCCCACTTTTTTTCCTTATTTCTGATTTTGAAAAGGCTGTTACCTTGCGCAAAGACCATAGTGATACCCGTCAGCAAAGCGATTGCCGTAAGTAACCCTAATCGGAAGGTTGGAGGGATTGTGGTTTTCATCGTGATAGAATCGGTAGAATTGTAAACAAATATCATACCGAAAATCGAAACAATCATCAACTACCCCTCAAGAAATATCAACGAAATGTAAAAAAACCCGCTCGCAAAGACTTGCATTCGGGTCTTTTTATGATATTTCTCATTGACTTTAGCTTTGGGGTGCATCTTCCGCGTTTGCATCGGAGGATGCGGGCGCTTCAGTAGCCGTTTCAGTTGCTTCAGCTGATACTTCCGCAGTAGCTTCGACTACGTGAGCCGTTTCTGCTACGGGTTCGGCAATCGCTTCTGCTGTTGGCTCAACGGTTGTAGCTGTTTCCGCTACTTCCGTTTTGGGTTGGGGAGCTTTGGCTTCCACTTTCTTTTTGGGACGGCGTTTGCTTGCCGTTTTGGCTAAGGGTTTGCCTTCCAAAAATTCGTTAAAGTCCACGAGTTCCATGAGTACCATCTCGGCACCATCGCCCTGTCTACGTCCCAATTTCAGGATGCGGGTATAGCCACCCGGACGCTCCATGATTTGGGGCGCGATTTCGGTAAAGAGCGTTTTGACCGCATCTTTGTGCTGTAAATAGGAAAATACGATACGGCGCGAGTGTGTCGTGTCGTTTTTCGATTTGGTCAAGAGCGGTTCTACATACCGGCGAAGGGCTTTCGCTTTCGCTTCAGTGGTACGTATCCGCTTGTGTATGAATAAAGAGGAAGCCATATTGGAAAGCATCGCACTGCGGTGAGAAGCGGTACGACCCAAGTGGTTATCCTTCAGTCTGTGTCTCATAAAGGTTAAATTTCTTCTTCAAGTCGGTATTTCTGTACGTCCATGCCAAATTGTAAATTCTTATTGGCGACCAATTCTTCCAATTCGCTCAACGACTTCTTACCAAAGTTGCGGAATTTGAGCAAATCAGCGATATTGTAGCTCACCAGATCACCTAACGAACGGATGTCCGCCGCCTTGAGGCAGTTGTACGCCCGTACCGATAGGTCGAGTTCCGAAAGGGAGGTTTTTAACAGCTTACGCATTGCCAAGAAGTTCTCGTCCACTTCCTTCGTTTGGGCGGGTTCACTCGTTTTGAGGTGAATCGTTCCGTCAGAGAATAAGGAGAAGTGGTTGAGCAGGATGTTAGCCGCTTCTTTCAGTGCGTCCTCAGGGTCAACAGCCCCATTGGTATGGAGTTCGATGCTGAGTTGTTCGTAGTCGGTGCGCTGTTCTACCCGCGTGTTTTCAATTAGGATGCTGACATTTTTGATCGGCGTAAAGATCGAGTCAATCGCTATTTCGCCGATAGTCATGTCATTATATTTGTTTTCCTCCGCAGGACGGTATCCCCTACCCTTTCCGATGTTCAATTCGATGTCGAATTGAACGCCGTCATTTAAGTGACAGATCACATGATCGGGATTCGTTACACGGAAGCCAGAGGTAAAACGCTCAATGTCGCCGGCTTTGAAAACCTCTTGCCCCGAGATGGAGACGAAGATTTTATGGTCGCCGTCGTGCAGACGTTTTAAGCATACCCCTTTGAGGTTCAGCACAATATCTACTACGTCTTCCAAAACGCCGGGGATCGTAGAGAATTCATGATCCACCATCGGTATTTTGATGGAAGTAATCGCCCAGCCTTCTAAGGAAGACAAAAGCACGCGGCGGAGCGCATTGCCCACCGTTTGACCGAAGCCCGTTTCTAACGGCCTTACTAAGAATTTGCCGTAGTAGTCCTCCACTTTTTCCATGACTACTTTTTCGGGCATTACAAAATGGAGTAGTGCCATGAATGAATCTCGTTTGTTATCTGGAGTAAAGCTCTACGATTAAGCGTTCTTCAATTTTTT
>Ga0058867_1096485_pt1 | contig 17306 bp, 17 predicted proteins | sample TNRReaAerobicRNA_FD_59632 | JGI IMG/M metagenome (GOLD analysis project Ga0058867, IMG submission 59632) | Wastewater treatment Type I Accumulibacter community from EBPR Bioreactor in Madison, WI, USA - TNR Reactor, Time E -22min-Aerobic_ RNA... | ecosystem: Engineered > Bioreactor > EBPR >... | reverse complement strand
ATCACCGCCTGGGTGATCGGCGCTGTGTTGAGGATGGCGGCGACCTCGTCCATGTCGAAGTCGATCGCCGTGCGACGCACCCTGCCGAGGGCCTCCTGGGCACCGACGTCGATGACGAAAGTGCGCGGTGGTACCAGGTGACCACTGGCGATCATCTCGCCCAGGGTGATCTGGTCGGCGACGTTGGAGAACACCTCGCGCAGGCCTTTGCCGTCGCCGCGGTTCGGGGTAGCCGTCAGGCCGCAGATGCCGGCCTTCGGGTTCCTGGCCAGCACCCGATCGATCACCGCGCGGTAGCTCGGCGACGAAGCGTGGTGGGCCTCGTCGATCACCAGGAGATCGAGCACGGGTATCTGTTCGAGGTGCGAACCCCGAGACAGCGTCTGCACCATCGCAAAGGTGGCGTTGCCCGCCCACGACTTCTCGTGGGCGTCGAATACCGAGGTGGTGAGTCCCGGATTGACGCGGGTGAACTTGGCGCGGTTCTGGCCGGTCAGTTCGGTGCGGTGGGCGAGGACGCAGGCCTTGGCATCGGGTTCGGCGAGCAGGCTGCCGGCGACCGCCGATAACATGATCGTCTTGCCCGATCCGGTAGGTGCCACTGCGAGTGTATTGCCATGCTGGTCCAGCGCCGCGAGGGTGCGTTCGACGAGCAGGGTTTGACGGGGACGAAGCATCATGATCGTTGGCCTCCGTCACTCGGCCCAACTGGGGCGGCCCGTGACCGGGGCCCGTCCGCTGGCCTGGGCATAGGCGTTGGGGTTGCTGGCCGGCGGGGATGACGGACTGGCGGCTCCCATCAACAGGGCATAGTCCTTGTGATCAGGCGTCACGGCCGACTTGATGACGCTCTTGTCCTGACCGTTCTGATCTTTCTCCCAGTCCACCTTCCCCAGGAACTCGAGGCCATCGAGGTCGGCGAAGCCGGCGATGCGCCGGGCGTTCTGTGCCGCGGGGCTGTTGTCGCCCGGATGGATGCCGCGGGCCGAGTTGAGGACTGCCTTGATGAAGGTCCGGCCCATGTTCGCCCACTCGGGGCCTTTCGGGCTGAGCAGGCCGATCAGCGACCACATCTTGCGACGGGCGAACTCGCCCTCCGTGACGACGAATTCGCAGTTGAGATACACCGAGCCGGTCTTGTCGTTGCGCGTGGCGTAGCCGCCGGTCCAGCCCTGTGCGGGATCATCGAAGCCGCCCGGGCGGACGGTCATGCGCACGCGAACGAGGGTACCCTTCGGAATCGGGTCGAAGCTGGCTTGCTCGGAAGCCGAGTTGAAATCGAAATAGCTCATGATCAGGACTCCTGAGTCGGAAGTGAGAGGGGTGCGATGGGGCGAGCGAAGTCGAGGCGCTCGGTTGCGGGCTTCGCCGGGCCGGCGATCTTGGCCATCAGGCGGCCGAGATGAGGCTCCTCGATGGCATCGAGTCGTCCGGATCGGTCCTTGGCCGGGTAGCCCCAGGCGTTCAGCGTGTGGCAGACGAGCGCGCGGTAGCTGGTGCCGTCGTCGGCCTTCAGTTCAGCGAGAGTGATGACTTCGTCGACGATGCCGGGCAGTTCGAGGCCGGTCTTGGAACCGTCGATCTGCAGCGAGAAGACGCGGCGATTGAAGTCGTCGAGCTTCTCGTCGAGGATGCCGACGAACCAGACGTTCTTACCGCGCGTGTGCTGAAGGTGGGTGAGCCAGGCGATCATCTCCTGGCCCATCAGGCCATAGGCGCCGCGGCTGTCGGGCTTGCCGGTCTTCTCGGAGTAGGCTTGCGGCTGTCCTTTGCACCATTGCAGGCAGAGCCGCCCAGCAACGGTGATCGAGTCGACGAACACGGTGTCGTACTTGTCGAGCACTGCGGGATCGCCGAAGCGCGCACAGACCGCGTCGAAGTGCGCCTGGCTGTACGGCTGCTCCTCGCGCAAGGCCGGGTTCGGCCCGCCGATGTACACCGCGAAGTCGCGGCACTCCTGCCAGGTGCGCGGGCGGATGGTGTCTCCGGCCCAGCCCTCGACCGCCAGGTCGCCGGCCTCGAGGTCGAAGAACAGCGTCGCCGCCGGTTTGAGGGTCCACAGTTGCGACGTCTTGCCGATGCCGCTCTTGCCGACGAGGACGCCTTTGACCCCGCGCTTTTCTGCGAGGCGCTGATCGGCGCTGATGATGGGGAGGCTCATTCGGTTGCTCCTTTGAGCAGGGCGAGACGGAATCCCGGCTTGCCGGTTCTGAGGGTGCGTGCCGGGGCGAAGGCGCTCTTGAGCGACTCCGGCCACGCGTTGAATTTGGTTTCGGAGACGCGGTAGGTGACCTCGACGTATTGGGACGGGTCGTCACCACTGGCGGCGATACGGCGGGTGATGTCGGCCAGTTGCTTCTGGTCCCACTCGACTTTCTTCGGTAGGTCTGCGGTGATGCGCACCTGGTCGTCGTCGAAGTGCACGACGCCGCTGTCCTTGCTGGCGGCGAGGCGCAGCTGCCGGGCGCGGTGGACGTACTTCAACTCCACGGCCCGGTCGACGTGCTCGACGATGGTCTTGGCGGCTGCGAGCAGATCGGCGGCGTCGCTCTTGATCTGAAACAGCGCCTGGCTGGGCTGCTCGGCGAGTTGGCTGGCTGGGGTCGCCAGGAGGTGTTGGAGGGAGCCGGAACTCATGCGGCACCTCCAGCGGTGACACGCTCGCTGGTGCTACGGTGCAGACTGGCGGTTTCGAACGCTTCGACGTCCTCGACGCGGTACAGCACGCGCCCTTGAAGTTTCAGATAGACGGGGCCGATGCCCGCGGTTCGCCAGCGTTCGAGGGTGGCCTCGCTGACGTCCCATCGGTCCGCCAGTTGGCCTTGGTTGAGGTGTTTGACAGGCACGTTTTTCTCCTTTCTGGTGATTGCGAAAACGTTCCGTCATTTTTTGGGTCGAGGTGTACGGGCATCTAGCGTCGCCATGTACGGGCTGGTGTACGGGCGCGGCTGGATGGGGAAATTCGTGTCCCAGAAAGCAAAAAACCGCCCGAAGGCGGTTGTCCGTACTGCTTGTGGCGGGGTCAATCCAGTCGAAATCCGTACCGCCCCTTTTCAGGGTTGGCGATGTAGTCCTTCCATTCGCCATTGGCGCTGAACAGGCTCTGCATCCGCGTGCTCTTGCCGGTTTCCTTGTCCGGGTAGGCAGCAGCGAGAATCTCTCCGGCGTTCACCAGCCATCGGTCGTTGCACGCCTGCTGGTAAAGGTACTTGACCGCGGCAGCCTGGCGCTGGCCCTTGATGTGCCAGGGTCTGGTCTTGCTGCGGATCGTGAGCATGTTCGTGTACTCGTTGAAGTGCACCGGCAGCACGGGACGAAGCGTGCCGTCGGCCGGACTGGTCAGAATGCGATGAAGGAGGTCGACGTCCATGCGTGGTTCCGGGACGTAGTCGACGATCACGTCGTGCAGGGAAGCAAAACGGTAGCTTCGCGGCGGCCGCACGAAGTCCGGCGGCACCATGCCGGAGGACACGATGAGGCCCTGATCCGGCAGTGCCTGCTCGTGAAAATGGCGGAACAGCTCATCGATGCAGGACGCAAGGCTGCGCACAAACCAGACGTCGGTAAGGGCCGGTCCGATTCGGGCCTTGCCAACCTTCCAGAGATGGCCGTCCAGTAACGGCGACTCGATGCCCCGGCGAAGGGCTTGCGGCACGTCGAGCAGGTCGGCGATGACATGGAGGAGCATCGGCACGTGAACGGCGTAGACCGCCACCTCTGTCGCCGCGACGGATTTCCTGCGAAGCGTCTCCGGACACCGATAGCGGTAGCGCGTCGGATCTCTGTCCTCATGCAGTTCGACCGGCTCTCGCTCGTCACCGCAGGGCGCCGGATAGCACCCGGCGTAACCGACGCACTCCGTCCAGTCTGCTAGTTCCCGGGCGGACAGGGACGTGTTGTGGAAGACGTCCCATCCGGGCACGCCGCGCAGGCGTTGGCCTGCCGTATCGCTGATCGACTGGCTGGATCGCTCGAAGAGGTCGAGCAACTCAAGCAGCGACCGCGTCGACAGGGGCATTGGTAACATCGCCGATCTCCTTCACCAGATGCCACTTGGCGAGCAGGCGGTCGCACAATGCCCGGTCCTTCTCACGCTTGGTCTTGATGTTGCACTTGTTGTCCTCGCGCAAGATGATGGTGATCGTCCGTGCGCGTTCGTTGCCGACTTTTTTCAGGCGGATGGAGAGCTTGGCGTAGTGCAGGTGGTGATGGCGAAAGTCGAACGTGGGGCTGATCAGATCCCGCGCAGCGGCATGAATGTCGTCGGCATCCGTCGACCAGATCTTCACCAGCAGCGAGCGGTGCTTCAACGCGGCGTATCCGAGTTCGACCACCTTGACGAATGCCACGTTCTCCCCGGCCAGGTCGAAGTTTCGCGGCGCGGCGAGACTCTGATAGTCGTACTGCTTCAGCGGAATCTTCTCGCCGGAGATCGGTGATTGCAGCAAGGCATCTGCCACGATCCGGGCCAGCGTCTCGCGGCCATCGTTGTCCTTGGACAGCACTTCCAGATGACCCTGGGCAGGTTCGTAGGTGATGTGCGAAGAGATAGCCCTGATCACCTCTTGAGCGACGAGTTCGCTGTCATGGACGCAGTCGATGATCTCCGGCGGGCGGTTGTGGTGAATGCTGACCTGATACAGGGCGACGCCCTCGCCCGTCTGCGTGTCGGGACGCAGTCGCTTGAAAATCTGGACGGCCACCGCATCGACCGCGCAGCCCAGATGTTCGGCGACGGTCTGATGAAAAGCGACCCTCGAGGCCTCATCGTCCTTGATCGAGAGGCTCTTGGGGGCCATGAAACCGGAGTAGCACGACCGGCTTTGGCGGAAGACGTCGGCCTGGCGGGCATCCAGTGCCTCCTTGAAGACCTCGGGGTCATGGACGTATAGCCACAGAGCGCGCTCGTACTGGTTGCAGATCGCGGCGAAGGCCTCGCGATTTGCGTCGTCGAAGATGTCGTGGCGGAAACCCTCTATGACATCCTGCCCGGCGCCGTCCGACAGCACTACGATTCGTTCAGCCACCTCCTCGATCTGCTGCCGCACCGTTACCGTAAGAGCCGAGAGGCCCTCGTCCATCGCTGCGCGCTGTTCCCGCTTTGTCTGCTTGGCGTGCAAGTCCGGCATCGCCAGATCGAATTCGCTGGCCATGAATTCACTGAAGACCGCCGGCGGCAGGTGGCCGAGCAGTTTGGACAGGTTTTCTGCATCGTTCATCGAAATCTCCTATGGAGGACACGTTCAGTCGCTCAAATTGGTAATGGCGGGCTTCGGTTACCGACTTAGGCGGCGCCTAAGTCGGTAACCATTGAAAACCGCCCTGCCCAGTCGTTGGTGGTCGGTTTCTTTTCGGCAAACAGATCTCTCCCTGGCTTTCACCAGATTGTTTCCAGAGTATATCTGGAATTATTATTGTAAGTCTGGAAAGTATCTGGTAAAGTTCGCCCATGAATGATGACCTGACTTCAGCCTTGCAAGAAGCCGCGCGTTTGGCCACGGAGACCTCCGAGGCGTTGAAGCGTGGCGATATGGAGGTAGCAGCCCGCCTTCAGCGCGAGGCCGAAATGGCGTGGCAACAGGCACGGCGGCTTGGGCAGCGGCGTGCGAAGAGGCCGGCACTTAGCAAAGTGCCGAGCGTGCGCGAACGCGCTATCAGCGCTGTCATGGAACTGAATGTGCCCAGCTCCCCGAAGCTTATCGCCGCCTACAGCGAAGCCCGCGGAGGCGAACCTTTCGACCTGCGGGGCATTGCATCCATTCGTCGAGATGAGTTCCGCTCTTGGACCTCAGGAACTAGGCGTGAAACCTACTTGGTGCCCGCGCTTGAGGGACCTTGGCTGGTTGCTGGACGAGGGCGTTTTGCGTTGTCCCATTGGCCTCTTTGGCAGCGAATCGTCGGGCCTTTGAGCCCACGGGCCGATCACCTGAAGGTATGTCTTTACCTGGTCGATCAAGCGGAATCCGCGTGTCGCGAGACAGGGGCAGCGGTCCGCATGGGCAAATTGCTCGCCGAATACGCGCGCACCGTCCCCGGCGCCCTCGATAACGCGTGGGACTTTGGGTCTGGGGTAAACACGGTGCGGGTTCGTCAAGCAGTGATTGGTGAACTCCAACTGATCCAGGCGGAAGACGAAGACTGGCGAAAACGCGAAGCTGAGCGTGCGACGCGCAGCCTTGATGACGAACAGCAGATCTGGGGCGGGGCGATACCGCATGTTATTGCTTGAACTAAGGAACGGTGACGGGCAATCATGACTACACAAGACGAACTCGCCAAGGTGCGTGGCAAGGCACCGGAGAAGCGGCCGACAGTCCGCGCACTTGCAACTGCGACGGCACACAACGATTGCACCTTCGCTAGGCTGGCATTGGCCACCCGTACGAACCTAGACCAGTTGTGCGATGACACGTACTTCGCCGTCGACTTCGGTCAGGATCCCCAGGCGTTCCAGCGAGGCGAGATGTTCGAGCGGCGCGTCAAGGACAAAGACTACGCCGTGTTAATACAGTTGCTGCGCGAGAAGGCCGGCTTTGCTCTGACCGACGTCCGCATCCGGGACTTGCGCAGCGGCGCGATACCCAATGAAATCGGCCTTAAACACCGCGCCGCCGAAACCCGACAGCTGCTGAAGATGATCGCGCACAAGGCCATTAACGCCCCAAACATCATTGACGGAGCAGTCCTGACCTGCACGATCGCCGGCAGGACGGCATACTTCGAGGCTGACGGTCTTGCCGCCGCTTCCGATGGCAAGCTCCATGTGGCCGAGGTGAAGTCATTCCCGATAACCGACGGCCGTTGCGACAACGACAAGCTGGGCACCGCGTGCGAACAGGCCGCTTGGTACGTGTTGCTCTGCCGACGTGCGCTCATCGAACTCAAGCTGTCGCCAGACGCTGTGTCCGACGAGGGCTTCATTATTTTGCCGATGGGCGTCGGCCTGACTCCAACGCTGCTGATCCAGAACCTGGCGGCCCGGGTTCGGCGCGCCGATAGGCTGCTCGCATCGACGCCGACCGGCGACGACATGCTGATGGTTGCGAGCGGTCTGCAGTTTCCAGCCAGCAATGTCGATCCACAGGCGCGTCTCGACACGCTGGAGCAGATGATGGACAAAGTCGGCACTAACTATCGCCCCGATTGCCTACAGGACTGTGGCATGGGCCGCCTGTGCCGAGGTCGAGCGCAAACGACCGGCCTGGCAACGTTGTGCGGAAGCTCGGTCGTGCGTTTGCTTCCCGGTGTCAGGACCCTGCCTCGAGCGGCCGAACTGGCCGACGGCGCAAGTCCGGCTCCGACCGAGGTTCACGCGGCTGCTGCGCTTGTACGGGCCAACTCCGTCTTCAACCGTGTATTGATTGAGGGTGCACTGTGAGCTTCCAGGCTTTGTTGGCCGCGCGCGCACACACGGATGGGCGTGCGTTGCCCACCGCCATTCGAAGGCACCGAGCACTTTCCGACGATCCGCTGTGCATCGTCGCCTGGCAGCTCGGTGCGGAGGCCTACAGCGTGGGCGCCATCGCGATCGGGAGAAAATCGTCTGGGTTCAAGCTTTTTGTACCCGGCTATCCGCTGAACCGCGACCTGCTCTTCGCTGCGCTCGTTGGGTTTGCCAAGGAGTTTTGTCCCGCATTCGAGGACTTTGCCGGTGGCCCCTGCGAAGACATTCTCCACCATGGAGCAGAACTCGCGGTGCCTCTGGAATTACCGCAAATAGTTGTACCAAACGCCCAGACCATCGGCCTCCTTGGCCGGTTGGGTCGGCGCCTTGCGTACCTGCCTACGACTGGTCCGCACCCCGCCGATCCACTGCTGCCGTGTCTCGGTCGCCATCTGATGTGGATTGCTGACCACGCGCAGATGCCGGGCCAACAGCTGATTGTGTCTGCTACCGATCTGCTCACGACGCATTACGCAAGCGCAATGAGCGCGATCGAGATGCAATCGCTGCCGGCGATGGACGCCTGGATTGACCCTCCCGCCGGTATGCATGGGTTCAACGCCGCCGAACTCGCCGAGATCCATGCCGTGGGCCCGGTCCCTAGCCCCAGGGATGGGGAGTTGGTTCACTCACTGATGCATACGTTCAACGACCAACGCGCCGGAAGCACGGATCCGGGTGTGGTTGATAAACTCGTTTGGCCATTGCGGGCGCACTATCGTAGCATGGTCGATCAGACGTGGAATCTGATGTGGAAGGTAGTTGCCCGCGAAAAGCCAAAGCCCGAAGCGGCGTCCGTCGTGCGACGCGTGCGAGAGGATCGCATCGCTTTCGCCGCGCACCTCCAGTGGATGGCAGGTCCCGCTGAGGGCCGCCGTAAGACTCGGATGACCGCTCGCGGCGCTGCGATGCGCCTCCATGACCTTGAGCAGGCGCACGCGCGTCTCCTGGCCGAAGAGGCTATCGATGATCCATTGCGAATGGCGCCCCATCTGCTTGCCGGGAAGGCCCTTGCAGGTGTTGTCATCGATTGTGACAAGACGCATCGCGAGTTGATCAATAGCCGCAAATGTCTGCGGCCTCGCGTCATCGTGCGCACACAGGAACCGTGCTTGATGCTTCCGGGGGCCAAGGTTTGGTGGACTCAGATGCCGGACGGCAGGGAGTGGTTGCTGGGTAGCGTGATCGCCGCAAGCGGCGGGTCCGACGTAACGCTAATCCTGCAGACGAACCGCGTCTCAGACGTGTGTCTTCCGATCGTGGGCAGTCGGGCATGCTTTTCCCAGTTCAACACGCGCCCCGGCTACGAATTATTCTTACCTCAACAGGCGCCTTGGACTCACCTTGCGGCAGCGCCACCCTTTCCAGTCGACCTCGACTACAGCGAATTGGGAGAACAGGCGGCATGACGATGTTCAATCAGGCGGTTATCGATGCGGCCGATCAGATCGCCCAAGTGGCCCAGAACGACTTTTTCAGTATCACGGGCCAGGGTGCGGTGACACTGTCCGCTGTCGCAGGCGCTGGCAAGAGCTACTTCGTGACCGATACTGTCAAGAAGTGCCGGCCCCGCGGCATTCGCGTGGCCGTGGCTGCCCCCACCAACGAGCAGGTCTTCAGTCTGGTTTCTTCCATCGCCGTCAGCGACCCCGCGGAACTCGTTGCGTATGTTCCGGCACAGGGCGTTGAACTTCCGTCGTGGGCCCGGCGTCCGAACATCGTCTCGTTTACGCCGGCACATCTGGCATCGGCCCAGCCGGTGGTCGTTGGTACAATTCACAAGCTCGCGTCAGCAGTTAATCCTCGAAACAAGTCGACGCAGGCTCTCGGGCAATTCGACGCGCTAATCACCGACGAGAGCTACCAGGCGAATTCTGCTAGCTACTACGCCCTCGCCGGTATAGCGCCGCGGCACTTGTGTGTGGGGGATAGCGGTCAAATCCAGCCATTCACCACTGTTGAGGTCGGGCGACAATGGAAGGGACTTGCGGAGGACCCACTGCAGACGGCCGTGGACGTGCTTCTTTCGAATCATCCGACTACGCCAAGGCACCGCTTCCCAATCACACGACGGCTCGATGAGCGTGGTGCGTCTATTGCAAGACACTTCTATTCTGCCGATCACAAGTTCGGCGCTGCCGTAGCCGATGGCGTAAGAGTTATGAACCTCGGCCCGGCCACCGCCGCTGGACCTCTTGACAAGGCGCTCGACAAGAGCCTGGTTTTGGCTGCGCACACAGGATGGGCTTACCTAGAGCAGCCTGCGCTACAGACCTTGGTGGCCGACCCGGAAACAGCCCAGTTGATCGTCGATCTAATCGCACGGCTGCTGCACAGAACCTGCAATCTCGTGTGCGAACATCATTCCAAGGGCGCGCCGCTAATCGCCGAGCGCATCGCCGTGTCCGTATCCCACAATGATCAGAAGGCGATGGTCCGCGTGTTGCTTGATCACTGCGGCCTGACCAGAGTGGTTGTAAACACGGCCAACAAGCTACAAGGGCTCGAGTTCGACTTTGTCGTTTGCTGGCACCCCTTGGCATCGCTGGACGAGGCTGACGAGTTCCACCTTGAGGCCGGCCGCTTGTGCGTGATGTGTACCCGTCATCGCCACGCCTGCGTCGTCGTGGGCCGGCGTGGCGACAGGGAGTTGGTCGAGGGGCTGCCGCCGTCGACTCCGGCTTATCCAGGCGCGGGCACTAACGCTGATGACGTGTTGCGAGGATGGGAAGTGCACCGGGCGGTCTTCTCTACACTTACGAATTACCTAGTGCAGGTGCCGTAGTAAAACCAATGAAACAATCAGAATCCGGATTGCACACAATGTCCAATCCAGAACCACCATCCGTTGATCACCAATCGTGCCAGTTTCATTCGCTGAAGTGATCAAGACTGCCGCTCATTCTCGCCATCGTTGTGCTTAACTTTGCTGGCGTTAGGTTTGCGACGCAATCATTCTTCATGCCTAAATGTACAAGTGATTCGAGACGGCCACCAGATTGGCTGGACGCGATGGATCGCCACATGCGCGAAGTTCACACCGGCGGCAGCGATGGCTGAAACCGCCTTGCGAAGGTCGGCGAAAGAGAGATCTAAAAGGCTATCGAGAGCCCTGTTGAGCATGACCATGCGCCGTTCGCGCCAGACGGACAGCGTCCCGCACTAATCGAGAATCAAATGCCAGCTGATCCCGGTTTACGCACCAACCCGCAGCAGCCCGCTCGCCTCCAAAATTCCCTTATGGCATTTTTTATCCCGCGATCAGACAATTGCGGTTCGAGCGAATTGGACGAAGGGCGAGATAGCCAGTGCATGAAATTACCCACCTCTCCCCGGAGCACATGACAGCGGCGCAGCGTCGGTGCGAGATCGCCTCGTTGCTCGCCAATGGGCTGATCCGCCTGCGCAGCGCCGATGGCCCCGTGGCCCGAGAGAACGGGTTTGAGCTTGCCTTCTCCGGCCACCAGCGCGTTCATTCACACCCCGTCCACAAGGAATAATACGGAGTCATGATGAACACGTCACCTCGCATTCCCGCCACGCCGCCGTCGGTTCTGGCGCAGATCGCCCGCTTGCCCGCACTACCGATGCCAGAGATCAAGGCGCTTTGGCAGAAGCTGTTCGGCGCCGACACGCCCAACTACAATCGGCCCTTCCTGGAACGGCGCATCGCCTACCGGCTGCAGGAAGTCGAGTTTCGCAAGGTTGACGCCAGCCTGCTGGAGCGAAACCAGCGCCGGATCGCCGCCCTCCTGGAAACGGGCAAGGTAGGGAAGCGCGACCGCGATACCCGACCGGCAGTGGGCACCGTGCTGACGCGTGAATACCGCGACGTTGAATACTGTGTGGTCGCCACCGCCGACGGGCAGTACGAGTTCAACGGCCGGATGTACCCGAGCCTCTCGATGATCGCGCGCGAGATCACCGGAACACGATGGTCGGGACCGCTCTTCTTCGGACTCAAAGGCCCGGCCAAGCCGGAAGTGTCCACCAGGAAAGGACTACGGCGATGAGCGAAGCCCTTAAGCGGCGCGTGCGCTGCGCCGTCTACACACGCAAGTCCACCGACGAAGGGATGGACCAGGAGTACAACTCCATCGATGCACAGCGCGACGCCGGTCACGCCTACATCGCCAGCCAGCGCGCCGAGGGCTGGATTGCGGTGGCAGACGACTACGACGACCCCGCTTTCTCGGGTGGGAACATGGAGCGTCCAGCTCTCCGGCGCATGATCGCCGATATTGAGGCGGGCAAGATCGACGTGGTCGTGATCTACAAGATCGATCGCCTGACCCGCAGCCTGGCGGACTTCTCCAAGATGGTGGAAGTCTTCGAACGCTACGGTGTTTCCTTCGTCTCGGTGACCCAGCAGTTCAACACCACGACCTCGATGGGTCGCCTGATGCTCAACATCCTGCTGTCGTTCGCGCAGTTCGAGCGTGAGGTCACCGGCGAGCGGATCCGCGACAAGATCGCCGCCAGCAAGCGCAAGGGCATGTGGATGGGGGGCGTGCCGCCGCTGGGCTACAACGTCGAGAACCGGCGACTGGTCCCCAACGAACGCGAGGCGAAACTCATCCGGCACATCTTTCAGCGCTTCGTCGAACTCGGCTCCAGCACCTCGCTGTTCAACGAACTGAAGCTCGACGGCGTCACCTCGAAGGCCTGGACCACCCTGGACGGCAAGGTCCGTGAGGGGAAGCCGATCGACAAGGGGATGATCTACAAGTTGCTGCACAGCCGCACCTACCTCGGCGAACTGCGGCACAAGGGTGAGTGGTTTCCGGCGGTGCATCCGCCGATCATCGAACGCGAAGTGTGGGACAGCGTGCACGCCATCCTCGCCACCAATTGCCGGGTGCGCGGCAACGCCACGCGGGCGGTCGTTCCCTTCCTGCTCAAGGGCATCGTCTTCGGCCATGACGGGCGGGCCCTGTCGCCCTGGCACACGACGAAGAAGAGTAACGGCCGCCGCTACCGGTATTACATCCCGATGCGCGATACCAAGGAGCAAGCGAGGGCCTCTGGCTTGCCACGTTTGCCGGCGGCAGAACTGGAATCGGCAGTACTCGAACAGCTTCGAGGAATCCTGCGCGCGCCTGATTTGCTCGGCGATGTGCTGCGGCAAGCGACCAAGCTGGATCCGACCCTGGACGAGGCCACGGTCACCGTGGCCATGACGCGTTTGGATGTGATCTGGGACCAGTTGTTCCCAGCGGAGCAGGCGCGCATCGTCAGACTCCTGGTCGAGAAGGTGATCGTTTCACCTACTGATCTGGAAGTGCGCCTGCGCCCCAATGGCGTCGAACACCTGGTGCTGGACTTGCGCCCGGAGCCGGCCGAACGGCGGCAGGAGGCGCTGGCATGAACGGGATCCGTATCTGCAGGACCGGGGCGTCAGATGTCATCGCCGCCAGCGACGGCAGGTTGACCCTGTCGGTGCCGATACAAATCAAGCACCGCAGCGGGCGGAAACTGGTTACCTTGCCGAACGGTGAAGCCGCCCAGCCCAGGCCCTGGGATGTCGCCGCCACGCCGATGCAACTGGCACTGGCACGCGGCCATCACTGGTTGGCAATGCTCGAATCGGGCGAAGCCAAGTCCATCACCGAGCTCGCCGCCCGGGAGAAGATCGACAACAGCTACATGTGCCGAATGCTCAACCTGACCACGCTGGCGCCCGATATCATCGCGGCCATCCTGGATGAGTCCTTGCCGCATCAGGTTGGCGTGCATGATCTGGCGATCAGTCCGCCGGTGTTGTGGGAGGAGCAGCGCAAGCGAATTGGTGTGGTTGGCGAGAACTTGCAGGCGGAGTGATCGGCGGCGGCCTCCGAGCATGCAATGCAGGCGTGATGGCCGTACGCAACTCCATGCTGCCTGTCGGCCCGTCCAGCATGTGGCGAGCCTCGGCCTCTCGCATACCGAGCGCACGAGCAGGTACGACGACAGATCTGACCATGCCCCCGTTTTGTGGCCGAGGTTTGCCGCCCTTAAGTGCTCGCCTATGGCGTAAAGGTGAACCGGGTTGACGGTGTTGCCCCGAACAGATCAAGCAGGTATTCGCGATCCGCTTCCCGCCTCACCAGAAGGTGAACATCCGACTCCCAATCGCCGAGGATGGCGAAGTGCACCTTTTTAGGGTCTAGCGCTCCGAAGGCCTTGTTTAGAGCGTCTACACTTTGCTGAATGTGTGTCGCGATCCAGATGCCTTGTAGAAGCTCGTCCGGATTTTCGGGCCGAAACTTCTTGTCCAGGCTGCGGAAGAGCAACGCGGGATCGTGCTCCGGCTCTGGCATCTCTTTGCCGCCATCTTCCCGAGCCATTTGTTCGATGAAGTCCCTGCTACGGGTTTTCACATCAAGCAGCACCCGGCGACTATTCGTGTGAACCACCCAATCCACTGTGCTGTTTCCTGCACCGTACCCTGACACTTCAAATTCGGCGGGCACGCCAGTGGGCAGTTTGCTGCCTGGGATCATTTCGGTGAGCGTAACCGCGTGCCGCTCCGGCTCGTTCAATCGCGTGTAGTAGGCAGAGCGTGCTTGCTCGGAAAGGCGGTCGTTGGCCGTGATGATGGCGCGGTGCAGGTAGTCGACCGGGACCCACATATGAGCGCCCCAGACATATGTCCCTTCGATTTCGAATGGTACGCCGAACTCATAGCGCCACAGACCGGTCAAGTTGTCGAGGAACGCCCCTGAGTCGATCAGCGGGGAAGGAACCGAGGCGAAACATTCGTTCGCCTGCTCGGCCGACAAGCCCTGCTCCTTCGCACGTTGGAAGAGTTGGTCCTTCAGCGAGCACCGATCTCCGACAACGTGCGGGAAGATTTCATCGATCTTCATCTTCATATACCCATACTTCAGCGCAAAGTTGCGCCGACCAGTTCGACCGATTCCCTGGTCACGGTTGCCACGTCTTGCAGGAAGGCATTCCGATCCGGCGATGGCGTTACATCAGGCACCGGGGCGGCCAGGTCATAGACGCGCTCTGCGATCAGCTTCGCGCGCCGAAAAGTCGAGCGCGGGCCGGATTCGTCGTAGGCGTTGCGCCAGTCACCCAACCGCTCCGACTTCACCCGGCGCGAGGCGAGGTCAAGCAGGCGACGGCTGAGGTCTTCGGCAATGGCGTCGAAAATGCTCTGCTTGTCGTCGTCGGTCGGTTCCGGTCCGTTCCAGCCAACCGGGTTCTGAAGCAACACGTAGAGGCGTTGCTGTAGTTCCTTTTTTAGGTCGGCGACAGGGTGCAACGTGTCGTAGTGGTCAGACCCCATCGCGAAGCGGCGGCTGAGGGCCTTGATGCGTGTCCAGTGTTCCTTCACTTGGCCCTGCTTGACCGACAGGCCGAGGCGGGGTCGCCACCCGTTGTGGAAGCTCTCCGCCGCGCGCTCGACGGCCAGCACGAGGTTCATGCGGTCATAGATCGGGCGCGAGTCAATCGGCTTCGGACGCTCGACGATGCCGTCGATCAACTCCAGCAACTTGCCGAGCTGACTGGTCGTACGTTTACCGTCCTTGGATTCGACATCCAGTCTCTGATCGAGGCCCGCGAGGAAGACGCGCGAGCTCGCCAGACGCGCGCGGAGTGCCCTCTCGGCGAATGGGCCGAGGTCTTCTCCGATGGCAGAGAGCACGTTTTCCGCCGATGCAAGCACATGTTGGGCACGGGCCGACGGGCTCGGTAGGTTGTCGCCGCTTACTTTGTCGAAATGCGTGAACGCGAAGATCAGCTTGGCGGAATTGCCCGAAGAGACTAGCTCCTTCATCGCCGCCACGGGCGCGGCAAGCATCGGCTGCGTCGCGTTGTCAACAAGAATGACGGCATCAGCCATGTCGATGCGTTTCGACAGGGTCGTCGAGATGGTTGACACCGAGCGGGGCGTGTGGCCAAGCCCTTCGCCGTCGAGGAGCACCAGCTTCGGCTGGTCAGTTGTCCACGTGGGGTAGAACGGTCCTGCCACGCGGACGCCGTTTACGAGCGGGGTCAGCAATGTGCCGAATAGTGGCGAGTAGTTCGAAGCGAAGCGGGAGATCGCCGCGATGAAGGCATCGCGATCTTCGGTCTCCCAGGTCCACGTCAGAGGCCATCCGACCTTGGTTTTCCGAAGCTTACCATCGGGCAGCAAGGCAAAGCGTTCTTCGATCTCGTCCATGACGGCATCGACAACCTGCTGGAATGCCTCATCGTCGCGCGTCCGGTTGTCGAGCTCTTCTTCGAACAGTTCGTCGATGACGCGCTGATCCTTTTCTTCGGTTGCGTTCAGCTCCGTGCGGAGCGAGGTCCCGTAGCGCACTGCGAGCTCTTTGACCGACGCCAGCGCGGACGACAGCACATCGTTCGTGCCCTTCAGCAGGTCGCTGGCTTCGGCGTCCGTGTCGCCGTTGCTGTCATCGTCGAAGTCGCTGCTGTCCTTGACCGGGCCATTTCCAAGAACATAGTTGAAGCGGAAACGCTGATTAACGTGCGTCAGCAAGCGACGCATCTGCTCGGCGTCGGACTCGTTCCGGTACGCCGCCAGAGCGGCAGCAGACACGCACTCCTTCAGGTGTTCGCGCACATCTTCCATCGGGAAGAACGTGACGACGGCTCTATAGGGACCGTCTTGCAGGAGCACTTCGGTTTCATGAACCGTGGTCTTGGCTGTGGAAGTCGAGGGAAAGCGCTCTTTCGCCGGGTCGGTGCCCATAATCTGGCGCAATGCCGTCGTCTTTCCAGCGCCGGTGGTGCCGAGAAAGAGCGCGCGTCGGTAGTCGCTGGACTGTGAGGACGGAAGCGCGATCACGCCGTCGCGCAGCATCAGGAAGTCGGTTTCACCGCCTTCGAGCTTGTAGAAGAAGATATCAACGACGCGCGGATCAAAAAGTGCGAGTGCCTGTTCGCGCGCGCCAAGATCCCATAGCTGCGGGTTTTCCAGCAGCATATTCATTTGATCCCGAAGCGTCGCCGCCTCCTCCTCCTTGTCCGTCTTCAGGCTTTGCCGGACTCGCAGGCCCTCCTTGCCGGTGGTGGGGTCCGTTCGCTTCGGATGTCGGAATATGACGGCCCAAGTATTGCGACCCTGAGTCCTGCTTAGGCTCGCCGTGTAGAAGTTATCGGCCATAATTCCTCCGTTGTTCCTGCGTTGTTCCGAACTGTCGAGTGCGTTAATGTAGTGATCTCATCTTCCGCTGTCAACATTTTTTGGTACAACACAGGAACAACAAAGCACGGAAGGCGAGCCACTATGTCGGGCAAGCACTCTCAACAGCGATGTGGCGATCCCGGTCAGCCGTAAGAGCGCAGCGACATTCGCTCAAGTGCTGAAGTTAGGTGAAGGCGGCGCTTAGGGACCGACGAATGGGCATGGAATCAAGTCTGCGACCGAGCCCGCGTGAAGGGACTATGCTGCTCGTCGCCATCGGTATCTCCTGGCCGAAAGCTGCCCGCCAGCAGCAATCCTTCCAGCATCGCGATCGCGGGAGCACCATCGATGTTTCCTCCGCCTACCAATGCCTCAAATCAACTGCTTGATCGGACCACGTGTAAGCTGTTGATTTGCAATGGTCGCGTTGGAGGCGCTCGTGGACTTCGGGTCGTCGACGGGCGCGAGGCCGGAGAGAAGAATGGCCAGGAGAGAATGAAAATGGCCAAATCCGGGCGCCCGCGGGAAATCTCGAAGTCCACAGGCTTCCGCACGAACCCGCGCAAACACGCGGCAGTGCGCAAAAAAAGACCAACCCGATGAGGGGTTGGTCTTCTTGTCTGGTGGGCCCGCAGGGACTTGAACCCTGGACCAAAGGATTATGCTTACCACTACGGCTTTCGCCGCCTCTGGCGAGTTTGTGGTCTGGACTATACCTTCCCGTTACAGGCTGGCCGT
>Ga0058867_1085339_pt1 | contig 17381 bp, 10 predicted proteins | sample TNRReaAerobicRNA_FD_59632 | JGI IMG/M metagenome (GOLD analysis project Ga0058867, IMG submission 59632) | Wastewater treatment Type I Accumulibacter community from EBPR Bioreactor in Madison, WI, USA - TNR Reactor, Time E -22min-Aerobic_ RNA... | ecosystem: Engineered > Bioreactor > EBPR >... | reverse complement strand
AGGCTGTTGGCGAACTGATCGCTGAGCCGGGCCAGTTCAGCGTAACTAAAATCGCGCCGGGCGCCGTTTTTGCCCAGCCAGCGCAGCGCCACCCGTTCACCCTGACCACTGGCGACCCAGCGGTCTACAGCTTCAAAGGCGATGTTCAGGCCACCCTCGGGCAAGCCCGTTAGCTCGGCGCGGGCGGTAGACCAGGAAAAAGTGGCGCGGGCGGTGGCATAGTCCGACAGGTTCGGCGTCGGTTCGCCAGCGTTCAGGGTCTTGACAATGGAGTTCCAGGGCATCAGTGCCTCGCGGGGAATAGCGTTCGTCAGTCGTGAGGTTCATTGTAGCGAGGTAGCGAGGCTGCGAGGTAGCGATTAACATACGATGAACTCTCCGGCTGGCCCTGTTTCTCGACTGAGACTCGCTCATGACCATTCGCAATCTTGAATATCTGTTCAAACCGCGCTCCATTGCGGTCATCGGTCGCGGCAAAACCCCTGGTGGCTTCGATGCGACGGTGGAGTTCAATTTGATCGAGGGCGGTTTCAAAGGCCCGGTGATGCCAGTCAATCCGGATCACCCGTCCATCTCCGGGGTATTGGCCTATAAGGACATTGCCAGTCTGCCGGTGACGCCAGACCTGGCGATTTTGACTACCCCGCTGGAAGAAGCGCCCGGCCTGGTCAGTGAGTTGGGCCAACGCGGCACGCGGGCCGCATTGTTGCTGAGTCGTGAGGTGTTGCAGGACCATCGCGGCGCCAAGGCGGCGCTACTGAGTCAGGATATGTTGCGCAAACATCCTGATGAAGGGGAGTCGCTGAAACAGCACATTCTGGACGCCGCCAAGCCCCACTTGCTACGGATCATGGGGCCGGATCATCTCGGCTACGCCGTGCCGTCCGCGAACCTCAACGCCAGCCTGAGCAGTCAGCGGCCACTGGCCGGCCAGATCGCATTGCTCTGCCAGTCAGCAGCCGTCATGCGCAGCGTTATCGACTGGGCCAACAGTCGCAATATCGGCTTCTCTCACGTCATTTCACTGGGCGTTCGCTGGGATGTGGATCTGGGTGATTTGTTGGATTACTTGCTGCGGGATCACTACACCCGGGCGATTCTGATGTATATGGAAAACACCCGGAATCGCCGCAAGTTCGTCTCCGCCGCCCGCGCTGCCGCTCGCGTCAAACCGGTGATCGTGCTTAAACCACGCGATTTTCGCACCGGGTCGGTCGAAGATGCAGTCTATGATGCCGTGTTCCAGCGCGCCGGCATTTTGCGGGTCAATAACATCGAGCAATTGTTCGGCGCGGCGGAAACGGTAGCGACCGCCCGACCGGTTTACAGTGACCGGCTGACGATCATCAGCAACAGTTACAGCTTAGCGCTGATGACCAGCGACACTTTATTACGGCGCGACGGTCGCTTAGCCGAAATCGGCGCGGCGACCCGCGAGCAAGTGGCGCAAGCCTGCCGACCCGGTTATCCTATTGAAAATCCAGTTGATTTAGGCGATATGGCCGGTCCCGAAGAGTATGGCAAGGCGCTCGATTTATTGCTGCAGGAACCGGGGACCGACGGGGTGTTGGTGATCCATGCTCCGGCGTCCCTCAACCGTTCCCAGGACTGCGCCCGGGCAGTGGTCGAGCGGGCTGCGAAGAGCCGACGGCTGGTCATCACCTGCTGGCTGGGCGAATCGTCGGTGGAGTCGGCTCGCGACTGCTTCAAGAACGCGCATGTTCCTACTTATGAAGCGCCTGGCGAGGCCGTGGAGGCGTTCATGCGGCTGGCGCAATACCGGCGCAATCAAGAGTTGCTGATGGAGACGCCGCCCTCAATTTCCGAAGGGTTCACACCGGATGTGGAGACCGCCCGCCGTATCATTCAGATCGCGCTGACGGCCGGTCGTCACCGATTGAACGCCTATGAAACCAGCCAGATGTTGAACGCCTACGAGATTTCCACCGTGCCGTTGCATTTCGCTTCGACGCCGGAGGCGGCGACCGATCTGGCGTTGGAGATGAAGGTTCCAGTGGCGCTCAAAATTCTGTCGCCGGATATTGTCAACAAGTCCGATGTCGGCGGCGTGGCTTTTGGGCTGAAAAATCCCCTGGAAGTGCTGGTGGCCGCGACGGAAATGCTCAAGCGCGTGCGCGAGTTGGCGCCGGATGCGGTGATTGACGGTTTTGCAGTGCAACCAATGCAGTACCGGAATAGCGCTTACGAATTGATGATGGGCGTGCGTACCGGAAAGCGTTTCGGTCCCGTAATCTTTTTCGGTCAGGGCGGTACCGAGGCCGATGTGATCGATGACGTCGCCTATGCGTTGCCGCCATTGAACATGCAATTGGCGCGCGATTTGATGTGGCGAACCCGGTTGTATCGTCGTCTCAGCACCAACCGTGGTCGGCCGGTGGATCTGGACGCCATGGCTTTAACCCTGATCAAGGTGTCGCAGATGGTGATCGATCTGGGAGAGGTCGTCGAAATGGATATCAATCCCATCTGGGTCAGCTCGGACGGGATGCTAGCGCTGGACGCTAACGTGCTGCTTGAACCCAACGCCGAGCCAGCGGCGCAGCGGTTGGCGATCTCGCCGTATCCCAAGGAACTGGAGAAACGGTTTACGTTGCCGGATGGTCGATCGTTCCTGATCCGGGCTATCCTGCCGGAGGATGAACCAGAACTGCGGGATCTTGTTAAACGGATGCCGGCGGAAGACATTCGGATGCGCTTTTTCCAGCCAATTCGGGAATTGTCGCACGAAATGGCGGCACGGCTGACCCAGCTCGATTACGAACGGGAAATGGCGATTATCGTGACCGATCCTGACTGTCTCCCCGGCCAGGGGAAAATTTGGGGGGTGGTGCGCTGCAACGCCGATCCCGATATGGAACGGGCTGAGTACGCGGTGCTGGTGGATCGGGCCATGACCGGGATCGGTCTGGGGCCGATGCTAATGCGTTATATTATTGAATACGCCAAGAAGCGCGGCATCAAGGAACTCTACGGCGAGGTATTGCGGGAAAACGAACCCATGCTGCGGCTCAATCGGGCGCTCAATTTCAAAATTCACGCAACGCCCGACGATCCTGGCGTACTGCATGTGAACCTGCTATTGAACTGATTCGATCCTCTTTCCAGGCAAAGGAGGACGGGGGATGCAAAGATGACTGAGGATGGGAATCACACGGTAGCCGAACTCGACGCTGAGCGTCGCGCCATTGGCCGGCAGCACACCGCGCAGTTGCTAAAAATGCTACGCGGTGGCTACGGCACGACGCCTGAGCCGGAATCTGTCGCCGAGGTTGATCCGGCCGCCGAATTGAAGTCTGCCCGGGTCGCCGACGCCGCGCCCGTCTATGTCCGTTTGGTGGAAACGCCAATCCGACCCGATACGCCAACGGGCAACGCACCACCTCGACGATTATCAGCGCCACCCATTCCGACGGTGGGCGAGAGTCTGCGCCAGCCACTGGAAAAGTTGAGCAAGTTGATTGCGCGGGCTGATGATTTGGCGGCGTCCGCCCGGATTTTTCAGGCATATCTGCGGCCGGATTTACGCGACCATGTGTTGCTCATCCGGCTGGACCAGGATGCCTGGACGGTGCAAACCGAGTCGGCGGTGTGGGCGACCCGGTTGCGCTATGCGCTTTACGATATCCGAGAGGTGCTGGGCCTGCACTTTGGCATTACCCTGCCCAAGCCGCATATTCAAATCGCGCCCATCGCCGCCCGCCCCCCGTCGTCGCCACGGCGGACGCTGACCCAGGAAGCCGCCCGCTACCTGGAGGAGATCGCCCGTAATGAAACCGACTCCCGTTTGAGCGCAGCCTTGCGGCGATTGGCTCGACGGGCAGAGGCCTTATCCAACGATCATGCTTCACACCCACCAAAGCAACCATCTTGAAACCCTGACCGACCGCTTGGCCGAGCTGTTGCGTCAGCCGCTGCAGTCGCCGCTGGCCCGTGAAATCATTGTTACGCAAAGCAATGGCATGGCGCGCTGGTTGGCGCTGCGGCTGGCTGACCGGCTGGGGGTTTGCGCCCATTTCGATTTCCAGTTCCCCGCGACCTTTCTTTGGGAGATGGGGCGGCGGGTATTGGGCGGGTTGCCGCCCACCTCGGCTTTTGATCGGCCAGTGTTGAATTGGCGGATGATGGCGCTATTGCAAGAAGTCGGGGATGAACCCTGTTTCGCGCCAGTGCGCGCCTGGCTCGGCGCCGGGCGCGATGACTTCCGCCGTTACGAACTGGCCTGCCGTATCGCCGACTGTTTTGACCAATATCTGGTCTACCGGCCCGATTGGATCACCCGATGGGAAGAGGGCGCGGAAGGACACTGGCAGGCGGAACTGTGGCGGCGACTGGCGGGCGGTGGTGAGGCGCATCGGGCGCAGGTGCAGGAGCGGTTTCGCCAGGCGTTGCGGGGTGGCGAGGTCCAGCGCCGCCGCCTGCCAGAACGAGTCGCCATCGTCGGCTTGTCGGCGCTGCCGCCGTTGTATCTGGATTTGCTGGCGGAACTGGCGCGTTTCATCGACGTGCATCTGTTATTGCTGAATCCCTGCCAGGAATATTGGGGCGATATTCGGGCGGAACGCGATCTGGCGCGCCTGGGCGAGGACATCGATCCAGAGGCTGAATATCTGACGGCCGGTCATCCACTGCTGGCTTCACTGGGCAAGCAGGGACGGGATTTTATTGATTTGCTCCAGGGCTACCCGCGAGTGGAGTGGGACGGATTCGTGGAGCCAGCGGGCGATGATCTGTTGCACCACCTGCAAGCCGATATTCTTCATTTGCGGGAACGGGGAACCTACGAACATCCGCCCCTGCCGCTGCGTTCCGATGACCTTTCGCTTCAGGTTCACGTTTGCCACGGCCCCATGCGCGAAGTAGAGGTGCTGCATGATCAGTTGCTGGCGCTGTTCGAGGCGCATCGCGATGTGCGGCCCTCGGATGTGATCGTCATGGCCCCGGACATTGCCCGTTATGGCCCGTTGATCGAGGCGGTGTTCGACGCCGCGCCTCGGGAGCGCCGGATTCCGTTCAGCATCGCTGATCAAGGGTTGCCGGTCGAGAATCCGCTGGTCGAAGTGTTTTTCGAACTGTTGGATTTGGGTGGGGAACGGTTTGACGCCGCACAAGTGATGAGTTTGTTGGAACCGGCGGCAGTACAGCGACGGTTCGCATTGCACGAGGAGGATTTGGAGCGCATTCGCCACTGGGTGCGTGAGGCTGGCATTCGCTGGGGGATTAACGCCGGCATCAAGGACTCCTGGTCGCTACCGGCGACGGCAGAACACACCTGGCAGGCTGGATTGGATCGCTTACTGCTCGGTTACGCGCTGCCCGGACAAGGGCGGGAATTGTACGCCGGCATTCTGCCCTATGACGAAGTGGAAGGCGGCGAAGCGCAAGCGCTGGGCGGTTTGCAAAGTTTCCTGGACGAACTGTTCGGACTGCATCACGCGCTGCGGCCATCGCGCCCGCCAGTGGATTGGATCACCACGCTGCACGGGTTGCTGGACCGGTTTTTCGAAGCCCGCGAGCGCGAGGAAAACGAATTGCAGTTGATCCGCACTGCGCTGGAGACGCTGGGTGAGCAGGTGGAACGGGCGAAGTTTGCCGAGCCGGTCTCTCTGTCAGTGATGAAATCGGCGCTGCGTGAGCAGTTAAATGTCCCAGAAAGCGGTGCGGGACGGTTCCTGGGCGGTGGTGTGACCTGTTGCGCGATGGTGCCGATGCGCAGTATTCCTTTTTCGGTGGTCTGTCTGATCGGGATGAATGACGATGCTTATCCGCGACCCAACCAGCCTATCGGCTTTGATCTGATGGTCGGGGCCTTCCGGCGCGGCGACCGCTCCCGCCGGCGGGATGACCGTTATCTGTTTCTGGAAACCCTGCTGTCGGCTCGCCGCTGTTTCTATCTCAGCTATGTGGGCCAAAATATCCGCGATCATTCGGTATTGCCTCCTTCCGTGTTGGTCAGCGAATTGCTGGATATGGTAGACCGAGGATTCGTGGCGGCAGAAGGTGGGCGGCCCAGCGCGCAGTGGGTGACCCGTCATCCGCTGCAACCATTCAGCCGGCGCTATTTTACTGGCGACAGGCGGCTGTTCAGCTATGCGCGGGAATGGATCGAGGCCAGCCGTCAGGCCGGATGCGGCGAGCGTGATGCGGCGGCCTTGTTGACTACGGAGTTATCCGAGCCGGAGTCGGCCCTGCGTTGGGTGACGCTGGAGGGGTTGACGCAGTTCTTTAAAAATCCCGCCCGTTGGTTGTTGCGCGAACGGCTGGGCATCCGGGTGGGCGAGGGCGAGGAAGCGCTGGAAACCCGTGAGCCGTTCGTGCCGGACGCCCTGGAAAGCTATCAGATGCTCGATGAGATGTTGGAGCTGTATCGCGAGGGATGCCCAGCGACGGACATAGCCACCATCATGCGGGCGAATGGCGCACTGCCACACGGGCAGGTCGGGGAATGCGTGTTTACCGATGCTTATGAGCGGGTTGAACGGTTTGCCGGGCGACTGGGCCGAGTCTTCCCACGGCGGGCTGGAGACCCCCTGGAACTCGATTTGATGTTAGGCGAATTTCGCCTGACCGGACGATTGGCCGGGATGACCCCCGCCGGGTGGGTGGGTTATCGGTTGGCGAAAATCAAGGCCGGAGATTATCTAAAACTGTGGCTGCATCATCTGGCATTGAACGCGATGGAGCAGGAGGGGAGGGCGCGACCCAGTTATTGGGTGGCGGAGGATCGGCTCGTCACGCTGGAGCCGGTGGAGCAACCCGGGGTGCTGTTGCAAGGTTTGCTGGAGGGTTACTGGCAGGGCGCGCGGCGTTTGCTGCATTTCTTTCCGAAAAGTGGGCTGGCCTATATCGAACAGTTATACAAAGATCAGGAGCCGAATCCTGACAAGGCGTTATGGGCGGCGCGGCGGGCTTGGGAAGGGGAGGAACGGCGGCCAGGAACGGCAGAGCGGGACAATCCCTACTATCAACTGGCGTTCGGGGACACCGATCCGCTGGATGAGGAATTTACCACGCTGACCATGGCGGTGCTTGGGCCACTGTTCGAGCAGATACAACGGGCTGAGCCGTCCCCAGTTGCTCATTAACTGAGCATAGCGCCGAAAGAGGAGCCTGATCATGACAATCGTGCAATTCCCTGCTCGCCGACTGGTCATTACCGGCATGAGTTGCGCCGGCTGTGTGGCTGCGGTGGAAACGGCGTTGCGCAAGGTTCCCGGCGTAGTCAGCGCTAGCGTCAATTTCGCCGAACGCACCGCTCAGGTCAGCGGTGGCGTGTTGGCCGCCACCCTGATCCAGGCCGTTCAGCAGGCTGGCTATGACGCCTCGGAACTGCGCGATGCCGCCGCCGAGGCAGAACGCGGCGCTGCGGAACAGGCGCATGGTCAACGACTGGTGCGCAACACAGTCGTCGCCGGGGCGCTGGCTGCGCCATTGATGATTGCAGAAATGGCCGGCTGGCTGCCGGCGCTGGCGACTGGCCAGTGGTTTTGGATGGCTATCGGGTTGCTCACCCTGGCGGTCATGATCTACAGCGGTGGCCATTTCTTCACCGGCGCCTGGCGGCAATTTCGTCACCACAACGCTAACATGGACACCCTGATTGCGCTGGGTACAGGCGCGGCTTGGGGCTATTCCATGCTGGTCACCTTGTTTCCCGCTAGCGTCCCCAGCCTGGCGCAACATGCCTATTTCGAATCGGCAGTCACTATCATGGCCCTGATCAACCTCGGTTCCGCCCTGGAAAGTCGGGCGCGGGGCAAAGCGTCCGCCGCCATTTCCCGTTTGCTCGGCCTGCAACCGAAAACCGCCCGCATCGTCGAAAACGACCAGGAGCAGGACGTACCGATAGAAACGCTCAAGGTGGGCGCACTGATCCGGGTGCGTCCCGGTGAAAAGATTCCAGTGGACGGCGAAATCATCAGTGGTCGCTCAACGGTCGATGAATCCATGCTCACCGGCGAACCGTTGCCGATTGCCAAACAGGTCGGCGACCGGGTCACGGGCGGCGCACTGAATAAAAACGGCAGTTTCGTCTTCCGCGCTACCCAGGTCGGCGCGGACACGATGCTGGCGCACATTATCGCCAGCGTGCGTCAGGCGCAGAACAGCAAACTGCCGATTGGCCGGTTGGCTGACCGGGTGGCTGCCATTTTCGTACCCTCGGTGTTAATCGTCGCCGTGCTCACAGCGCTGGCCTGGTTCAATCTTGGTCCGGAACCCCGGATCAGCTATATGCTGGTGACGACCTTAACCGTGCTGATTATCGCCTGCCCCTGCGCCCTGGGGCTGGCGACGCCCATCTCGATCATGGTCAGCGTGGGCAAGGCCGCTGAATACGGCCTCCTGATTCGCGATGGCGAGGCGCTGCAACGGGTTGGACAGCTCACGACGGTGGTGCTGGACAAGACCGGAACGGTGACCACGGGCCGGCCCACAGTGACGAACGTGATCGCCCGGTCCGGCTTCAGCGAAGATGAAATTTTCCGCTGGGTGGCTGGGCTGGAAGCCGGCTCCGAGCATCCATTGGCCCAGGCGATTCTGGACGCGGCGCGGGAGCGCGGTCTGAACTTTCCCGCCGTGGAACGGTTTGATGCCATTGCCGGCCATGGGGTGAGCGGCCTGGCAGACGGTCGAGTACTGTTGGTCGGTAATCGCCGGTTATTGGACCGGCAGGGGATCTCCATCGCACCTCTCCACGCGGAAGCGGAACGCTGGGCGGCGGCGGGACAAACGCCGATCTTCGTCGCGGTGGACGGTGAAGCCGCCGGGATGGTTGCCGTCGCCGACCCGATTAAGCCCGACTCGGTGGCGGCGATTCGCCGTTTGCGGGAACTGGGTTTGCAGGTGGTGCTGTTGACCGGCGATCACGCCGCCACGGCTCACGCCATTGCTGCGCAGACTGGTATTACCGAGGTTCACGCCGAAGTGTTGCCCACGGACAAGGCTGGCGTGATTGCCGAATTGCAGGCTCGGGGTGAGGTGGTCGGCATGGTCGGCGACGGCATCAATGATGCGCCAGCATTGGCGCAGGCCGATGTAGGGATAGCCATGGGTGGGGGAACCGACGTGGCGATTGAAAGCGCCGGCATGACCTTGGTGCGTGGTTCTTTGCAGGGCGTTGCCGATGCCATGGCGCTGTCGCGGGCGACGGTGAACAATATTCGGCAGAATCTGTTCGGTGCTTTCATTTACAATACGTTAGGCATTCCGCTCGCGGCAGGCGCGCTTTACCCCGTGACCGGATTACTGCTGAATCCGATGCTGGCCGGCGCAGCCATGGCGCTGTCGTCTTTTACAGTGGTCAGCAACGCTAACCGGCTGCGGGGTTTTCGTCCCCCCTCAACACTCAGGTGATTTGACATGACTGCCCTGATCGTTAATCTCGCCGGATTGGGCCTGATGGGCCTGATCGTCTGGTGGTTCTGGATGCCCCGCTGATGAACGCACTACCCTTTCCTAAGCCTTCCTGGCTCAAACGGACTGTACTGACCGTCACCTCCGTATTGGCGGTGGCGGCGGGCTTCGTCCTCGCCTCAGCGATCTTCGCCGTTCTGCTGGTCATTGGGCTGGCTGTGGGTGGCTGGTTATGGTGGCGATTCCGGCAGTTGACCCGCCAGGCGCAAAAGGCCGCCCCGGAAGTGCTCGACGGGGAATACACAGTCGAGCCAACGCAGCTCTTGTTGGCAGATCAGCGGATTCCCGCTTCACCGCTACGGCAAAAAACGCCGCACCGACGCGCTCGGTGAGCGTCTCTATCCGCTCCAGCCACATGAGTGATCCATTGGCCCGGCGTATCTACGCCCAACAGGTGCGCTTGCTGTACGAGCAGGCGCCGTTCGGTTCTATCGCCAGTTTATTGATTGCACCGACGCTGACGTTGATCCTCTGGAACGTGATGTCGCACACGGTGTTGCTGCTCTGGCTGGCGCTGCTGGAGACGACCTTGCTGATCCGGCTGGGGGTGGCTATCGCTTTCCAGCGCTGTTCCCATGTGGACGATGACCCAGCGCGCTGGGCGATCCGCTATATCAGCGCCTGCGCCGCCAGTGGCATCTGCTGGGGCGCAGCGGTCATTCTGCTCACCCTTTCGCCTTCGCTGGTTTACGATTCGTTTATTGCCTTAGTGCTGGGTGGTGTTCTGATGGGCGGGGTGCTGACCATGACGCCGGTGCTGAATGCTTACCTGGCTTACGCCCTGCCGTTGATTTTGCCGACGGTGCTTTGGTTATTGCTGCAAGACGACTTGATCCGCGTCACCATGGGCGCTGCGGGCCTCCTGTATCTGCTGCTGGCGATGGGTACGGCGCACCGCTATCACCAGACCCTGACCCAGTCGCTGCGACTGGCGCTGAACAACGGCGAACTGGCGCAATCTTTCATCGCCGCCAGAGAACAGGCTGAAGAAAATCATCAGCGGCTGGCCGAACAGCAGGAGGCGCTCAAAGACAGTGTGGACGCCATGCGCGAACTGCACCGGGTCATTTCCACGCCGGTCTCTTGCCTTGAACGAATGCAAGCGCTGCTGGCGATGGGTTGCCAACGATTCGGGCTCCCGATCGGCATTTTGGCCCATATCGAGGGCGAACATTACGAGATCGTCCAGGCGCAAACGCCAGACGGTGAAATTCGTCCGGGTCAGGTTTTCGCCCTGGGTGACACTTACTGCCGCGACACCCTGCGCGCTCAGGGTCCGCTGGGTTTTGAACATGCGGCGACCGGTCTGCAACGCCACCATCCCTGCTATCAGAAGTTTGGGTTGGAAGCTTATCTCGGCGTCCCCATGCGGGTCGGTGGGGTGCTATACGGGACGCTGAACTTCTCGGCGCTTCAGCCGCGCCTTACGCCGTTTACGACAGTTGATCGGGAACTGATCCAATTGATGGCGCAGTGGATGAGCGGCGCACTGGAACAGGAACGCATGTCAGCCACAGCGCAACGGCAGCAAACGCTGCTGGCGCACGCCTCGCGCCTCAACGCATTGGGGGAAATGGTTTCCGGCCTGATTCACGAGATCAACCAGCCCATCACCGCGATCAATCTTTATGCAGAGGCTGGCCTGGCCCGATTGCGCCACCCCACGCTGGAGCCGGAGGAGATGCGGGAAATTTTGGGAAAAATCGCGGCGCAAAGTGCGCGAACCAGCGCCATTATCCAGAAAATTCGTCACTTCGCCCGTCAGGGCAAACCTCAGTACACCCAGGCGCACCTCCCCGAGTTGCTCGACGAGATCGCGGACTTTCTCAATCTCGAAGCCGAACGCCACGCCATTCACATCAGCTACAACCTGCCTCTGGAACTGCCGCCTGTCCTGGTCGATGGTCTGCAAGTGCAGCAGGTCATTCTTAATCTGGTGCGCAACGCGATCGACGCTATCAACGGCAGCCAGGGCGCCCATACCATTGTAGTTGCCGCCTGCCTGGACCAGGAAGCGGTGGAAATTTCGGTGCAAGACACCGGCCCAGGCCTGGCGCCAGGCATCGCTGGTCAGCTACTGCATCCATTTTTCACCACCAAACCCAACGGACTGGGTTTGGGACTGTCGATCAGCCGATCCATCATCGAGGCGCATGGCGGTCGACTGTGGGCCACCTCCAATTCAGGCTGCGGAGTCACGTTCCACTTTACCCTGCCGCTTGTGCAGAACGCACATGCCGCTGAGCATACGGCGCAGTCGGTTGAATTCGGCTAGCGAGGCGCGTGCTTGAACTCTCCAGCATCCATCATTCCTCTCTGGTTGGCGCGCCCGCTCCGCGACCACTCCGCAGTCTGGTTCAGCCTGCTGTATATTGCAGTGGGCCTGCTTGGGTTACTGATCGACGATCCGGGGTTGATGACGGTCTGGATCAACGGCGCGGCGCCTACCCTGTCGCCTGCCGCCCTGAAAAATGCACTGATTGTCCTCGCCAGCGGTGGCCTGGTGTACGGGTTGTTGCGTCGTCATATCGACACCCAACGCCGCATTCACCGGGCGTATGAACAGGTGGAAGAGCAGTTACGGCGCGCCCATGAAGAAATGGCCGGCCAGATGCAGAAGCGCACTGCCGAATTGTTGGCGATTAACCAAACTCTGGAGCGGCAGATGGCCGCCCGTACCCAGGTGGAAATCGCCTTGCGCGATAGTGAGGAGCGATTTCGCCAGTTGGCTGAACACATCCGGGAAGTGTTCTGGGTCTACGGCATTGCTGAAGAGCGCCTTCTGTACATCAGCCCTGCTTATGAGGACATTTGGGGACGACCCGTGCAAAGCTTTCACGAACGGCCGCTGGATTGGCTTGAAGCTGTGCATCCCGACGACCGGCAGCGCATCCATACGGCGCATATCGACAAGCACCAATCGGGTTATTTGAACGAAGAATATCGGATCGTGCGGCCCGATGGGGCCATTCGCTGGATTTGGGATCGCGGTTTCCCGGTGTGCGATGAAACGGGCCATGTCTACCGCATTGCCGGGCTGGCCGAAGATATGACTGCCCGCAAGCTGGCGGAAGATCAGTTACGGCGGCAGCAAGTGGATCTGGCTCGCATGTCCCGGCTCAGTCTGGCGGTCGAACTGGCGTCCAGCCTGGCTCACGAACTGAACCAACCGCTGGCCGCCATTGTGGCTTATACCCAGGCCGGCCTGACCCTGTTGCGACAGGGGCGCACCGATCCCCGCGAACTGATGGGGACTTTTGAGGAGGTCATTCATCAAGGCTTGCGCGCCGGCGAAATTATCCGCCATGTGCGGGCGCTGGTGCGGCGCCACGCCGCCCTGCAGGCTCCACTGGACATCAACGCGCTGATCCACGCCGTTATTCACTACGCCCAATTGGAATTGCGCCAGGCCCGGATCGACCTGCGCTTGGAGTTAGCGGAATCTCTGCCGAAGGCATTAGCGGGTAACTTGCAGATTCAGCTCGTAACGCTTTATCTGATTCGCAATGCGCTTGAAGCGATGCAGGAAGTGCCTGAGGGCTCGCGCCAACTGACGGTGCGCACACAGCTCTCCAGCCCGGACTGGGTGCGGGTGACGATCCACGACACCGGACACGGTCTCAGCCCGGAAGCCACTGAGCGACTGTTTCAACCCTTTTTCACGACGAAGCCCGGCGGTATGGGGTTGGGGTTGCCGGTGAGCCGCTCGATCATCGAAGGCCAAAGTGGGCAATTGTGGGCGACGCCGAATCCAGAGGGTGGCGTTTCATTCCATTTCACCCTGCCTGTCCACCAGATGGCCCACTCTCCATATCTTGATGATGAACTCGATGCCAACAGTCTTTCTCACTGATGATGATCCAGCGATCCGCGATGCTGTCGAACTATTGTTACGCACCAGCGGGTTGGCGGTGGAAGCTTTCGCCAGCGCCGTCGATTTTTTAGCATCCGATGCGGTACAGCGGCCCGGTTGTCTGCTGCTGGATGTACGGATGCCGGGGATGAGCGGCCTGGACTTGCAAAAACGCTTGCAGGAGATGGGGTGCCGAATGCCCATCCTGTTTATGACCGGCCATGGCGATGTGCCCATGGCGATCCGGGCGATGAAGGCTGGGGCGTTCGATTTCGTGGAAAAACCATTTCAGGCGGAGAATTTGCTGAGCCGGATTCACGAAGCGTTGGCGCTCGACGCCCGGCAGCGCCGTCGGCAAGCCCGGCGCAACGAGGTTGCAACGAGGCTGGCGTTACTCTCGCCGCGTGAGCGGGAAGTGATGGAACGGGTTGCCGCTGGTCAGTACAACAAGGTGATCGCTGCTGAACTGGGTATCAGCATTTCCACGGTGGAAATTCACCGCAAGCGGGTTATGGAGAAACTGCGGGCGGCGTCACTGTCGGATTTGATCCAGATGCTGGCGCTGGTCAATGGCGAGTAACGAGTGATTTTTTCTAGGAGCGTTTGCGTTTCACAAAAGCCTGCAACGCCGCCCGTGCATCCGGTGAATTCAATTGGTCAATGAAATGCTGGTTCTCCAGGGCAATCGTCTCCTGCGTCGCTTCCACCGCCGCCCGTTTGAGCAGCGCTTTGGTTAACCGCACCGCTGCCGGCGGTTGTTGCGCCAGACGCCGGGCTTTCGTCATCGCCAGTTCCAGCGTCGCTTCGGCATCAACGCCGATACCGTTGATCAGGCCCCAGGCGAGCGCCTGTTCAGCGTGGAACGGTTCACCCAGCAGCAGCCACTCCGCAGCGCGTGGATAGCCGATCAATCGAGGCAACAGTAAACTGGACCCGGCCTCTGGACACAGACCGAGATTGACGAAGGGTAGTTGCAAGGTGGCGCCGACCCGGGCGTAAACCAGATCGCAGTGCAGTAGCATGGTGACGCCGATACCGACCGCCACGCCGTTCACCGCTGCGATCAACGGCTTTCCAAACTGGTGCAGCGCCGCCAGGAATTGGAACACCGGACTGTCCTCGGCGGTGGGCGGCACCGCCAGGAAGTCAGCGATGTCGTTGCCACTGGTAAAACTGTCGCCGCTGCCGGTCAACACCGCGACGCGCACCGTCGGGTCGTGCTCCGCTTCGGTTAAAGCTGCCGTCAATCCCGCATACATACCCAGCGTCAAGGCGTTTTTCTTGTCAGGGCGCTGAAGACGAATCTGCACGACCCCGTCCTGTCGCTCGGTTAAAATTTCCCGTGCTTCCTCATTCGTCATCGCCCAGGCTCCACAAAAGATCGAAGGTAACGCCATGATGATCGCTCACAGCGTCCTGTTGACTGATTTATATCAGCTAACCATGCTCCAGACTTACCATGCCGAGCGCATGCAGGAAATGGCTGTCTTCGACCTGTTTGTCCGTCGGCTGCCTCCTGAACGGGGGTTTTTGGTCGCCGCCGGATTGGAGCAGGCGTTGGACTATCTGGAAGACCTGCATTTCACCGCTGAAGAACTGGACTGGCTGGCCGCTTGTGGTCGCTTCAAGTCTTCTTTTGTCGCCTGGTTGGAAACATTCCGGTTCACCGGCGACGTGGATGCGTTGCTGGAAGGAACCGTATTTTTCGCTAACGAACCGGTGTTGCGCGTGACCGCGCCTCTGCCACAGGCGCAGTTGGTGGAAAGCCGACTGATCAATTTGTTGCACTATCAAACACTCATCGCTTCCAAGGCCGCCCGCTGTGTGCTAGCTGCGCCCGACAAACTGCTGGTAGATTTTGGGATGCGCCGCGCTCACGGTGCTGAAGCGGCGCTGCTGGCCGCCCGCGCCAACTATTTGAGCGGCTTTGCGGGAACCGCGACGGTGTTGGCCGGGATGCATTTTGGCATTCCGCTCTTTGGGACTATGGCTCATTCGCTGATTCAGGCGCATGACCGTGAAGAGGATGCTTTCGTCCAGTTCGCCGCTGCACAGCCAGGCAATGTAACGCTATTGATTGACACCTACGACACTGAAGCGGCCGCCCGCAAGCTGGTCCAACTGGCGCCGCGCCTGCAAAAGCAGGGGGTCCAGATTCGCGGTGTGCGTCTCGACAGCGGCGACTTAGCGGAACACGCTCGCCAGGTCCGACGTATTCTCGATGAGGGCGGTTTACGCGAAGTCATGATTCTCGGCAGTAGCGATTTGGATGAACACCGGATTGCCGAACTATTAGCCGTCGGCGCGCCGTTTGATGGCTTCGGCGTCGGTACCCGACTGGATGCGTCCACCGATGCGCCGACCCTGGAGATGGTTTACAAGCTACAGGAATATGCAGGTCAACCCCGACGCAAGCGTTCGGAAGGCAAAGCGACCTGGCCAGGCCGCAAGCAGGTTTATCGACGCATGGCTGCTGATGGAGCGTTTATTAGCGACTGCATCGGTCTGGAGAATGCGCCACAATCGGGCGAGCCACTACTTCAACCGGTGATGCGCAATGGACAGCGGCTGGCGCCGCCAGAACCGCTCAGTGCAATTCGTAGACGGGTGCAACAGCAACTGGCGGCGTTGCCGCTGCCGTTGCGCACTAATCAGAGTAATCCGCCATATTTAATTGAAATATCTAATGAATTAATTAAAATGGCGGCGCAGTTAGATCAGGATGCGCATTAAAGCGATTTTCTGCAATAGTCATGTTGATGGGTCGGATTCTTCAACTTGACGCTGGTAAGTGAGGTTTTTTCAGCCGTTCTGGTGTATGCTACGTTGCATTGCAACATTATCTATTTCCCAGAGAGGGAACGGTCATGACTACCGCTATTCTTGTCGTCCCCACCGAGCAACGGGTCGGGTTGACCACGGTTGCGCTGGGTCTAGTTCATGCACTTGACCGTCAAGGCATCCCGGTCGGCTTTTGTAAACCGATCAGCCAACCGCACGCTTCCGATATGGGGCCGGAACGCTCGACCCGGTTGGCCCGTACCGTCACTCGTCTCAATCCACCTGAGCCGATTCCGGTGGCTGAGGCTGAAAGCCTGCTGGGTCACGATCAGGAAAATGTGTTACTCGAAGAAGTCATCACCCGTTATGAGCACGCGGCGCAAAACGCCAGTGTGGTCATTGTCGAGGGTCTGGTGGATACCGAAGAGCAACCCTACGGTACTCATCTCAACGCCAAGATGGCGCAGGGGTTGGACGCCAAGGTGATTATCGTCGCCGCGCCTGGCCGCGATACTCCGCGTCAGGTGGCCGATACTGTTGAAGTGGTCGCCCAGGCCTACGGCGGTATCCGCCATGAACGGATGCTGGGCTGCATCCTGAATTTGATGGACGCCCCGGTTGACCCCACCGGCCATATCCGTTTTGATTTCAGTCGCGCTGCGGATAACGGCAGCTTCAGTCACGAGACAGAGTTCCGCACCGAGTGCGCCCGGCAGTGGCCTGAAACTTTCAAGATGCTGGGCTGTATTCCCTGGCAGCGTGAATTGAGCGCGCCGCGTGTCCAAGACATCATGCAGATGATTGGCGCCCAAGTACTCAATGAAGGCCATATGAACCGGCGCGTCACGCATGTCGCCTTGGGCGCCCCGACCCTGGTTAACAGTTGTCAGGAGTTGCGGGTCGGGGCCATGATGATCATTCCCGGTGACCGCGATGACCTGCTGCTGGCGACTTGCATGGCGGCCATGTGCGGCACTCAGGTGGCGGCAGTGTTGTTAACCGGCGGTCTCAAACCCGATCCGCGCGTTTGGAAGCTGTGCGGTCCGGGACTCGACACCGGCCTGCCGGTGCTGACCCTGGCCTACAGCACTCTGCAATCCGTGCTGTATCTGCCTTATATGAATCTGGAAGTTCCGCTCGATGATCGCGACCGGATGTTACAAGCCGTGGAGACGGTGGCTTCACACATCAGTCTGGAGTGGAAAGAACCGTTGCTGACTACGATTGAAGAGCGGCGGCTCAGTCCGCCAGCGTTCCGGCATATGCTGGTCGAACGCGCCCGCCACGCCCGAAAGCGCATTGTCCTGCCCGAAGG
>Ga0058867_1039308_pt1 | contig 17425 bp, 16 predicted proteins | sample TNRReaAerobicRNA_FD_59632 | JGI IMG/M metagenome (GOLD analysis project Ga0058867, IMG submission 59632) | Wastewater treatment Type I Accumulibacter community from EBPR Bioreactor in Madison, WI, USA - TNR Reactor, Time E -22min-Aerobic_ RNA... | ecosystem: Engineered > Bioreactor > EBPR >... | reverse complement strand
TCTTTTACTACTTATATGGAAGCCCTGTATGTGGAGTATGCCTATAGCTACGCCGATGCCGTCAGGTATCTCAACAGTCAGCGCCCTTTTATCCGCAACCAGGAACCCATACTCGGTCCGATGGGGGTAAATTTTGACAACTGGCAAGGCAGCGACCACTATTACAAAGGAGCATGGATGCTGCACAGTTTGCGCCACGCTATTGGCAATGATGAACAATGGTGGGCCTTACTAAAAGAATTTTACAGCCGGTCCAGCTATTCTAATGTGACGACCATCGACTTCATCACGTTCGTAAATAAGTTTACGGGTACAAATTTCAGTCCGTTTTTTGAGCAGTACCTCACCTACCCTGGCATTCCGGTTTTTCAATACCAGCTCCAACAAAAAGAAGATGGTCTCAAGCTGCGTTATCGCTGGAAATGCGACGTGCCAGGTTTTGACATGCCCATGCAGGTGGGCGACCCTGCCCGCTATACGCAGATTCAACCCATCACTGGCGAATGGAGAGAAATAGTATTGGAAGGCATGAAAATCAAGGATTTCCGAGTGGCGACAGAATTATTTTATGTCAAGAAACAAGAACTGAAGCAGGACAAAGGCAACTAACTGTGTGAAATGTCTTTGCCAGGACGTTCTGGATTCAATGGGGTCTTTACTTTTGTTGTATTGCTACTTAAGCTGATATTCAATTTAAGGAATAATATCTGATCTTATTTTACATTGGCCCAGCTTTTCAGCAATAACTTTCCTGTTATATACCGAGGGCGGGCAGGTGGCAAATGCTACCTGTCCGCCCTTCTTTATTCCTTGAAAAGCGGAAATTCCTCCAGTTCCATCACGCGTTTGGCTTGTCGCAGGTGTCTTTCCTCGTGGTTAGTAAGAATTTTGCAAGCGTCATGAAGGCTATACGTAATAAAAGAACTGGCGGGAGAAGACATTATAGTACGGCGGTGATCAATTGCATCAATTTCATGCAAATATTTAATAAGCAACTGATTGTGCGTAACAAACTCTGCTACAATGGTGGACGGCACCTCGCTTCGTTGGGGAATGAACACAGCGGGAGCTGACAGCTTCTGCCGGGGTTCGGGCGTGATGGTACGCAATAGCATATAGCCACACAGTAGGGGCCAACCCGGCAGCGATTCCCATAGCGTTTTAGGTTTGACGCCGCGGGTCATCTGCTCGAATTGCGGAAAATAGGTAGAATTTGAGACGATAAGATGGTCGAGGCACTGGCCTATACTCCACTTTTCGCGATTCAGTTTCCAGTTGAGTTGTTCGTTGCTGAGGTTACCGAAAGTATCCTCGGCCTCCTGGCTCACCTTCTCGATACGCCGTATTAGTCCTTGTAAATATGGGTTATTCATTTTGGTGTAAATGGTTCAAATCAAAGATATTATTTTTCGGCAATCAGCCAAGATTTTTGGGGCGTTTTTGTAACCAATTACCTTCGTTGAGCAATATCCAGTTGCCATCGACATCCAGGTAAGCGCCTTCCGGAAAAACGTTCAAAAACGAGTTGTGATAGAAATCGCGGGTTTGCTGGATATCGGCGGGAGAGACGGCCAGGCGGTTGAAGAGCAAGAGGCCACCTGGCGAAAGCAATACACGGAGTTGCCCGAGAAAATCGGGTGTTTCAAAGATATCCGGAACTTTATCATCTTCGAAAATATCCACACAGATCAGGTCATAGGTAAAATCGGCCGGATCGCTTTGCATAATATATGTAAACGCATCTGCACAAATAAGCTGGATGTTGGATTGCAGCGTAGGCAACGTATAGCGGCTGGCCAGGTCAATCACGGCTTCGTCGGCCTCTATGGCTGTATAATAATAATTCCGGTTCAGCTTATGCTCTAAAATAACAGGAATGCTTCCCAGTCCAAAACCCAGTATGAGCACTTCTCTGCCGGGCAATTCGTCGAGCGGAACCCGCTGAAAAGCTTTTACAAAATTATCGTATAAATCGCCATAAGAATACACGGCATTGGCCGTACTGAGCTGATAACGCCCGTTTTTCAGGCTCACATACAGGTGCGGGTTGAGCTCGCTGGATGCGCTTTCCACGTGCCATTCCCACAAATAACTCAGCCATTTTTTCCAAAAAGGTGGTTCCATGTCTTTGTTAATGTGCTGATGTGCTAATTTGCTGATGTGCTGATGTGCTAATTTGCTAATTTGCTGATGTGTATAGGTTTATAAGTTTATAAATATAAATTATCAGCACATTAACCCATTAACACATTAACACATTAGCAAATCAGCACATTACCATTTCATTTTGTGTTGCTCCATCAACTTTTGGCCGGCATCCAGGCTGGTCAGCATAGCGTCGCGCACCTTTACAATAGCAGTTTTTTCCTGAAGCAGGTAGGATATTATTTCCTCGTGGGGCATTTCTGCTTTGCGCAAATTATTGATTTGCTTTAAATTATTCATCCAGTCAAACATGCTGGCGTCAGATTGTTCCAAAAACTCCAACACGGTAATAAGCTGGCTTTTGGTGGCCGCATCCAGTTTGGGGTTTTCCTTGAGTTCTTTTTTAAAGCGCTGCGACATGCGGTTTATCTCGCTTGTTTTGGGCATCACACTATCGTGCACAGCCATGATACCGGTCCACAAACTATCCTGCAACAGGAGTTGTTCCTGCGTATAGGAGCTTTTTGCGGGCGTTGTTTCCGGAGTTTTTTCTTCGCGTTGTCCGCCGCAAGCTTGAAGCATAAACCCTGCTGCGACGATTAGTAAAAGAAGAGGTACTTTCATTTTTTCTTATTTTTTGGAAATTGAACCATATTGCGCAGCAAAATTAAAGTATGGCTGTATATTGCCTATGCTAAAACCGTTTTATTTTGCCAATTCAATATTTAGACTGATATGTCTTCACCTAGTTACATTATTGACGGCGTTCGAACGCCTGTAGGCCGCCTGGGCGGAGCGTTGGCGCCGGTGCGGGCCGACGATCTGGCCGCCCATGCCATTCGGGAGCTTGTAGCGCGGCATCCGGATATTGACCCTGCTGCTTACGACGACGTTTTATTAGGCTGCGCCAACCAGGCTGGAGAAGACAACCGCAACATAGCCCGCATGGCCTTGCTGCTGGCGGGTCTTCCGCATACCGTTCCCGGTGAAACCGTCAACCGCTTGTGCGCATCGGGGTTGGCGGCGGCTGTCAATGCCCACCGTGCCATTGCCGTGGGCGATGGTCATCTTTATATCGCCGGAGGCATAGAGCACATGACCCGTAGCCCCTGGGTAATATCCAAAACATCGACGCCCTTCGGCCGCGACGCAGAAATGTTTGATACCAGCTTCGGCTGGCGTTTTGTCAATCCAGCCATGAAGGCCGCGTATGGCGTTGAAAGCATGGGGCAAACCGCCGAAAACCTGGCCGACTTTCATCATATTAGTCGCGAAGACCAGGATCGTTTTGCGGTGTGGTCGCAGCAAAAGGCTGCCAAAGCTCGCGAAAATGGGCGTTTTGCCCTCGAAATCGCGCCAATAGAGACGCCTCAGGGCAAACAAGCCCCGCTGCAAATCGCCCACGACGAATTTATTAAACCCGATACTACCCTGGAGGCATTGGCCCGGCTTAAGCCCGCTTTTCGCGAAGGGGGCACGGTAACAGCAGGCAATGCCTCGGGGCTCAACGACGGCGCAGCCGCTGTGCTGATGGCTTCCGGCGAGGCCGTTGAAAGCTACGGCCTCAAACCCCTGGCCCGCCTGGTCGCTTCGGCTGTGGTGGGTGTAGAACCCCGCATTATGGGCATCGGCCCGGTGGAAGCATCCCGGCGCGCCCTGGCCAAAGCCGGCATAACCTTTGCCGACCTCGACCTCATCGAACTCAACGAAGCTTTCGCCGCACAGGTACTCGCCTGCACCCGCTCCTGGGGACTGGCCGATGACGATCCGCGGCTAAATCCCAACGGCGGCGCCATCGCCCTGGGACATCCCCTGGGCATGAGCGGCGCCCGCCTGCTTCTATCAGCAGCGCTGGAATTACAACAACGCAAACTGCGCTACGCCCTGGTTACGATGTGTATCGGCGTGGGGCAGGGATATGCGGTGGTGCTGGAAAGGGAGGGGTGATGGTTGTTGTGGGTTATCGGTTATCGGTTATCGGTTATCGGTTATCAGTTATCGGTTATCAGTTATCAGTTATCAGTTATCGTTATCGTTATCAGATAAATGAACACTCTCCTCCCTTTATCTTTGCTTATATTTAAACAACGGAGAACGGACAACGGAGAACGGAGAACGGACAACGGACAACCGAGAACGGAGAACGGAGAACGGAGAACGGACAACCGAGAACGGACAACCGAGAACGGACAACCGAGAACGGACAACAAACCCATATTATTCTCTGAAGAAAACAGTAGCTTTGTAAAAACAAAAATCGATCATGGCAGATCCCAAACAAACTGGCGTTACCAGCGGCAGCGGCTTGCGTCCCAAAGGCGCAAAACAGCGGGTTGAGGACCTATCGAACTACGTGTTCGGCAAGGTGCAGCCCCAGGCTGTGCCATTGGAGGAAGCCGTGTTGGGCGCCCTCATGATCGACAAAGATGCGCTATCGGTCGTACTCGATATCATTCGCGCCGAGAGTTTTTACCTCGACGCACACCAATACATCTTTCAGGCTATGCTGCGGCTTTTTGAACGCTCGCAGCCCATCGACCTGCTCACGGCAACCGAAGAGCTCAAAAAATCGGGCGACCTGGAAGCCGTAGGCGGCCCTGCCTACCTGGCCGAACTCACCAATCGCGTAGCCTCGGCAGCCAATATTGAATATCACGCGCGCATCATTGCGCAAAAACATATCCAGCGGGAGCTCATAGGTGTTTCCACCAAGATCATCCGCGACTCATTTGAGGATACCACCGACGTATTCCAGTTGCTCGACGACGCCGAGCAGGGCCTTTTTTCTATTGCCCAGCAAAATATGCGGCGCAGCTACGAAAGCATTAGCTCGCTGGCTACCAAGGCGATCAAGCAATTGGAGGAACTCAAAAACAAAGAACACGGGCTCACCGGTGTGCCCACCGGTTTCACCGAACTCGACCGCCTCACCTCGGGCTGGCAACCTTCCGACCTTATTATTGTAGCTGCGCGCCCGGCAATGGGTAAAACCAGCTTCGTATTGTCTATGGCCCGCAATGCCGCAGTTGACTTTGGCAAGGGCGTCGCCCTGTTTTCGCTCGAAATGTCGGGCATACAATTGGCGCAGCGCTTGATTTCGATGGAAGCCGAAATTTCAGGCAGCAAGATGCGCCATGCCCAACTCGAAGAATACGAGTGGCAACAATTGCAAAGCGCGATCACCCGTATCGGCGAAGCGCCTATTTTTATTGACGATACGGCAGGTATTAATGTGTTTGAATTGCGCGCTAAATGCCGGCGCATGAAACTCCAGCACGACATTCAGCTCATCATCATAGATTATCTGCAACTAATGAGCGGCGGGGCCGACAACCAGCGCGGCAACCGCGAACAGGAAGTAAGCGCCATCTCGCGCGCCCTGAAAGGATTGGCCAAAGAACTCAACGTGCCCGTCATCGCCCTGTCGCAGCTCAGCCGAGCAGTGGAAGTACGCGGCGGCACCAAAAGGCCGCAGTTGTCGGACCTGAGAGAATCAGGCTGTCTCACCGGTGATACCCTAATCCAGGATGCAGTCACGGGCGCCCTAACACCTATCAAAACGCTAGCTGAACGGCAGTCTCCCCTACCCTTTCGAACGCTATCAATGAATGACGACCTTAAATTGGGCGCTCATACTATGACCAGGGCATTTTATTCGGGCCGAAAACCTGTTTTTGAATTGGTCACCCGCTCGGGACGACGCATTAAAGCAAGCGCTAATCACCCCTTCTACAAGTTATCAGGTTGGGCAGCACTTGACCAACTAAAAGTTGGCGATCATATTGCCATTGCCAGAAAGATCAACATTGCGCAACCTTCGAATCCTTTGCGCAAAGAAGAATTGATACTGCTAGCCCATCTGATAGGAGACGGTTGCATATTGCCCAAGCAGCCCTATCATTACACCAGCGCTGACTTGGAGAACATTAATATTGTTGAAAAAACGGCATCATCTCTGTTTGGTATTACGACAAAACGGGTAACTCAGAAAAACTGGTGGCACGTTTATCTGCCATCGCCATACCGGCTAACACATGGAAAAAAACATCCAATTACAGCATGGTATGATGATCTGGGCTTGCAAAGAGTACGCTCATTCGACAAATACCTGCCGGAAAAGTTGTTCGAGTGCGACAACCAGCACATTGGTTTGTTTTTGTCCCATTTGTGGGCTACTGATGGAAATATTAGTTGGAAGCGACTACCTGGCAGGAAACCGCATGGCGCTATATATTATTCCTCATCCAGTAACAAATTGGCCTGCCAGGTACAATATCTGCTGAACAGACTTGATATATTTTCAACTTTGCGCCCCGTCAAACAAGGCAAATACAGAGATAGTTATCATGTATTAATTCAAGATAAAGAAAACCAATTGCTTTTCCTTCGGCAGGTTGGGTGTTACGGCCAGCGAGGAGCCATTATTCCCGAGCTTATTGCTTCACTTGAGGATATTCTACAAAATACCAATAATGATGTAATTCCAAAAGAAGCCTGGCATGATATAATAGCTCCCGCAGTAAAGGCAAAAAGTATGAGTTGGCGAAAATTGCATGAATTGATGGACTTGTCTTATTCCGGCTCATTTTTAAAAACCAATATTTCAAGAACCCGCCTGAAAAGACTAAATCAATTTATCAACAATCCATCTCTTGATATATTGGCAGAATCAGACATTTATTGGGATCAAATTGAGTCTATTCTGCCTTTGGGAGAAGAGGACGTGTATGATGCTACGGTTGAAGGCGTACACAATTTTCTGGCTAACGGCATAATAGTTCACAATTCAATCGAGCAAGATGCTGATATTGTGTCATTTATATATAGACCAGAATACTATGGGATAATGGAAGACGAGGAAGGCCATTCACTCAAAGGCGTGTCCGAAATTATCGTAGCCAAAAACCGCCACGGCGCCGCCAAAAACGTCAAACTTCGCTTTATCGAGGAATATGCCCGCTTCTCCGACCTCGACGATCCCAACTTCGACGACCTGCCCGGCGATACCTTCGAAGGGCCCTATACCGGCGTAATCACCCGGCCTTCGCGGATGAACGAGGATGAGGATATTCCGTTTTAAGCCGTTTTCGGTTGTCGGTTATCGGTTGTGAGTTATGAGGTACTGGCGGTTGAAACCGACAATTGACAACCGACAACCTATTAACCTCCCTGTTCGGCTTTCAGCGTTGCTTGCCTGTTCATATCTTCGAACAGCATAGAAGAGCCGATACCTACACCTATAACGGTGCGGATAGCATCCTCCGGTTTAACATTGAGATACACCACCTGGTCTTCGCGCACGTGGAAAATAAATCCATTAGTCGGGTTGGGGGCCGTGGGCACAAACACCGTTAGCATATGGGAAGCGGGGTGTTCATCCACCACAAAGCCGGTCATACGTGTAGGGTTGCTATACACATCTACCAGCACCACTTTACTAAAAGGCATGCGTTTAGCCCCGATCAGTTGTTGCACGGATTCGCTAACCAGCGAATAAAAAGGCAATTGTTTGAGTATATTGGCTTCAATAAACGCAAAAAAGCGTTTGCCCAGGTTGGTTTGGACCACCAGTCCCACCACAAAAAACAGGCCGATAACGAGTCCGAGCGCAATCAAATCGGCAATCCAGCGTTGGATGTGGTCGGGAAAATCGAGCAGCCGGCTGATAGGGTTTACCAATTTTATCACAAAATTGTATAAAACCCTTATAAGAATGATAAAAATATATGCGGGTAAAATCACTACCACCCCGCCGATAAGGGTGGCGCTCAAAAACCGCTGTAACCGCGAAAAATGCGCTTTCATGTATATTGTTGATTATGCTTTTACAAACGATACGAGAGAAGGGATTGTTTATCTGATAAATGTTCTGGATATGTGGATTGGGGAAAAAAATTTCTCTATAAAAGCGTATTTTGGTAGCCACAATAATTCTCATTTTCTTGCACACATACTCCTTATACGATCTCAACGAATACATCCGCCGCGTATTGGCCCTCAACCTGGGTGATGCGTTGTGGGTGACCGGTGAAATTGCCCAGATTGGACTGTCGCGGGGGCATTACTACATGGACTTGGTACAAAAATCGCCAGAAGGGGATGAATTAGTGGCGCAATCGCAAGGAGTGCTTTGGCAGGCCCAGTACCGGCAATTGCGGCGGCAGATGGGCCTTACCCTCGATGAGTTATTGACGGAGGGAATATCGGTAAGATTGAAAGTTAAGGTCGACTTTCACGAGCGTTTTGGACTTAAATTATTCATCGAAGACATCGACCCCACCTACACTTTCGGTCTTTTGCACCAGCAGCGGCAGGAGGTCATCCGCAAATTGCAGTCGGCGGGATTATTCGAAAAAAATGCCTCACTGACGTTTCCGCCCGTCATCCAACGCATTGCGGTATTCACATCGGCAACTGCGGCGGGGTACCAGGATTTTCTGGCGCACCTGCGCAATAATCCTTATGGCTATGCCATTTCCACCACCCTTTTTGAAGTAGCTGTGCAGGGCGCCCAGGTAGAAGCAGATATTGTAGCTGCGTTGCATCGCTTGTCAATGCGCAGCCAGGATTTTGATGTAGCGGTGGTCATCCGCGGTGGCGGTGCGCGCACCGATTTGGCTGCATTTGACCAATACGCGCTGAATGTAGCCGCAGCTCAATGTCCGTTACCCTTGCTGACCGGTATCGGCCATGAAACCGATGCCACCATTCTCGATTTGGTAGCCGCCCTTTCGCTAAAGACGCCTACGGCTGTTGCCGATTTCATCATACAGCACAACCTGCAGTTCGAGCAAAACCTGCTGATTGCCGGGCAGATAATACAAAAACAGGCGCAGGTGCACCTGCGAGATGCCGACCGCCGGCTTGTTCTTCTCGCCCAACAACTCAAATTGGGTGCGAAGCATGAGGTTATAGTACAACACCGTTTGTTGGACTACATTACCCAAACATTGCCGGCTTTGGCTCGCCGGCGCCTGCAAGATGCCGATTTACAGCTCGCCCAATTGGAGCGACTTCGGCAGTCTTTAAGCGCAGAAACGGCTCTTCGCCGTGGATTCACTATCACCACGAGGGAAGGCCGTGCCGTTCGCGCTGCCGAGGTGCAAGCCGGCGACCGGTTGCTCACTCGTTTTGCCGACGGCGAAACAAACAGTACCGTAGATGAATAATGCCAAAAACGCTTAAATTGCACCGAAAATACGCTCGTTTATGAAAGCGCCATCTTATGAATCGGCTATGCAGGAATTGCAACGCATCGTAGATGACATGCAGGAAGGCGCCGTGCCCATCGACGAACTCGCGCTCAAAGCAGCAAAAGCTGCCGAGCTTATTGCCTTTTGCAGGAACAAGCTCAGAGCCATAGAATCAGAAATTCAACAAATTGACGCGCAAGAAAACGAAGGTTGACAACAGCTTTTTTCGTAACATTGCGCGCGAAAAAACAATATAGGTATGGACTTCGTAATGCCCGATTTTGCCAGTGCTGCCGTGTGGATGAGTCTGATCACCCTCACCTTCCTTGAGATAGTACTTGGCATCGACAACATCATTTTCATCTCTATTACCGCCGGCAAACTCAAAGGCGAAGAACAAAAAAAAGCCACGCAATTGGGGCTCATATTGGCCATGATTCTGCGTATCATCCTGCTATTAGGAGTATCGGTGTTAGTAGCGATGAAAGAACCCATCTTCGAATTAAAGTACAGCTGGCTGCACGCCGCCTTCTCGGGGCAAAGCCTCATACTCATTGCAGGGGGTCTTTTCCTTTTGTATAAAAGCACCACCGAAATACACCACAAACTGGAAGGCAGTGATATGCCTGCCGGCCAGGAGAAAAAGGGGAAAGCTTCTTTGACAAATGTGATTATCCAGATTACCATTATCAACCTGGTTTTTTCTATTGACTCCATTCTTACGGCCATCGGTATGACGGGCGGATTACAAGGCGCGCTTATAATCATGATAATTGCGGTTATACTTTCTGTACTAATCATGATGCTATTTGCTACGCCAGTAGGCAATTTTGTCAACCAACACCCTACCATACAAATGTTAGGGCTCGCCTTTTTGATCCTTATCGGGTTCATGCTGATTGCGGAGGGCGCTCACCTGGCTCACCTTACCATTGCTGAATCCACGATAGGTGCGGTACCCAAGGGTTATCTCTATTTTGCCATCGCCTTCTCGCTTTTTGTAGAAGTGCTCAATATGCGCTTGCGCCGTCGCATCAAACCGGTACAGTTGCATGGCGTTCAAAATGAAGCCGTAAAAGAAGGTATTCTCGAAAAACAGGTATAAAACAAGTTTATGCCCATTAAAGTATTGGTTATCAGTTCTTACGACGATGCCTTCAATGCCGTGCGGCCCGAAGGAGAGTTATTTATCGGCTTGCACCGGGACGGCGTCGAAGTAGAGATGATGACCCAGGGAAATGCCGAATACGCCGGGCGTTTCCGGGAGGCGGGTTTAAAAGTATACGATTTTCACCCTAAAAAAACCTGGGATCCTGCTGCGGTGCGCTATATCAGGCGCATCTTGCAGGAAGGCAAACACGACATACTGCATTTATTCAACAAAAAAGCTGTTGTCAACGGCGTAAGAGCCGCACGGGGGTTGCCGGTAAAAGTAGTCACTTATCGGGGGTTTACCGGGCATTTGAATTGGTACGATCCTTCGGTATATCTCACTCATTTCCATCCGAGGGTAAACAAGATCACTTGCCTGGCCGATTCGGTGCGCGACCACGTGAGAAGCAATCTGTTGTTCAGGCTCCCCGAGTTTGCCGTTACCGTCAATAAAGGTCACGACTTATCCTGGTATGATCACATCAAACCTGCCGACCTCAGCGAATTTCAGTTGCCTTCCGGGGCCATGGTTGTGAGTTGCGTGGCCAATGCGCGCCCCATGAAGGGTATCCGCTACCTCATCGAAGCTACGCACTTCCTGCCGCCGGATGCACCCATACACTTCCTGCTCATCGGCAACGGCATGGATACTTTTAGCGAGCAGATTGAAAAAAGCCCTTACCGCGACCGCATACACCTGGCCGGTTTTCGCCGCAACGCGCTCGAAATCGTAGCAGCTTGTGATGCTTCCGTGCTGCCGTCCATCAAAGGAGAAGCCACGCCGAAAGCCGCTCTGGAAGCCTTGTTTTTGGGCAAACCGCTTGTTTTCACTTCTATAGCAGGCAATAAAAATATGGCTATTCACGGTGAAACGGCCTATGTGGCGCCTCCCTGCGACCCCAAGGCATTGGCTGAAGGATTGTTGTGGATGTGGCAACACCCGGAAGAACGCCGGCAACTGGGCGAAAACGGCCGCCAATATATCTCTACCCATTTTTCTGTGGCCAGGTCGGTTCAAGAGATGAAAGCCGTGTATACGTCTCTTTGTCACCCTTAAAAAGTAACGCGCATGTCTAAGTTTCTGTTACCAGCCGTATGTGCTATGGCCCTGCTATTCGGCGCCTGCGGGCGTGAAGAAAAACCACAGGGCAGCGACTACCGGGTTTTAGAAGGCAAAACTATGGGTACCTATTGGCGGGTCACGTATACCGATAGTTTGCTGCGCAATTTCCAGCAAGATATCGATCAATTGCTGGTTGATATCAACATGGATATTTCTACGTATATCGATTCCTCTACCGTGTCTCGTTTCAACCGGGCTAGCGATACCATTCATCTCGACGAAAATCGCAACCGGCATTTCCTGTCAAATTTCAACATAGGCCGTAAGGCGTTTGAGGAATCCGGCGGCGGATTCGACCTTACTATCATGCCTCTGGTTAACTATTGGGGTTTTGGCTATACCCCCAAAAAACCGGTAACTGCCGTAGATAGCCTGGTTATTGATTCGTTGATACAATTTGTGGGAATGGAAAAAGTATCGCTACTCAAGCAACCCGACAGCGTATGGGTTCTGGCTAAATCGCTACCCGGCGTGCAGCTCGATTTCGGAGGCACCGGGCAGGGTTACGGCGTAGACGCCATCAGCGAACTATTGGACCAACGTGGCATAACTAATTACCTCGTAGATATTGGTGGCGAACAGCGCAGCAAAGGAGTCAGCCCACGCGGCGACGACTGGCGGGTGGGTATCAACGTCCCCAAAGAAAATTCCGGTGAGCGGGATATTCAGGTGGCGCTGCCCTTGCGTCAACAAGCCGTCTCCACTTCGGGCAACTATCGCAATTATTACGAAGTAAAAGGCGTTAAATATAGCCACACCATTCAGCCCCATACCGGTTATCCGGAGCGAAATACGCTGCTGAGCGCATCTGTCTTTTCGGCAACCTGCCTAAAAGCCGATGCCTACGCTACCGCATTTATGGTTTTGGGGTTGGATAAAGCATACGAACTGGCTGAACGCATGCCCGACATAGAAGCCTATTTCATTTTCAGCAACCCGCAGGGCGACATGCAAGTCAAATATACCGACGGATTGCGGGAGTGGATGCAACAAACAGAAGTAAAATAAACCCATTTTATCATGAAATTAACACTTGATCGCGATCTCTGTTTCCTGGATCTGGAGACCACCGGGCTCAGCATAGTGCGCGACCGCATACTCCAAATTGCCATCATCAAGTATTTTGCCAATGGCAAGCCCCATGAAGAACTCTCCATGCTGATCAACCCAGGCATACCTATTTCAGAAGAGTCGATGCAAATACACGGCATCTCGCCAAAAGACGTGGCCAACAAACCGACTTTTCAGCAAGTAGCGCAAAAAATATACGACTTCATCGGCCAGTCCGACCTCGCAGGCTACAATTCCATGCGATTTGACATCCCGCTGCTGATGGAAGAATTTGCCCGCGTGGGCATTGAATTTGACATCACCCGGAGGCGCGCTATCGATGTACAGCGCATATTTTACAAAATGGAACCCCGAACCCTGAAAGCCGCGCTCAAGTTTTACTGCGATAAAGAATTGGAAGACGCCCACGACGCGCTCGCCGACGTACGCGCCACCATCGAGGTTTTTAACGGCCAGTTGGAAAAATACGAAGGCGCCGATTATTTTGATGAAGACGGACAAATGATACCATCGCCCATTGTACCCCGGGTGCAGGCTTTACACGAATTTACCAACGATACTCGCTTTCTCGATGCCACCCAAAAATTTCGGCTCGACCAAAATGGCGTAGCCGTTTTTAATTTTGGCAAATACATGGGCCAGCCCGTAGCGGAAATGCTGGTAAAAGACAAACAATATTATCACTGGATACTCACCAAAGAATTTACTTCACAAGTAAAACAGCTCGTCAAAAAGCTGGTAAAAGACTATGAACGCGAAACACGTGAATAAGCGGTGGCCTTGGGCGGCGCTCTTACTTGCTCTCGCATTGACGGCTTGCTACGAACCCAAAGAAGGTTGTCTCGACGTGGGCGCCACCAATTTTGAACTCGACGCCGACAAAGCTTGTACGGGTTGCTGCGTGTATCCCTCGCTTAAACTCACGCTGCAGCACCGCATGGTATACGGAGACACCAGTGTGAATCTTGTTTTCCTCGACTCTATATACTACGACGAAGGCGGCCATCCTTTTCGTATTTCCGGCATTCGCTTTTATTTGAGCAACCTCCAATTAGTGCGCGCCGACGGCACGGCGGTGGGTATCGAAGAGACCGTACCCGTTACGGTGGTGTTCCCCGACAACACCACAGAAATGATTACCGTAGAAGATAATTTTTTATTGGTCAATGCGGGTTTTACCCCCAGCCTGACGGTAGGAACGTTTAAACAAGATGGCGCCTTTACAAAAATCCGGTTTACACTTGGCATCGAAGGGCAAGTGAACAGGGCAGATCCCACAGCTTTTGCCGACGATCACCCGCTGGCGCCACAAGACGACCCCATGCACTGGAGCATCGATTCAGGTTATGTATTCAACCAATTCCGCTTTTTGCGCGATACCACCGCCGCCGATACGATCCCCACAGTAGTAGAAATAGGCATGCCGGCTCAACTGCGCACGGTTGAACTGGACATTCCGGCGGGTTATGCCGTCACAGAAGGATTTAGCACCGCTATCACCCTCCGCATCGATTACCGGCAGTGGCTGGCCGGTATTAGCCATATCAAAACGGCTACATTGGCCGAATTGGCAGAAATAATTGTCAACAACGTGCCACAATCCTTTTCCGTCATTGACATCAAAAAAAGCTAAGCGTAACTTGCAGAAAAAAGCAACGCATGAAAAAATTAATATGGCTGGGGGCTGTCCTCCTCTTATTCGCCGCTTCTTGTAAAGATAATGACGATAACAACGGACAAGTAGACCTCACATTCACAAGTACCTTTGACACAGCCCCGCTGGTCATGTACGATGAGCAATATCCTTATTTCGATAATCTCAATCTCAAATTTCAGCTTTTTCAATTTTATCTTACTGACGTCGTACTGGTACCAGACGATGCTAACAGTACGACGACCGTACCCCATACCGAGATTGCATTAATCAGCTATAAAGACGTGCTCAACCAGGCGGCAGCGTTAGAGGGTATCACCATCAGCGCCGATAAAATACCCGCCGGCAAGTACAAAGCCGTGCGATTCGGCCTGGGCGTGGCGCCCCGCTTCAATGCCACCAACCCCGGCAATTATACGCCTCCCCACCCCCTGGATGACCACTACTGGTCGTCTATGCTGGGATACGTATTCATGAAAATAGAAGGCAACGCCGACAACGACGGCGACGGGCAGTTTACCGACAAACTAACCTTCCACATCGGCGCCAACAGCCTTTATCGCACGATGGAATTCCCGGTAACAGTCGAGGTAAAAGAAGGCCAGTCATCGACCATTAATTTTGGTGTTGATTTGAAGCGCGTCATGGCCGTCAGTGCAAGCGATTTCCTCGATGTGCGCGCCGTCACCCAAGACCACACCACGAACCCAGAGATCTATAATTACCTCTACGACAATCTGGAACAGGCCGTGCAAATTAAGCAATGATGAAACCGATTGCGTTTCCGGATGTTTGTGCCGTAGAGACGCAACATTTTGCGTCTCTACCGGTCGTTGCTTTGTTGATAATAGGTATTTGGGGATGCGGTAGTGGTGATTTGGGGCACATTCCGTATGCGCCTATGCCATATAAGCTGGAAGAGCCGGCTAATTTTGTAAAAATGCAAATACCGGCTCATAACCCCCTTACCCAAGAGGGTATTGCGCTGGGCGAGCGATTATTTTTCGACCCTATCTTATCTACTGACAGCAGCTTGTCGTGTGCGAGCTGCCATATTCCCGCCCTGGCTTTTACCGACGGCAAAGCGCTGAGCGTGGGGGTGGGCGGCAGAACCCTGCGGCGCAGCGCGCCTTCGCTGATCAACGTGGGGTATCATTACAAAGGTTTGTTTTGGGACGGTCGGGTGCAATCGCTCGAAATGCAAGCCCTGATGCCGGTAGTAGACCACCGCGAAATGGACAATAGTTGGGAAGTGGCCGAAGAGCGGCTTCGCCGGCATGACGATTACCCCATACTTTTTCGCCGGGCTTTCGGCATTAGGCGGGCTTCCGACATTGACCGTTACCTGGCAGCCAAAGCGCTGGCCCAGTTTGAGCGCACGCTGGTCAACCACAACTCCAAATTTGACAGGGTACAGCGTGGGGAGGCAAAGTTTACCGCCGCTGAAAAACGCGGCTGGCAGATATTTTTCGACGACAGCCAGGAGCTGCCCACCTCCGAGTGCGGCCATTGCCATATCGACCCGCTATTTACTACGCTGGGCTTTTTCAACAACGGCATCGAGCAGGTGAGCACATTAGGAGATTTTCGGGACAAGGGTTTGGGTGCAGTAACCGGACATATCAGCGATAATGGAAAATTCCGCACCCCTACCCTTCGCAATATCATGCTGACGGCCCCTTACATGCACGACGGCCGCTTTGCCACTTTAGACGAAGTCTTTGACCACTACATCTCAGGAGGACACTTTGCCGACAATGTAAACCCCAATGTGCGGAAATTGCGTTTGCGGGAGCAGGACAAAAAAGATTTAGTTGCATTTTTACAAACACTAACCGACTCTACATTTGTTAATTATAGGGCGCCGGGATCATCCGGCGCTGATTTAAGTTTACACTAAAATAATAAATACCTGAGCGAATGAAACTATTTACTATAGCCATGCTTGCTATATCTGCAATTGTTGCCTTTAACGCATGCGAAGACGACAATAAGCCCTGTAGCAACTGCCCAGATAACGACCTCATCTCAGGCGAATACAACCCCCAGCCTTACAATCTGGCTGTGCCTTCTTTTTTTCCGCCGCCCATCATTCCCGCGGATAATCCGCTTACGGTAGAAGGCGTAGAATTAGGCCGGAGGCTGTTTTACGACAAGATTCTATCAGCTGACGGTACCATGTCGTGTGCTACTTGCCATTTACCCGAAAAATCGTTTACCGATGGCAAGGCCGTAAGTACAGGCATATTGGGCATAGCAGGGCGCCGCAGTTCAATGGCTATCGTCAACCTGGCCTACAATGCCAAAGGGTTTTTCTGGGATGGCCGTGCCGCCACCCTCGAAGAGCAAGCCTTGTTGCCCGTAGAAGACCATATAGAGCTCAACGAAAGTTGGCCGAACGTAATTGAAAAAATACGCAACCATGCCGATTATCCGCTGCGCTTCCGCAAAGCCTTCGGTATCGACCGCAAAAGCGAGATCACCAAAGAATTGGCAGTTAAGGCCATCGCACAGTTTGAACGCACCTTTATCAGTACCGACTCCAAATATGACAAGGTAGTATGGAAAAATCAAGGCTGGTTTACCGACGAGGAAGAACGCGGCAAAATGCTATTTTTCTTCGAGGAATCGCAAATTGTAAACCACCCTGGTTGTTCGCATTGCCATATAGCCGTGTTTTTTACCGATAATAACTACAAAAACAACGGGATAGAGGACGTGGCTTCCCTCACCGATTTCCCCGACCTGGGCCGCGGCGCCATCAATGGGAATGTATACGATAACGGCAAATTCAGGGTACCCACCTTGCGCAACATAGAGCTCACCGCCCCCTATATGCACGACGGCCGTTTCCAAACGCTCGAACAGGTGCTGGACCACTATAGTTCAGGCGGACATGGCGTAGAAAACGAAGATGTCAATATCCGCCCTTTCCCGCTTTCCGAACAAGACAAACAAGATCTGATCGCATTTATGAAGACCTTGACCGATACCTCTTTTGTGAATAATCCTGCGTTTAGTGATCCGTTTAAGTAAAGTTGTGGGTTGTGGGTTGTGGGTTGTGGGTTGTGGGTTGTGGGTTGTGGG
>Ga0058867_1104195_pt1 | contig 18292 bp, 15 predicted proteins | sample TNRReaAerobicRNA_FD_59632 | JGI IMG/M metagenome (GOLD analysis project Ga0058867, IMG submission 59632) | Wastewater treatment Type I Accumulibacter community from EBPR Bioreactor in Madison, WI, USA - TNR Reactor, Time E -22min-Aerobic_ RNA... | ecosystem: Engineered > Bioreactor > EBPR >... | reverse complement strand
GCCTGTGCGACACGATCGAGGTGATCCCCGGAGTGGCATCCATCGATCTCGACCAGATGGATCATGCGCTGACGCGCCACTTCGGCGCCATGAATCGACTGCGTCAGGAACTGAACCTGCCCGAAGAGATCTGTGGGCAGATCGCCGAAGGCGTGATGGGACTAATCCACAACGCCGCAGTAGAAGGGATCGAGGGTGAGGACTACCGATAGTTGCGCGTTTTGGCCTGCTTGAGCTCAAGCGCTTGCTATTGGTAGGAGCCCCGCCAAGCGGGTCGACGGAGGTCCGCTGTCTGCCAACTGCCGCCGCTCGATGGTTCCGGCAAGCAGTGATCCAGAAGACCGCTGTAATCCTAAAAACCGCAGTTAGCCGACCCCATTTGCATGATCTGGCAGCAAATGGCGGGTTGGCGGCGGGCCGATGGCGGCGAGGGTAAGCTTGAGGTGATTGCAACACAGCTGCCAGACCGATGTGAAATTGAACTGCTCCGCAGCTTCGGTCACCCAGGCTTGAAGTTGTCTGGAGATGCGCATCAGCGCCTGCCGGGCTTTGCCAAAGTGGGCATGCAGTCCGGTCAGCGTGATCGTGGTCTGGCCGGCATGCTCGGTACGGCGCCCGACCGAGGACATCAACCACGGCCGGCTGGTAATGGCCTCGCGTCGCGCTTCGGGACTGGCCAAACGGACAAACAGACTCCACCAGTTGTAGATCAGCGCCACGGCGCGTGCCGACAGTTGGCACCGATGCAGATCGTGGGTGGTGAAGCCACCCCAGCCCCACTGGTTCTTCAACTCGTCGAAGGTGTTCTCCGCATCGGCCCGGTCGCGGTAGAGTTGGCCAAGCGAGAGCACTTCATGATCAAGATTGGTCACCAGCACGGCGTACTCGTAGCCGGTGATGCGCTTGCCAGCCTTGCGATCGGCTTCGATGAAGCCCAGCAGCTGTTGGCCATTGTCTTCCTGGGCAACGAGCATCTCGCCCTGCAGGGGGCGGCGCAGGACCACCACACGCCGCCTGTCCTCCCAACCGGTCAGCGCAAGCGTGCTGTCCATGCCTTCCCAGGCCTGACCCGCGTCGGTCCAGCCCGAGACCCGGAACAGGCGTTCGATGTGGCGCTTGACGTTCTTCGACAGACGCAATTTGAAGAGGTAGGGCTGCGCCCGAGCTTCGAGCGCGCGCATGATGGCGTCCGAGCCGAAGCCGCAATCGCCGCGCACCATCTTCGGTCTGCGCTCGGCGGGCAACTCATCAAGCATCGTCAGCAGGCCGGGCAGCGTGTGACTACCCGAGTGCTCGTTGCCGGCCTTGACCTCAACGCCCATCACCATGCGCAGCCCAGCCATCAGGTAGGTGTGGTAACTGTGCGAAGGACGACCCGGTTTGTGCGGGTTGTACGACACCACCGCGCCTTCTTGCTTGCCGTACAGCGGCTTGATCGTGGTATCGATGTCAAGAATCCACGGCGCATCGAGCAGCGGCGCCGTGCACTCGCGCAGGTGCTCATCGAGCCAGGCCACGCCTTCGTGTTCGCCAATCGCCACCAACGCCCGGCGCAGCGCATCCTCACTGATCACCTTGTTCATTCCCAGCAGACCGGGATTGACCCCGTCACACCGAATGGTCGTCACATGCGAGTAGCGCCGATGACCCGACAGGATCGACAGCATCCAGGTGCCCAGCACGTCGGCCTTGCTCGGCGCGTTCGGGCTGCTGTAGGACAGCGGGCAGCGTTCCTGCCAGCCCGACCACAATCCGGTCAGCGTCAGAAATTCGATGAAGTAGGCCAGTTGCCCCATCGGGGTAGCGGCGCTGTCCGCCTCCCAGCGCACCTGCACTCGTCCGCCCGCCGTGTGCACTCCAGCGCACGACATCTGCATCTCATCAGCCTTCGACCGCTTCAATTTCGACTCACCCATCGGGTGACTCCCGCGATTAACGTCAAAACCATAGCCTGCCAGCATTTCCGCAACCTTGCACCTCTCCAACTGAGAATTCTAGGGTAATTCGAAACCTGCCGGACAGCCAATTCACCCAACTCGGCCGGAGCGGCCGTTGGACCATCAGCCGCCCTGTGACCGGTCAGAAGTGGTCAGCCTAAATTCCTCTCTTAGGGCAACATGCAAACTCAATCGATTCTAATAATAGTAACTATCGCCCACACCGATATACAAAATATCAAGACAAGACTTCCGATGCGGATGCCATAGGCCAATACTATCGGGGTAGATGAAATCTCTTTTACAACAATAATCTGCCCTGCTTTAGCCCCCTTCCTCTTGGGATACGCGGTAGTAGTATTATCAGTTGTCGATGCCGAGACATTTGCGAAGCTCCTTTCGGACGCTTCTATTAATTCGGTCATGACTGGCCGTACAACACAAATAACAAGGACAATTGCCAAAACATAAGACATGATAGTACGTATGTGCGCCATATTGGCTCTCCTGATTTCGCGAACATCACACCAGTCAGTCAACCACCATTATCGCCTAGCCACGATTGAATAAAGATGTGATACAAATACACCCAAGTGAAAGAACCCTGCGAATATTGTTGCCGAGGTGGCAAGGGCGTAACCCCATGTTGAACGAACCTTGCACTCTTCCGGATGAGTTGGAGGTCCGACCGAAAAGAATGTAGAAATTGAATCCTGGAGGCCACACCAAAAACTCCAATTATCTCCGCTTCCCGTTGTCGAACCAACCCACCAGAACAGTAGAGCAAATATAACCAGCCAACCCAGCAGAACGGTCGCGAATGTTGCGAAAGAACTTAGTAACAATTCCAGATAGCGCAATAGCGGCAACAGCAGAACCCTGGCACTGCGCTGGCGAACCCAAAGAGTATTATGAATGCGTCTGACGCGGTTAATGCAAAACTGCTCCTCATCAAACTGATTATGGTCACGCAGACTGCGGACCAACTGGTTCAGTATGTGCATGCGGGCATTCAGGTTTGCGGATTCTCTCTTACCCTTTCCGAACCACTCGCAAATGACATTAAGTTCGCGTGTTATTTCAGTAATACGTGGCTCGATACGAATGTGGTATTCCACTCCAGAAAACTGGCACTCTGCCATGACCTCGAATTGATGTTTTAGTCCCAGGGCTTCGATAGCGGTGGTGGGGGTACGTGCCCCGGTCAACTCGAGTGCATCGGTAGCCATGGTCGCGCCCAGTACCGCGTCCGCCACCGATTTCACTTGGGGTTTTAGAGCTTCTGCCCGCTCGATGAGATTCTCGGCCACCAGCAGGAGTTTACCCGGCGCGCCATGCCCATCCGCCTTTCCGGCGCCCGCGGGCTTTGCTAGCGGCCACCGATAGGAAGGGGCGCAACCAAGATGCGGATTTCCGTCATGCCGGCGCATCAGCCCCGCCTGTTCCCACAGGTCAAACAGGCCGCTGGCTGGCTTGAGGACCAGTACGCCCTTACCGAAAACTTTCTCGCGCAGATAGGCCCGGTTGCGGCTCAGAGCGTTGTCCCCCGGCCGGGTCTGTCCGGTCGTTATGAGGACGCGATAGTGGGACTTTTCAACCTCGGCGTCGCGGGAATCCAATTGCGGACAGTGGTATGCACGCTCGCCCTGCAAACAATGCAGCTTGATCCCTTTTTCCCTATCCGGGAAATTCAAGCTCATGTCCTCCAGCAGTAGCCGATAGGGGTGGGGTTCGCCCTTGCGCCCGAAGTTGTTCTTCATCCGCTGCCAACTGGCGATCAGATCCGCGCGGAAACCGAAGCGATAAGCGCAATAGCCATTGAAGTAGAGATACGCTTGTTCTTCCTCGATGATCGCCGCTGCCTCCTTGCGCAGGGGCAGACGCAGATCATCTTTCAGCTCATTCTCGAGACAATGGTTAGTCTGTTCCCGTATCCAGTCGCGCAGGCGCGTCGCATCAAACAGCGGATCGGAGTCATCCGGGGCAAGCAGCGAAACGAGGCTATGGTGTTGGCCCAGTGCTGACGCCCTTCTCGCGTCGGCAGTCGAAGCGCCCCACACCCCGAACACCCAGCGAAACTCCGGAAAGGTCAGGATCAACATGGCGAGCAGGGATTCCCAACCGCCACCCTGGGCCACGATATTCAAGTTATCGGGACGCGCTACTCCATCGACCAACACTACCACCCGTTGATGGGAAGGCATCTCACCCCCCCCGTAGGCAGCCGCGTCCAAGGCACGAGACAGTCGTTCAAACGCCTGAGCGACTGGCAAGCCATCGCGCCCCGCCCACACGATCACCCGCTGGTCGTCATCAAGCTTCTCGATCGGCCGCTCACCCAGCAGTTCCAACCATGCACCAAGCGCGTGGGCGTTGGGTTTCGATTGGGCTAGTATCAAATATCGCATCGCATACCCCTTAGGACCCCATGGAAATCGCACGCGGCGAACGTGGGCGCAACCGCAAGGCGATGCCAAGAGCCAAGCGCAGGTCGCCCTCCAGCCCCTCTTCCAACGGGCCGAGCAGACGCTTGATGACATCCGCCGCACGCGAGGCAGTAAGGGTGGCATCGCCGGTCATCAGCCGCACCGCAGGATGGATTTGCAGTACCCCCTCGGGGTGTTCCGGCGTGCGGCGCTTGGTGGCTTCCAGGGCGGCAAGCAGGTAGCGCGCCAGCAGCCCGGCCTGGGCCTGCTGGAGTTCACCCAGGCGACCGGACCAGCGGGCAATCTCGCGGGCATCGAAACGCAATGCGGATTGCATGGTGAGCCAGGCGTCCAGGTCGATGGTGTCCTGCCGGACAGGTTGTACAGAACGCGGGACATCCTCCAATTCCAGTTCTGGCGGTTTGGCGCCAGCGGGCAACGCCCCTTCCTTCAGGCGAAGATGGCCAGGTACCAGATGCTCCACATCGGGGAATCGGTTCACGGCGGCGAACAGACAGGCGCGCAGTTCGCGCACGTTGCCCGGCCAATCGTGGGCTCGCAGCCGGTCCAGGGCCTCGGCGGTGATCTCGCGACGCAAAGTACCGGTCCGCTGGGCTTCCGCCTCGCGAACGAAGCGCTCCGCCAGCAGTGGGACGTCCGTCACCCGCTCACGCAATGGCGGCAACCAGAGCGTGCTCCCCAGGCGCAGGCGGTCCAGCAGGTCCGCACGGAAACCGCGCGGGTCGTGTTCCAGATCGACATTGGTGGCGGAAATGAAACGCACGTCCACCGCCCTGGGCTGCCGCGCCCCGACCCGGGTGATCCGTTTGTCCTGCAACACCCTAAGCACGGCAGCCTGAACGTCAGGCGGCATGTCGGCGATCTCGTCGAGGAACAGGTCACCCCCGTTCGCCGACTCCACCAAGCCGATCTTGCCATCCACGCCGCTGGCCGTCCGGTGCTCGATGCCGAACAGCTCCGAGGCAAACAGCTCCGTGCGCAACACTGCCGAATTGACAGCCACGAAAGGACACCGTGCTTCGTCTCTTGCGCACACTCGATAGGCATACGATGCCAGCAATTCCTTTCCCGTGCCCCGCTCGCCGCGAATCAGCAGACTCCCCCTATGCGCTGCCGCACGCCGGGCTTCGCGCAACACCATCAGGACCGGAATAGAGTTCCCAACCACCTCCCCCGATGGGTCGCTAAGCAGCCCATGTTGCCAGAGCATTTCTCTCAGTATTTCGGCGCCATTGGGGTCATCCCGCGAAATAAAACCAAGGGCGCCGAGGCGACTGAACTCTAGGCTGATATCTTCCCTAGGCTTGGTGGAAAGTATGACGACTGGCAAGTCCGGCAACTCACGTGAAATTTCCGCCAGAAGCTTTAGGCCAAAGTATCCACGGGGATCGTCATCACCGGGCCGCCCCACTGGCATACCAGGCGCCTGTCGGTGACTCGCCTCTGTTACCGCTCCGGTGTAAAAGCAAAGGTCGAGCAGGACCATGCTCCAAGGCAATGCCGACACGACATCTCCGAGTTGGTCTTCAATCGTGGCCCAGCCGCTACGGACCACATTCATCGCCGAAACCAGATCATTCTCTACCACCGCGCCGATATTGGATTCAAGCGGGAACTGCGCCCGGTGGAACACGGCTTCCGCCATCGGCTTGAGTACTTTCTGCCGACTGGCACGTGCAGCAGCATCGCCTGTGATGTCGCGCCAGAGGAAATGCGCACACAGGTTCTCGCGGTCGGCATTCCGCCCTGGGGGAACGACTCTTCCGAAAAGATCGTCGAGTATGAGTAGGCGCGGCAATACCATTTTTATTGCAGTGTCAGTTCTAGATGGTAAAGATCCAAAGACGTGCCAGTCGCTTCCACCACCGTGACATTCCTTGCGAAAATCGTTTCCTCATAGAGAAAACCCTCAGCCTCTGCGTGGCTCCGGATCATCCCGTTTGGAATGAAACCCGACGATATCAATAGAACTTTTCCGTGGGGGTTTAAACAACTCTTGGCGTCGGATATGAGTTTCCGTACCGATTCCCCGCCCGGATCAATAATTGAGCGTAGCAAGGCCTTCTCAAACGGATCATCACAATCCTCTAGAACCTGCCATAAAAGCCGGTCTTCACTGAGTATCCATGGCATGGCCCAAAGGATCACATCGAAGCGTTTGTCAGAAGGTATGCGGCTAAAAAGATCGCTTTCGATCACGTCAAACCGAGACCCGTCGATGCCAAACCGGTCGACGTTTGCTCGCAGATTGACCACTGCGTATTTGTTCACATCGACGGCACAGATGTATTTCGGCGTGGCAATTCGATGCAGATAGAGAGAAATGACCCCGCTCCCGGCACCCATCTCCAATACCGATTTCCCATCGACAAGCCCCCTTTGAGCAATGTAGTTGGCCCACAGGTAGCTATCGGTCGCGAACTCAGGAGAGAACACCCCCCGCATCACTTGCATGCCCGCCAATCCGCTGTAGCGATCGAGCGTGACGCTTGGCATCCCTGCGTGGGAATGAAGGGTAAGATGTATCAGTTCCAATACCTTGATCTGCATGAGCAGTTCGTGGTGTCTTCGACTGTGCTGATCTTGGCGATCCTCCGCGACAACAATTGATTCGAGTTGTTCTGCCAAATGGAGAATCAGATAGCTGATTCCATCACCGCATTTGTCATAGCGCTGACGAAGTGTGGCAGCCTGACTATCAAATGTATTCATCGGCGGAGAGTATCGCGTCTTGGCAGAGCGTGAGGGATGAAAACAGTCCGCCTAGGCGACGGGCGCGTTCTTCGAGGCCCCTCAGCATTTCTTCATCGGGCATCGTGCCAGAGTCCTGAAGCCGCCTACGGGTCCGCCTGATCACATCGTCGATATTTTCCAGGGCTTTCGCCGCATCCTTCCCAAGCTTCTCGGCATTCGTGAGTTGAAGCCAGCGCAGGCGATCGACTTCCAGAAGGTAGCGGCAGGTAGGCTCCCCAAGTGCCAAGGAATCGCTCGACAAAGGGTCGAGTGCATTGTGAACACGCGACTCCATTTCCAACAGCACCTGGACAGCCGATGGACGGACCCCCTCCCAGCCGATTAAAAGATCAAAAAGGTCACTCTGCGCGTTGTCATCCTGAACCAGTCCGCTTGCAACCCGCTTGCACCGCAGTAGACAGGCCACGAGCCTATTCTTCACCCATCCGTGGTTGAAAGCCGAGCGCTGCCTTTCCCATTCGCCATTCATCATGAATCGTTGCCCCTGGGCGTTCCCAGTTCTTTATCCAGCTGCTTGAACACAGCCTTGGTCACGTCCCAAGACAAGGGAACATTCTCGTTGTCCGCGGTCAAGACTTCTCTCACCAGTTTAACGAATTCAAAGTTTGACTCGAGTGTGTTGACTCCCAATTCCCGTTGCAGATCCTCGGTAATTGTCGTTTCTAAAACACTTCGTTTTTCACCCACCCACGAACTGTCAGCAAGAATACGGTAGAAAAATCCAACGCGATTCGGTCTAGCGTATACCGAAGAGGGCGCGGGATGGCAACCAAGCAGTTCGATGGCTTCGGTTCCATGCTCTGGGTTGTCTCCCCATTCCACTATGCAGGCTTGCAAGAGTATGTGAAGCGCCCGGAGTCTATGAACAGTCGAGCATGCTACAAGACCTCTGATTTCCATTGGGATGGATGTACAGAGTTGGGGGACGATGTTGATATCGCTGAATGCAGCGACGAGTGCTGAAAATTCGCCTACCGTGAGTTTTTCATCGTTTTTGGTCGGCTTGAGACAGCCAAAGCAATTGTCATGCTTGCCTTTTGGCCGTGAACGTGGGTAGCCTTTGCTGGTTGTAAATCTCAGGGCAACGCGTTCTTTGGACAAGTTCTCACAGAGCTTCTCCCAGTCAGAGTCTTCTACATGCACAAATAAACAACCTACAGAGGACTTAAGCGCTTCATCGATAGATGAAAAAACATCCTCACGCCTGAATGAGGATGCGAACCCTTCAAGCCCATTTGGGTCGTGAGCTTTATCAAAACAACCGATCGTCATTGCCATCATGCCATTTGACCTACCAATAGAAAGTAATACCATCTCCTGTAATGCACGGCCACATCCCCCACTTCGCGGAACCGTTTCGGAACAGCTCCACCCAATCGTCGTCTCCTTTAATGCCACCAAGGCGCGAGTGGCACAAATGAAAAATCGCCTCTGAAACCCCCCCGGCTGGAATCTGCTCACGGATCGGGTCCTTCCCGGAGTCGTTTCCGGAGAGCGTTAGATGCGCTTTCCAGTCTTTACTCAAAAGGCGCTTGATCGCTGCGAGTTGGCTAAAGCCTTCGAACACCAGCGAAACATAGTGAAGGTCGTGATCCTTGCCAAAAACCATCCCTTTCGCTTTGCGGTTACCTGGCGTATGTATTTCGTTAACGAGTTCGCGAAGAGACAGCAGAAACACGATTCCTGGCCCTTTGGGTAAAACAACGCGATCAATCTCACAAATCACGGTGAATTCGAAACCGAGTTTCTCGACCACCGAAAGAAATACGGACTTCTCTATCGGTTCGGGCACGTCCTTACGAAAACGCCAACTATTATCTGCCCTGCAATGAAGAACCTTGTTAGCTGTATCGCCCAAAGAAGAACCCCAAATGCCTTCCCCTTGCGATATATTATTGCCGCACCAGTCGTGCTCCCATGCTTTATCATCATTTGCAATTGGGCTTGCGTAAAGATTGAGAATTCGTCCCGTTATCATATCTGGATGACGGTGTAGTTTGACTATCTCTTTTTCCCAGTCCTGCCAAGACTTCTCGTCACTCGATTGTGCAGTTGGCAAATTCCAGTCTTTAGTCCAAGGACCAAAATCTGCATATCCCACAACCCCTGAAACTATTATGCATGGAATTTTTCTCGCCTTGAGTACAGCGCAAGCAAGAATTGCTGTGCTGTACTTTCCCAGCAAGTCTTTGTAGCTGTTTTTGGCTGAATCTATAAGTTGTTTTGCCGCAGCTGCCCATGACTCTTTTCTTTCGTTAATCTTTTGCTCTAGATACTTTTTAGCCAATGCCTCATTTAGTGGTACAGATACCCCCTGATCACTTCGGAATAATGGCTGGGTTAGACTAAGGTCAAGAAGAAACACAGAATCAGTGTTTGCCGTGGTAACGACATCCCAAACCTTAGGGGTGTCAATACTATTGCGAGCCGCATCATTCTCAGAAATGCCTTGGCCTGGACAATTCGCTGCATATGCGTCCGCTCCCCCGCATTGAGCGTTAAGAGACCGAATAAGCGCTCCCAGTTGCATATGCCGGCTGGGTCTGTCATCTATGAGATATATATGTGTCATGTCGTTGCTTCCTTGTCGACGCATGGGACAGGCAGCTCAGTTACCCAAGTATGCTGGAAATAATCTGTGTCTCTAGGCTTCTCATTTTGTATTTTGACAATCCTTGAAACGGGCTGAAAAGCTGGGTCTTCATTAAAGGCTCTGCTTTCATGGTATTGAAGCACAGACTCTGTTCCAGATATCTCCTTCTCGCGTTTATCCTTCATTCTTTCTTGCTCTTCGTCGTCGTTGAGAATGTTCTTATAGCTATTTTGGATTCGGATCAACCCGCCTTCTCGTTTGATAACGATAATAGGGTTGACATTCCCGGACTTATAGGTGTGGGACAGGGCGTTACGAAGGCCTGCGATGAACGAAGCCGTAAAGTGGAGTTGCTTCTTTGTATCCGTAATCTGTACTTTGGCGGCGAAGGAAGTTGAATCGATTTGGATTAAACGACTTGCCTCTTTTTTCCAGCTGGTGATTATTCCCTCGTTCAGTTCACGAGGGTCAAATGTTTCTCCACATAGCTGTTGGATTACATAGGCCATGGCGCTCAGTTCGTGCAGTGCAGAATCTTTTCCTTGGGTTAAGCTCTGACTGAGGTCGGGAAACGTTTTTTCAAGCGGTTGCTCAAAAAGCAGAAGCAAATAAGACTGTAGCAACTGAGCAAAGATTGGAGAAATCCGATCCTTGATCTTAACTATCAACTCTTTAGTCTCATGCCCTGCTGACACCAGCATGCTCTGACGAAGGTTCAGGTCAAGTTGGAAGCGTGTGCTCTCCGAATAAAGCTCTTCATAAAGAAACGATGCCAGGCGCGCAAGATCGGACACCTTGCATTCATGCGGTGTTGACCAAGGCTGAGGAGACCACGCGTACACATAAACGACACCGGACTCGGCGTGCCTGCTCTTCGGCTTGAGCAAAGGTATCGGCAGCGAGAGGAAATAGCAGTGGCTGGTCCCCTTGGACAACAAGCCTTCCAAACGCATGATCCCTGTGTAGGCGCGCAGCGCTCGCCGCAGGCACGATTCGAAGGGTTTAGTGCTGGGATTATTGCTGCGCGTACCGAACTTTTTGAGTTCATGCAAATGCGAACTGACCAAAATGTCGCCTTGGCGGCAAGCAGGCGGCTTGTTCTCGAATTGGGGTTCCTGTGTCGGTTCGTAAATGTCGCCCCCGCACTCTGATTGGTAATAACAGACAGCTTGCTGCCAAGCCTGGGCATTGGTCGCCCTCAGATGCTCCGGGTGCAGGAATATCGAGCGTTGTTCTTTGACAAAGCGCATTATCTCGACCAATACCCTGTCTAGCGCTCTTGAAACATGCGTCGCGTCACAGCCGTTTTCGGCGCCCGCCCAGAGCGCCGTTTCCGTCCGCAAGTTGAGCCGGTTTGTGGCGAAATGCCATGGCACAGCCTCAACCATGAGGCAGTCGAACCTGTCCGGGTTGCAAGGGCCGCGCAGAAAATCGTTGTGCCTCATCCAGTGATCGATCTGTAACTGGGTTGGCCGAAGAACCTTGGAAATTTCGTTAGACGACGAGTCGCCGGGTTCGGGTTGTAGCGCAGAGTCAGGATTGGTGCGCTGGAGGAAAAGGGCGATACTGGGAGTCCAGATGCGCGCCCTGTGTTCGACTTCCTGATCCTCTGAGCCGTTTTTGGATTCATGCGGAGAATTCTGATAGCGCGAATAGTTCTCCGATACCCGACGATGCAGATCAATGCGCTTGTCCCATGTCCAGTTTGGTAGCGGAGCCAAGGGGTTGGAGGCCGGCGAGACGAGCTCAACTTCATGCTCCTGCGTGGCGCCACCTTTAGTCAACTCGAGGAAGGCAAAGCAGAAAAACGCGTTCGAGTACGTTTCTGAAGAGGCACTGCCTGAAGCGTTGGAAACGGAACGATACTGGCCGTCTAGAAAATCTCTCACGGAGACCGGTTCCAGAGCTTTGAAGACCCGAACGGACGACCAACGGTCATTCTGTGACCCCGTGACCTTAAACAAGTCGTTCTTCGGATTGCCTTGATCATCTGTCAGTAACAACTGGATTGCATAGACCCGCCCCTGTTCTTTTACCAAGGAATACGCAATCGGCAGTGTCTCCAAGAAGGCGTCTTGGCCCACTATTCCACCGGATACGCAGCGAGCAATGCTGCGCCCATCCCGAGAGGGGCTGAAAGGGGCATTGACTAGGACGTAATCGGCATGGCCGTTTAACGGCTGCAACCGCATCGAATCATTCCAGTCGAAATGAGCAAACTTGACGCGCTCAATGCTGCGGGGAAGGACTGCTTGGTTCTTGCGCAGGTTGTAATCCGCGAAGTGCATGGCTCGATCGCAGACATCTATTCCTGTAACCCGCATGCCCAACGACGCCGCGTAAAGGGATAGGACGCCGGAGCCCATGCCAAGATCAACCGCGTGCCTCTCCTCCCTGTCTGCTCGGGCAGGAAGCAGCGCCCTCAGCATTCGGCAGAAGAACACCTGCTCATCTTCGATGCACGGGAGTACGAAGTCTTGCCTTGGGGAAGTGATGGGGTCAGCTTCGATGGTCAGCCCATCGAAGTGCGCCACACCGCGCCAAGGATCGACGAAACAGGGCTGCCAGTTTTGCGGGGGGGTCAGCATCTGTCAGAGGAGACGTAGTTACGCTTTGACGTCATTGGTCACCGATGAGAGGAACGAGAACGCCATTGCGATAGATCGCCGGTTGCAACGACGTAATGAGGCTTTGATCGGGACCATAGCGTATCGGCCCGGTGACGCCTTTGATATCCGTGCGAAGGATGGCAGCAAGCCAATCCTGCGATGATGCCGGCAATTTCAGCCGTGTCGCCGCGTCGACGATCGTCAGCCCCGCATCGTAGGCAAAGGCGGCATGGTAAGAGGGTTTGCGACGATACTTCTGTTCAAAGCGTGCTGCCCAGGCCTTTTGTTCTGCATCTGGATCGATCATGAATGGCGGGGCCGCGACCATAATTCCTTCTGACTCCTCCGCAGACAGAACCCCTGCGGCGTCCAGCATGTCCAGCGCAGCCATCGTATTGCCCTGTTTGATGATCCCCAAAGGACGCATGGCCTTGATGAGGCCCACCATGTGTGGAATGAATCCATTGACCATCATCAAATCGGGCTTATGCGACGCTATGCGCACTGCAATGTTCCTGAAGTCGCCGGCAGCGACATCAGGGTTGTAGCTTTCAATAATGACATTAGCGCCAAGTTCGTTACGTAATCGGTCTGCAAGATATTTACCGTATGCAAGTTCGCTGCTGGGTAGGCTGACGTATGAAAGGACGACGTTCTTGGCGTTGTTTTTCTTTGCGTATTCGAAAAAAACGTCAGTCTCCAACTTGAAACTCACCCATGTACGGAAGTTATTCGTGGTACCCGCTGGGTTGGGAGTCAAGTCGAGAACCCATACCAAATTGGGGATACCAGCAGCGGAAACTTCCTTTTCCACGGCCATGACTTGTGGTTTGAGCGCCGACGTGTAGAGGGTAGGGGAGTTCTGCAACTGGCGTTGAAGTACAGTCGCTGCTTCCTTTGGGGAGAAGCGGTTATCGCCCCATTCGAACTCAGTGGACGATCCTTCTGGAAGTGACTCTCCTTTATCAGCTACCGCCATCAGGAGCCCGTCGCGAAATTCTTCGCCGTAGAACGCCAGTTCTCCGCTTAGAGGAAAGTTGGCGGCAACTGTAACCCTATTGCCTGCGTCACCCACCTGGGGTTTAGGTGACAGATCAACCAAGGATACGAGAACTGCAAAGAGTGCTATGCCGATTACGGCAAGGAAGGATTTCTTGTTGAGCATGTCGGTTTGGCTCCTGGATGGGTTGATCATTAGGTCGTCGAAGGAAGTGCTACCAGCACAGTGCTCGTGTTCTGAAAAAGGATATTTCGGGCGGCCGCACGAATGGCAGAGATGTCGAGGTTGGCGAACGGCTCGTCGAACATGCGTAGCTTAAGGGGCGACCACTTTGGTTGCGCCAGGAGCGCGAGACGTTGTTTCTGACCACCACTGAGCTCCGATGAACGACGTCGGGCAAGAATGCCCAGTTCAGCTACGGCATCCGGCTGGCCAGAAAGTCTGAGCGCCTCGCGGGCCGTTAGATCCGGGAAGACATTGTGATCCGAAGGAATCAACTGGACCCCCTTCCTGACGCGTTCCCAGACCGGTAGGCGGTTTATCGGCTGGTTAGCAAAGAGAATGGCCCCTTTGGATACTGGAATGAGGCCGCTAATGGCGGCCAGCAGCGAGCTCTTTCCCCACCCATTCGGTGCCTGGAGCACGGCGACCTCACCGGTGAAAAGCTGGAGGTTGAGACCGGTTTCGTGTTGTTCGTCATTTAGACCGACCACGACGCGTGAGCCTCGCCTGATGACGAGATTCCTAATCTCCAAGACTGCCTCTTGGTTTTTGGAAACCCGGTCAGAACGTCGAATGCGCGTTAGTCTGGCACCGTTTGGAAGCGGCTCATCGATAACTGAACTTGCTTCATCGACAAAGAATTCCATCCATGGGTAGTGAGAATAAATTGCGGATTGCAGACTACGAATTGCCGCTTGTTGTGCCGCTCCGCCATTCGGTATCAGCTTGCCATGCTCAAGCAGCCAGTCGGTGGTGACCAAGCCGTGTAGATAGATGTGATTAAAGGCGTGCTCAATGATAATGAGGGTCACAGCCTGTTCGCGGGCCAGGTGCTCTAGCAACTCCAGAACTTGGGTGACCCCGGAATGGTCAAGTCCGGCGAGCGGTTCATCAAGAAAGAGCACGCGCGCGCCGGCGGCGACGGCACGCGCGATAGCGACGCGTTTTGACTGGCCGAGGGAAATCTTGTCAGCGAACGAGGTTTCGCGTCCGGCAAGGCCGAGGCGGGCGAGCATGGCATCAGCCCTATCACGTATTTCTTGTTCAGCGCGCTGGACGCGGCCTGGAGCGAAGAGCGCAAGCATGGGTCTTTCGCTCGGATGTCCAGGTTCCGCGACGGCGATGTTGTCGCGCAGGGTCTGGCCGTTGAAGAGGCGGATATCCTGCCAAGTACGGCACACGCCTTCCCTTGCGACGAATTCTGGCGTGAAGTGGTCGAACGGGTTAAACTCTTGCCACCAGCGGCGCGGAAAACGGTACGTACGAGGGGAGTCGTCGGCCAGATAGTGAATGGCTCCAGCATCGGGTTCCAGATTGCCGGTCAGGATGTTGAGTAGAGTGGTCTTGCCGGAGCCGTTTTCGCCGCGCAACAGCACGACCTCGCCTTGCCGCAGATCCAGATCGACCCCGTCCAAAACTACTTGGCCGCCGAAGTGCTTTTTCAGCCCATCTGCGCGCAGCAATACCGTGGCCTGCCGGTTATCCGCTTGCGGAACAGGGGCGGCAGCTGGCGATTGGGAGGATTGTTGTGTGGCTTGCATCATCTCAACCGGTATTCGCCGCTGATGCCCTGCGGGCGGAAATGCATCATCAGCACCAGCAACAGCCCGTAGACAGCCAGGCGAAGGTTGGCGGCCTGGGCGTCTGGCAGGTGAAGGAAGCGCAACAGTTCGGGCAATGCGATGAGGACAAGAGCACCCACCATGGGCCCGCGAAAATTGCCCGCCCCGCCCACCAGTACCATGCTAAGGACCAGGATGCTTTCATCCAGGGAGGCAGAGCTGGGGTCCAGGTAGCCGACGTAGCTCGCGTAGAGAGCGCCGGCCACAGCGACCAGACCGCAGGAGATGGCCAGTGCCTGGACCTTGAGCAGCCGGGTATTCTTGCCCAGGCCACGAGCGGCGAGTTCGTCCTCGCGCATGGCGATGAGGACCCGCCCCCAGGGAGATGTCTTCAGGCGCCAAAGAATGCCTGCACAAATCAAGGTCAGCAGAGTAGCCAGGATCAGGAAGCCGCTGGCATCGGCAACACGGTGGCCGAAGAGGTCTGGCTTGGGAATGCTGGTGATGCCGAACGGCCCGTTGGTCAGATTGCTCCAGCTGCCCAATGGGGCCTGGGCATCGAACCAGTTGTATAAGAGGCTGAACAGGAGGGCCTGTACCGCCAGGCTACCCAGAACGAAGAAATCCCCTTTGAGCCGCCAAGCTGGGAGGGAGACCGCCAAGCTCAGCACGGCGGCGATCATGATGGCGGCGACGAGGGCGGGCAGGAAACTCCAGCCCAGGGTTAAGGCCGACAGGGCGTAGACATAGCCACCCAGGGCAAAATAACCCGCATGCGCGAGCGTGAGCATGCCGCAATACCCCACCACGAGATTGAGGCTCAGGGCAACGATCACGTAGATGTCCAGGTAGATGAGCAGATGGATCAGGTAGTTCATTTGGCGGTGGCTTCGATGCGAGTTTCGCGTCCGAAAAGTCCTTGTGGACGTAGAAGCAAGAACAGTGCCAACACCAGGAAGGTGGCTGCCTCTTGCCAACGAGCCGAGAAGTGCCATACCACCTGCGCCCGGATGAGCCCCAGGAGCAGGCCGCCGATGATCGGCCCGACTAGAGACGTTCGGCCGCCGATGATGACTGCCACTATGGCCAGCAGGGTGACGTTCAGGCCGGTGTGCGGTTCGAAGCCGATGTCGCGGGCAGTGAGCAGCGATGCCACCGTGGCCAGCGCACCGGCCAGCGCGAAGGCAAGCAACCTATGGGCATCCACGTTGTAGCCGTACAGCGCGAATTGGGTGGGGTTGTCCGCCAAGGCGCGCAGGCGTAAGCCGATGTCGGTCATGTACAGCATGGCGAGTACGGCCAGCAGAAGCAGCATGCCCAAGCCGCCCATGAGGAGCTGGGATTGGGTCAGGATTGTGTCGCCCACGGCATAGGGAACATCCAGGCCAGTACGCAAGGTACGAGTCTCGTTGCCCCAGATCATGGCCACGACTTGAACTACCAGGATGTATAGCCCCAGTGAGGCGATGAGGTGCGCGCCTTCGGAGGCGCCCTTGCGGGTCAAAGGGGCATGATTGGCCCATTCAAACAGGACCCCCAAGGCGACCACCCCGCCCAGGGAGACCAACAGACCGCCCATCGCCCCGAGTTCTGTTGCACCCATCTGAAAGAGATAGGGGGCTAGTGTATACAGGCCTGCCAAGCCCACGAACAAAACACGGGTAGGCAGGTATACCATCTGAAAGGCCATGGCGAGCAGTGCAATGGCCATGCCGGAGACGAGGCCGTTGAGTAGGATTTGCATGAAATCTTGTTGAGCGCCAGTGGCGAGATGTCGGTTTTACAGATTGTGGTTAAGCAAGCATCATGCCTTGGAATAATCCTGGGCGCTAGACGAATGCGCTGCGGATCCTTGGTCGAATATTCTGCAACCAATAGTAGCCAATTCGCAACTCAAAGTATTCAGTTAGGTACCGTGTGGCGCGGTAGCTTCTCAAAAACTGGTGGTCCGGTTCATGCGTCGCGTTGGCTCAAGGCGCTATATCGGCCGTCCACGCCATGTGCCGCCAACGGCCGCAATGGCCGCAATGGCCGCAATGGCCGCAATGGCCGCAATGGCCGCAATGGCCGAGACGCACTCAGTGGCTGAGTTGCCTGTGCGACTGCTGCGCCCCGGAAACCTGCCGTTGGAACCCCTGAGAATCGAGCGGCGGGATTGGGTCGATACCGGAAATTGGCAGTTCTCGACCGCGTTCGCTGATCTCGACAGAGGGAATAGCGACGATGGCGGGCTTGACGGTAGAAGGCGCCCTACGACCCGCCGTCCCGCTGCCGTTCGGCCTGCCTCGCTGGAATATCGTGCGCGGGGCCCCATCAACTGGCGAACTTCTTGGCAACTTGGTCGTGAAGAAAGGGCGTGTCCTCGACCAACTCCAGCAGTTGGCTTCGGGCCTCGACGGCAAGCGAGAACGCCCGGCTCTCGCCATACTTCTTGACTGCAAACGTCTTGGTACGCTCGTGACCATCGGGGAGCTTGATCCTAGCCGCCCAAGAGCCTTGCGGTTGGTTTTTCGGCCGAATGAAATACACACCCGGCACGCCGCTCCGGTTCGACGTTCTCTTGATCTGGCAGAAAGCCCGTTTCGTCAGTACTCCGACCTTCGCTAACTTCTCGCCACGCCAGGCTATTGCAGCGGCGAGAGCGTTTTCAGAACCGCCGCGGTGCATGTCGTAGAACGACTTGTAGTGCCGCTTTCCTTGACGCGTGAACGCCACCAACCAGTATGAAATGCCCGGTCGCCGCTCGTGTCGTGAGATGGCGTACATGGAATTCAGGAGGGTCGAAACGTCTCTGGTACAAAATCACCGTTCATAACTTCTTTTCCTGCCTATTACCCTGTGGATCGTAGCCTATTTTGCATGGGGCGATACGCTTTCGGGAAGAGTGGTCGGCGTAGCGGACGGCGATACGGTCACGGTCTTGGATGCTGACCACCAACAGTACAAGATTCGCCTCTCTGGCATTGACGCTCCCGAGAAGGCTCAGGCATTTGGCCAACGATCGAAGGAATCCATGCCGACACTCATATTCGGCAATAACGTCGATGCCCAATCAATCCTCGCAACTAAGCGCTCCATCATATGGGCTTGTAAGCATGAGATCGATGCGGTTTTCGCTGTGATGTTCGAGGCTCGGCTCAAGGCTTCTTCTTCCCCGCCAGCGTGTCC
>Ga0058867_1100962_pt1 | contig 18303 bp, 11 predicted proteins | sample TNRReaAerobicRNA_FD_59632 | JGI IMG/M metagenome (GOLD analysis project Ga0058867, IMG submission 59632) | Wastewater treatment Type I Accumulibacter community from EBPR Bioreactor in Madison, WI, USA - TNR Reactor, Time E -22min-Aerobic_ RNA... | ecosystem: Engineered > Bioreactor > EBPR >... | reverse complement strand
GATATAATCGCGCCTTCTGTACTGGACTGCCCATGTTTGGAATCGAAATCAAACTGCGTCGTTGTGCCCTGCTGGCCGTCAGCATGCTGGTCTTCATCGCGGCCTCGGCGCAAGCTCAACTGACCATTGAAATCACCGGCGCAGGCGCCAATCGCATTCCGGTGGCCATCGCCGATTTTGCCGGCGACGCGTCGGCGGCGCGCGTCGTCACCTCGGTGGTGCGAGCCGACCTTGAACGGAGCGGCGTGTTCAAGATGATCGACCCCGGCGGGGCTGCTCTGAGCGAGGCTTCGCTCCCGGTCTACGCCGACTGGAAGAACCGTGGCGCCGACGCCCTGGCCGCCGGCAGTATCGGCGCCAGCGACGATGGCCGTCAGGAGGCACGCTTCCGCCTGTACGACGTCAACAAACAGAGCGTGCTCGGCGGCGCTGCCTTTGTCACCTCGAAAGCGATGCTGCGCACGACCGGGCACCGCATCGCCGACATCATCTACGAAAAACTGACCGGCGAGCCGGGCGTCTTTTCGACGCGAGTCGCTTATGTGGTGAGGGCCAGCGCCTCGCGCTACGAGCTGCACGTGTCGGACGCCGACGGCCAGAATGCGCAGGTGGCGTTGATCTCCAGGGAGCCGATCATCTCGCCCACGTGGTCGCCCGATGGGGGTCGTCTGGCCTACGTTTCCTTCGAAAACAAGAAGCCGGTGGTCTATGTGCACTCGCTGGCGTCGGGGAAACGGGCGGTCGTTGCCAACTTCAAGGGTTCGAACTCGGCGCCCGCGTGGTCCCCTGACGGCCGCAAACTGGCCGTGGTATTGAGCAAGGAGGGCGGTTCGCAGATCTTCACGGTGAACACGGACGGCTCGGGGGCGCAGCGCCTGACGACCGCCAACGCAATCAATACCGAGCCCAACTTCTCGCCCGACGGCCAGTCGGTCTATTTCACCTCGGATCGGGGCGGCAGTCCGCAGATCTATCGAATTGGTATCGGCGGCGGTGAGGCGCAACGCGTGAGCTTCGAGGGCAGCTACAATGTCAGCCCGCGGATCTCGCCCGACGGCAGGTCGATGGCCTTCATCAGCCGGCGTGACGGCAGTTTCCGCCTTGCGGTGATGGACCTCGCCAGCCGGCAGGTGCAGGTGCTCACCGACTCGCACAAGGATGAATCACCGACCTTTTCGCCGAACGGCCGAATGATTCTGATTGCCACCGAAATGGGTGGCCGCGGCGTGCTTTCTGCCGTTTCGATCGATGGCCGGATCAAGCAACGTCTTTCCATTTCGGCGGGTGATGTCCGCGAACCGGCGTGGAGCCCCTTCAACCGTTAGCAGCGCATTCTGATATCGAATCTTCCGCAGGAGAAACTCATGAAACCACTCGTAATTCCGGCCGTCCTGGCCCTGATGATCGCTGCTTGCAGCTCGACGCCCGACAGCAGTGATCAGACCGGGGCGCCGGTCGAGACGCGCGGCGATGGGGCTGCCGTGGCGACGGTGACGACGGGCGGAGTCGATGGCGGCCGCTTGCCGGCCGTGCTCACCGATCCGAAGAGCATCCTGTCGAAGCGCAGCGTGTATTTCGACTACGACAGCTACGAAGTGAAAGCCGAGTACAAGGATCTGGTGACCGCGCACGCCAAGTTTCTCACCGAAAACCGCCAGTTCAAGGTCCTGATCCAGGGCAACACCGACGAGCGCGGCAGTCGCGAGTACAACCTGGCGCTTGGTCAGAAGCGCGCCGACGCGATCAAAAAGATGCTCGCCTTGCTCGGGGTGCGCGAGGACCAGATCGAGTCGGTCAGTCTGGGCGAAGAGAAACCGAAGAACGAGGGCCATAGCGAAAGTGCATGGGCCGAGAACCGGCGTGGCGACATGCTCTATACCGGCGAGTTCTAGTATGTCGCGACGGCCGATCGGCGCGTGGTCGACGACCGCCCACGTGCTGGCGATTACCTTGCTGTGCGGATTTCCGGGCGTTAGACAGGCGCACGCCGGGCTCTTCGACGACGAAGAAGCCCGACGTCAGATCAAGGACGTGTCGATCAAGACCAACGAACGGCTCGACACGGTGGCCAAGGGACAGATCGAGCTGGCCAATCAGATTCAGGCGCTGCGCGAAGAGAACTCGCGTTTGCGGGGAGAGGTCGAGAAGCTCGGCTATGAGCTCGACGCAGCGAAGAAGCGACAACAGGATTTCTACGTCGATCTCGACGGTCGCCTGCGCAAGCTCGAACCGCAGGCCGCGGCGAGCGCTCCGGCGAAGCCGGTCGACGAGAGCAAACCAGCCGCCGAAACACCGAAAAAGGCGGCCAGCGATCCGGCAGCCGAAACCCGCGAATACGAGGCGGCGCTCAATCTTTTCCGCGCCAACAAGCTCAAGGAAGCGGCAGCGGCTTTCGAGACCTTTGCCAGGGCCCATCCGGAAAGCACGTTGGCGCCCAGCGCCTACTACTGGCTGGGCAACGCCCACTACTCGCTGCGTGACTGCAAGAAGGCGATCGATGCGCAGCGGGCGGTGGCCAGCAAGTGGCCGAGCAATTCGAAGGCGCCCGATGCGCTGCTCAACATCGCTACCTGTCAGCAGGAATTGGCCGATGGCAAGGGCGCAAAAACCACTCTGGAAGCGCTGGTCAGCAAATATCCGGACAGCGCAGCCGCCACGACCGCCAGGCAGCGTCTGAAAAAGTAGGCGGGTGACGGCTTCGGTCCGCGCGGCTGCGCTGAAGATCAGCGAGATTTTTCTTTCGCTTCAGGGAGAAAGTTCGCGCGTCGGCCTGCCGACGGTCTTTGTGCGTCTGACCGGCTGTCCGCTACGCTGCGTCTGGTGTGATACGGCCTACGCCTTCAGCGGTGGCCAGACGATGTCTTTGCCGGCGATCCTGGCCGAAGTTGCCCACTACGAAGTCGCCCATGTCTGCGTCACCGGCGGTGAGCCGCTGGCGCAGCCGGCGTGTCTTCGCTTGTTGAGCGAACTGAGCGATGCAGGCCACGCGGTATCGCTGGAAACCTCGGGTGCGCTGGACATCGGCGGTATCGATGCTCGGGTGAAGCGTATTGTTGACCTCAAAGCTCCGGGTTCCGGCGAGTTCGCGAGAAATCGCTGGCAGAACCTGGCGCTGCTGACTGCCGACGATGAACTGAAGTTCGTGCTCAAGGACCGTATCGACTACGAGTGGGCGCGCCAACTGGTCGTCGATCGTCGGCTCGCCGCGGTCTGCCCGTTGCTCTTCTCGCCGGTGGCAGGAGAACTGGCAGCGGCGACGCTGGCTGAATGGATCGTCGCCGATCGGCTGCCGGTGCGCTTTCAGTTGCAGCTTCACAAAGTGCTTTGGGGCACGCTGCGCGGCAGGTAGGTCCAGCACGCAGGCAGAGCCCATCAGCAGCAGGCTACCCTCCCGTACCGTTCTGGCCACCGCTGTGCCGGCGCGCTGCTCCATTCGGCAGCGCCCGGTGAACCGCGTCTTGACTTATCCGCCTGCCGCACTATGCTGGAAAGCGTGCCTGGGCAGTTTGTTCGTTATATGAGCACGTTTCGGGAGGACTCCAGAGCTTGCCAGCGATCCTCAGGCTGCCCAGGGAATGCCGAGGAACTGTCGCCGGGCAATCGCTTGGTGGCGATGCCCGACAGCAGGCAAGATACACAAAAAGGGGAGAAGCAAGATGTCAGGGCATGACGGAAAGACGATGGGAGCAGCGTCACGGGCCGCGCTGGCGGCGTGTTCGCTGGCCTTCACAGCCTTCACACACTCGGTAGGAGCTGCGCCTGCGCTCGAGGAGGTGGCCGCGGGCGTAAGGATTGACGTGGGTCAAATCTCGGTCTCCGGCATTTCCTCGGGCGGCTTCATGGCGCATCAGTTCCATGTCGCGCACTCGGAGCATGTCATGGGCGCCGGCATCGTTGCCGGTGGCCCGTATTATTGTGCGCAAGGGACCATTCTGGACGCGGTCACCAAATGCAGCCAGTTCGTGATGCTGGAATGCCGGGCGCTCGGGCTCGACCCCAGGTGGTGCGCGCAGAGCGACCTGGCGCCTAAGGACAAGACCGGCATAGCGCGCGCTGCCCGCGCCTCTTTTGACGAGGCGAGGAAGCAGGAGGCGGCCGGAAATATCAGCAAGCTGTCCCACCTCAAGAACGGCAAGGTGTACCTGTTCAGCGGCGTGCATGACGCCATCGTTCCGCAGGGGGTGATGGACACGCTCTTCCACTTTTATGCCGATGCCAACAAGGCAGGTGTGGCCCAGGCGAACATCGACTACAGCCGGACTTTTCCTGCCCGCCACACGATGGTCCGGGACAGCTTCAGCAAGCCTGCCGGTAACGTGGTTGGCAGCTGCCCGCTGCCGCCCGCCGCCTTGCCAGCGCCGGATGAGGATGCTTACATTGACGACTGCGAGGCAGTGGCCGGGCAGTACCAGGAGAAGAGCGGCTGCAATTGTCCGCCCGCGGCAGCATCCGGGGAAACCACGGCGACCTGTCCGCCGAGCAACACGCAAGCGGTGTGCAAGGATCTGCGGGAAGTTGATCTGGCGGGCGCCATCCTGAAGCGTCTTTACGGTGCGCCCGCGCTCAGCACCGGGCGCGCGCCTGTAGCGGAGAGCGCGGTGCAGGCTTTCGACCAGCGGCAGGTCTTCAGCAAGTTCTCTGACATCCCGTTCACTGCCTTGCAGAACGCTTCAATGGCCAGGGAAGGTTATGTGTTCATCCCGCCGGCTTGTCGGGACGGCAGACGGTGCAAATTGCATGTGGCTTTCCATGGTTGTCGACAGGGGGGTCAGACGGATCGGAGGCGTGGCCACTCCGGCAATCTGTTCGCCAAATTTGCCGGCTACAACGAATGGGCGCAGGCCCATGATCTGGTGGTCCTCTATCCCCAGGTCGACCGGCGCGCCAATCCCCCGCCGCTCAATCCTCGAGGATGCTGGGACTGGTGGGGTCAGAACTACACCCATGCCGGCTATCACACGCAGCACGGCACGCAGATCAAGGCAGTGGCACAGATGATCAATCTGCTGGCCGGGGGGCAGAAGCTGCTTGCCGTGCCGGCCGAATGAGGCCGTGCAGCCACGGCAGGGCGATAGGCGGTTGCCCCGTGGCGAGCCAACGCCAGGGGGCATGATTTTAAACCCGTATGTTTGGGAGGACCGAGAAATGGCAGATGTCTCGCAACTGATGAGTGAGTGGGCGAAGGCGATCGCCAGCCTGGACGTGACCAAGGGAAGCGAAGGGCTCATGAACCTGCTGGCGGGAGTCAAGGTGCCCGGGGTCAACATGGACGCCCTGGTGGCGAGCCAGCGGGATAACCTGGAAGCGGTGAGCGCCGCCAACCACGCGGCTCTGGAAGGGATCAAGGCGGTCGCGGAGTGGCAGGTCAAGCTGATGCACGAGGCGATGCAGGAGTTGACCGCGGCCCTCGATGGGCTGGCCAAGGGGGGCTCACCGCAAGCCATCGTGGCCACGGAGACCGAGCTGGCGAAGAAGGCTTTCGCGACCGCGGTGGGCCAGATGCGTGAGCTGGCGGAGATCGTCGTCAAGGCCAATCAGCAGGCCACTGAAGCCATCGTCAGGCGTATCCCCGCGAGCATCGAGGAAATCAAGGATGTACTGAAGATGCCACCGACACCCGGTGCGTGATCGGGAGTGATGAAGCCCGCTGGCGCAGCGACGAGCACTCTGCTGCCCAGCGGCCATGGCTTGGCAAGGCGGTGCACGACTTTGACGGCAAGCGCACCCCGTTACCGCTGGAACGCGGTATATTTGCCCTCCCATGAGCAGGCAACTTTCAGCAGACAGCAAGCGCGGCGTCGTTCTCCTCTCCGGTGGGCTTGATTCGGCGACCACGCTGGCCATTGCGCGGGCCAGCGGCTTCGCCTGCTACTGCCTGTCGATCGACTACGGCCAGCGTCATCGTGCCGAGTTGCAGGCGGCGGCCGCCGTCGCGCGGGCGCTCATGGCCAGGGAGCACCGGGTGCTGCGCCTGCAGCTCGACGAATTGGGGGGGTCGGCCCTCACCGACGTGAACATCGCGGTTCCGGTGGATGGCGTGCAACGGGGCATTCCGGTGACCTACGTACCGGCGCGCAATACCGTCATGCTTTCCGTGGCTCTGGCCTGGGCCGAGGTGCTGGGTAGTCAGGACATTTTTGTCGGCGTCAATGCCGTCGACTATTCGGGTTATCCTGATTGCCGGCCGGAATACCTGGCGGCGTTCGCAGCGATGGCCAATCTGGCGACCAGAGCCGCTGTCGAAGGCGCTGCGCTGCATATCCACGCGCCACTGATCGACCTGGCCAAGGCCGAGATCATTCGACGCGGCAGCGAACTCGGCGTGGACTATGGTCTGACGGTGTCATGCTATCAGGCCGATACCGCGGGGCGCGCCTGTGGGGTCTGCGATTCGTGCCGCTTGAGGCGCGCCGGCTTTGTTGCCGCGGGTCTTGCCGACCCGACGCGCTACGTCGGCTGAGCCGGACGGACGGCTGCCGATGGACCGCTTTAGCGCAACAAATGCCGTGCTTTGGCTGGCCTTTGCCCTGGGCGTGGTCTTCGGCGCCGTTGCCAGCCGCACGCGCTTCTGCACCATGGGTGCCGTTGGCGATATCGTGAATATTGGCGACTGGAGTCGGATGCGCATGTGGCTGCTGGCGATCGCGGTGGCCATTCTCGGCAGTTCTGCACTGCATGCCAGTGGTCAGGTCGACCTCGGCAAGTCGATCTATCGCACGCCCAGCTTCACCTGGTTGTCCTATCTTGTCGGCGGGCTCAGTTTCGGTTTCGGCATGGTGCTCGCCTCGGGTTGTGGCGCCAGGACGCTGGTGCGCATCGGCGCGGGCAATGTCAAGGCAGTGGTGGTCTTCATCGTGCTCGCTCTGGTGGCCTATATGTCGATGCGGGGAGTGCTCGGCGTCTTTCGCGTCACTGTGCTCGAAGAAGTCTCGCTGCATCTCGCTGGCGGTCAGGATCTGCCGGCGCTGCTGGCCGGCTACGGGCTGGCACCGGATGTCGCGTTGGCGGTCTGTGCCTTGCTCATCGGCGGCGGTCTGTTGGCCTTCGTTTTTCTCGGTCGCGATCGTCTGTCACTTGACGACGTGCTTGGTGGCGTGGTTATTGGGCTCGTCGTCGTCGCTGGCTGGTACGTCAGTGGTCATCTTGGTTACCTTGCCGAGGACCCGGAAACGTTGCAGGAAGCCTTTCTCGCCACCAACAGTCGACGCATGGAGTCGCTGAGTTTCGTTGCGCCGCTGGCGTACACGCTGGAGTTGCTGATGCTGTGGTCCGACAGCAGCCGGCGGTTGACTTTCGGCATCGCCGTGGCGCTCGGCGTGGTGGTCGGCAGCCTGTGCCACGCGCTGGCCAGCCGCAGTTTCTGCTGGGAGGGCTTTCGCGATCTCGAAGATACCGCCAACCATCTCGTCGGGGCGGCGCTGATGGGCTTCGGTGGCGTGGTCGCGATGGGTTGCACGATCGGCCAGGGAATCAGCGGCTTGTCGACGCTGGCTGTGGGTTCCTTTCTCACCTTCGGGGCTATCGTTGCCGGCGCGCTGCTGGCACTCAAGTACCAGTACTGGCGGGCTGAGCGGGCGAACTGACAGGGAAGACGCGGCATCAGTCGTCGGCGTTCGTCTCGGTAGCGCCGCCGGTGCGCGCGACGAGTACCTTGTCCACGCGGTGCCGGTCCATGTCCACCACTTCGAAGCGCCAGTCGCCAAGGTCGAAGTGATCGGACGGCAAGGGAATGCGGCCGAGCACGTACATGATGAAGCCGCCCAGCGTATTGAAGGCGTTCTCGTCTTCCCCAGGCAGTTCGCCAGCCATCTTGAGAACGGTCTTCAGGCGCTCGATGGTCACGCTGCCATCGACCAGCCACGAGCCGTCCTCACGGACGATGACATCGAGATCTTCCGGGGCATCCGAAGTCGGCAGGTCACCGACGATCGAAGTCAGCACGTCGGTAAGCGTCACCAGACCCTGCAGGCCGCCGTATTCATCGACCATCAGCGCACACTGCTGGTGCGCCCGGCGAAACGTCTCGAGTAACTGGGTCGTCGATACGCTCGCGGGCACATAAAGTGCCGGCCTGACGAACGCCTCGACCGATAACGGCTGGCCGAGCAGAGCCCCCTTGAGCAGGTCGCTGGTGCGTAGAACCCCGACGATATGTTCCAGACCCTCGCGGCAAACGACGACCCGTTTATACGGGCTCTCGGCAAGACGTTTGCGGATCTCCACCTCGCTGTCGTTGAGATCGAGCAGGTAGATGTCCTTGCGGTGCGTCATGATGGCACTGATCCGCTGTTCGTCCAGACGGAGCACGTTGGACACGATGGCTTGCTCGCTGGCGTGGAAGACTCCAGACTCGGCACCCTGGCCCATCAGTACCTTGATCTCGTCGTCGGTTACCGACGATTCCTGCGTGTCGCGGGCGCCAAGGAGGCGCAACAGCAGGCTGGACGACGACGAGAGCAGCCATACCAGCGGCTGTGCCAGGCGCGAAAGCAGATTCATCGGGCGCGCGATCAGCGAGGCGACACGTTCCGGTGCCTGCAAGCCGAGGCGCTTGGGTACGAGTTCGCCTATCACCACCGAGCAGTAGGTGACGACGACCACGACCAGGGTCAGGGCGATGCCCCTGGCGTAGGGTGCGAGCGATGGAAAACTGGCTAGCCATACGGTCAGCGGTGCAGCCAGTGTCGCCTCGCCGATCGCTCCACTGAGGATGCCGACGGTGGTGATGCCCACCTGAACGGTGGACAGGAACGTGGAGGGGTCGTGGTGCAGTGCCAGGGCCGACCGCGCACCCAAATTGCCGTCGTCAGCCAGTTTCTTCAGGCGTGACTGGCGCGAAGACACGACCGCGATCTCCGACATCGCAAGGACGCCGTTGAGCAGGATCAGAAAGAGCAGCAGAGCAATGTCCATCAATGGCTTAAGTGTGGGAACAGTGTGGGAAATCAGTAGCGCTCGCGGTGCGCATTACCGCTCGTTGGTCGCGCCGGCATGCCTATCGCCGCGATGATCGCATCGCCGAAACGCGGCCTCGACGATGATGATCCATCAGCCGGTCGGACACGATCGAGATGAGAAGCGCGTTTTCAGTGCCAGGCAGCGGTGCGAGCGCGGTACGGGTTGCACAGTCCATCACATTTCGTGACGGGCAATCAATGCGAAAATCGCGCTAGTGACTCGGGGTGAGAACAGGCGTGATGACCTTCATGATCGCGGATTTATGGACAAGTCATGGGGGCTGGAGGCACGATACCGTGACGGCGACAAGGCTATGGAACATCATTATAATTGCTTCCCGGTACGGCCACCCAGCGGTCGGTGGTCGTCGGAAGGAAGCCAGAAACCAACCCGACGATCAACTGAGGTGTGCCCCGATCGGCCAGGGGGATAGTGAGTTGACTGTCCTGCTCTCCACCTCTTGTTGCCTGTCCAGCCAGATTTGGCAAAAAAAGTACCCCCAGAAATGACTCTGACCTCAACCCGGGAGCATCGCACATGGCCGTGACCTTGAAGCCTACTTCCGAGATCGACAATAACGTCGCCGCTCGGTTCGGAAGTAATGCCTGTCCTGATGGCAAGAAATCGATTGATCTCGCCATCGGGAATCGCCAGCCCGGAGCAATGCTCAGGGCCAGGAACGTCGACGCTCAAGAGGGAGGCGAGCATCGCTACGCCCGCGCAACGGAGGCCATCGTTGCTGATGAGGTCGAGCGGGCGGGGCTTCGTGATGCCCCTTGGCTGCCTGTCGGGGCGGAAGCGGCTGTCAGGGGAGCGACTGTGAGTGTGGCCGCGCGCCCATGCCGGCTGCTCTCGCTGGAGTTGCCACGATGAGCGCGCCGGTGATTACCAGCAACGGAGGCGGTGCCCGGGCAGGAGTACGCGTCGCAGAGAACCGCAAGACAGTCACGACGGTAACGGCGACCGACGCTGATCGCGGCGACACGCGCAGCTTCAGCATCTCGGGCGGCGCGGATGCAGCCAAGTTCAGGATCAACGCCAGCAGCGGCGCGCTGGCCTTTGTCAAGGCCCCCGATTTCGAGGCGCCGACCGACGCCGGCCGAAACAATGTGTACGACGTTCAGGTAAAGGTGACCGACCGGGGGGGGCGTTCGGATACGCAGGCCATCGCGGTCACCGTGAGCAATACCCATGACGCGTTTGCGCCGGTAATCACCAGCAACGGCGGGCGTGCCAAGGCAGCGGTGAACGTCGCCGAGAACAGCAAGTCGGTAACCAAGGTGGTTGCCACCGACGCCGACCGTGGCGACACCCGCAGCTTCAGCATCGCGGGCGGCGCCGACGCGGCGAAGTTCAGGATCAACGCCAGCACCGGCGCGATGTCCTTTGGCCAGGCGCCCAACTTCGAGGCGCCGACCGACAAGGGCAAGAACAATGTGTACGACGTTCAGGTGAAGGTCACCGACAGCGCCGGCCGGACCGATCAGCAGGCGATTGCAGTGAAGGTGACCAACGTCAACGACGCGCCGGTGATCACCAGCAACGGCGGGCGTGCGAGTGCGGCGGTGAGCGTCGCCGAGAACAGCAAGTCGGTGACCAAAGTGGTCGCCAGCGACGCCGACCGTGGTGAGACGCGGACCTTCAGTATCGCGGGCGGCGCCGATGCGGCGAAGTTCACGATCAATGCCAGTACCGGTGCGCTGGCTTTCAAAAAGGCGCCGAACTTCGAGGCTCCGACCGATCACGGCCGCAACAGTGTCTACGACGTACAGGTAAAGGTTACCGACCACGGCGGTCGGACGGACCTGCAGGCGATCGCGGTGAGGGTGATCAACGTCAACGAGAAGCCGCCGGTGATCACCAGCAACGGCGGCGGCGCGAGCGCAGTGGTCAGCGTTGCCGAGAACAGCAAGTCGGTGACGACAGTGGTCGCCAGCGACGCCGACCGTGGTGATACGCCGACCTTCAGTATCTCGGGCGGAGCCGATGCGGCGAAGTTCAAGATCAACGTCAATACCGGTGCGTTGGTTTTCAAGACGGCGCCGAACTTCGAGGCACCGACCGACCAGGGGGGCAACAATGTCTATCACGTCCAGGTGAAGGCCACCGACCGCGGTGGTCGCACGGACGTTCAGGACATCGCGGTGACGGTCAGCGATCGCAATGACCAGGCGCCGGTGATCACCACCAACGGCGGCGGTGCGAGCGCGGCGGTGATCGTCGCCGAGAACGGCACGGCAGTGACGACGGTGCGCGCGACCGATGGCGACGCGGGCGATACGCGCAGCTTCAGCGTCGTCGGTGGCGCCGATGCCGCTCGGTTCACGATCAATGCGCTCACCGGTGAGCTGGTCTTTGTCGCGGCGCCGAACTTCGAGGCCCCGACCGACCAGGGCGGCAACAATGTTTACGACGTCCAGGTGCAGGTCACCGATGGCGGTGGCCGCACGGACGTTCAGTCCCTCGCGGTGACGGTCAGCGATCGCAATGACCAGGCGCCGGTGATCACCAGCAACGGTGGGGGTGCCAGCGCAGCGCTGAGCGTCGCCGAGAACGGCACGGCAGTGACGACGGTGAGCGCGACCGATGGCGACGCGGGCGACAGCCGCAGCTTCAGCATCGTCGGTGGTGCCGACGCCGCCCGGTTCACGATCAACGGCAGCACGGGTGCGCTGGCTTTTGTCGCGGCGCCGAACTTCGAGGCCCCGAGCGATGCGGACGGGAACAACGTTTACGACGTCCAGGTGCAGGCCACCGATGGTGCCGGTCAAACGGACGCTCAGGACATTGCGGTAACGGTGACCAACATCGCCGACGAGCATCCGAACAACGCACCGGTCATCTCGAGTAACGGAGCGGCCGCGACCGCAAGCCTTGATGTGGTCGAGAACAGCTTCTACGTGACCTGGGTGCAGGTGATCGACGTCGACCTCAACGACACGCTGAGCTTCAGCATCGCGGGTGGCGCTGATGCGGCCAGATTTACGCTCACCCCGGGTGGTTGGCTGAACTTCGCGACGGCGCCGGACTTTGCTGCGCCGACCGATGCAGGTTCGGACAATGTCTACGACGTGCAGATAAGGGTCACCGACAGCGGCGGCCTGAGTGACCTGCAGGACATTGCGGTCACGGTAACCCCTGTCCGGAACTGGAATGCGCCGGTAATCACCAGCAGCGGAGCTGGTCCGAGCGCAGCCGTGACGGTGCTCGAAAACGCGTGGTGGGTGACCTCAGTGGAGGCGCAGGACCCCGACGCTGGCGACACGCAAACCTACAGTCTCTCGGGCGGTGCGGATCTGGCGAAGTTCACCATCGATGAATGGGGCGATCTGTACTTTGCTGAGCCGCCACAATTCGCTAGCCCGACCGACGCCGGCGGCGACAATGTTTATGATGTGCAAGTGAAGGTGACCGATAGCGGCGGCCTGAGCGACGTGCAGGATCTCGCGGTGACGGTGAGCAGGATCAACAGTATCAGTCCACCGGTAATCACCAGCAACGGTGGCGGCACGAGCGCAGCGCTGAGCGTCGCCGAGAACAGCCCGCTGCTCACGGTCGTTCAGGCCATGGACCCGGACCTCGGCGACAGTCGGTTCTTCAGCCTCTCGGGCGGTGCGGACAAGGCCCGGTTCTGGATCGACTGGGTCGCTGGCACGCTCTACTTCGACGTGGCCGCGGACTTCGAGAACCCGGCCGATGCGGGCGGCGACAATGTTTACGACGTGCAGGTGAGAGTGAGCGACACCGGCGGGCTGAGCGACACGCAGGACATCGCCGTGACGGTGACGGCAATCAACGCCAACAATGGCAACGCGCCGGTGATCCTCGGCAACGGCGCTGGCGCGGCAGCAGCGGTCAGCGTGGCGGAAAACAGCACCTGGGTGACCTACCTCAATGGGGTAGACGCCGATCCGGGCGATACCCTGACCCTGAGCCTCTCAGGTGGCGCCGATAGGGCCAGATTTGTGATCGACCCGTGGGGTCATCTGTTTTTCGTGACGGCGCCAGACTTCGAAGCGCCGTCCGACGTGGACGGGGACAATATCTACGACGTGCAAGTGAAGGTGACCGACAGCAGCGGCCTGAGCGACGTGCAGAACCTCGCGGTGACGGTAACTCCCTTCGTCAGTGCGAATGCGCCGATCATCACCAGTAACGGAGCCGGGCCGACGGCAGCGCTGCAGGTCGCAGATAACGACCCCTACGTGACCGCTGTGCAGGTCACCGACCCTGACCCCGGCGACACCCGGATCTACAGTCTCTCGGGTGGCGCCGACATGGCGAAGTTCATCGTCAACGAAGGGGGTGTTCTCTCCTTCATTGCTGCGCCCCGCTTCGCTACCCCGGCCGACTCGGGCGGGAACAACGTGTACGACGTGCAAGTCAAGGTAACCGACAGCGGCGGTCTGAGCGACGTGCAGGACCTCGCGGTGACGGTGATCCCCTTCCACAATACGAATGCTCCCATCATCACCAGCAACGGTGCAGGCCCCACCGCAGCGCTGAATTTGATCGAGAACCGAACTTACGTGACCGCTGTCGAGATCACCGATCCTGACCGCGGCGACTCGCCAACGTTCAGCCTCTCGGGTGGCGCCGACAGGGCGAGGTTCACGCTCGACCAGTGGGGGGATCTGTACTTCGCGACGGCGCCAGACTTCGAAACCCCGACCGACTTCGGCGGGGACAATGTGTACGAGGTGCAAGTGACGGTGACCGACCGCGGCGGCCTGACCGATGTGCAGAACCTGGCGGTGACGGTGCGGGATCTGAGCGACGAGACCTTCCCGACAATCGTCGGCGCCAGCTTCAACAACGCCGCCGACGCGAGCATCACCATGACGTTTTCGGAGCCGGTGACGGGGACTCAAAACGGTGGGCAATTGACGCAGTATGCTGCGGGATCAGCGCCTTGGGGGGGAACGCAGATCGCGCTCACCGGTGTTCAGGGCTTAGAGAGCGATACGGTCACCTTGGCTACCCCTGCCACGCTGGGCGCCACGGATCACGTCCGGGCAAGGTATGACGCCTCCTTTGGCGACGTCACGGACCTCGCCGGCAACCTGCTCCCCACGCAGGAGATCTGGATTGGCGGATCCGGGGCCAGCGTCATTGACCTGGGTGACTACGGCACGGACCTGCCGATCACCCTGCGCGGCAACGGCGGCCCCGACCTCCTCGTCGGCAGCGATAACGCCGACACGCTGGTCGACGGGGGCGGCGCCGACGTCCTCAACGGCCGTGAGGGTTCGGATCTGATCAGTCTGGTCGAAAACGGCGGCGTCCTTCCTTATGCGAGAGACGTGGTCAGAATCGAGCGGGACGCGAGCGTTCGTGGAGCAGTCGACCGGGTAGCCGGCTCGCTCGCTACAGGCAGCGCCGGCTTCGACAGCAGCTCGACGACGATCGCCGACCACGACGTTCTGGACCTGCCGTCCCTGATCATCGCCGCCAACGTCCTGCATGCCGATGGCAGCGACGTCGGTGCGCTCGCCAGGCACAGCATCAGCAGCGGCATCGTCACCTTCGAAAGCGCTGCCAGCGTCGCCATTCCGATCGACCAGGGCAATCTGGCTAGCGCTCTCGACTACCTGGCGCAGAACCTCACCAGCGTTGGAGCGAGCGTGGGGTTCGCGGTCGACGCCGACAGCAACGGCAGCGCCGATGCCCTCTACGTGTTCCAGGATGGCGGCACGGTGCCGCTCGCCGGAGGTCATGTGTTACCGGATATCGTGGTCAGGATTGACGGTGCCAGCGGCGCCACCCTGGGCACCACCGCCGGGGACCGTGTGCTGCAGTTGCAGGATACGCAGGCACCCGAAGTTGAGTGGGGGGTGCTCACCGCCGATGGTTTTGCACTCGACCTGAGCGAGAGCGCTTTCGCCACCACGGGCCTCGCCTTGTCGCTGCAGAAGAACGGCGTCGGCCCGGTCTTCGCTCATCCGAGCAGCGTCGAGGGCAACGGCAGCAGCAGCCTGACGCTGCATTACAGCGGACTATCTCTGTCGCCCGAGGACTGGGTGATGGTCAGCTACACGGCCACTGGCGTCGACAACGGCTTCCGGGATGCGGCGGGTAACGTCGCGCTCGCCGAGAACGATGATGAACTCACCGCCGAGGGCGGCAGCGGCGCCAACACCATCGATCTGAGCGGCCTCGGCGCCGGCTATGAATGGTCTGTGTATGGCAACGCCGGCGACGACCGCCTGATCGGGTCCCCGGGGGATGACGAGATCCAGGGTGGCAGCGGGGCGGATGTGCTGACCGGGCATGCGGGCAACGACGAGTTCGATTTCAGACAGGGAGACTCGCCCCTGGTGGCCTTGGCTGACGCTGCTGGCGTTGACTTGGGCACCGGCGATACCTTCACTTTCGCGGGGGGCCAGGCGGACCTGATCACCGACTTTGGCATCGGCGACGAGATCAGCTTCGACACCCGGTTCGACGATTCCGGCGTCCTCCGGGATCCCGCCTGGATGGCCGCGCCCAGCGACGGTCTGGCCAGCGACCAGGGATTCTTTCTGGTGCAGGGCGATTTTGTCGCCGGGGTGTTCACGGTCGACAGTGCCACCGGGGCCGATACGCTGCTGGTGTACGACGGCGATGAAAGCGCCTCCGTGACGCAGACCGGGGTCGTTCTCACCGGCGTGACGCTGTCCCAGCTCGACCTCTTTGGCAACGGTGGCACGATCCAGGGTGTGTAACCGCCTCGTAGGTAGCAGGCACCATTGATCGCGAAGACGACGACGTGTTGCTTTTGCGCAACGCTGATGGATCCCATCGGCAGCGGAGTGGGTCAAGGCGGTAACCGTTTGCCGCGCGCTTGCACGGACAGGCAGCGTGCCGCCAAATGCCCAAAAAAGAAGCGTTTGGCGGCATTTCTTCGTGCACAAAACAAGCCCTTGGCGTGAGCCCAAACGGATCAAGGGGCGCGCCACGAGGGGGCTGGCGGCGCCGCTTTCCGGATCGTCTGCCAGGCGGGTTGACCAAATCCATATTTATCAATAGACTGCAATTCCTCCAGTAGCAAACAAACACCTTGCAACTAGTCAGTTGCATCCTTGCCGCTCTGTTCACAGGCTTTCTTGACGAACAGAGTTCCGGCCTCAGGGGCAGTAACCCCCCCAAGCATTCGAGGCTTTGCACCCGCCTGTAACCGTCCATCGTCGTGCTGATGTCTAGGGCGCGATGACCAAAGTGAAGGAGAGAGCATGTCCGCAACAATTTCACTCAGAAGCATCACCGGGCGTCGTGTTGACGCCACTTTGAGTTTCATGCAACACAGCCTGATCATCGTCGCCCTGATGCTCGTCGTCGGCGCTTTCAAGCCCTGGGTCAGCGCCGAGGAGGGCGCCGACAATCCGCAGGTCGTCGCCGCCGAGTCGTCAACGGTCGCCGAAGCGTCCGCGACGGAAGACGCCAAACCCGCGTCCGTGGCCTTGACGCCACGGCTGCAACGCGCCCTGGACTTCGTTTCGCGTCGCTATCGGGTGGCCCCGGAGGCATTGATTCCGGTTTTTGAAGCCGCCCAGGTGGTTGGCCGGGAGCGTCGTGTCGACCCGCTGCTGATCATCGCCATCATCGGGATCGAATCACGCTTCAATCCGTTTGCCGAGAGCGTGGTCGGGGCAAAAGGCCTGATGCAGGTGATCCCGGGATATCACCTGGACAAGGTGCCACAGGGTGCGGGTGAAAACCCCTTCCTCGACCCGGTGACCAACATTCAGGTCGGCGTACATGTTCTTGAGGAAGCGATCCGCTGGCGCGGCAGCCTGACCGGCGGCCTGCAGCATTATGGCGGCGCTCCGCAAGACCCGGAGACCCGGTACGCGAACAAGGTTCTGGCCGAGAAGGAGCGCCTCGAGCAGGCTGCCCGGCGAGGTTCTGCGGCGCGCGCCTGAGCACCACCGTTCGTCAGAAGTCGTCAGGGCGGCAGATCGGCTAGCTGGCGACGCCAGCGCCAGCAGTCCGCCGGATCGCCTGGCGGGCTTCGACCGAGAGGACAAGCTCGGCATCGGCGAGCGGCGTCATCAGCCGCTCGTCGAAGTGCAGCAGCCCGTTTTCATCCTCGCACAGGAATTCCGCTTCGATCAGGTTGGTGATGAAGGCAGAGAAGGTGGCCTTTTCAGGCAACTCGGCCGTGTTGAACGCGTAGAGCAGCGCGAGCCGCCGGGCGAGCAGAAGGCAGTGGTTCTCGAGGGCCTGCCGGGTCAACTGACCCGTGCCGTGTCTCTGCAGCAGTGCCAGCGTGAGGAAGTGACGTTCGACCAGCGAGCGTATGGTTTCTCCGAGCAGGTGCAGTTCGGCAAATTCCTGGCTGATCGGCTCGGGGGCGGCGAGATCTGTCGAGCCTTCCGGGCGCGCCAGCAGGCGGCGCGCCAGCAGCACGCGAACGACGGTCTCGGTGGCTGCCGGCAGTTCGTCGAGCGGCCAGCGCAGAAACAGCTCCGCCCGCATCAGGCCGCAAATGCCGGCGATGGCCTGTGCCACACGCGCACTCTCGAGGCGGCGGTTGTGGCTCAGCAGGCAGGCAATCAGCGCTGGCAGGGCAAAGAGGTGGAGCACGTTGTTACGAAAATAGGCGAGTAGCGCGGCCTGTCCTTCGCGGACGCGAATCAGGTCACCCAGCGGGTCTGCAAAACGCTCGATAACGGTCAGTCGCTCGCCGTAGGCGATGATTTCCCGCGGGTCGAGCGCGCAGGGGATACTGGTCGGGGCGTACGGCGCCTGTTCGGCAAGCGCCTGGTAGTGCTCGATCAAGCGCTGTAGCGCGTCTTCGTCGGCCGTATGCTTCTCGGTCGCCAGCAGTGCAAGCGCCAGTAGATTGATCGGATTGAGTACCGCCGCCTCGTTGATTCGCTTGGCGAGTTCGGCGGCCGCATCGCGTGTCGCCGTGCGCGACCACAGCGCTTGCGCCGCCGAGCCCTCGGCGTCCCATCGCGGGTGGTGGGCATCGAGAAAGGCGGCCAACGCCAGCGGTTCGCCGAAATTCACGTGCACCTTGCCAAACACCCGCCTGATGCGGCGCACGCTCTTCACGATGCCGAGCAGCGATTCCCCCTGCTTGGGTTTGCCGGCCAGTTCCCGGAGATAGGTACGGCCCTCGATGACCTTTTCGTAGCCGATGTACACCGGCACGAAGAGCAGTGGCCGTGCGTGCTCGCGGATGAAACTGTGCACGGTCATGCCGAGGATGCCGGCCTTTGGCGTCAGCATTCGTCCGCTGCGACTACGTCCGCCTTCGATGAAGTACTCGATCGGGAAGCCGCGCGCCAGCATCAGGTGCAGGTATTCGTGGAACACCGCGGCGTAGAGCGGTTCGCCCTTGAAGCTGCGGCGCAGGAA
>Ga0058867_1022729_pt1 | contig 18437 bp, 32 predicted proteins | sample TNRReaAerobicRNA_FD_59632 | JGI IMG/M metagenome (GOLD analysis project Ga0058867, IMG submission 59632) | Wastewater treatment Type I Accumulibacter community from EBPR Bioreactor in Madison, WI, USA - TNR Reactor, Time E -22min-Aerobic_ RNA... | ecosystem: Engineered > Bioreactor > EBPR >... | reverse complement strand
TATGTTTTGCCCGTATCATTTTATATATTTATAAATAAAAAAATAGTATGCCAACTATTAATCAACTTGTAAGAAAAGGTAGAGAAAAGGTAGTCGTTGCCTCTAAATCCCGGGCATTGGATTCATGCCCTCAGAAAAGAGGAGTATGTACAAGGGTTTACACAACTACGCCTAAAAAACCGAACTCTGCTTTGAGAAAAGTAGCTAAAGTTCGTCTGACAAACCAGATCGAGGTGATTGCCTATATTCCGGGTGAAGGACACAACCTGCAGGAGCACTCCATCGTATTGGTGAGAGGTGGTAGGGTTAAAGACCTTCCGGGTGTACGTTACACCATCGTCAGAGGAGCCCTGGATACTGCCGGAGTTGCGAAGAGACTTCAGTCAAGGTCTAAATATGGAGCAAAAGCCCCTAAGAAATAGTATATTCATAAAATTATCACAATATCATTGTAAAAGATGAGAAAAAGAAAACCAAAAAAGAGATTCATTCAACCGGATCCAAGATTTAATGACCCGATGGTCACCCAGTTTGTCAATAACATGATGTGGGAAGGTAAAAAAAGTGTTTCATATGCCATTTTTTATGATGCCATGGACAGAATCGCTGAAAAAACCAGCGATAATCCACATGATGTCTGGAAAAAAGCATTAGAAAATACCATGCCTGCAGTCGAAGTTCGAAGTAAAAGAATCGGAGGAGCAACCTTCCAGATTCCTACAGAGATCAGACCTGCCAGAAGGTTGTCTATCGGTATCAAATGGTTGATCAGATTCTCCCGCGCAAGAAGCGGAAAAGGTATGGCAGACAAATTAGCTGCTGAATTGATTGCAGCTAGCAAAGGGGAAGGAGCGTCCGTAAAAAGACGTGAGGACACCCACAGAATGGCAGAAGCCAACAGAGCATTCGCTCACTTTAAGGCTTAATCTGCTTTTCAAATTTTGTAGTTCATTTTCGTAATTAAAAGTTATCCATAACCATTATCATGGGAAAAGATTTAAAATATACAAGAAATATTGGAATTGCGGCGCACATTGACGCCGGTAAAACAACCACGACAGAAAGGATTTTATACTATACAGGTATAAGTCATAAAATCGGGGAAGTACATGATGGTGCTGCAACGATGGACTGGATGGAGCAGGAGCAGGAAAGAGGTATTACCATTACTTCTGCCGCTACTACATGCAACTGGAATTATCCTACGCATCAGGGCCAAACCACACCGGAAACAACATCATATCATTTTAATATCATCGATACTCCCGGTCACGTAGACTTCACAGTTGAAGTAAACAGATCGTTAAGGGTATTGGATGGTCTTGTATTTTTATTTAGTGCAGTTGATGGTGTTGAGCCTCAGTCTGAAACTAACTGGAGACTTGCAGAAAGATATAAAGTTCCAAGTATTGCTTTTGTCAATAAAATGGACAGATCTGGCGCTGATTTTTTTAATGTTGTTAATGACATCAAAGAAAAATTAGGTGCCAATGCGATTCCACTTCAGGTGCCAATCGGAGCAGAAGAAAAGTTCAAAGGTGCGGTGGATTTGATTACAAAAGAAGCCATGGTTTGGAATGAGCACGATCAGGGTATGACATACCAAACCATCGACATTCCGGCTGACCTTGTCGAAATAGTAGAAGAAACAAGAGGAAAATTAATCGAAGCTGTGGCAGAATATGACGAAGCTTTGATGGAAAAATATTTTGAAGATCCTGATTCAATTACGGTTCCTGAGATTCAGGCAGCCATCAGAAAAGCCGTTATCGATTTGGCATTTACCCCGGTAATGTGCGGTTCAGCTTTCAAAAACAAAGGAGTTCAGGCGGTTTTGGATGCAGTATGCGCCTATTTGCCATGTCCTCTTGACGTTGAAGCGATCACAGGAACAAATCCTAAAACGGATAAAGAAGAAGAAAGAAGACCTACTGTAAAAGATCCTTTTGCAGCACTTGCTTTCAAAATTGCCACTGACCCTTACGTAGGAAGATTGGCGTTTATGAGAGTTTATTCAGGTGCATTGGATGCCGGTTCATATGTATTAAATACAAGATCCGGAAATAAAGAAAGAATTTCGAGACTATACCAAATGCACGCCAACAAACAAAACCCGATTGATAGGGTAGAGGCCGGTGATATTGCTGCGGGTGTAGGTTTTAAGGACCTCAGAACAGGAGATACGCTTTGTGATGAAGCCCATCCTATTGTTCTTGAAAGTATGGTTTTCCCTGATCCGGTGATTGGATTGGCTATCGAACCAAAAACACAAAAAGACCTTGATAAGTTGGGTATGGCTTTGTCAAAATTGGCAGAAGAGGATCCGACTTTCAGAGTACGATATGACGATGAAACCAATCAGACAGTTATTAGTGGTATGGGTGAGCTTCACCTTGAGATCATTGTTGACCGTTTGAGAAGAGAATTTAAAGTTGAAGTCAACGAAGGAGCTCCTCAGGTTAATTATAAAGAAGCATTAACAGCCAGTGTTGAACATACAGAAAGATTGAAAAAACAATCGGGTGGTTCGGGTTTATTCGCTCAGATGTCTTTTGAATTAGGACCTGCGGATGAGGCTTTTTTACAGTCAGACGACTTTAAATCAGGTAAAACAAAATTACAGTTTGTCAATGATATTTTTGGAGGATCAGTTCCTAAAGAATACTTTGCTTCGATTGTAAAAGGTTTTAATTCTATGATGGACAACGGTGTTTTGGCAGGATACAATATCGACAGCATGAAAGTGCGCTTGTATGACGGTCAGACACACGCAGTTGACTCCAAACCGTTGGCATTCGAATTGTGTGCTAAAGAAGGTTTTAAGGAAGCAGCGAAAAAATGTGCCCCTGTATTGTTGGAGCCTATCATGAAGTTGGAAGTTGTTTCTCCTGATGAGTATGTTGGTTCTGTTATTGGTGACCTGAACAGAAGAAGAGGTATGCCAAAAGGACAGGAGCCACGTTCAGGTGGAGCCGTTTCTATCTCTGCTGAAGTTCCTTTATCTGAAATGTTTGGTTATGTAACGCAGTTACGTACCATCACATCCGGTAGAGCAAGCAGCAGCATGGAATTCAGTCACTATGCACCTGCACCTAAAGGAGTTTCAGATGCTATTATTGAGAAGGCAAAAGGAGCTATAAAAGCTTAATATTTTGTTTTTCGAAAATATTTATAAAATTATTTGGTAATTCATATTTTTGAGCTATCTTTGCGGCCTCAAAAAAAATAACATAAATTTTAAAATTAGGTTATGAATCAAAAAATCAGGATAAAGCTCTGTTCTTACGATCACAACTTGGTAGATAAAAGTACCGAGAAGATTGTAAAAACAGTCAAAAACAGCGGTGCTGTTATTTCTGGTCCGATTCCTCTGCCCACCGAGAAGGAAGTTTTTACCGTGTTGCGTTCCCCGCACGTGAATAAAAAATCTCGAGAGCAGTTTCAATTAAGGACCCACAAACGCGTAATCGAGATTTTCACACCCACTCAAAAAACCGTAGATGCTCTCTCCAAGTTAGAGCTTCCGAGTGGCGTGGATATCCAGGTTAAGCTCACATAACCGCCGGATTATTTAATTTTTAGATTCTAAGGTATAGTTTTCCAATATCTAAAGTTTTACTTTAGTTTAAATTTTTAATCATGAATGGATTAATAGGAAGAAAAATTGGTATGACCAGTATTTTTGATGCATCAGGTAAAAATGTTGCCTGTACTGTCATCGAAGCAACACCCAATATTGTCACTCAGGTTAAAACCATTGAAACCGATGGTTATGATGCAGTACAACTTTCTTGCGGTGAAGCAAAAGAAAAAAATGTAACCAAACCTCTGCAGGGACACTTCAAAAACGCAGATACAACACCAAAAATAAAAGTTGTGGAATTCCGTAACTATCCGGGATCCAAAACATTGGGTGATGCGGTTGATTTAGTTGAAGTTTTTTCTGAAGGTGATAAGGTAAGTGCAATCGGAACATCCAAAGGTAAAGGTTTTCAAGGTGTTGTTAAAAGACATAAATTTAGTGGAGTTGGTCAGGCAACACACGGTCAGCACAACAGGTTGAGAGCTCCGGGTTCTGTAGGAGCATCTGCATGGCCTTCAAGAGTATTCAAAGGTGTCAGAATGGCCGGAAGAATGGGAGGAGACCGAGTTAAAACAAAAAATCTTAAGATCGTTAAACTCTTACCTGAAAAGAATCTGATTTTGATTCAGGGTTCAGTACCAGGGTGTAAAGGTTCTTATGTAATCATTGAAAAATAAGAAGATGAAAGTCGACGTATTAAATATTCAAGGACAAAGTACCGGAAGACAAATAGAATTACCGGAGTCTTTTTTTGGTGTGGAACCAAGTGCCCATGCTGTTTATCTTGCGGTTAAACAATACAATGCTGCACAAAGACAAGGTACCCACAAAGCTAAAGAAAGGTGGGAAATTGCCAGGTCTACCAAAAAGATTAAAAGACAAAAGGGAACGGGAACTGCCAGAGCAGGATCTATGAAGAGTCCACTTTTCAGAGGTGGTGGTCGTGTATTCGGTCCAAAACCTCATGATTATGATATTGACGTCAATAAAAAAGTAAAATTATTGGCAAAAGTATCTGTATTGTCAGACAAAGCCCAAAAAGGTATGTTAAAGGTTGTTGAAGATTTTCAATTTGAAAAGCCAAACACAAAAGAGTTTGTTAAATTACTTAACAATCTTCAGGTTGAAGGAAAATCAATCGTTGTTTTGGAATCTGACAACAAAAATGTATATCTATCTGGTAGAAACATCCCTAAATCCGGTGTTGCAACATTAAAAGATGTTAATACATATCAGATCCTTCATGCTGATGTTTTGATTATGTCAGAAAATTCAATCAAAAAACTTTCATTGTAATTTCTAAATTCAACGAATCATGAAGCAGATTTTAATTAAACCGGTCATATCTGAAAAATCAGAAAGAGGTTCCAATAAACAGAATGTTTATACATTTGTGGTTGACAAATCAGCCAACAAAATCGAGATAAAAAAGGCAGTTGAGTCTATGTATGCTACCAATGTTGTAGAGGTAAATACAGCAATTATGCCTGCAAAATTAAAGTCCAGAAATACCAAAACCGCCATCGTAAAAGGCCGGGTTAGTGCTTACAAAAAAGCATATGTAAAACTTGCAGACGGTGAAGAATTGGATATTTACGGAGCATCAGAAAACGAATAATTATTTCATTCTAGATAAAGAATTGTAATATGGCAATCAGAAAATTTAGACCCGTAACGCCCAGTCTCCGAACCAGAGTTGGAAATGCGTTTTCGGAAATTACCACGGACAAACCTGAAAAGAGTTTAGTTTCCGGTACAGGTAAGTCCGGAGGTAGAAATCATACGGGAAAAATGACCATGCGACAAATTGGTGGTGGTCACAAAAGAAGATACAGAGTTATCGACTTTAAACGTGATAAAGATGGTATTCCTGCAAAAGTAGCTACCATTGAATATGATCCGAACAGGTCTGCTTTTATTGCTTTATTGAATTATGCAGATGGAGAAAAAAGATATATTATCGCACCTGATTCCATTCAGGTTGGTGATACTGTAGTTTCCGGAAAAGGTGCTACTCCTGATACAGGAAACGGTCTTTTCCTTGCTGATGTTCCTTTGGGATCTAACATCCATGCTATCGAGATGCAACCTGGTAAAGGTGCAGCTTTAGCTAGAAGTGCCGGTACGTATTGTACGATGATGGGTCGGGAAGGTATTTACGCAATCGTAAAGCTTCCTTCCGGTGAAATCCGCAGGATTTTATTGACTTGTAAGGCAGTTATGGGCAGAACATCCAATCCTGATCACGGGTTGACAGTTTCCGGTAAAGCTGGTAAGTCAAGACATTTAGGAAGAAGACCACGAGTAAGAGGGGTTGCGATGAACCCTGTAGATCACCCGATGGGTGGTGGTGAAGGTAGGTCTTCAGGAGGACATCCGCGTTCAAGAACAGGTATTATGGCTAAAGGTCAGAAAACCAGAAACGTGAACAAGTCTTCAAGTCGTTTGATTATTTCTAAAAGGAAAAAATAATTTTAAATAGGTACAATGGCTAGATCAATTAAAAAAGGTCCATACGTTTTTCACAAGCTTTTAGACAAAGTTGCTAAAGCTAATGAATCAACAAAAAAAGGAGTTATCAAAACATGGTCGAGATCGTCTATGATCATTCCTGATATGATTGGGCATACAATAGCTGTTCACAACGGCAGGGCTTTCATTCCTGTATTTGTGACTGAAAACATGGTAGGTCACAAATTAGGAGAGTTCTCTCCTACAAGGACATTTAAAGGCCATACCGGTAAAAAATAGTAATTAACTCAGAAGTCATAAAAACAAAAGTCATGGAGGCTGTTGCAAAATTAAGAAATTGTCCGATGTCCGCTCGTAAAATGAGGTTGGTTGTAGACAATATCAGAGGCAAATCAGTAGATGATGCTTTAAATATCTTAAAGTATACCAATAAAGAGGCAGCGGTTTGGTTAAACAAACTGGTTTTATCTGCTATATCAAATTGGGTAAATAAATCGGGCGATTTGAGTCCGGAAGATTATAAATTGTTTATCAAAACAGCTTTTGTTGATGGCGGGACAGTCATGAAAAGATTCAGACCTGCGCCACATGGTAGGGCTCACCGAATCCGAAAAAGAACCAACCATATCACGATAGTTGTGGATAACAAAGTTAAAATAGAAGAATAATAAAAGTAATCCAAAATGGGTCAAAAAACAAATCCAATAGGTAATAGATTAGGAATCATCAAAGGTTGGGATTCCAGTTGGTTTGGAGGAAAAGATTTTGCCGCCAAAGTAGTGGAAGACGAAAAAATCAGGGTTTACCTGAATGCCCGAATCCAGAAAGGTGGTATTTCCAAAATAGTTATCGAGAGAACATTAAAACGTGTTACAGTAACCATTCATACTTCAAGACCAGGGATTATTATCGGTAAAGGAGGCCAGGAAGTGGACAGAATTAAGGAGGAGTTGAAAAAACTTACCAAAAAAGATGTTCAGATAAATATTATTGAGATCAGAAAACCTGAGATTGATGCTGCAATAGTAGGTGAAACCATTGCAAAACAGATCGAATCAAGGGTTAATTATAAAAGAGCCATAAAGATGGCGATTCAGGCAGCTATTCGCGCCGGAGCTGAAGGTATCAAAGTGAGAGCAAGCGGACGTTTGAACGGAGCAGAGATGGCCAGAAGCGAAGAATTTAAAGAAGGAAGAACACCTCTTCATACTTTCAGAGCTGATATTGATTATTCTATCAAAGAAGCATTGACAGTTTATGGTAAAATTGGTATCAAAACCTGGATTTGTAAAGGTGAAGTTTTAGAGAAAAGAGACCTTTCACCTAATGTAGGAGTTGGTAAAGTCAACGAAACCGGATCTTCAAATTCACAGGGAAATGATCGCGGAGGTAGACGCCAGGATGACCGCAGAAGGAATGATAATCGCGGTGGACAAAAATCCAGAAAATAAAATCCTTTAACAATAGCCTATAATTGAATAAATAGTTTTACTTTTGCGGCACTTTTCAAAAAAAGTAAACAAACTAAAGTTTAAGCCATGTTACAACCAAAAAGAACGAGATACAGAAAGCAGCATAAAATGAACCCTAAAGGGGTTGCTATCAAAGGTAGCACAGTCTCTTTCGGATCTTTTGCGCTAAAATCAATGGAAATTGGTCGAATAACCAACAGACAATTGGAATCTGCAAGGATTGCTATGACTCGTTACATGAAAAGGGAAGGAAAAGTTTGGATTCGAATTTTTCCTGACAAACCGGTAACCAAAAAACCTCAGGAGGTTAGGATGGGTAAGGGTAAAGGTGCTCTTGACCATTGGGTAGCAGTTGTTAAACCGGGAAAAATAATGTTCGAGCTGGACGGTGTTCCTTCAGCAATTGCGATTGAGGCGCTCAGACTTGCAGCTCAGAAATTGCCGGTTATGACAAAAACAGTAGTTAGAGCAGATTATAGCGAATAATAGAATAGAAATTTAATACAATGGCAAGTAATACATATTTGGAACTTCAGGGATTAGCAAGTGATGCTATAGAAGGACAATTAAAAGATATACAAGCTGATCTCAATAGAATGAAGTATGATCATGCTTCCAAGGGATTGGAAAATCCAACGGAATTGAGAGCTCTTAAACTCAAGGTTGCACAGTACAAAACTGAACTCAGAGCTAGAGAAATCAAAAGCATGACTCCGGAGCAGATTAAAAAAAGAGATAGAATTCGTTTAAGAAGGAAATAAAATATCACGACGATGACTGATAATGTTTTAAATAAAGTACGGGTAGGTGTTGTAGCCAGCGACAAAATGGATAAGTCCATCACTGTTTTAATTGAAAGAAAATTAAAACACCCTATCTATGGTAAATTCGTTAAAAGATCCAAGAAATTTATGGTTCATGACGAAAATAATGAGTGTAAAGTCGGTGATACAGTAAAGATTACTGAAACACGACCGCTCAGTAAAAATAAAAGCTGGCGCGTAGTGGAAATTGTTGAAAGAGCTAAATAATTTTTTAAATCACTCGAGATGATACAACAAGAATCAAGATTAAAGGTAGCCGATAATTCAGGAGCAAAAGAAGTTCTTTGCATCAGAGTTTTGGGTGGAACAAAAAGAAGGTATGCTTCTGTTGGAGACAAAATAGTTGTTGCTGTTAAGTCAGCTACTCCGACAGGTATTAAAAAAGGTACCGTTTCTAAAGCAGTTATTGTAAGAACAGCAAAAGAAATACGTCGCAAAGATGGTTCTTATATTCGTTTTGACGATAATGCAGTTGTACTCTTAAACGCTGCTGATGATCCGAGAGGATCCCGTATTTTTGGACCTGTAGCCCGTGAATTAAGAGACAAGGACTACATGCGTATTGTTTCACTGGCACCTGAAGTGCTTTAATTAATTGTATTATGTCTGTAAAAAGATTCGCACCTAAGTTACATATCAAAAAAGGCGATAAAGTAAAAGTTATCGCCGGTTCTGACAGAGGTTCTGTCGGAGAAGTAAAAGTTGTTTTCCCAAGTGAAAACAAAGCGATAGTGGATGGTTTGAACATGAAAACCAAACACATAAAGCCGGTAAATGACAATCCGGGCGGTATCAATCAAATAGAAGCGCCGATACATTTGTCAAATCTTATGTTGGTAGATCCTAAATCAGGTCAGGCTACAAGAACCGGAAGAAAGGATGTGGATGGAAAGTCCAAACGTTTTTCTAAAAAATCAGGAGAAATTATCAAGTGATGAGTAATACAACAAGTCTTAAAGACAAATATAGAAATGAGGTAGTGCCTGCACTTATGGAGCAATTTAATTACAAAAGCACCATGCAGATCCCTAAGTTATTAAAGATCAGTATTAATCAGGGCGTTGGTAATGCAACCCAGGATAAAAAGCTGGTGGATAACGCAGTAAATGAAATGACCACCATTACCGGTCAAAAGGCTGTTGCTACGATTGCATCGAAGTCTATCTCAAATTTTAAATTGAGAGAGTTTATGCCGATTGGTGCAAGAGTGACTCTAAGAGATAAAAAAATGTACGAATTTCTGGAGAGATTTATAACCGTAGCCCTTCCAAGGGTAAGGGATTTCAAAGGAATCAATGATAAAAGTTTTGATGGTCGGGGAAATTATTCTTTAGGTATTAAAGAACAAATTATTTTTCCGGAGATAGACATTGATAAAGTTCCCAGAATTACTGGAATGGATATCACTTTTGTTACATCTGCAAAAACAGATGCGGAAGCTTATGCTTTATTGAAAGCTTTGGGTTTACCATTTAAAAATCAAAAAAATTAATGCCATGGCAAAAAAGTCCATCATTGCAAGAGAAGTTAAAAGACAAAAATTGGTCGATAAATACGCTGAGATCCGTGCGAAATTAAAAGCAGAAGGAGATTATGAAGCGTTGGATAAATTACCCAGGAATTCTTCAAAAGTAAGATTACATAACAGATGCCAACTTACAGGAAGGCCTAAGGGGTATATCAGACGTTTTGGTATAAACCGGGTAACATTCAGATTAATGGCCAATGATGGTAAAATTCCTGGTGTAACAAAAGCCAGTTGGTAAAATTTTAAAGCAATAACACAATGATAGTAACAGATCCTATTGCAGATTATTTGACGCGTATCAGAAACGCTCAGAAAGCAGGACACAAGATCGTGGAAATACCTTCTTCTAACATTAAAAAAGGTATTACAGAGATTTTATATGATCAGGGTTATATCCTGAAGTATAAATTTGATGATGAAGCCGGAAAACAAGGTATTATCAGTATTGCTTTAAAGTACGATACTTCTAAAAGACCTGTTATCAGAGAATTAGGAAGGATTAGCAGACCGGGGTTGAGACAATACGCTTCTGCTGAAGAACTACCTAAAGTAATTAATGGTTTGGGTATCGCAATTATTTCAACATCAAAAGGTTTAATGACGGACAAAAAAGCCAGACAAAACCATATCGGTGGAGAGGTTCTTTGTTACGTGTATTAATATTTAAATTTAAGTACAATGTCACGAATTGGTAAAGCAATTATTAATGTTCCTTCAGGAGTTACCGTGGATGTAACAAAAGGAAATGTCGTCACTGTAAAGGGATCTAAAGGAACGCTTGTAGAGCCTATTGACCCTGATTTGTCTGTATCATTGGAAGATGGCGTTCTGACCGTTTCCCGTCCTACAGAACAGAAAAGACATAAATCAGCTCATGGTCTTTACAGAGCGTTGATCAATAATATGGTTGAAGGTGTTTCTAGTGGTTTCAAAAAACAACTTGAGCTGATCGGAGTAGGGTACAGGGTATCCAATACTGATAATTTGTTAGAGTTGACACTAGGATATTCTCACCCTATCTATTTTGAGATTCCTTCTGAATTGAAGCTGACAACCAAAATGGATAAAGGAGAGGCTCCTACAATTATCCTCGAAGGCGCTGACAAACAATTGCTCGGACAGGTTTGTGCCAAAATCAGAAAGTATAGAAAACCAGAACCTTACAAAGGAAAAGGTATCAAGTTTACTGGTGAAGAGATTCGCAGAAAGGCTGGTAAAACTTCAGGTAAGAAAAAATAAATCATAAAATATTCTTTGTAGAATGAACACCAAAGCATATAATCGAAACAGAATTCATTTAAGAATTCGTAAAAGAATTACAGGAACAGCAACCAAACCAAGGTTGTCGGTTTTCAGAAGTAATAAAAGTATATACTGCCAACTCATTGATGATGTGAACGGCGTAACTTTGGCAAGTGCTTCCTCAAAAGAATTTCCTGTAAAAGGTAATAAAGTAGAGCAATCTTCTCTTGTAGGCAAACAAATAGCCGTCAAAGCTATCAATCTGAATATCAGTAAAGTAGTTTTTGACAGAAGTGGATATTTGTATCATGGCAGAGTTAAAGCTCTTGCTGATGGTGCAAGAGATGGTGGTTTACAATTTTAATCAAGTTTTCAAGCATATAATATGTCAACACAGAATAATTTAAAACCTTCTGAAACCGAATTAAAGGAAAAATTGGTCAACCTTGCAAGGGTTGCCAAGGTTACAAAAGGTGGTCGTACATTTAGTTTTTCTGCTCTCGTAGTTGTGGGTGATGAAAAGGGGACCATAGGCCACGGTTTAGGAAAAGCAAGAGACGTTTCAGAATCTATTCAGAAGGCGGTCGATGATGCAAAGAAAAATCTTGTTAAAGTTGTGTTGAACAAAACAACAGTTCCTCACGAACAAAAGGGGAAATTCGGAGCAGGTAAAGTTTTGATTAAGCCTGCTGCTGATGGTACAGGTGTTATTGCAGGTGGTGCCATGAGAGCTGTACTTGAGATGGCTGGTGTTCACAATGTATTAGCAAAATCCCAGGGATCTTCCAATCCGCATAACGTGGTAAAGGCGACCATTGATGCACTGTCAAAAATGAGAAGTGCACATAATGTTGCTAAAGACAGAGGAATCGATTTGTCTAAAGTTTTTGAAGGTTAATATATCAGAGTTTTATGATGACCGTTTAACGGTGATGATAATCCGGTAATAAATTTAATTTATATCCAAATGAAAAATATAAAAATCACTCAGGTTAGAAGTATTATCGATCAGAGTCAAAGGCAAAAAGATACAGTAAAGGCCCTGGGTCTTAGACGTATCAACGCCACCGTAATAAAAGAGGGCACACCCCAGATTATGGGAATGATTGCCAAGGTGAGACATCTGGTTACCATAGAAGAGATTTAAAGTATTAATTTACGATAAAAATAAGAATAATGAACTTACATAGTTTAACACCTGCAGCAGGATCCGTAAAAAACAAAAAAGGCAGAATCGGTAGAGGAGAAGGAAGTGGATCCGGAGGAACTGCAGGGAAAGGTCATAAAGGTGCTAAAGCGAGAACCGGATATAAATCAAAGAGAGCTTTCGAAGGTGGTCAGATGCCATTACAAATGCGTTTGCCTAAGAGAGGATTCAAAAATATAAACAGAGTGGAGTATATAGCTATGAATGTAGCAAGACTTCAGGAGATATTTGAGAATTATGGTTTGAAAGAGATTTCTAATAAATCTTTATATGAGGCAGGAATTATTCAAAAGAATGATCTTGTAAAAATATTAGGTAATGGAGAAATTTCTGCAGCACTTAATGTTCAGGTTGCTAACTTTTCAGCAACAGCCAAAACAAAAATTGAAGCAGCCGGTGGCTCAATAACTTCAAACTAATAAACATGAAGAAGTTTTTAGAAACGATACAAAATATCTGGAGCATTAAAGAGCTTAGGGATAAAATTTTATTTACCCTTATCGCTTTAGTTGTTTTTCGACTTGGCTCATTTATCGTTCTTCCCGGTGTAAATTATCAGGCTTTGGAGGCCAGCACTACAAGTGGAGGCACCAATGACCTTTTAAAATTGATCAACACTTTTACAGGAGGAGCTTTTAATATGGGCTCTATTTTTGCATTAGGGATTATGCCTTATATCACTGCTTCGATCATCGTACAATTACTTGGATTTGCTGTGCCTTACTTCCAGAAGTTGCAACAAAAAGAAGGTGAATCAGGTAGAAAAAGATTAAATCAAATAACCAGATTTCTTACTTTGTTTATAACTTTGGTTCAGGGAAGCGGTTATTTAGCTTATTTAAAAAGCCAGAATGGTGCTGTTGATACTTCTGTTCCTGACGGTGTATTTTGGTTTTCAAATATGATTATCCTTTCAGCAGGTACAATTTTTGCTATGTGGTTGGGAGAAAAAATTACAGATAAAGGTATTGGAAACGGTATCTCCCTGTTGATTATGGTAGGTATCATTGCAGGGCTTCCTACAGCTTTTTTCTCAGAAGTTTTGGAACAATTCAACAGCAATATTATTTTGTTAATTCTTGAATTAGCGTTTTTTGTACTGGTTGTTTTAGCTACCATCCTTGTTGTCCAGGCAGTTCGTAAGATTCCTATTCAGGCAGCCAAAAAAATGGTTGGTCGAAGTGCTGGTGCTGTACCAAGTGCAGGTGCAAGAGATTTTATTAACCTTAAGTTGAGTGCTGCGGGTGTTATGCCGATCATTTTTGCTCAGGCAATTATGTTTCTTCCGTTGACAGCAGCCCAGTGGGCCATGAATAATACAAATCAGCAAAGTGATCTTTTAATCAGTCTGAACGACTGGAAATCGCTTCCTTACAACATAATATTTTTCCTGTTAATTGTTGTATTTACATATGTTTATACTGCATTGATCGTAAATCCTCAACAATATGCTGAATATCTGAAAAGATCAAATGCTTTTATTCCGGGTATTAAACCTGGTCAGGATACACAAGACTATATTGATACTCTGACAACAAGAATCACATTACCAGGGGCTATTTTTATCGGGTTAATAGCTATATTGCCTGCGATAGTAGCTCTGGCCGGTGTTAACGATGCTTTTGCTATATTTTTCGGTGGAACATCTTTATTGATCTTAGTCGGTGTCGTTTTGGATACATTACAACAAATAGAAAGTTATTTGTTGATGAGAAAGTATGATGGTTTGGTAAAATCCGGTCGAATCTCAGGTCGGGGTAGCCAAGGTATCACTATAGGATCAGGAATATAAATCAATGGTTTTTTACAAAACAGATGAGGAAATAGAGTTATTACGCGAAAGCAATATTCTGGTTAGTAAAACTCTGGCTCATGTTGCGGGATTGTTAAAAGTAGGAATCACCGGTAAAATAATAGACAAAGCAGCGGAAGAATTTATAAGGGATCACGGAGGCGTTCCGGGATTCAAAGGTTACAGAGGTTTTCCTGCAACACTTTGTTTATCAAAAAATAGTGAGGTCGTTCATGGAATACCAGATGATCATGTATTTACTGAAAACGATTTGTTGTCAGTAGATTGCGGAGTGATCCTTAATGGTTTTTATGGTGATTCTGCATATTCTTTTGCTTTTAAAAATGTACCTGAAGAAGTACATGAGTTGATGAGAGTAACAAAAAAATCTCTTTATCTTGGTATTGAAAAGTGTATTCCCGGAAACAGGATTGGTGACATTAGTTTTGCTATTCAACATTTTTGTGAAAGGGAAAATCCTTACGGGATAGTTCGTGAATTAGTGGGACATGGAATTGGAAGAAACCTTCATGAAGACCCGGAAGTTCCAAACTTTGGTCAAAAAGGCAAAGGTCCTATGTTGAAAAGTGGGATGGTTATAGCAATTGAGCCAATGGTCAACTTAGGAGATCGGAGAGTAAAACAAGGAAATGATGGTTGGACTATTCTTACCAGAGATTCAAAACCTTCAGTTCACTTCGAACATAGTGTAGCAGTTCGCGATTTTGGTTATGATATTTTATCAGATCATAGTTATATTGAAATTTCCATGAAAAATAATTCCGAAATACACTTTATTTAAAAAATATTTCGGATATTTGCGCTCCAATTCAAAAAATGGCAAAACAAGACCTCATAAAATTAGATGGAATAATCGAAGAAGCGCTTTCAAATGCTATGTTTCGTGTAAGATTAGAGAGTGGACACTTGATCACTGCGACCATTTCCGGAAAAATGCGAATGCATTATATCCGGATTTTGCCGGGCGATAAAGTAGCTGTAGAGATGTCTCCGTATGATTTGTCAAGAGGTAGAATTAATTATAGATATAAATAATAATTTAAACTTTTCGTCATGAAAGTTACAACATCCATAAAAAAGAGATCTGCAGAGTGTAAGATCGTAAGAAGAAAAGGGAAACTTTATATTATAAATAAAAAGAATCCTAAGTTTAAACAAAGACAAGGTTAATAATATATAATATGGCACGTATTGCTGGAGTAGATTTACCAAGAAACAAAAGAGGCGTTATAGGTTTAACTTATATTTACGGTATAGGTAGAACATTGGCATCTCAAATTTTAAATGCAGCCGGTGTATCCGAACAAACCAAAATACAGGATTGGTCAGATGACAACATTAAATTTATCTCGAAGTATATTCAGGATGAGTTTAAAGTTGAAGGTGAGTTAAGAAGTGAGGTCCAATTAAGCATCAAACGTCTGATGGATATTGCTTGTTACAGAGGACTCAGACACAGAAAAGGTTTACCTGTGCGAGGTCAGAGTACCAAAACGAATGCTAGAACGCGAAAAGGGAAAAAGAAAACTGTAGCTAATAAAAAGAAGGTAACTAAATAATCATTAATCCAACGCAGTATGGCAAAAGGTAAAAAAATCAAAAAGCGTAATGTGAAAGTTGAATCCGAAGGATTAGCTTTTATTCATGCCTCTTTTAATAATATAATCATTTCGTTGACCAATAAAGCAGGGCAGGTTATTTCCTGGGGTTCAGCAGGGAAGTCAGGTTTCCGAGGATCAAAAAAGAATACACCCTATGCAGCTCAGATGGCTGCGAACAGTGCTTCTCAGACTGCTTATGAAGCTGGCTTAAGGAACGTTGAAGTTTTTGTAAAAGGTCCTGGTGCTGGTAGAGAATCTGCGATAAGAGCGATTGATACCTCCGGAATCAGGGTAGTTAAGATTAAGGATATGACTCCGGTTCCGCACAACGGATGTCGTCCTCCTAAGAAAAGAAGAGTTTAATTTAATAAATCCATAGTCTAATGGCAAGATATACAGGACCTACCACTAAAAAAGCACGTGCTTTTGGTGAAGCTATATATGGTTACGACAAAGCTTACGAAAAAAGAAAATATCCTCCGGGTCAGCATGGTCAGACGAGGAAGCGTAAGCAGAGGAGTGACTATGCTGTCCAATTAAATGAAAAACAAAAGGTTAAATATACCTATGGTGTTCTGGAGCGTCAGTTTCGAAATTTGTTTGAAAAAGCAGCCGCAAAAAGTGGTGTTACAGGCGAAATTTTGTTGCAATTGTTGGAATCAAGATTAGATAATGTAATTTTCAGAATGGGAATTGCAAAATCGAGAAGATCTGCCAGACAATTGGTAACCCACAAACATATACTGGTAGACGGAATTTTGACAAATATTCCTTCTTTATTGCTAAAGCCGGGACAGGTAGTTTCCGTAAGAGGAAAATCCCGAAATATGGATATTATTCAGGCTAATGTACATTCTAAAAAAGATGTACGTCATTACGGTTGGATCGAATTCAACAGTGAAAAAATGGAAGGCAGATATCTGGCACATCCTGAAAGAGAAAAGATACCTGAAAATATCAACGAACAGTTGATCGTAGAATTGTATTCAAAATAATACAAATGGCTGCTTTGGTTTCGAAGCGGCCTTATTTTCTTTATATTATTTTATAAATTTTATATATGAGCATTTTAAATTTTCAAAAACCTGATAAAATCCTTCTTCAAAAAGCTGACGATTTTGATGGAGTTTTTGAGTTTAAGCCTCTTGAACCCGGTTTCGGACAAACAATCGGTAATTCTTTAAGAAGAATTTTATTGTCGTCTCTTGAGGGTTATGCAATTTCAGCGGTACGTGTTGCCGGAGTTGATCATGAGTTTTCGACGATTAAAGGTGTAGTTGAAGATGTGGTTGATATCGTATTAAACATGAAACAAATTCGATTAAAACCGGTCAATGTTACCGAAGGAAGTGAAGAAGAAAAAATATATGTTACAGTTAGCGGTAAAGATGAATTTGTTGCCGGTGATATAGAATCAAATACAAACATCTTTAAAGTGATGAATCCTGACCTTCATATTTGCACCATGGAGCCAAATGTGAGTCTGGAAATTGAATTTACAATAACAAAAGGACGTGGATACGTACCGGCTGATGAAAACCTACCTAAAGATGCTCCTATAGGGGTTATTCCTATTGATGCTATCTATACACCTATCAAAAAGGTTTCTTACAAAGTTGAAAATACCCGGGTTGGTCAAAGAACCGACTACGAAAAATTGACTATAGAGTTGAAAACAGATGGTACCATTCATCCTGAAATTGCTCTTAAAGATGCATCTAGAATCATGATTCAACATTTGATGTTGATTACTGATGAAAATATAACATTCAATGATGCTACTTCCCGTGAGGATAGTATTGTTGACGAACATATTCTTCATATGAGAAAGTTGTTAAAAACTTCTCTGGAAGATCTAGATTTGTCAGTTCGTGCTTATAACTGTCTAAAAGCAGCTAAAATCAATTCATTGGGTGAAGTGGTTAAATTTGATATGCACGAATTGTTGAAATTCAGAAACTTTGGTAAAAAGTCTTTGGTAGAGATCGAAGAGTTATTACAAACTAAAGGTCTTACTTTTGGTATGGACCTTTCCAAATATAAATTGGACGAAGAATAAATCATCGCGACCCGTATAACGGATTTTATTATTAATGGCATAAACCATCGCTGAGGACTCCAGGTCGCACATGAGATACAGCGAAGTGTGATGCGAAACTTTTTATATAATGAGACACGGTAAAAAATTCAACCATTTAGGTAGAAAAAAAGGCCACAGAGAAGCCTTGCTAAAAAATCTTGCTCAATCTTTGATTGAACATAAAAGAATCACTACAACATTGGCAAAAGCAAAAGCTTTGCGTTCATATGTTGAACCTATTATCACTAAGTCAAAAGACAATACAACCCACTCAAGAAGGATTGTTTTCGGTTATCTTCAAAGCAAAGAAGCTGTCAAAGAATTATTTGACGTAATTGCAGAAAAAGTTGCAGACAGACCAGGAGGGTATTGCAGAGTTCTTAAAACCGGATTCAGACAAGGAGACGGTGCGGAAACAGCAATGATTGAACTGGTTGACTACAATACAGTAATGACTGCAAAAACTGCAAAAGCAGGCTCAACAAGAAGAAGCAGAAGACGTGGCAAAGGAGGTAGCGAAGCAGGTATAGCCGCAGCTGGCGTAGCTACTGCAGCAGTAGCCGGCGTAACCGGCCAATCAGAAGAGGAATAATATAAGGATTTCCTTAAAAAAAT
>Ga0058867_1044486_pt1 | contig 18912 bp, 16 predicted proteins | sample TNRReaAerobicRNA_FD_59632 | JGI IMG/M metagenome (GOLD analysis project Ga0058867, IMG submission 59632) | Wastewater treatment Type I Accumulibacter community from EBPR Bioreactor in Madison, WI, USA - TNR Reactor, Time E -22min-Aerobic_ RNA... | ecosystem: Engineered > Bioreactor > EBPR >... | reverse complement strand
GACAAGGCTGCGCACATGATGACGACGGCCAAGAGAAGCACACCTGCAGCACCGTGTGCCGCGCCGCCAAGCAAGAACCAGGTTCCTGCCACGGCAACAGCCTGCCAGCGACCCAGTCCTCGTACTGTCGCGGCAACCCGGAATACCGCTGTTACCAATACGCACGCGGCGACATTGCGGGCAATCAGCAGGACCCCCGTCCAATCAAGCAGCCTGCCATCCGGCAACGGCGTAAGCAAGCCGACAGCGATCAGAGCGCCTGCAAGCGCCGGAACGGCCGATCGATTCGGCTCCCAGCGCACGAGCAACAGGCAGCATACCAAGGCAGCGGCAAGACGCCACGACCCCCACGGCGTGGCAGCCCATACGGCTGCGAAAGCCGCCAGGGACACCACCGCCGCAAGCCGCCGGCGCCGGCGCTGACAAAGCGCCTGGTTGGTCTCCCGGTCCGTGTCAGATCGCATACGCCCGCACAGCATCACACAGTCCGCTGGCCGGTTCCACCGACGGCTGCCAAGCGCACGCTTGCCACGCAGCACTCGCGTCGACACGCATTGGGCGGGACAGGCTGTCCATCTCGCGGATACGATCGGCGGCACCTGCGGCGAGCCGCAGCAGGCCGAGAGGAAACGGGAAGGTCCGGGAACGCTTGCCGAGCGCCTCTGCCATCGCTCGGACAAGCTGCCCCGTGGACCAGTCGGAGCCGTCGCCGATCACAAACACGCTGTGGGCCGGCAGTGTTCGAGTTGCGCACGCGGCAAGAAAGGAGGCCAGATTCTCGACATGGACGAAGGACCGTACCGAACGCATGGAGCCGAACGGCAAAGGCAATCCAGATGCTACGAGTCTGAGCAGGCGTTGGAAATTGCCGGGACAACCAGGGCCGTACACCATGGGCGGGCGCACAATGCAGAGCGTCATGCCAGCATCCCCGCACAGGCGGGCCAGCTCCTGTTCGGCTGCCCATTTTGAACGCGCGTAGGGAGTCTCAAGACGCAGCGGTGAGTTCGCCCGCACCAGCTCGGCCGACCAGTTTCCGTGCACGCCGATGGTGCTGACGAACACGAAGCGCCGGACGCCGGCTGCGCGCGCTGCCACCGCGGTGTCGAGCGCCAAGCGACGGTTGACCAGATCGAACTGGTCCTGCCCATCGGTGGTCGCGACGGTGGTGTGGGCGCGTCCGGCAAGGTGTATGACGCTGTCGCAACCCGTGAAGGCCGTGGGCTGAGGCGCTGTCGCACCGGTGGCACGCCAACTTGCAGAAGGGGAAAGGTGAAACGCTGGCACGGCGCGACCGACCCCGACCACCAGCCCCTCGCGCGCTAGCAAATGCAGCGTCGCTCGGCCGATATACCCGTTGGCGCCGGTAACCGCGATCATGAGACCACCGCTTCCGCAAGCGCGAGGTAGTCGCGGGCAAGGGCCGCATAGCCGTGGTGCTCAACCACCCAGGCACGCCCGCGCGCCCCCATTTCGCACCGCTCCGAAGCCGGCATCGCTGCCAGCGCGCTGAGGGCGGCGGAGATGGAGTCCTGCTGGCCAGGGTCTACCGAGTATCCGCAGCCGGCCTCCGCCACTGGGTCGTTGCCCGCCCGGACAGCGAACAGAACCGGCAGTCCGGCCAGCATGTAATCGAACAACTTGTTGGGACTCACGCCAAAACGGAAAAGCGGTTCCGGGCGGAGCGCGATGAAGCCGGCATCGGCCTGCCGGAGCAGCGCAAGGACCGCTCGCTTGGGAATCTGTTCGAACAAAGCTACTCGATCCTGGAGGCCCAACTGCTCGATCAGAGCAGCCAGCTCCGACTGTAGTTCGCCGCGTCCGACGATCACGGCGGCGGTGTTACTGCCGGCCACGCGCTGCATTGCCATTCCCCGTACCAGCGATTCGACGTGGTTCGGGCGTCCGAGAGCCCCGGCATATACCACCACCGTGCGTCCCTCGGCGCGCCACTTGCGGGCAAGCGTGGCGGCCGGGCTGTCAACGCGTTCGCTGTCTTCCTGAACAATTTCCACACCGTTGGGGATGTAACGCCAGCGGTCCTCCGACAGCCCGCGCGCGTGCATGTGCTCGAGGGTGCAAGGAAGGAGCGAAACCACCGCGTCAGCCGTCCGGTAGGCCCGACGTTCCAACCAGTCCGTCACACGCACCAGCGGATGGGAAGGCGATAAGCCAGCCAGCTCGATCAGGCTGAGCGGCCAGAGGTCGCGCACCTCGAACACGCAGCGACTGCCGAAGCGACGTGCCAGTCGCTCCGCAGCGAGATAAGCGTATGGATGCGGCGACGACGCGATGATCATGGCAGGGCATCCGTGCCGGCTGGCCAGCATTCCTCCTTGTCGCACCAGTTGATTGGTGAAAGCTGCCATGTTAAGAATGCGCCCTATGCCGTTCCCACGATAGGCGGGACTGCGGACGAATTCGTAGCAAACTCCTTCAATCCTTTCCATGCCCGCCGCACGCGCGGTATCGAGCAAGTGATGCTCGCTCGGGGCAAGAACCACGCTATCCCGCCCTAGCGAGCTCCAATGCCGGGCGAGGTGGTAGGGCCGGTCGTACCGCCCCACACCCGGTCCCCCGGCATACGGATGGATGTACCAGATAGAACCCGAAACGCTCAATTGGAAGTCACTTCGAAGCACTTGGCCCAGTGCGCCAGAGTACCTGCGCGGAACATCAGCGGTTGCATGGTCTGACGCTCGGCATCGCCCGCCGCGCGCCAGACCCGCAGAAGCCCGGCGGTATCGATCCAGTCGCTTACCGGCGATCCTGCACCGGCCAGGAGCCCCTCTAGGTGGCGTCCCAGGGTCCCGGCCATCCAGCGCGACTGCGGGGTGACAAACCCCATCTTGTCGCGGCGGTCCAGAATGCGATCTGGCACCAAGCCACGCAGGGCGGTGCGCAGCAGGGCCTTGGTGCGTCCGCCGCGTAGCTTGTGGTCGATGGGCAAGTCCAATACGAACTCGACCAGCCGGTAATCGAGGAAGGGAACCCGGCTTTCGATCGACCAAGCCATCGAATTGCGGTCTTCATAACGCAACAAGCTTGGGACGCTATAGCGCGTCAAGTCGAGCACTTGGCGCTGCCGCAGGTCCTCTTGGCCACCCAGGTTGACCTGCGAATCAGCGCCCGCGGCGTGTATGGCCTCCCCCAGCCACTCAGTCGCAGTTCCCATGCGCGGCTGAAGGAAGGACGGCAGGTAGCGTATCCCTTCCCTCCAACGCAGATACCCATGGTCACCATGCAGAGCAAGGGCAGCCGCCTCGCGTGCGGCTGCCAATATCTTCCCTGTGCGCACAAGCGACAGGATGTGAAACGCGTAAAACTTCTTATAGCCTCCCAGTATTTCGTCAGCGCCCTGTCCATCCAGCAGCACGGGAATACGCTGCTCCCGTGCCTGCTTCATAACCAGCCACTGCGCATAGATGCTCGCCGACGAGAACGGCTCTTCTTGATGCCACACGAGCTGGTCGAGTTCGGATATGTAGCCATCCTCGGTGGGAGCAGAAAAATGCCCGTGCACTCGCGTATGGCCGATGACGATGTTCGCCCACTTGGTCTCGTCGAACTCGGGCTCCGGAAAGCGCGCGGTAAAGGAGTGAATGGACGACTCCTGTTGCGCTTGCCGCATTGCGCAGACGATCGCAGAGGAGTCCAGGCCACCGGAAAGGCACGCGCCGACCGGTACGTCGCTGCGCATGCGCAACTGCACCGCAGACCGGAACAGACTTCCGAATTTCTCACAGGCCAGTTCGAACGGCAGATGGAGCTCGCGGGTTGGATTGAGTTGCCAGAACCGTTCCGGTTGCAGATCCAGCGACTCATCCGGTCGCAGCACTGCATAGCAGCCGGGCGGAAAGGCAGAAACCCCATCGAAGAACGTGTTGGCGCCGTTGTTGAGCGCGCCGTGCACCAGGTAATCGTGAATCGCCAATGGCGCGGCAGTTGGACGGGAGCGGCGATGCGCCAGAATGCCCTTGATTTCGGAGGAGAAAGCTAGTACTCGACCATTGGTACCGACGTGCAGTGGCTTGACCCCAAAGCGGTCGCGCGAGATTGTCAGCGAGCGCGTCTGCGTATCCCAGATTGCCAGGGCCCACATACCGTTGAAACTCTGAAAACACTTGGTGCCCCATTGAGCAAAAGCGGCAAGGATGACCTCCGTATCGGACTCCGATGCAAAGCGGTGGCCAAGATCGCTCAGTTCCTCCCGCAGCTCCCGGTAGTTGTAAATCTCCCCGTTATACGTAATCCAGTAGCGCCCACTCGCATACGCCATCGGCTGGTGACCGCCTTCAGTGCAGTCGATAATGGCGAGCCGCCTGTGTCCGAAGGCAACCGTGGCGGGCGCGACCGGAATCGCCGGCGCTTGCTCGGCCACAAACGGCGACGCATTCGGGGAAAATAAGACATGACCGGCCCCATCCGGCCCCCGGTGAGCCTGAACGCGAGTCATCGCAAACACGGCGCTGAGGTCAGTCGGGCGTTGGGCCACTAATCCCGCTATTCCGCACATAATTCATTCGCACCACAGCGACTGTAAACATCCAACAAGACGTGCTGCTCCTGCTCCCAATTGAACTTAGCCATCACCGCACTTCGCCCGTTCATACCCATTTGTCGCGCCCTTTCCGGGTGGGTCGCTAGCATAATCATCGCCGCAGCGATCGCTTGCGGATCCTGTGGGTTCACGCACAAGCCGCAATCGTAGTCCTCGACGATGCGTCTCCACATGGGAAAGTGCGATGCAATAACCGGCAGTCCGGCAGACATGTACTCGAACAACTTGTTCGGCTGCGCATTGATGTGATTGGGCTCAGGATGGAACAGCACAAGGCCAGCGATGCTACGCGCAAGCAGGCTGGCAACGTCGGCGCGCCCAAGGGTGCCCAGATAGTCCACGTACTTCCAGCCCTGTCTAGCCTGCAACGCTACCTGCAACGCCTGTGTCTCGATCTGCCCCGCGATCATCAGCCGGTGCCGGGCCAGTTCGGCGGCATCGACCATCTCCACCGCGCTGCGAATCGCAGAAATACCGCCTACATAGCAAAAGCCGCTGCGCTCGCTGCCCAGAGTGTCGGCTGGCGGGGTGAGTTCCTCGAGAAACGGGTAGTTGTTGACCGTGACCGTGGAAGGATTGATTCCTCTGAACCGCTCACCGATGAACGGCGTCGCAGCGATGACGGCGCTCATGCGGCGCGCCGCAAAGTCCTCGAAAACCTCGAAGACAGCGGCAACGGGGTGCCGAAGCGCCACAGGTATCCACTCCTTGGAAAGAATGTCGCGCGGCACGTCCTCGTGAACATCGTAAATCACGCGCTTGCCGACGACTCGCAGGAGCAGTGCATACGGCAGCAGATCCGGGTCGTGAAACTGGTAAATGGAGGCGTTCTGACGCAAGGCTGCGCGGTATGCTTGCCATCCGAGCAGCATGAAACGCCCGAGGCGCCCCCCCTTCGGGGGTATAAGCTCAACGTGGTGGACGGAGGCGCAATCGGCTGGGATCTGCCCGCGAATGGCCACGCTGACCCGATGCCCCGCGCGAACGGCTGAGCGTGCCTCCTTGCGCACAATTCGGATGTCGCCCGCCTGGTGGGCTGAAGACAGATGACAGATATGCAGCATGTCAGGTGCCCGGAGGACCCCTTTCCGGGACCAATCTGCCCCCATATTGCAGCAGGATGGACACGAAGATGATGAGAAGCCATCCGCCTGAATTGAGCACGGTGGAAATCGGCATTTCCATCAGGCTGAGTACCGGCATCAGGCTCAGGGAAAGCAGAACCGGGGACGCCCCGCAGAACATCCGCAGAGCCGTGAAAATGAGAGTGAAAACCACCGCACTCGCAATCACTCCGGGATAGCCGAAGTTGGCGAAATCATGTAGGTATGAGCCGGAGTTGAGGCTGCCGGACAATCCTCTGGACTTGACCAAATCCGAATAGTACACGGCATACAACTTGGTCGGAATGTGCTGGTACTCGCATCCCAGCAGCTTTGCCACCAGGCGATACCCGCAGCCACGCTCCCGCTGTTCCGACTCGGTGTAATGGAAGAACCATTGCCAGGTTACCTGAGCTGGTACGATCACAAACCGCTCTCTCACTGAAGCATACAGAGCGGCGCCTGGCAACTCATGGCCAAGCGATTTCGCCGCCGGCACCGTTCGCGCCGGAGCAACCGACTCTTGGCCAGACGATGTCGCCGCCGACACCGTTGGCGCCGGAGCAACCGATTCATGACCCGACGATTTCGCCGCGGGCACCGTTGGCGCCGGAGCAACCGACGCCATAGGAACCCGTAGCAAGTAACCGGCATCCTCGCGTACGGCAGGACTGGACGAAGTCCAGCAGAGACCAACGGTCACCACCATGATTCCGGCGATGAAAACGCTCCTCATTAGTTGGAGTGTGAGGGCATAGAACACAACCAGCGGCAGTAGCAAATAGACGGGATTAACCTTTACGAAGAGCGCCGACGTGTAAATGATGCCTACCACCAGTGTCGGATAGAGAAAGGGCGACTTATAGCGTGCAGCGAGTACGAGAACAATAGGTCCAATGGCTTTGATGGCATAATCGGACGCGTAGCGTTGCCATACTGCGAGCGTGTAGTAACCATCTTGCCTGATGCGCGCTATCTCGTAGTCGTTGCCCGAATCGTAGGCTTTCACTATCGGCAAATATCCGAGCGTCGTGAGGTGCATGACGGCGACGCAAGCGAATAGGACGAACTGCGCGGCGATAATCGCACGCACTGCTGGTTCGGGCAGCGGATCCTCTTGCAACCCCGTCGTGCCCGGCTGCACTCGGGCGAACTTGGCCAGTAGCACGTAAAGCAGGACGAAGGTGGCAGAAAAAACCACCAGTGGCGTCATGAAATCGAGGTCGATTCCGGCGGACCTCGCGAAGTAAAGACAGGACAGCAGCAGCCAAACCAGCGTCCCCACATGAATGACGAAGAGGCTGTGGGTACGACCCCAGACGCGCACCTTCATACGCCGATGAGCCTGCGCTTTAGCTTAAGCGCGGCACTAAGGAGCCAGTCGTTGGACTTGTAGTCCGAGTAATGGCGGTTAGGCTGCGCGAATATGGCATCCAGCTCTTCCGCACTTACGCCGAGCTTCTTGGCGACGAACTCTTTGTCCTGCTGCTGCATTTCGGCATCATAGGTTGGTCTTGCAAGTTCCTGCAGCGCTTCTTCGCGCGTCAGCTGCCCTGCGTTGATCAGGGACGCTAGGTGCGCCCGGCGCTTGTCGTAGCCGAACTTCTTCGGCAGGTAATACCCCTGGAAGAAGCGCGTGAAAACAGACTCGTAATGCTTGCCGCCGTAATCGCGCCAGCCGAGTTCCGCGGCGATGGTCTTCTTGGCTGCGCTCTTGCTGTAGGGCAGGTAGTTGAGCAGCCGAATGGTCTTGATCCCGCGTACGTACGGGTACCACAAATACTGCGCCAGGAAACCAATTCGGGGATACTGGCGCAGGCGAGTCGTGCCGAATTTGCGCTGAATGTCCATCAACTGGCGCCTGTCGCTGGAGGAATAGCCCCAGGCCGGCGGTAGGATGAATTCGGTCGCGTAGTTCGTGCCGGACACGATGTACTTGACGCCGTGACGCGCTGCCTCTCGATAAAGAACGGCCGGAAAGGCGTGGTCGGTGGGCGCGTCGCAGTTGGCCACCGACGCCTTGAAGAAGGCCAGTTGCAGGTCTCGCATCTCCTCCCAATCCACCACGTGGGTGTGCAGGTCGATGCCGAGCTTCTTGACGATGTTCTCGATGTTGTTCACCGCCAGTTCTGAATTCCAGCCACTGTCGAAGTGCACGGCCAATGGACGCAGGCCAAGGCGCTTGGCGGTGTACGCGACGTAGGAGCTGTCGACGCCGCCGCTCAACCCCATGATGCAATCATAATCATGGCCACGCCCGCGCTCTTTGATCCTTTCGACGATCTTTTCCAGTTCGCTCTGGCGTTCGCCACGGTCCGCGCGCGCAACGATGTCGCGCACCATGCTGTCGTACTTCAGGCAGTGGTTGCACAAGCCTTCCGCGTTGAAGAATATATCGGGGTCCGACGTGTCCATCACACACCGGGCGCAGATTTGGTAGGAACGTGCGTTCATGGCGGGGAATTGACTAGCCGAAGTGTTTCCAGTTCCACGGGTGTGGGATAGTTGATGAGAACGGCTTTGTGCTTGCCGTGAAAGACAAACATGCTGCCTGCGGCCACGGCGTTGACACCGCTCTTGTCGATGGCTTCACGCAGGTGGTTCAGCGTGCCAGCGCCACCGCAGGCGATCACCGGCGTATCGACCGCCGAGGAGATGCTCTTCAGAAGAGTCAGATCGAATCCTCCCATGGTGCCGTCGCGGTCGATCGAGTTCACCAGGATCTCGCCGACACCGAGCCCGGCAAGCCGTTCTGCGTAGTGAGCCGGATCCTCCTTGGTATTGGTCTTGCCGGAGTTGATCCACACTTCATACTTGCCGAACAGGGTCTTCTTCACGTCGATGGCAGCGACGATGCTGGAGCTGCCGAAGATCGCGCAGCTTTCTTCAACCAGCCGGCGGTTGTGGAAGGCCGCCGAATTCAGGCTGACCTTTTCCACTCCGACCCGATGCAGCTTCCGGATATGATCGACGGACGCAACCCCGCCTCCGTAGGCGAGTGGCATGAAACACTCGCCGGCGACGTCGCCGATCAGTTCGTAGTTCGGTTCCCGTTTTTCCAAAGTGGCGGTGATGTCGAGAAGCAGTAGCTCATCGACCTCTTTCTCGTTGAAGATCTTCACGGCGTTGACCGGGTCACCGACGTACTTGGGGTCGGAGAACTTGACTGTCTTGCACAGACCGCGGCCGCGCAACAGAAGGCATGGAATGACGCGGGGCTTCAGCATGACTCGAAACTCTCCACGAAGTTGCGGTACACCTGGAGGCCGTACTTGTGGCTCTTCTCCGGGTGAAACTGCATCGACAGAATGTTGTCTCGGCCCATGGCGCTGGTGAAACGGCTCCCGTAGACGCTGCTTGTCAGTTCCAGACCAGGCTCGTCGACGACCATGTGGTAGGAATGCACGAAATAGAAACGCATCGGTTGCGCCACCTCGCGGAAGATGCCGCCGCCTTCGGCCTCTGCCTGAGCCGTATTCCAGCCCATGTGCGGTACCCGCAGCACCTGGCCTTCCGTTGCCCGGAAGCGTACGATGTGCGCGTTCAGCCATCCCAGACCCGGCTGCACGCCTTCCTCGCTGGAGCGCGCCATCAGCTGCGCACCGAGGCATACGCCGAGGATGGGCCGACGCTCCTCGACTACCAGTTGGTTGAGCACATCGTACAGGCCAAAGCGGCGCAGGTTGCCAATCGCTTCGTCGAAAGCGCCCACTCCCGGCAGAACCAGCTTGTCCGCCCCGCGCAGGACTTCCGGGTCGCGCGATACCAGCGCTTTTGCCCCCACCTTTTTCAACATGTTCAGCACGGACCCGACATTGCCCGTGTCGTAATCGACCACCACTATCATCAAGACCCTCCCGCAACGCTCAGGCCCTTGCGCGCCGAACGCCATCCAATCAACACCGCTCCGCTCCCGGAAAGCAGCAGGCCCGCGATCCATCCCTCGGTTCCTCCGGCGCCGGTTTGCTGACGCAGGGCGATCAGCGCTACGCAGCACACGGCAAACACAAGCCATCCCGATGCCAAGACACGCACCAGGGTAGCAACGGCGAATCCAGAGATGCGGAAGATCGCCAGGAGGTAAGCGTGGTGATAGACCAGGTTGCATGCGGCGAACGCGGACACTGCCAAGATGGCGCAACCACTGAGAAGGTAAACTGCAGCAAAGATGGCTGCAGTGGTCGCGTCGGAACCCAACTGAAGGGCGAACGAAACACCCTGCCGTCCGTTCACCTCGAAAAGCCGCTCCGGCCAACCGGTCTGAACTGCCATCCACGCTGCTGGAGCCAGTGCCATGGAAAAGGTTCCGGCGTCGCGCCAGCGCTCACCGAATGCGGTCACGAACAGCGCGTCACCCCAGACTGCGCAGAAGGCGAATAACGGAGCCAAGGCCGTCAACCCAAGCCGAAGGAGCGTCAGAGTCAATTCCTGCAGGCGAGGGCTACCGCTCAACACCACAGCCTCGCGGTAGAAAACCTGGCTGAACGCATTGGAAACGAGTAGCGTCGGCGCCAGCAGGACGGTGCGCGCAAGCCCGAAGAAGCCGGCCGCGCCCATCGCAGCGAGTGCCGAGAAGATGTACACCGGGGCGTCGCGCGCGACCGATCCGACGACGCTGTACGGTGTATTGAAGAGTAGAAACTGGCGGTAGCGCGCAGCCGCTGACAGTACTCGGGCAAATGACCAATGGCTCACCGCCGCCAGGATCTGGGCCGCCGAAGCACGTGCAAGCAGGACGAGCCCAAGCGCCTGCCCAGCCGCCTTGGCCAGCACCAACCCCAGCGACCAGCCGCTCGCAAGGCCGCAGGCAAGAGCGGCAGCGACGTAGCTGAACTGATTGCCAACGCCTGCTTTGGCAATGCCCCGGAAGTCACCGCGCCGCGAGGCCAAGCCCACGCTCAACTGGTACATGGCGATCAGAAACACCACCAGCGGCAGCAGCCACAACCATGCGTCGGGCAGCGTGCGGCCGGTTGCCATTCCCACAAGCGGCACCGCGAACCATGTGATGGCGGATACAAGCAGCGCAGAGAACAGCACGCAGCCGGCAATCGGCAGCGCCTCGGAGTCTGACTCCGGGAGCACGATCGCCAAATCCATACGGCAGGTTGCCAGCACCGCGAGGCTAGCGGCAAGTCCCATGAACAGCGTCTGCAAACCGAATGCCTCGGGCGAGTACAGCCGGGTAAGCACCGGCGCGGCCAGTAGCGGCAACGCTTGCGCCATGACGGTGCCCGTCAGCATTGCGATGGCGTTCGACTTAAAACTCACACTGCCTCAACAATTCCTCGATGATTGCCTTGCTCGCTTCGCCGTTGCCGTAGGGCTGCGCTCCGTTCCCCACCGGCCGCGCCGCGCCGAGCACAGCATCCACAATGAGGCTTCGGTCCGCACCTACTAGCCGGTTCCAGCCGAGGTCGACCGTCTCCGTCCATTCCGTCTCGTCGCGCATGGTAACGCACGGCACTTGGTAGAAGAATGCCTCCTTCTGCACCCCGCCTGAATCGGTCAGGATCACGCGAGCCGACTGTTCGAGTCGCACCATGTCCATATAGGATAGCGGTTCCACCAGCGTGGCCTTGCCGAGGGTATCGGCCAGCCCACGCTGGGCGATAATGTTGCGCGTGCGCGGATGCAACGGCAACACCAGCGGCATGCGCTCGGCGACGTCACCAAGCGCACCCAGGATTGCCTTCAGCCTCGCCGGGTCGTCGGTGTTTTCCTGGCGGTGACAAGTGGCCAGCACATAGCTTCCCTCGGCCAGACTGAAACGCTGCATCGCGTTGCTGTGTTGGCGCGCCACATCGCGGTAGTACAGCGATACGTCGAACATCACATCGCCCACGTTGTGGACGCCATGCGTTACCCCTTCTGTGGTCAGGTTGCTTACCGCGATATCGGTAGGGCAGAAAAGTAGCCTAGAAACCCGGTCGGCCACGATGCGATTGACCTCTTCCGGCATGCGCATATTGAACGATCGCAGGCCGGCTTCCACGTGAGCCACGGGAATATGTATTTTAACCGCTGCCAAAGCCCCGGCCAGGGTGGAGTTGGTATCGCCATAGATCAATACCCAATCAGGCTTTTCCTCGAGGAGAACGCCTTCGACAGCCTCCAGCATGCGCCCGGTCATTGCGCCGTGCTGGCCTCCTGATATCTCCAGGTTGTACTTCGGGTGTGGGATATCCAATTCGTCAAAGAAGACCTTCGACATGTTTTCGTCGTAATGCTGACCTGTATGAACGAGAACCTCGGTAACCCGGTCCGCAAACTCACTGCGGATTACGCGGGAAATGGCGGCCGCCTTAATCAACTGTGGTCTTGCACCAACGATAGTGACTATCTTGATCACGGGCTCACTGCCTCCAGTACAGCTCGTGCGATGAAATCCTGTTCTCGTAAGGACAGGTCTGCACTCATCGGCAAACTCATGACATGGTCTGCCAGACCGTCCGAGTGTGACGCATTCCCGCTGACTCTGCTCGACAGAACGTAGGCGGATTGACGATTCAGAGGAACAGGGTAATGCACCGCAGTGGGCACTCCAGCGGCCTTGAGTTTTTGCTGCACCTGCTCGCGGTTCTCGACGAAGACCGTGTACTGCGCGAAGACACTGGTTCGATCGGAGCGTTGGGTGACGGTCGACAGTTTCCCAGAGAACAGAGCATTGTAGCTCGCACCGGCCTTCAAGCGTTGCTCAATCTCCCAGTCGAAGCGCTCCAGCTTGGCGAGGACCACCGCGCACTGCAGAGTATCCATACGCCCACCGACACCTATGCGTGAGTGAACGTAGCGCCTCTCCTGCCCATGCACCCGGATCTCGCGCATGGCCTGGGCCAACCCGTCATCGCTCGTAAAGATAGCCCCGCCATCGCCGTAGCAGCCGAGCGGCTTGCTCGGGAAGAAGCTGGTGCAGCCGATGGTCGACAGGTTGCAGCTCTTCCTGCCCTTGTATTCGGCGCCAAAGCTCTGCGCACCATCCTCAATGACCGCCAGCCTGTGACGGGCGGCAATGGCGTTGATTTCGTCCATGTCAGCCGCTTGACCGTAGAGGCTGACCGGCATGATGGCCTTGGTCTTCGGCGTGATCGCCCCTTCGATCAGCTTGGCGTCGATGTTGCAGGTATCCGGTTCGATGTCAACGAAGACCGGCACCGCGCCCAGCAGGACGATGACCTCGGCCGTGGCGACGAAGGTGAAAGGCGTTGTGATTACCTCGTCGCCCGGCTTGATGTCCAACGCCATCAGGGCTATCAGGAGGGCTTCGGTACCGCTGGCAACCGTGATGCAATGTCTGGCGCCGCTATAGGCGGCGAGCTTGCCTTCGAGCTCGGCCACTTCCGGCCCCATGATGTACTGGCCGTGGTCGAGCACCGCCTGGATGCGCGCGTCGATGGAGGGCTTGAGGGTCTGATACTGGGTCTTGAGGTCGACGAAGGGGATTTCCATGAGAGTTCTCATTGCAGAGTGATGTCCGCCACGGCGACGGCCAACGAGCGCGACGTGGTCCATTTGCCGCCGAAGACACTGACGAGCCGTTGCCGGCGCTCAATCACCGAATCGCGGCTGGCCGCCGTAACGTCGTCCTTTGACGCGACGATCGGCCGCACGCCGGCGAAGGCATCCACGATGTCGGCCTCGCTGCGGTGGTCGGTGAAGAAACGGTTATAGGTCACCAGCAGGTACTCAATCTCGGACTCGTCCGGGACGGAATGGTCGGGCCTCTCCTGGCGAACTTCGGTGGTGCCGAGCAGTATGTTGCCCTGATAGGGCAGCACGAAGAGAATGCGGCGCTCGCCCGGTACCTGCAGCACACAGCCACAGTCGATGCTGCCAGCGAGTACGATGTGGCTGCCGCGCACGAGGTCGAGGCGGTAGCGGCTGGGCACCGCCGAACCGGTCAGGATTTCGCTGGCCCATGGGCCAGCAACGTTCACGATGCGGTCAAACGACGTTCTGCAACTGGCGACGGAAATCGAGCCGCTGACCGGTTCGACCCGCTCGACTCGCGCACCCTCGTGAACAGCGACGCCGGCCTGCACAGCCTGGCCAGCAGCCCACAGGCCGAGGCGATGGTCGTCCATCTGGCCATCCCAATAGCTATACGCGCCGCGCAGACCGCGCGCGTCGAGCGCAGGCAAGCGAGCCTTGACCTTGCAGCCTGAATGCCAGCCCCCCTTCTGAAAGCCGGTGCCGGCAGCCAGCAAGTTGTAAAGCCGAATGCCGGCTGCGATCTGCCATCGCGGGCGCCCCTGGCCGGCGTGTATCGGTAGCAGGATTTCGAGAGGCCTCGTCAGTTCGGGCGCTTGCGAAAGCCACCAGCTGCGTTCGCGCAGCGCCTCGCGCACCAGTCGGAAATGTCCATGCTCGAGATAGCGTAAGCCGCCGTGCAGCATCTTGGTCGAAGCGCGGCTCGTCTCCGACATTAGCCGCTCTCTCTCGAAGAGGTCGACCTGGCAGCCACGGCGCGCCAGTTCCCAGGCCGTCATGATGCCGTTGATGCCACCGCCGATCACTGCAATCCTCATTCGACAGAAATGACCCCGTTGGCGAGGCGATAGCGGGTTGCGGTCACCGGACAATCGGCGACGCCCTCACCCTCGAGGGGCAATGCCAAGCGCTCGCCATGCCGGCTCATCCAGCCGACCTGCCTCGCCGGTACACCCGCCATCAGGGCATAGGGCCTGACGTCGCGGTTGACCACCGCCCCGGCAGCGACAAAAGAGTATTCTCCGACAGTGACACCGCAGACGATCGTGCTGTTGGCACCTAATGTGGCTCCACGGCGGACGATCGTCGGGCGATACTCATCCTTGCGCGTCACCGCCGCGCGTGGGTTATAGACATTGGTGAAGACCATGCTCGGGCCGCAAAAAACGTCGTCCTCCAGATGCACGGCGTCGTAGATGGAAACGTTGTTCTGCACCTTGACGTTGTTGCCGATCGTCACATCATTACCGACGAAGACGTTCTGGCCGAAGGAACAACCCGTGCCGATGCGAGCGCCGCCGCAAATGTGTGCGAAATGCCACACGCGGCTGCCGTCGCCGATCTGCGCGCCGGCATCAACGATGGCGCTTGGGTGAATGGTGGCAGCCATGGTCAGTAGTCCAGCGGCAGCGCGACACGACGACCGTCGCGAGCGGAAAGATAGACTGCGATCAGCACCTCGAGCGACTTCAGACCCTCACGGCCGTCGGTCTCGGGTTCGGCCTCACCGCGCATCACCTTGATCACGTTGTCGTAGTAGAGCGGATGGCCAAAACCATAGACCGAGGTGGTCTGGTAGTTGGCGTTGGCGACGTGTTCGTCCTCCGGCTGCTTGTCGGCGAATTCCCAGTGCTGGATTTCGTTGACCGCGACGCCCCCGATCCGCACCGTGCCCTTCTCGCCAACGATGGTGATGCTCCCTTCCAGGTTTCTGGGGTAGGTCAGCATCGTGACGTTCATCGACCCGAGCGCCCCGGAACGCCAGCGGATACTCAGCACGCCGCTGTCCTCGACCTCAATGTCGCGCGCGAGCGTGGCAGTGTAGGCCTGGATGCTCTCGATCGGACCGATGAGCCAATCAAGCAGATCCACATAGTGGCTGGCCTGGTTCATGAATGCGCCGCCGTCAAATTCCCAGGTGCCGCGCCACTTGGCGCTGTCGTAATACTCCTGCGGCCGGGTCCAGAAAACGTTGATGTTGACCATGTAGATGCGCCCGAAACGCTTTTGCTCCATCGCGCGCCTGAGCAGTTGCAGAGTTGCGTTGCGTCGGTTCTGCTTGACCACGAACATGCGCACACCGGCGTCGTCGCAGGCCTTGACCATGCGCAGCCCGTCGTGCCAGCGCGTGGCCATCGGCTTCTCGGTCATGACGTGGCGACCGCAACCGGCAACCTCGATCGCCTGCCCCGGGTGCAGCCCGCTCGGGGTAGTGAGGATGACCACATCCGCAGTCGTCGTCTCGAGCAGGCTGGTCAGGCTCGCATGGCCGGTTGCGCCCGTGCGCGCAACCGCCTTTTGCAGAGCATCCGAATCGATGTCGCAGACGTCGACAAGCTCGACGCGATCGTCATGCTGTTCGCAGGCGCTGAAGTGGTTGGCCGATATTCGCCCGCAGCCAACCAAGGCAAGGCGAATCTTGCGATCGGTGATGATTGGATAGTTGCGCATCAGAACAGCTTTCCCTGTGGACGTACCGTTGCATGCTGGAGCCTGCTTCTCCGACAACTCGCCGCATGAAAACCGTGAATTATACACCTAACCGAAGTTTAACACGCCAAGAAAAACCTGCATCTGAATCAATTGCTTGCGTGCCAAAAAAATATCAAGTGGCACTACAGGCCCGTAGTTTCTGACTCAGCTGATCAGTTTTCTGGTTCCTCCGGGTGCGGCGCTGATGCCCAGCGCGCGATAGATCGCCAGCAGGTCGGGTTCGGCGACGGTGGCTTTGCGCACATGCAGGGAGCGGCTGTCACGCTGATTGAAAGTCGCGGTCACCCGGCGCTGTACGGAGAGGATATCCCGCAGGGTCGTCCAGCTGTCGGTGATTCCCGCGGCCTTGAGTTTGACCCGCAGGAACTGGACGCACTGGTAGGCGAGCACGGTGATGAACAGATGTCCGTCCGAGCGAAGCTCCTTGTGGTGATGGATGGGTCGCAAGCCAAGCTCGCTTTTCAGACTGCGAAACACACTCTCCAGGTCGGTCAGCATCGTGTAGGTGCGCCAGAGTTTCTCTTCGCCCCAGGTGAGTTCGTTGGTCCGCAGGCAATAGACGCCGGGATGCGTGGCCATCGTTCCGGGAACCGGCACCTTCTGCCAAGTAACCGCCGTCACCGTCTTGCCGCTCTCTGAAGTGACGAGATGGACCTGGTAGTGCTGGCTGGCGCCGCGGCTCTTCTGCTTGAGCCGGCCAAGACGTTCCAGCAGCTTGTCGTGGCCTTTTTCACTCTGGGGCTTTTGCAGGCCATCGCTCATTTGCTGCAGGCCGGCCTCGAAACGCCCACAGGATTGCGCCAGCATCGCTTCTTCCTTGAGCTGCCGGGTCGGCGAGTGGCAATACAGGCAGAGCTCCTGGCCATCCGGGCTCAGTTCCTTCTGCAGATGCAGCCATTCCTCGCCGGCGGTCTCGATGGTCACTGCGCGGGTCTCATCGAACTGGCGCATCCCCCCGCGACGCACGACCAGATAGCGATAGCCATGCTCGACCAGCCAGGCGACATTGGTCTCGGTGGCAATGCCGGCATCCATCACCACCAGCGCGCCCGCCGGTGTCCCCAGTCCGGCGGGCATGGACGCCAGCGTGCCGGGCTCGGAAACGTTGCCGGCGAAGGTCTGTGAGCGCTGGACGAAGCCGCTGCCGTCCAGCACCAATCCGAGCGTCACCAACGGGCAGTCGCTGCGCCTCTCCTTCGAACGCCCTCGCTTGGCCTTGCCATTCCCCTTGGCTTCGCCTTCGAAATAGGTGTTGCTCAGGTCGTACAGCGTGACCGTCTCCTGCAGATCAAAGAGCGTCCGCGCCGTGCTGAACAAACGCATCTCGATCACCTCCCGATGTTTCATCAAGACGTCCGAGGCGCGATACAGGCTCATGTGCGACATCGACAAGAAGTCGACGTCAATCAACTCGCCCAGCGCGCTCTGCTGCTGCAGCCAGTTCCAGGTCGCCCGTTCCGACCCTGGCTGCCCCATTCGCCCGATCAGATTGCCCAGGATCGAGGCCTGCATCACCCCATTGACGCCCAGCTCATTCAGCGTCTCGATCAAACCCAGCTCGCCCGCCGCATGCAGACCGACGTGTTCGACGCCCACCGAACGGGGCTGCGTCATCTGCAGCGAGTCCACGTCGACTTCCTGGAAGTCCGCAGGCGAGCAAGGTTCGCCGGCCAATCCGGCCGTACCACCATCCGTCGCCGACGCGACGATCGGTGCGCGGGCAACCAACTGCGCATGGTAACGCTGCGCTGCACGTTCGATATGCTCCGAGCAGTGCAGCGGCAGGAGCAACGCCTGCGGATTCAGCAACTGCTCGATGCGGCTGCACAGGATCGCCCAGTCTTCCTGCTTGATCGGAAAGTGGCGACCGAGGTTCAACACCGTGATCTGACGGACCTTGCCCCCAATCCGCTCGGTGCGCACCAGTCGGTAGGTGACGTAGCTCTCGCCGGTTGCCTTGTTGCCCGTTCTCGTTTGTCGGATGAACATGCACCCGATCGTACCGCAAAAGCAAGAGGTTGGAACACCCGGACCAAGCGATTATGGCACTACACAACGCCAGAAAAATTCACCGTACGCAAAATCAACGACTTACGAATGAGCCCTGCCCAGAAAGCCCTAAATATGCGTATGGGATGTTAAAGATGGGCTAAGAATGCCCTTTCCTGAAGCAGGGCAAGCAGGTACTCGCCGTAGCCGCTCTTGGTCAGCGGCTGCGCAAGCGCCTCGAGCTGCTCGGCGGTGATCCAGTCATGGCGAAAAGCGATCTCCTCCGGGCAGGCTACCTTCAGCCCCTGCCGGTGCTCGATCGTGGCGATGAACTGCCCGGCCCCCAGCAGGCTTTCATGCGTTCCCGTATCCAGCCAGGCATAGCCACGCCCCATCAGCTCGACCTGAAGCTGCCCCTGCTCCAAGTAGAGGCGGGTCAGGTCGATGATCTCCAGCTCGCCGCGAGCTGATGGCTTGAGGCCTTTCGCCAATTCGGTCACCTGATTGTCGTAGAAATACAGACCGGTGACCGCGTAGTTCGACCTCGGTGCCTGCGGCTTTTCCTCCAGGCTCAGTACCCTGCCGCTGCTGTCGAACTCCGCCACGCCGTAGCGCTGGGGGTCATGCACGTGGTACGCGAATATCGTGCTGCCAGTCTGGCGCTCGCTTGCCCGGGCGAGCAATTGCTGAAAACTGTGGCCGTAAAAGATGTTGTCGCCAAGAACCAACGCCGATGGATCACGACCGAGAAAGTCGGCACCAATGATGAATGCCTGCGGCAGGCCGTCCGGGCTGTGTTGCACCGCATAGCTGAGATCGAGTCCCCAGCGTGAGCCATCGCCGAGCAGTTGCGCGAAGCGGGGCGTATCCTGCGGCGTCGAAATGATCAGAATCTCGCGGATCCCCGCCAGCATCAGGGTGCTCAGCGGATAGTAGATCATCGGCTTGTCGAATACCGGCAGCAGCTGTTTGCTGATGGCCAGGGTAGCGGGGTGAAGGCGAGTGCCGGAACCACCGGCCAGAATGATCCCTTTGCGCATCGTGAACAACCCTCCG
>Ga0058867_1500606_pt1 | contig 20166 bp, 17 predicted proteins | sample TNRReaAerobicRNA_FD_59632 | JGI IMG/M metagenome (GOLD analysis project Ga0058867, IMG submission 59632) | Wastewater treatment Type I Accumulibacter community from EBPR Bioreactor in Madison, WI, USA - TNR Reactor, Time E -22min-Aerobic_ RNA... | ecosystem: Engineered > Bioreactor > EBPR >... | reverse complement strand
GTTCGACAATCCAGGTGATCAGTGATCAACGACCATGACTCTTGCCGGCGCCCCCGATGATGAAAGTCCTGCCCCGATTCGGTGCACAGCAAGGGGTCCCTATTCACGAAGCAGTCATGCCCGCAGCACAGGCCAGCAGCATTGCGCCCGCGCCTATCCTTTGGCAGATGGCGCCGCATGCGGTAGACTGAAATCAGTTCATCCTTACCGGAACACCGCTCATGAGCAACATTCGATCTTCTGAACAAACCGACTACCGCAACAGTCACCTGCAGCGCGGCAAGACGTATGACAACAACCTCGCCGGCGCACCGTTCGATGCCTACATGAGTGATCTCGAACGGCTGCATCTGACCAGGATCGTGCCCAAGCTCTTCCCGGTCGGTGTCCCGAAGTACCTCGATTTTGCCTGTGGCACCGCCCGCATCACGCAAACGGTAGCGCCGTTCGCCAAGGAAGCGGTCGGTGTCGATATTTCACCGACCATGCTGGAACAGGCACGCAGGAAATGCCCCGACGTACAGTTCATCGAGGCTGATCTGACACAGGCAAAGCCGGACATCGGCCCGTTCGATCTGGCGACCTCGTTCCGCTTCTTCGGCAATGCACAACCTGCTTTGCGCAGCAAGGTATTACAGGTGCTCGCGGAACTGGTCAGGCCCGGTGGCTACCTGATCATCAACAACCACCGCAACCCGCACTCGCTCGCGGCGTTGCTGAACCGTGCCACCGGTGGGCCGCCGGAAATGGACCTGACGTACTCCCTGCTGCGACGCATTCTGGCCGAAAACGGCTTTCACATCATCGACCGCCAGCCGATCGGCGCCTGGCTGTACAGATCGCGAATGTTGAACCAGGTGGGCACACCTGACGAAAAACTCCTCAAACGCGAACGGCTCTTCGGCCACCGAATGCTGTCGCCGATCGCTCCCGACACGATCCTGATCGCCCGCCGGGTCGCCTGAGGGTCGAAGGCGATGATTTCCTCAAGCCTGCTGACTGGTCGCAGATGAAGCCCTATCACACCGGTACCGCACGGCTACGCGCCATCTACCAACTTCCCACGCCGCCCGGCAACGCCGCAGTACTTGAACTGCATCTGAGCGACGCGGGACGGGTCCTGGACGACCAATGGCCCGCCGAGTCGCTGGTCAGTTGCCGCTTGACCCCGGAGCTTGCCCGACCGTGGCGCGCCTCCGACCTCAAGAACAGGCGGCACGACTGTGAAGCGTCCTACCATGAATCCCTTCCGTTCGCGCCCGGGAGCTTCGACGTCGTACTGCTGCACCACACGCTCGACGAACTGGCGTCGGTTTTCCGCCAGAAACGGCCCCGCCAGGTCGTTGACCAGTGGCTGCGACAAGTCGCGTCGATCTTGCGGCCTGGCGGCCTGGTCGTCGGTTGCGGGCTCAACCGGACCAGCCCTGGCTCCTGGCTGCGTCGTGCTGGCGCCGGATCGACGACAGCGGCAGCCGAGGTCAGGGCGCTGAGCGTGCTGTCGTGCGAGACGGCACTGCTGCAGGCGGGTTTCTGCAACCCGGAAGTCTTCAACCTGCTGCCCGATTCCACCACGCCGCGGGCAATTGCATCCGTCGAAGCTGGCGCTTCGAAGCGCTCTTTCAGGCACGCACTCGACGCGACGCGCGAATCGCTCCATCTTCCCGGCTATCTGGCGCGAAAAGCGCTGGTCGAACTCAGCCTGAATCGGTTTCTCGAAGATACCTTGTTTTTTTGGGGATACAAGCCTTGTTGAGCTTTGTCAGGGAAGCCCTGATCGACGCCGGGCTGGCGGCGCCACAGTCAAGATTGACTTACAACGTCGTCCTCTCGACGGGCGACGCGTTGTCGATGGAAGTCAACGATCCGGAGCATGGCTGGTACCACGTGAAGGCATCCCGTTACCGGGACCTCAGTGAGCAGTTCGCCCGATATTGCCTGGCGCGCGCGCGCTTCCAGACCCGTACTCCAGAACCACTTGCGCACGTCCGCCTGGGCGGATGGAGCATCCTCATGGCACATGCGACCGACCACCGGAGCGTAGGTGCAGGCGATTTGGCCGGAGCCCCCGAATCATCGCGTCTGGGTGGCGACCTGATTGATTTCTTTGCCGTCGCCAGGGCGCACGCCCCGGCTGACAGCAAAGAACCAAGCCACGAAGCGTTCATGAGCGAAGTGAGAACGTATCTGTCGGCTTACCCAGGCATCAGTCCCAAGGTTCTGGCGTCTTTGGCAACCCTCGACCGCTCTCTCTTGGCCGACATTCCTCATATTCCGCAGCATGGCGATTTCGTGCTCAACAATCTGGGACGCGCACACGGTCGCCTCCTGGTCTTCGACTGGGAAGACTATGACGCGACCCGACTGGCTGGCTTCGATATCTTCATGATGAGCCTGTCGGTGGCGGGGATGAACGAGTCATCGGCAAGAATGATCCAGCAGACCGAAGATCCATCGGGCCACCCCTGGTCCTTCGCCCAGGACGCCTGCGTCACATCGGGGCTCGCCTACTCCACCTTCAGAGCTGCGGTCCCGATCTATCTGCTGACCTTCCGATACCTGAAACAGAACTACGGTCTGGAGATCGGCCGGAGAATCGATCAGATTCTCTCCCGGATTCTGCCCTGACGCGTGATGACCGAGAAGCAGGAAGCCGAATCGGCCACCCATCACCTCGTTCGCGGTTCAGCATGGATGATCGCGGCGCGTTGGGCGATGCGCCTGATCGGCCTGGCCAGCACGGTCATTCTCGCCCGCCTGCTGGCGCCCGATGATTTCGGCGTCATCGCCATTGCGCTGATCGTCGTTGGGCTGCTGGAAACCGTCGCCTATGCGGGAGTCGATCTGGCACTGATGCGGCCAGGTGCCGACAGCCGCGAACACTATGACACGGCCTGGACGATCCAGCTCATCCAGGGTGCGCTGATCGCCGGCTTCCTGCTGCTCCTCGCCCCCTGGGTGTCGCCCTTCTTCTCCGAACCGCGAGCCACGGCGGTAATACAGGTGATCGCGCTGCGCCCACTGATCATGGGCCTGCAGAACATCGGCATCGTCGCCTTCCGCAAGGAGCTTGATTTTGCCAAGGACTTCCGCTTCACGCTGTACACCAAGCTGCTCAACTTCACGATCGTGGTGGGCGCCGCGTTCTGGCTGCAGAGCTACTGGGCGCTGGTTATCGGCATGACCAGCAGCAGCCTGATCGACGTGACGCTGAGCTATCGGATGCATCCTTACCGTCCAGGACTGTGCCTGGCGCGCGCACGGGAATTGTGGGCTTTCTCACAGTGGCTGATCATCTCGCGCGTCGGCACCTTCCTCAACCGCAAGACGGACGAGTTCGTTGTCGGCCGCCTGCTCGGCACCAGCGCGATGGGCGGATATCACGTGGCCAATGAGCTGGCGACCATGCCAAACTCCGAGCTGGTCATGCCGTTGCGCCGGGCGATGTTTCCCACCATGGCCAAGGTGTCGGAAAATCGCGAAGAATTCGAGAAGATCTTTCGTCTGAGCTTTTCGGCGATTGCCGTAATGTGTTTCTCGGTCGGATTCGGCTTGATGTCGATTGCCCCCGAACTCGTCCCGGTCGTCCTCGGCGACAAATGGCTTTCCGCAGTCGATACCATGCGTTGGCTGGCTCTTTACGGCGCATTTTCCTCGCTGGTTCTGATCCTGGAAATGCCCTTGTGGGTGACCGGAAAAACGCGTCTGTCCGCCGTGCAAACCTGGCTGGAGCTTGCGCTGCTGCTTCCGACCGCCTTTCTGGCGGCGCGTGCGAATGGTATCGAGGGGGCAGCAATGGCGCGCCTTGGCGTCTCGGTTGTGCTCTTGCCCTTGATGCTGCACTTCGTTTCGAGTTCCTGCGCAATAGGGATCGGCAAACTCTACGGAGCAATCTGGCGTCCACTGGTAGCCGGGCTGGCAATGTCGGCCACGCTGACCCTGATCAACCCAGACGCGCTGGGCTCAATCCCCCTGGCTTTGCTCCTCAAGATCCTCGCCGGCGCAACCCTCTTCCCCTGTGTATTGCTGCTCTTGTGGCTGGCTTCCGGTCGACCCTTCGGCATCGAGACCGAAATCACGAAAAAAATCGCCACCTTCGTCTCCCGAAAGCGCGCCCAGTGACCCCCGGCACGTTTCACAGACCTTCTGGCAGTTTTACTCAAACAGCCAGCGTAGAAACCCCGGCCATCGCCTGCTGGCGACCTCGGTAGGGGCCCCACAGGAGTGACCTCCGGCGTGTCGTCAAACGTCGATGCGACGAGGTTGCCCGGATTCATAGAACCCACCCCATATCTTATTTTGGACAAGAACATGAGTTCGCTATCGGAAAGACTTTTGAAAAAGTACTACGGCGACGCTGAGCATCCGTATAGAACCTTCGAGAATCGCGTCAGCGCTTTGCTGTTCCCCGAGGCAACCCTTCTCGACGCAGGTTGTGGGCGCACGGTACCGGTGCTGCGAACCTTCCAGGGCAAAGCGAAACGATTGATCGGTGTCGAGTTGGTAGAATTCACCGACGTCCTGCCCGGGATCGAGACCTATAATGCCGATCTCGCCCACTTGCCATTGGACGATGCCAGTGTCGACGTCATCATGTCGCGCAGCGTCTTCGAACATCTGCAAGATCCGGAATCGGTCTACCGTGAATTCTCACGCGTACTGCGCTCGGGCGGGGCGGTCGTTTTCCTGACGGCAAACATGTGGGACTATGGCACGCAGTTTGCGCGCCTGATCCCGAACAGCCTGCACGCACGCATCGTCAAGGTCGTCGAAGGGCGCGCTGAAGAAGACACTTTTCCCACAGCTTACCGCACGAACACACGGACCGCCGTCGACCGCCTGGCTGCTTTGGCAGGACTGCAGGTCGAGTCCTTCGAGTATCTCAGCCAATACCCGAACTATCTGATGTTCAACGGCGCGCTCTTTTTTCTCGGAATGTGTTACGAGAAGGTGATCAGCAGAATTGAATTGCTGGGCTTCCTGCGCGGATGGATATTGGTCACTCTGCGCAAACCAGGGGCTCTTGCGACTTCTCGCCGATAGAAGGACCTTGTCTTGAATTTACTGGGCTAATTTCCCTTGGCCACGAGCGAAAGTGGACGCTCGACGCTGAGGAACAGTGCCGTCGTCGGGATAAGCGTCAGCCCGAACATTACGGGAAGGAATGCCCAGAAAAGAACACTCCCTTGCTCGGTAGCGGGGAAAAAACGGGCAAAGGCAAGGAAGCTGGCCTTCAGCGCCAGGCCGTGGAGCAGATAATAGGAATAACTCATGTTTCCCAACCACCTTAAGGGTGTCCACGAAAAGGCGCGCGCCAACCATGCATCCGGATGGCCGAACAGAGAGAGGCACAAGACGAAAAATGAGACGAACAGAGCGGGGACTTTCACAGCGGAGCCCAGTGCTCCGGTGACTGGCAAGAGCGTGGCCAGCAATCCGGCAACGAGCGCCACGAACGCAACCAGACTTCCCGGGGCGGCGACACGACGACTGTTGATTGCTTCATGAAGCAAGATTCCGGCAACGAACATCGTCAGCCGTATGTGCCCGCCAAACGCGACGCAATAGATCATGGTCATGGCGGTGAGTGATGAAAAAAAGCAGGCCCGCCACAAAACGCTGCGCTGACGCAAATTGAAGATCACGATCACCAACGGGATCGTCAAATAGAAGAAAAACTCGTAGCTCAACGACCAGGCAACCGTAATCATCGGCGCAATCGGGAAAAGCCCGGGGAGAAGAAGAAAATTCTGAGCGAGGTAGACTATCCCCTCGGTGAGCGACCTGGGGATTTTGCTTTCTGCCGGAAAGACAAAGGAAAGCGCGACGTAAGCCAAGAATACGGGCACGAAAGCCGGGTAGATCCGCTGCACCCGCCTGGACATGAAGCGGGTGAATTTCTGGGGTCTGGCAATCAGAGAGCTGTAGATGAGGTAGCCGCTCAGGACGAAGAACAGGTCCACGCCGGTGTTGCCGATCGTATGCAAGGCAGTGGCGAGCACCAGGACAACAGACTGCTCATCAATCCATGGCTGGACCAAAGTGACGTAGTGCACGAGGAACACGAGAAAGACCGCGAAACCGCGCAGTCCTTCCATGGCGCGAAGATTCGACGGACCGCCGCCGCGGGATAACTCAAAGTGCTGCACCAGCCATTGCCGGATCAGCGCCGGTCGAGGCTTATTCGTCGGGCCAGTTATTGAAACCGCTCTTTCTGAAGACATATGCCGACTCTAATGCTGGATCGATTCGGCGCTTGTTCCGTCACCTGATACGACGCGAATCAACTGTGCGGAGCTTCGGCTCGCTGTCAGCTTGTTGCTGATCGCTCCGGGAACAAACGGGGACGCTTTGATTCGCGTGGCCAGCTCGCCCGTCAGGAGTGGCGGCGAACCCCGGCTTTCGAGAACTTCTCCGCGCTGCTCCCCGGCAAGGCTGCCTGTGCGCTGGCGATTGGCACTGCCAATCCCGGACAGTACCCGAAAACTCAAGTCACCGGATCCGGGCGGGGTGCTGACGATCTGTTCAGGCCGACCGCCATTCCAGTGAAGAAACGTCGCGGCGATGTAGGCGGTGGCTGCGTCCGTATGGATCGGTTGATCGTAGCGCATCGCCATTTCGGCGAGCGCGCGCTCGGCGAAGCGCGGATTCCGGTTATCCAGCCAGATTCCCAACATATTACCCAGAGCCAGGACGACGATGAGCGACCCGGCCAGGCGCCGCCCACGTGCCGAGCCGAAGCGCCCAGCCAACCACAGGGAGGCTGCGACCATCAGGAAGTACGTGGGCGCCAGGTAATAGCGTGCGTGAATACGCAACTTGATCAGCACGAGCGCAGCGAAGACCGTCCAGATCAGGCCCAGGGCGAGTGCGGGCAAGACCACGGCGCTTGCGGCGGGCAAGGCTGCCGGACGATCCTTCGGGTCTTTGCGCCAGAACCAGGCGAACAAGGCCAAGGCCAGCAAGATCCAGTAGAGCCCGCCGAAGGAGTGTTTGGTCAGCAACATCACCAAGGGATCGATGAGCGCGTGTATCCGCAGATTGCCGGTATCGTCGAAAGTGAACGGCGGCACCACCAGGCGCGACGCGACAGCACGTGTTTCAACCAGAGCACGAAAGCGAACCAACGGATCGCCGACGCTGATCGCGAAATACGCGCACTCCGCTGCCATCACGCCAAGAAAACCGACTGCCGACCAAAGATACTTCAGGCGCGGAAGCCCGAACCCGAACAGGAAACCAACGCCCAGCCAGATGATCAGCGCAGCGGACGTCTCGCGGGCGGCAAAGGCGAGCGCAATGCAGGCCCCGCTCACAATCATCAGGCCGGCCTGCTGACGTTCCTCGTTGCGCGTGGCTTCGATTGCCAACCAGAACGCGCATACCGACCAAAACAGTTCGGCGACGTCTGCCGAGGCCATGGTCGAGGTGATTGCCACTACCGGCAGCGTCATGAACAACAGGGTCACAATCAGTGCCGCCGATAGCGGGATGAAGCGCGCCAGGGCGATCAGACTGACAGCGGCGGTTGCCAGCGCGTACAAGCTGGAAGGAAGGATCAGTGCCCACTCATGGTCGCCGAAGGCCTTGAGCGACAACGCAATCGGCATCGACACGGCGCTTCGCATGCCGCCGAAGCCCTCCGGAGCATTCCAGAACGAGGAACTCAAGGCCCGACCGGCCAGGTAGTACTCCATGTCATCGCTGCCGATGAAACCGACCCAGGCCAGCGCCAGTACGCCGGAGACCCCTGCAGCACAGAGCATCAATGCCCAGACCAGGTTGCGCAACGACTTCGAACTCAGATTTTCCGGCACCGCCACCATCCCTCCTCAATCGCATTACTATCAAAGTCGCGCCAGCGACTCACCAACCTCCCCTCGCCCGCTTGCGGGAGAGGGGTCGGTGAGGGCAACGATCATGGCTTTGATGATCCGGTGTGCCTGACCAAGCCATGACCGTTTCGCCCAGACAGGAGAGCTGCACCTGTCGGGGACGCGCGTAGCCAGCACCTGCCGACGCCGAAGCCATTTCGGCAAGCGACACAAGCAAACCCCGTCACTCACAACTCCATGTGCAGCGTCCGGGCGGCTGTCCAGCGCAACATCACTGGAAAGGCCGCAAACATCACGGCGGTGGCGACCGCCGCGCCGAGCATACCGAACACCGGGACGGCAACGACATTGATGGCCAGATTCGAGGCACACAGGGCCAGCATCAATTTTGAGTGTGCCCCCGGCAACCCGGCCAGCGCCAGGGCCATCCAGAACGGGGAATACGTTGCGCAGGCAGCCACACCGAGAAGCAGGACCGCCAAGGGCAAGCGTCCACCAAGCAAATCCTGGTCAAGCCCAAGCAGCGCTATGACCGGGCCGTAGGCCACCAGAAGCAGCAGGCTCGCCGCCACCGTCATCGCCAGACTGGCGTAACCGGCACTGCGCTTCAGAGCACCAAAAGCTGCCTGGTCCCGGGCAACCAGGGCAGCCACGAGTCTGCGATTGATGACCGTACGCACCAGTACGCCGACCTGAAAAATACCTTCGGCCAACAACGCCGCAAAACTGTAGATCCCGACGATGCTGTCGGAAACGAAAATGGCCAGGATCAGTACGTCGATGCGCGTGTTGAGGTCAATGATCAAGTGACTTGGCATCGCCCGCCAGCCGAAACTGAAATGTCGTCCCATCCACATCCTGCAGGCTGTCAGATCGATACCGAGAAAAATCTGCCGGAACAACACCAGAGCACCGAAGACCGCCGCCACCGCCTCACCAACGCACAGCAATATGCCCAGCGTTTCGGGGTCCGGGTCCCCGGCATTGACGATGAGCAAAGCCCCCGCCAACCAGACGAGCGGCCGCAGCGCCTGCAGCACAGCATAGGTGTGCAGGCGATCGCCGGCATTGAGTATCGCCAGCAGCACCTTGTTGACCCCGAACAAAGCCACCGCGGGTCCCAGCCAGCGCACCCCCTCGGCCAGCCCGGGACTGTCGAACATATCCTCAACGAGACCGGCGGCCCCGAACAGGCCGAGACCTGTCGCCATCCCGGTCAGCAGGACAACGCCGATTGCCGCCTGCGCGCCGGCGACTCCGGCTGATCGATCCCGAGCCGCAACGCTCAGGTAATGCAGGCAGGACAGATGCACCCCCATCGCCGCAATCTGTGCGCAAACCACGTGGAGCATCGCGAGCTGATTGAACTGGCCGACCGAAGCCACCCCGAAACGACTTGCCAGTAGCGCACTGACGGCGATACCGGAAACGGCCACAATGCCCAGACTTGCCGCGTTCGACAGCAACGCCGCGACATCTTGTGCCCCACCGAAGCGGCTCGTCGCGGCAGACATGCAGTGGGTCAGGACCGTGTGTCGGGGGTCGGCGCGCTGCCACGCATCCCGATTGGCCGCGCCGGAACACCGCCAACGATTGCGTAGGGCGCGACATCCCTGGTGACGACCGCCCCAGCGCCAACGATGGATCCGTGACCCAGTCTGACCCCCGGCATGATCACGGAATTCGCGCCGATCCAGACATCGTCTTCGATAACCGTCGGCTTTACCTTGATTCCCTGCTCGTAGATATAACGGTCACGGTCCTCGTAATGGTGATCTGAACTCATGATCGAGACTCGATGGGCCACGCGAACTCCGTTGCCAATGGTCACACCACCAAAACCGTCGATAAAGACCCACTCATTGAGGGTGACTTTACTACCGATCGACACGCGATAGGGGTACCAGATCGTCACGCCCTCGTAGATCCGGACACTCTGAACTTGCTTCAGGAACGGCCTCGTGATGCCATAGCGGAGCCAGTCTCCCACCGGCGAGGGCAGGTATTTGACGACACCGTAAAGGGCGAAATAGCTGCCCAGCTTCAGGTAATCGGACAAGGCGTACTCGGCGGCCGTGTCTTTAGTCTCCATCGTCTGCCCTCGAGAATTGTCGGAATGCGGCGGCGAGCTGCGCGTCGCTGGCGCGCTGAAGCTCAGTAATGAACCGGCAGGGCGTTAATGACCTTGAGCGCCTCTACGGCGTCCAGCCCAATCGTATCAAAGTACCACGCGATCGATTCGGCGCGCGGACAATTGTCTTCGTAGATCCTTGCCAGAGCCTCTTCACGCGTCATCAGCCCCTCCCTGATCTGGTTGCTGCGGAAGGTGTCGTTCTCTGAGAGACCGGCCACCCTGACATAAATGTAATTGTAAAAGGCCGCCGTACCATCACCGATGCGCCAGGTCGACTTCGTGTCGGGAGAGATCTCCCAGCCGTACTGATCAAGAAGTACCGATTCGACTTCATGCTCTCGCCACGGCAGATAGTCGAATGTCGAAGTAAAGTCCTTGGGGATCAGATAGTACGAAAAATAAGCGAAGGCCGAATCAAGCAACGAATAATTCACATAAGCCGGATTGGACAGAAATTGCCATGCATAAAACCCGAGCAAGCGAAATTTGTTGGTGAAATTGGGCTCGTAATAGTGCTTCTTGTGATACAGCTCATTGATGCCGCAAAATCCGACCTTGAAGTCGGTACGCTCGAGCGGATTGACGCTCAGCATGGTGCGCGCCAGCCCCATCTCGTTCTTGAGCATATTGGCGTAGTAGAAGAACTGTTTGTCGCCGGCCATGAATAGCGGGACTGTGCCAAGGTGCGGCGCCCGTAACCAGGCCGAGACATTTTTCCGAATATACTCGCGCTTTCGCCGAATATCTGCGGAAATCAGGATGTGCTCTATTTCCAGCTCACCGCACATACGCGATATGTTGCGCCTGGCCAGATCCGTGACCATTCCCCAGTCATAGGTATAAGCGACCGGCTTCATGCCAAATTCACGAACCACCATGTGCAGGCCAAAGCAACTGTCTCGCCCACCGCTCAGCGGTATCAGCAACTCCGGCCCACCGTCGGCGCGCTTGATCGACTGGAATTCCTTCCTCAGCGTTTCCGAGCCTTTCAAGACGAGTGGCTGGTGAGCATTGCACAGGCTGCAGACACCGTCCGCGTCAAACTCGATGAATGGAAAAGTCTCCGGGAGAACGCAGCGTGTGCAGCGGCGCAGATTCCGTATTGCCTGCCAGTCAATCCGGGTGGTGGCCTCGATCTGGGCTCGCCGGGAGCGGTTTGTCGATGGCATTCCCTTCTTCAGCTCAAGGCGAGCAACCACGTGGTCAATGATCGTTCGCGATGCGCGCGCCACCAGTGAAGCCTTGGGCGACTGAGCTGACCAACGTTCGACCAGTGGCGAGGCACTTTCCAGGGGTATCGTGACCATTTCTCCGGGCAGAATCTGACGGACGGTCTGCGCGGTCATCGACGTCAACGTATGCAGGCGCTTGTCGATAATACGTTCCAGTATGCTGCGCTCGGAGGCGAAGACCGTCACGCCGACGACCTCGTCATGCGCCAGGAACATCGAGCCGTTCGCAGTGGCCAGGACGAGGCCATCGTACCTGGATGACATCAGGGCAATCGAATTGGCGCCCTTCAGTTCGCGCATGCCGGCGGACACGGAGTCTGACAAGCCACACCCGTTGCGCATCTGCCGAGCAACCAGCGCGAGAAGAACCTCGGTATCGACTTCGAACTCGCGCTGTTCGTCGGGAAGCCGCGCCCAGAGTTCGTGCTCATTGACGATGATCCCGTTATGGATGGCCACCAGTTCCGACTTGATGACTGGCTGGTTGTTTCCATGAACGTGATCGCCGCCATTGGTCACCATACGCGTATGGCCAATCAGGACGACCGGATCACCACCGCCCAGTGCGCTTACGAGACAGTCAAGAATCGGTTTCGACTCTCTCAACGCCAGGAAATCACGGCCGCGCACCGGCGCCTTGACCACCTCTATCCGGTCACCCAACAAGAGCGCCGCGCCGGCCGCCTCCTTGCCACGCGACTCTGACAGGTCATAGAACGACTCCACCAGCCGGCGAGCCAGCGAGCCTGGGCACCGGGTTTTCCCGGTAGAAATGATGCCGAAGATTCCACACATAAAGGCTACCCAATATTGATTTAATGGCCGGGATCGGCACAGATATCCTTCTCGAACAAGGCAAGGGCCTTGCCCTGTTTGACGATCGACGCCATTCGCCGAAAGCCCGCTTTCTCGTAGAAGCGGAGCGCGCGGTTGTCCGCCGCATCGCGAGTCTTGACAAATATCCTGCTCATGCCCCTCTCGGCCAGCCATGACTCGGTGCGCGCGAGGAGTCGGCTGCCAGAGCCCTGACTGCGAAGACTCGGCAAGGTAAAGATCAGTATGATCTCCGGGCCCGCCGGCTGCGCCACGGAAGACTTTTTCGATTTGGTCAGAGCGTTGCCAACGATCGCTCGTAGCGGTAGCCTGGGCAGTGCCGTCAGCGCCATCGGGACAAGTGGCGTTTGCCGCAACAAACGGTGATTCAGAGTTTCTGGATGCAGGCTGACGATACAGGCGCCCACCAGTTCATCTCGCTTCGACCCACTCCACTCCAGGAATACGATCTCGTCCGGTGAAGACACGGCATAACCGTAAAAAGCCTTGGCGTAGCGCTCACCGATAACCGAAACCAGGGATTCAGGAAGCGTCACGAGATGCAGGCGCGCCAGCACACCGATGTCCCGTTCCGCCAGCGAACCATCAACGACTGTCATCGGACCGCAGCCCCTTGCTGACGCAGGTAGTCGAGGGTCACCCTGACATTCGCCCTGACTTCGTCCGCACCATAGCGAGGGTACGTCGGCAACAGGACGACGCGCTCAGCAGTCAGCCGCGCTATCGGGCAGTCGCGCGCAAAGTCCTTGAAAATCTCGAGGTCTGCCGCCGTGGTCATGTGCTGGATCGCCAGATCACGGCCATGGGTCATCATGTAACGCACATACGACCAGCGATCCGGCACCTGCACCGGATATTGGAGATAAATGTGCGACCCGTCGTCACGCCATGGTGGCAACTGAATCCCGGGCACTCCTTGCAATCCGTCATGATAAATTCGTGCCAGTTCCCGCCTGGCCCGTGTATTCTGGTCAAGCATCGCCACCTGTTCGAGGATCAGTCGTGCCTGCATCTGTGTCAAGCGGCGCTTGTAAGCGGCAGGCAATTCTTCCTTGCGGACGGGATTGTTCTCCGTCTGGACGATCTTGTTCACTGACTCAACGCCGTTGACCGCTGCCCGCCGAAAGATATTGAAGGTCAGCCACGAATAAATGGGGGGCAGCGTCGCCATGTCGCCAACCGCACAGTGAGCAATCCGCTTTGCCAGCTTCGGCGCATCCTCCTCGGGCAAGCTCGCCAGATCACTGCGAATGGCCCTGGCCAACGTGCCATCCGAGGTGACAATCATTCCACCGTAAAAGGCGTTGATATTTTTGGCCCGGCCAAAGCTGAAGACCCCAGCCCGGCCCAATCCACCCAGCAAGCACCCATTCACCCGCGCACCGAAGGCCTGGGCTGCATCCTCAATCAAGGGAACACCGCGTGCCTCGCACACCGCTCTGATCCGCTCGACATCGCAGGCCAGCCCATGTAGATGGGTAATCATGACCGCTCCAGTGCGCTCGTCAATCAGCCTTTCGATCTCTGCCGCATCGACATTGCAGGTCTCCGACTCGATATCGGCGAACACCGGCCTGCCTCCGGCACACAAAACCATATTGACCACGTCGTGAATCGTGTAAGGTGACATCACGACGTGATTCCGTTCCGGTTCAAGAAGCCTGGCAAGAACCAGGTACAGGCCAAACCTTGCCTGAGGGACACAAATGGCATGGTCAACGCCAACCATTTTGGCTACCTCTCTCTCCAGGGATTCCCGGTAGTCCACTGCCCGACCGAAGAACGTACCGAGCACATGACTCGCGGCGCTGGAATAGTTGCCTGGACTTCCGTAAAAGCGGTATCTGGCCCTTGGTGTGAACATCATGGATCCTTGACTGTTAATGCGAAAGTCGCGTATGCGACTCACGAATCTCCCCTCCCCGCGCGGGGGAGGGGTCGGGGGAGAGGGAAACGGTCATGACTTTCATGCTCGGGGGTGCCTGGAAAGGTCATGACCGTTAGTCCTGCAGGCCCTCGTATGCCGTCCGGCATGCATTGGCCATTATGGTGAATGTCGGCGAGATGGCGGGGAGCGAGGGAAAGGTCGACGCGTCGGCGAGATAGACGCCCGGGGCAATCCTGCCACTGCTCTGCACATCGACGAGAGGGCCGCCGTAGGGCAAGGTGCCGCCATAATGCGAACTGGTGCCGTGCCCGAGCGGGCTTATTGCAGGGATATGGAAGCCTGCGTGGTTGGTCGCCTGGCGCAAGCTGGCCATGAACCCCTTGCTGACGGCTGATATTTCGGCACGCGGCCCTGGGCGAATATGGAGTTGATCTTCGCTCAATTCAAACTGTAGTTTGCGGTCCGCTGCACCGTTCAGGTAGACACGTCCCAACATGAGGCGCCAGCGTGCCAGGCGCCACATTTTCTGCATCAACCCCCATAACGGCTCGGCTGTGTAATAACGCCACAGGTGATCAAATGCCGGGTAGATCGAAACCTGAGCTGCGCCAAGCGACTGTTCCTGAGGAACGCCCATGATCGACAGGTTGCACAACGAAAAATAGCCATCGTCGCCACCGAATACGCCGCCCGCCCCGCCGAGATAGAGAATCGGAAAGGACAAAATCGCACTATCCAGCATCTGCGGCCCCTGCGTCAGGCCAAAAGTGCGCATCACGATTTCGGTGCTCCCGATGCAGCCTGCCGCGATATAGATGCGGTCGAATGGCCCGGCGGACTCGGGCGATCGGTGCTGCGGTCCACCGACCTCGAAGTGGACATGGCGATTCCTGACATAGCGGACGGAACCAACAATATAAGTCCTGACAATCGCCTCAGCCTGATAGCGATCGACGTCCCGGCCAGCGCTCCAGATCGCCTCGCGCGGGCAGCCGAGCATGCACTCCCCACAATACACGCAAGCACGAGGATGGGCCTCCCTGGTTTCGAGGGCAAGACGGCTGGCACCGGCGATGAGTCGATATTGCCCCATTACTCCCTGGCTGCCGTTACCGCCGTTACGATTGATCGTATCCCGCAAGGCGCGAATGACGGGTGAAGTACGCAGGGGCGGTCGATTGACATAGTCGTCGCTGAAATAGCTGTTCAACGGGTCGGCTTCGCCACATACGCCCACCTTTTCGGCGATTATCCGGTAATACCGGTCCATCTGCGCGGCCGTAACGGGCCACCCCGCGAACTCACGGTCAGTGAACGGAAACATCCCGCCACCCCAGAAATTCGTCAGACCTCCCCGATGCTCGCTCTTCCACAGCAGCGGCCGCCCGCCAACGGCAATTTTTGACAGCGACTGTCCGAAATGCGTCTTCGGTGGTGGGAAACTTGTTCCTTGTTCGGCGCGAACACGGCGATAGATCCTGGACATTTCGCTGCGTGGCAAGCGCCCGTCTCCGGCACCGGGCGGAGCGGCGATGAGAGGCGCAGACACATCGAACATCGATATCTCGACGCGCCCTGACGCGAAACGCTCTAGGCCTGCGAGAATACCCGCGGCTGCGGCGCCCGATCCGATGACCGCGACCTTCATGTTCTCAAGCCCAGCCCGCGGTCATTCCGCGCCGGCCCTGACCCCGCGACGCGCCCACACCAAGATCCACCCGATTGCCAGATCCTTTGCTGTCAAAGGCCATCGACGCCTCCTATTTCCTCAACATCGGAGATGGCCTCGCCGCGTCTCAGCGCGCTCACCTGATCAACGAGAATGCCGAACAGGAAAAAGTGGAGCGCTGCCAATATCATCAGAATGCCCTTCAGGCTGGCTTCGCCGATCGTCGAGTAGGCGTGAATGATGTAGAACACACCAATCGCCAAAGTCGCAGCGCTGACCGGGAGAAAGACGCGCAGGGGCGCAAAGATCGTCACCAGCCGTATGATCAGAAGCAGGGTCCTGAATCCGTCGCTAACCGTAACCGAGCTGACCCCACTGGCTCTCGGCTGTATCTCGATGGGAACATAACCGACCGTGAAGCCGCCGCGAAAGCAGGCGATGGTACTCGTGGTCGAGAAGGAAAACCCGTCCGGCATCAACGGCAGAATCCTCAGTGCCAGTCGCCGATCGATGGCACGGAATCCGGAGTTGAAGTCGGGAATTCGCCGACCGGCCAGTCTATTGACGACCCACGCCAGAATGCGCTTGCCCGGCTTGCGCCAGAGTGGCGACCCCGCCGTGCCCTTGCGCTGGCCAACCACCATATCGTAGCGGTCCCGATTGGCAAAGAGTTGCGGCAAGTCTGACGAGCGATGCTGTCCATCGGCATCCATGAACACAATCGTTCGTCCTTTCGCTGCCCGAATCCCCGTTTTGAGTGACGCGCCATAACCCTTGTTGTAGGGGTGAGAAATGACACGCGCGCCCGCCGCTCTGGCCACCTCGGGCGTGCGGTCATCCGATCCGTCGTCTACGACAATCAGTTCGAAGCTGTCGACCATTTTCGGAACGGCCTCCAGCAGATTGCGCACCACGCTGTCGATGGCACCCTCTTCGCGGTAGGCGGGAATCACTATCGAAAATTCTGGGTGCATACAGGCCTCGGCTCGGAATGAAATGAGAATGGAATACGTTCTGCGGCTCCATGCAGGGCGCGCACTTCCATGCAACAGCAACCAACTGGCGACTCGCCGACGATGAATCCGTGAGCCAGACGCATTCTATGATGCCCTTCTTCCCATCGACCAGTGCGGACAGCGATCGAATGCCGGAAAGGTCACGTTTGGGTCCAGATACCTTCAGCGACTGAGCGACCGCTCTTTCGCTGAGGCGACATCTGCCCGGCGAGAGCCCATGCACAACGCAGGGCAAAACGAGTCGGCGTTCTATCCCAGGGAGTGAAGCGCGGCATCAGAAATGGATTCGTCGCCCGATCGGCAACGCCCCAGTCGGTCGTCACCGCGCAGACGAATCCCATGTCCCTGATCAGATCCGCATCACGGACGCTCAGATCCCGACGCGTGTCGCCGTTGGGATACGCCAGTACACGCACCGCCCGCCCGGTAATCCGTTCGAGTTCTGCGCGGCCACGCGCCAGTTCGTCACGAACTTCCTCGACCGTCAATTGACTCAGGATCGGATGGGTATGCGAATGAGCACCGATGTCCATGCCACGCGCAACAAGGATGTTGATGTGCTCGGGAGCCATCATCAGCGTGAGCTGGTCGGTGACGCCACTCTGGCGGGCAATGGCGCGAGCCAGTCGCTCCCGCTCCCGGTGCGGATAGTACTTGAGCGTGGGCAAAACCGTGTTCAGGCACCGCAGACGATCGGCGGCTGTCGTCAGTGCGTGTGACCCGAGGCCAAACCCCCCCCACTCGGCACGTCCGGAACCGAGTCTGCGTACCGCCTCAACGATATCGTCGTTCCACATTCGCCCGTTCCCGAGGAACGCTGTGGCGACGAAAAAAGTGCCCACCAGGCCATAGCGCCTGAGAATTGGCAGCGCGAGTTCGACATTGTCCCGGTAGCCGTCATCAAAGGTGAGACATGCGGCCGCGGGCGGCAGGTCGTCCGTGGCCAAACGATACACGGCCTCCTCGAGGTGAAGAACGCTGAAGTTCTCGGAGACCAAGCGCATCATCCAGTCGAATTGCTGGACATCCGGCTCATAGGGAAGCAGCGGATCGGGTGTGGCGAGAACGCGGTGGAAAATGAAAACCAGGAGTCTCCTGGTGCGTCCCCGCGTTGCGAGCATCCGGTACGCCGGCCGCCAGATACCGGCGCTCATTTGCGTCGGGCCTTGGTAACCGCCACGTCGGCACGTCCCGCGACCGCCAACCATCCGAACGCCGCCTGCCCGGTGACCTGAATTTTCGCCCGGCAAGCAACCCTCCCGCTGGGCAAGTACCGGCGGAGCAGGTAGCCATCATGCACCGAGATCATCGCGATAAACCCCCAGCAAGGACCGGCACCGCGCCAGAAATCTTTTCTGTATCACCCGCTGCCGTAGCCTTCTCGACTGCGCGCTGAGCGAGTACCACAAGCCCGACAAGATAGTACGGCAAGTCGAAATGAAGCAAGCCCAGGAAGGCCCCACCCACCGCAAAACCGACCATGCTCGTCTGGATCATGCGCATCAGCAACGGCACCCAGGCATCTACCTCGGAATTCCGCGAAGCCTTGGCGAGATTGCGGGCCACGCGCCAGGTGGCAACCGCCAGGCACAGATACAGCCCAAGCCCGACGAATCCATGCTCACCCAAAGCCTGAAAATAGATACTGTGCGCGGCATGCGCCTTGGCCAGCGGATTCTCTGCATAGAGTTGATAGAGTAGTGGGTTGGCAAGGTCGAAACCTGCCCCGAAAATCGGTCGATCGAGGGCAAGACGCCACACCATTCGCCAGGTATGAAGACGTGACATCGCTGACGCGTCTTCCTCGTAGTTCTCGATAGTCCCGATTCGGCTCCACCAGTTTTCAGGCATGAAGGCGACCATCGCGAGAGCAGCAATGACGACCAGGATGAACACTCTGAACGGCTTACCGCTCTTCAGACTCAGGAACACGGCCATGGCGCCGACAGCAAGAAAGGCGCCACGCGAATGACTGCCCAGGACTGCCAATGCGCAAGCGGCGATGCTGAAGAACAGCCCGTACCGAACCCACCGATTGCTCGCCGTCTTCATCAGGTAATACATCAGCGGTATCAGCAAAACGAGCGCCAACGCCAGTTCGTTGTTACCTCCAATGAACGACCCTTGTGGCCCCCAGACACGATGCGACCCGCCCGTCGCAAGAGTGAAGACCCCCCCTTTCACGCCGTAGTAGCCGATGGAAATCACCATTGCCCAGATCAATTGATCGATCTGCTTGCGCCCATCGATCAGCATCAGGGTCACCCAAAGCATCAATTGGATCTTGAAAACTCGCCCCCACAACTCGTTCACCGAATCGGGGCTGTTCAAGGCAAAGATTCGGGTGACGCACATCCAGAGAAAAAAGGAAACCAGAAGAACGGTGACCGGGGTAACCGGGAAAGGCTGTCTTTTCCGAGTAAAAACCAGGCTGGCCAGAGTCGCCCCGGCAACCATTGCTGCCAACGGCAAGCGCGAGGCAAAGCCGTACGCCAGCAGGTGGGGGTTCATCATGCCGATCCACACCCACATCAGGGCGCCGAAATGTGGGCGGAAGAATATCAGCGGCAACGAGCCGAAGACCACCGCAGCAAGGAGTAGATCACGCATCGCAGGCCATCACTGAGGCCTGCCGGCCGCGCCCTGCGAGCCGATCCGCAGATCGCTCGTACCCTGGCGTGCATGGTCAGCCGAAGCGCCAACAATCGCGGCAAACAGATCAAGCTGCCCGCACGTCGTCTCCGCCCAGCCAAAGCGCTCAGCATGACGCCGCACGGCGTCGCGTGGGGGATAGGACGCCATCAGATCCTCGATCGCCGCGGCAAAGGCTGGGCCGCTCCGATCGATCACCAGGCGTCCTGCATCCGGCGTGGTGACGACTTCCGGAGTTCCCCAGATCCGCATCGCCACGACCGGCGTACCGCAGGCCATCGATTCGAGCAGCACATTGGCCCACCCTTCGCGGCTGGAGCAGAGCAGCAGCGCGTCGGCCGCGCTGTAGTAGCGGTACAACTCGCTCTGCGGCACCGAGCCGGCAAATACGACCCGCGCGGCAACTCCGAGCCGATCTGCCAGCCTCTCCAGAGCCTGCCGCTCGGCACCGCTGCCCACAATCACCAGGCGATAACCCGGCAGCCGGGTCAACGCCTCGATGGCCACGTGATGCCCCTTGCGCTCAACCAGGTAGCCGACCGAAAGCAACGTTGGAGCGGGCGGCCATGCCAGGCTGGCTCGGGCATCGGCCTGCGCCAGCGGTTGGAAACGTTGCAGGTCGACGCCGTTACGCAACACCAGGAGTTTCGAACGGTCGACGCCGATCGAGGCCATCTCTTCCGTAAGCGCGGCACAGACGGCGATCGATGTATGCGCCCGACCGGCCGCCCAATGGATCCATTTGCGCGGAATCGCATACTCCGGAATCAGATTGATGTCCGTACCTCGCGCGGTTACTACGAAGGGCTTGCCGAAATACCGGGCAAGCAGGGCCGCGGCAACGCCATCAGGATAGTAATAATGCGCATCGATCAGATCAAAATCATAGCCACTTGCCAATAACTGCCG
>Ga0058867_1039243_pt1 | contig 20336 bp, 15 predicted proteins | sample TNRReaAerobicRNA_FD_59632 | JGI IMG/M metagenome (GOLD analysis project Ga0058867, IMG submission 59632) | Wastewater treatment Type I Accumulibacter community from EBPR Bioreactor in Madison, WI, USA - TNR Reactor, Time E -22min-Aerobic_ RNA... | ecosystem: Engineered > Bioreactor > EBPR >... | reverse complement strand
GACGTCGAGAGAATTCTCGACGGCTTTGGCTCCGATTACCGGATGACTTTTTGCTAAGCGCTTATGATTTGTCGGAAATTATCGTCTGGTCTGTCGCTTTTTTGGATTAGCTCACAGCCACAATGGTTAGCGCAGCTTCTTTCAGACGAGATTTGGCTGATTGAAGTTTCCACAAGGTGCCGAAAGGCGAGCAGCAGAGCAGCAACAGAGCTTTGGCTTATGTACTCGGAGTGGCGAGGCCCTGGGGGGTGGCCGAGGTTAGGTAGATCATGGCGAAGCCCGTGAAGCCTGAAATAGGCGAGGTGGGCCTGAAGCAGCGGGATCGGGTGAGCAACTGGTCGAAGTACGAGCGGGCCTTGGTTGATCGAGGGAATGTGACGATCTGGTTCGACGACGCGAGTGTCAAGGACCAATCGACGCCACCGCCGCCCGACGGGGGAGGGCAGGCCCGGAGGGTGTACCCGGAGACCGCCATCCAGACCTGGCCGACGATCAGGACACGGTTGCGGTTGCCTCGCCGCGCCACGCCAGGATTGGTGACGGCGCTAATGTGGTCATGCCTACTGCACTTGCCGGTGCCAAACCACAACTGCGTGTCGCGACGAGCAACGCAGATTGCGGTGAGCGCAAGGCTCCCACGCAGCCGTACGGGCGTTGCGTCGTACGCTTCGCTTGAGCAAGCGGCTCGTCAGCACGATCGCGAGCGCTGGAGGCGAGCGACCCCCCACAACCGGTCGCCAATCGCAGCCGTGCGTCGCAACCCGCAGTATGACGAAGTCGTCTGCGCGACCACCGCCAGCGTGGAAAGTAGACGTTTGCCAGCATGATCGCAATTCCGCGATACTGAGCACCCCCCTTAACCACATTCTCTGAGCCAACAATGAATCGAAAAGGCATTATCCTCGCCGGCGGCGCCGGCTCCCGGCTGCACCCGGCGACGCTGTCCGTGTCGAAACAGCTCCTGCCGGTATTCGACAAGCCGATGATCTACTATCCGCTGTCTACTCTTCTGCTGGCCGGGATTCGTGACATCCTGATCGTGTCGACGCCGCAAGATACGCCTCGCTTCGAACAATTGCTCGGTGACGGCAGCCAGTGGGGCATCAGCCTCCAGTACGCCGTACAGCCGAGTCCGGACGGGCTTGCGCAGGCGTTCGTCATAGGGGAGGACTTCATCGGCGACGATCTGTCGGCGCTGGTGCTCGGGGACAACATTTTCTACGGTCACGACTTTCACCACCTGCTGGGCAACGCGATGCAGCGGCAGGAGGGCGCCACCGTCTTCGCCTACCATGTCCATGACCCGGAGCGCTACGGCGTTGCCGAGTTCGACAACAACGGCCGCGTGCTGTCGCTTGAGGAAAAGCCAAGCCAGCCGAAGTCCAACTACGCGGTGACCGGTCTCTACTTCTACGACAGGGAGGTGGTCGATCTGGCGAAGGCTCTGAAACCTTCTGCGCGCGGCGAACTCGAGATTACCGACCTCAACCGGTGCTACCTTGAGCGGGGCAGTCTCGGCGTCGAGATCATGGGGCGCGGCTACGCCTGGCTCGATACCGGCACGCACGAGTCGCTGCTCGAGGCCGGGCAGTTCATCGCGACGCTCGAGAAGCGGCAGGGGCTGAAGGTCGCGTGTCCGGAAGAGATCGCCTGGCGGCACGGCTGGGTGGACGATGGGCAGCTCGAGCAACTGGCCCGGCCGCTGGCCAGGAACGGCTACGGGCAGTATCTCCTGGGCCTATTGACGCAAAGGGTGTATTGACATGCATGCGACACGATTGGCGGTTCCCGACCTGGTGCTGTTCGAACCGAGGGTGTTTGGCGATGAGCGCGGCTTTTTCTTCGAGAGCTACAATCAGCGCGTGTTTGAAGAGGCGACCGGTTTGCGGCCAGCGTTCGTGCAGCACAACCACTCGAAGTCGCAGCAAGGGGTGTTGCGCGGCCTTCACTACCAGTTGCCTCCCAAGGCGCAGGGCAAGTTGGTGCGCGTGGTTCAGGGGGAGGTCTTCGACGTGGCGGTCGATATTCGTCGGTCATCACCCACCTTCGGGCAGTGGGTAGGCGCTGTGCTTTCCGCCGACAACAAACAACAGCTCTGGATTCCGGAGGGCTTCGCGCATGGGTTTGTCACGCTTTCAGCAACCGCCGAGTTCATCTACCTGACGACCGAATTCTACGCGCCGGACCGCGAGCGCTGCATCGCGTGGAATGACCCGGAGCTGGGTATCGACTGGGCGTATCCCGGCACACCGCTGCTTTCGGCCAAGGACCAGCAGGGGGTGCCGCTGAAATTGGCGGAGGTGTTCTGAAGATATGCCGGAAATGATGCGGACCTTACGCGTCAGCAGAAGCACGGATCGTGACGGCAAGGAACCGAGTTGCCGAAATGTGTCGTCAATGTCTCGTGCCGAAACGCATCTGTTCTGTCAGCGGTCTGAGCCGCCGCGCTGAAAACCGCACCACTATCAACGGTATTCTCGCAATGTGACACGTATGGTTGAACCCGACCGTGACTTGATCCAGATCCGGTTTTGCCGCATAATCGTCAGGCAACGCATTGTTTTAAAGAGAAAAAAGCTCTTAAGCAAACCCTATGCCGCTTACTTCAAACATTTCCTAACTGTATGTTTTCCCGTGATTTAAGTGGATCGCTGTTTCGCCAGAGTGCTCAAATCGCGCGCATTTGCCCTGCATGAACGCGGCGCAGGCGGTTTCAGAGGCGTGTGATTACCTCAGTTCGCTGGTCGTCGATGAGGTGCGTGAGGGGTTGATCCAGCCCCTAGCGAGGCATCGGGCCATTACGTGCTGGCATGGTTTTCGTTGTTTGCTGCGCACGGCAGAGCAGTTCTCGGGATTTTGATGACCAAAGGGGCTGCTTGATTGGCAGGGGGGAGGTGTTGGCTGCGTTGTAGTTTGCTGCGTTGTATTTTGGGCCCCGGCGTGCCGAGCAACAGGTGGTCAGGCAGATAGAGAGGCAGCGCCCGTGGCCAGTGGGCGCCTCCAGCGTGTTCCGGCTCGGCTGCGTGGCCGGTCGTCGGCGTCAACGCGATCAGCGCCAGAGCAAGACAGGTGTGTTCCCTTGTAGTTGGCGAGATGCAACTTGTCTCCGGCTTTTCTGGCACGACCAGCGATATGCAGGCGATCGGCAAGATCGAGCGCCCGTTTGGCCGTTGGGTGTTGCTTTCAGGGTCGCACGAAGGCGCAGCGATGGTGTTCTTTTTTCCGACTTGTCGGTTGATACACTTCCAGAATCCAGAACATTGGCAATGAATTCATGACGCAATATCAAACCTTTCCGGGTGTCAAAGGGGCTTCGGAGTCTGTGCCCAAGTTGCGATCGTTGCGCTTGCCTTCGTTGCAGGGCAAGCGGTTTCTGGATGTCGGCTGCAATGAAGGCTTCTTTTGCGGCTATGCCAAATTTGACGGCGCGTCCGAGGTCGTTGGCATAGACAGGTCCAAGGTCGCGGTGGGCCGGGCGCGGGCCAGGTTTCCCGACTGCCAGTTCCTGGTTCAGTCCTGGGAGAAGCTGCCTGAGGGCAAGTTTGACGTCATTCTGCTGGCCTCGGCGCTGCACTATGCAGACGATCAGGAAGCGCTGATTCATCGCTTGATGGATGCCCTGACCGATGACGGGACTTTGGTTCTAGAAATCGGTATCGCTCCCGCGGCCAGGAGTGAATGGGTTTCAGTCAGCAGAAGTATCGATGAGCGGGTGTTTCCCAGTCGGGGCAAACTGGCCGAGATGCTTGAGGGTTACGCCTGGAAGATCATTGGATATAGTGTTCAACAGGCGGGTGATCCACTGGCACGCTATGTGGTACATGTGCGCCGGCGCAAGCCCTTTGTATTCCTGTTGCTGGAGACACCGGCCTCAGGCAAGACAACGCTCGGCAGGACTCTCTTTGGTCAGGCAAAGCTGCCGGTGGTGTCCGGTGATCACACCTATCTGCGAATTTCACAGGGCCAGGTGCCTGCGTCAGAGAGGCTTGCCTCCTGCATCAGCACAGACTTCTCGCCGCAGTACGACCTGATTGCCGAGCGGGTCCTTGCGCAGGGCCTGGTACACGATCTGGTCGAGGTCTGGTGCCGCCAGGGTGGCGGCGGAGAGTTTGCTCTGGACTCTTACGTTCCAGAGAAATATCAACAGCAAGTCAGGGATGCCTTCTTCGACCGTGGGTACATTCCCGTGGCACTGAACTGGGACATGCAAAAGAGCATGGCACGGGTCGGTGATGCCGCCAAGAAGGCGAGCAGATATGTGGAAACTCTGGACAACCAAGCTACCAGGCCTGCCTCGTTGACCATGCAGATAGCGCGGGTGAACTCACCTGCCCTGGCACGGCTCATCTCGGGTTGGCACCTGGACCGCCCGGTGGGTGGTCAGATCGTCAGTGATGAGGAGCAATTCACGGTTTCCGGCTGGGCATTGCCGTGCGACCTGGCGGGCGCGGAGCTCCAGTGTTATGTGCGAACCGCGACGGGTACCGATAGGTTCAAGCTTGACCAGCGACGGCCGGACGTGATCAAGTCGCGCTTCAAGGATCAGTCAGAAGTGCCGGAAAGATTGTTCTACTGTGGTTTTCGCTTTACACGCCCGAGAAGCGAGGTCGCGTCCGGTATGGAGTTTGGATTTGCCTCAAACGGAGAGGAAATACCTGCCGCGCGCTTGGGCTTTGCCGTTCCCGCATCCGGCAAGCCGTCCTTGAGTCGGAGCCTGTTGGCTAAAGTCGGAGCGACCCTGAGGCGCCCGAAATGAGCGATCCTGCGGCTTTGAGCACCGTCGTCGGTGACCGTTCCGAGCCTGCCCATGGTCGGTCCACCACTCTTGATCACAATATTCGTACCGCCCCGACATTTTTTTCACCCCCAACCCCCGACCTGGTCATGCGGCAGGCCTTCGCTACGAGAAGGAGCAGGCGTACCGCTGCGATTGGTTCGGGCGTGATCGGTGGGCCGCCGAAGGGACCCGGCCTGCCTGAATCATGAAGCCGCGTATCCCTCTGCGAACACCTCCTGGCGATGTTGCATAGACTCCCTCTGGCGCATCGTTCTCCGCCCAGCCCGGCGAAACGCATCAGCCTGCAGCCCCACGGTGTGGCCGACGTCCGCCCCGACAGGGGTGCCGGGGAATGGCTGCTGACCGGTCCGAAACCCAGGCTGGCGCTGATTCCGGAGCATGGGCATCTGCCGAGCGGCTGGGTCTTGCTGAGAGGCAGGCTCGATCGCCGCGGCGCCGATTTCACGGCTGTTTTGTTCGCTGAGATCGCCGGATCACCCGGTCAGTGGTTCCAATACAACATTCCGGTATCGCTCAAGGGCACCGTTCTTCAGCTCGTTCATCTGCAGCACGGGGTGACCCGGCTGGAGTTTCAGCCGATGGCCGGTAGCGGCAGCTTCGAATTGCGGGATTTCTGCATTCAGAAGGTCAATCAGGCAGAGTTGTTTGTTCGCCGTGCGCTGAGGGTGCGCCACATTTTTCTCACCAAGCCACGCGAGCGGCGGCAAAAGATCGGTTTGCACTGGCACACACCTCTGGTAAGCCTGAGAAAATCCTATGACCTCACGAACCGTCTGAGGGGTCATTATCCCACCCTGAGCTATGCTCACTGGCAGGACGAGGTTGCCGGTCTGACTCGTGATGACCGTCGCCGGATCAAGCAGGATGTCGATCAGTGGGCGGCCAGGCCGCGTTTCTGGCTGCTGGTCATCGCCGGGGTTGCCGACGTGGATCGGCTGAGAATCACCTTGAACTCGATCCAGACGCAGCTTTACCTGAACGCCCGGGTGCTGGTGATCGCGCCGCGGGCAGAAGTTGCGGGCATGCAGTCGCTGCTGATGAGGGCTGAGTGGCTCAGCATTCAGCCGCTGGTTGACCTGCCGGGCGCCGGCGCGATGAATGAGTCATTGATCGCGGCGCAGGATTGGGTGATCACTCTGCCTCCCGGGGCGGCGCTGGCGGAACATGCTTTGTACTGGCTTGGCAGTGCCGCTTTGCGGGATCCTGCCGGCAAAGTGCTTTACTCCGATCATGACCACCTGGATGCCGATAGCTGGCGCATCGAACCGGAGTTCAAGCCGGACTGGTCGCCGGAGCTGTTGCGCTCGTCAAACTACATCAATTCGGCGGTCGCTGTGCGTGGCGATGTGATCGCGGCAATGTCGGAAATTGGGGTGGAACGTATCCCCGTGGCGGCTGCCGTGCGTGTTGCACGGCGGTGCTTGCACGATTACCTGTTGCGCGTGACGGAGCGACTTTCGCCGAAGGAGATACAGCACATTCCCGCGGTGCTGGTGCACCTGCCGTGGCCGGGCGCCGAGAAGCCGTCGGTAGTCAGCCAACGATCGGTCGAGGCCGTGGCGAATCATCTGTCACGTGTCGGGATAGACGCTGAGGTCGGTCTCTCGGCACAGGGCTATTGCCGGGTACGTTACCGGTTGCCGGCGGCCGCACCTCTGGTCAGCATCATCATCCCGACCCGGGATGCGCTTCGTCATCTGCGCAAGTGCATTGACAGCGTCTTGTCGGGCAGCACGTACAAGAACTTCGAGATACTGGTGGTCGATAACCAGAGCGTTGAAGTCGAGACGCTCGAGTATCTGACAGCGCTGCAGGCACACCCCCAGGTTCGCGTCTTGCGCTTTCCAAGGCCGTTCAACTACTCTGCAATCAACAATTTTGCAGTGGCCAGTGCGCGCGGGGAAGCGCTTTGTCTGCTCAACAACGATACGGAAGTGATCACCCCCGATTGGCTGGAGGAAATGCTCGGGCACTTGATCCAGCCAGACGTGGGTGTCGTCGGTGCCAAGCTCTACTTCAGCGATCGGCGCGTTCAGCATGCTGGCGATACCGTCGGGCCGGGGGGGTGCGCGCACCATTTGCATTCATTTCTCGAACACGATGCGCCTGGTTATTGCGGACGTGCCGTGCAGGCACAGGATCTGTCCGCCGTTACCGGTGCCTGCCTGCTGACCTGGCGAAAACTGTATCAGGAGCTGGGTGGCCTCGACGAAGCCCATCTGGCCGTGGCGTTCAACGATGTCGATTACTGTCTGCGCGTGCGCGAGGCGCAACGGCGGGTGGTGTGGACACCCTACGCCGAGCTGTTTCACCACGAGTCGGTATCGAGGGGCAAGGATGACAACGCTGAAAAGATCGCACGCGCCGAGCGAGAAGTGCGATTCATGCGCAAGCGCTGGAAACACCTGCTGCATCATGATCCGTTCTACAACCCCAATCTGAGCTACGAGCGGCCCGATTTTTCCTTGAGTCATGCGCCGGCAATCAGCAAGCCATGGTTGCGCTGAGCGTGTCGCCTGTGCGTTATCGAGAGCGAGCGCTGAGCATTGGCTTCCTGGCGTGCAGCCGCAATCCACGCCTGTTTCAGAAGGATCCTTCGTTCGTCTATCGTTGCGAAAACCTCGGTCTTGCGTTGCAGGCGAAGGGTCATCGGGTGAGTTGGCTGCATTGGTCAGCGCTAGCTCCCAGGCAGCGGTTTGACGTGGTGGTATTTCACCGGCCGCGCTGCTCGCTGCTCTGGCGGTCTGTGCTGTGGTGGTTGCGACGTCAGGGCACGACCCTGGTGGCCGATGTGGACGATCTGGTCTTTGACACGGCACTGGCTCAGCACAGCCCAGGCGTGCTCAATGGCCTCGTCGGGCTACCAAAGATGAGAAAACAGTTTGCCGAGCATGCGGCTGCACTGGCCTGTTTTGACCAGGTAACGGTTTCGACCCAGGAACTGGCGGCGCATGTGGAACGTTGCTTTCCTCAGGCAGCAGTGCTGGTCTTGCCCAATGCGGTGCATATGACCTGGCGAGCCGCCGGGAAGAACGGCGAAGCACAGCTTCGTCGGCCGGTGGTGACGTACTTTCCCGGCACGCGGAGTCATGACCGGGATTTCGCAGTATATAGAGACGGTGTCGAGGGCTTTCTGGCGGCCAACGCCAACGCACGTCTTGCGGTGACCGGGCCATTGCGCTTCGCCATCAGCGCTCGCCCGGGTCAGGTGGTGCACCATGACAAAGTACCTTTCGCCGACTATGCCGAGCGCGTGCAATCGGCGTGGGTGAATCTCGCACCGCTGGAATCGACGGTGTTCACCCGTTGCAAGTCGGCACTGAAGATCCTTGAAGCAGGCTTCTGGGGCAAACCGACGGTCTGCTCGCCGTTGTCCGACGCGCAACGTTTTGCCTCTGCCGGGGCCGTATTTGCCGCAGACGCTCCGGCGTGCTGTGCCGCGCTGCAGGCCTTGCTGGTGCCCGCGTACTATGCGGCGATCACCCACGGACTCTCGGCGCGTGTCTTGGCACAGGCCGATGCGCGGCAAGCTGCCGACGCCTTCCTCGAGTTTATCGGGGCAAAGTCCGCTTTCCCGGCAGGGCCTTCGTCAGGTGGGACTCCCGTTTGAGTTCGGACACGAGTTGGTTGGGCCGCCGTGGGGGACCACCATGCTTGCCTGCCTGGTCACGTTGGGCGCCTCTGGTGCTGCTCTCGCTGGCAGCACAGTGGAGGCGCGCCAGGGGGCGGTACGACTCCTGTACGCTGGGTCTGTACCGCAGAATCTGGGCACGTGGATCGGGTGCGCGCGCGCTGTTGGCGTACTTGATATTTCGGCGCGATCTGGGGCGGCCGTTGGCGCAACGCCATGTGCCGTTGCTGACCCGCGCTCTGCGGCAGTTGAATGGTTCCCAAAGGTTTCTCGCGCTCGGTCTGCTCGCTGAGGCTGGGTACTCTCGTTCAGGACCCTTTGCCGACTGTGCGGAAAGCGGGGTCGAGCACTTCATACGAGCCAGGCAAGGGGATTGGCGCGCAGACTTCGCCAATTGGCTGCAGCAGCGGAGTGCCGACGGTATCTGTGTGGTGGGTAATGGCTCTGGGCTGCTCGGGTTCGGCGTGGGGGGGATTGATGCACCGGGCGTGGTGGTCCGTTTTAACCGCTTCAGCGAACGTTCGAGCCTTGCCACCGATGTCGCTGAGCGGGTGGACGTCTGGGTCACTTCGCCGGGTTTTTCTGGCGGCGTGCCGGCCGGTGTTCAGTGGGTGGTGGTCAGCGGGCCCGACATGGCTTTCAGGCTTCAGGACTGGCGTCGGTTTGAAGTTCCCCGACGCTGGGGTGCCAGGGTTCTGACGGTGCCGCTGCCGCCGTGGGCTGAGTTGGTGAGACTGCTCGACGCCCCACCGAGCGCGGGTTTGTTGTTTCTCGCCTGGGTCCGATCGTTGCTCGGCTCATGGGCGCATGTCCGTGCGATCGGCTTTGGCAGCCTGAGTGCTGGCGGGATGCCTCGTCATCATGCGGTGGTCGGGCATCGACCCAGCAGTCGTCACAATTGGCCCGTGGAACGGTCGGTGCTGCGCAGCTGGCAAGACCAGGGTTTGAGCGTGGAAGCCTGTCCGGAGTCGTCAACGCTGCCGGTCTGGCTGACGCCGTCGCGCGCCTTGTTTCGGCTTCCTGGACTGACCTCGCTGCTGGGTGCTCAGGTCAGGCACGCCGGAGTCTGGACGCGGGTGACGCACGAGACGGCGGTAGCCGGGGTGCTTGCCTGGGGTCGCAAGCCGAGTGCGGCCGGAGCACGAAAGTTTGCTGCACGCCTCGGCGTGCCCGTGCGGTGTCTGGAGGACGGCTTCCTGCGCTCGGTAGGGTTGGGCGGGAGCGATCCTCCGCTGTCGATCGTGGTGGACGATCTGGGCATCTACTATGATGCGACAGCGCCTTCGCGGCTGGAGACACTGGTCGCCACTGTTCTCAGCGATGAGCAACACGCTCGGGCGCAAGCGTTGGTCTTGCGGTGGCGGGCAGCACGGGTGTCGAAATACAACCACGCCCGGGAATGGGCTCCGCAGCGCGAAGCCGGTGGTTTTTTTGCCCGTTTTTTGCCGAAGCTTTCCCGCCGAGGCATGCCTCCCGAGGGAGATCTCTTGGTGGGTGTCGAGCGCTACGTCCTGGTCGTAGACCAGACCTTTGGCGATGCCTCGATCCGCTACGGTCTGGCGAGTCCATCCAGCTTTGATCACATGCTGCTTTCAGCCTTGGCCGAGAACCCCGAGTGTTCGGTGCTGTTGAAAATTCATCCCGAAGTGGCTGCCGGGAGCAAGCGGGGCCACTACGATCTCTCGGCCCTGGCGAGCAACCACCGGGTGCGGCTGCTGGGGCGGGAGGACCACCCGGTTTCGCTGATCGAGAACGCCGAGGCGGTGTACGTGGTGACCTCTCAAGTGGGTTTCGAGGCCTTGCTCTGGGGCAAGCGCGTGCGTACTTTCGGCATGCCGTTCTATGCCGGCTGGGGTCTGACGCACGACGATTTGCCACCGCCCGAGCGCCGCCGGGGTTTGTCGTCCGGATTATCGGTGGGCCCGGATCAAGCGCCGCTGGCGGTGATCCCTCTCGAACAGTTGGTGCACGCGGCGCTGGTGGCCTATCCGCGCTATCTCGATCCCGAAACGGGCGCGACTTGCGACGTCGAGCGTTTGATCGAATGGCTGGGTCTGCAACGGCGGATGCGCGAGCGGTTTCCGTCTGCTCTTGTCGCCGTCGGGTTTTCACGCTGGAAGAAGCCCCTCGTCAGGAGTTTTTTTCAGGGGTCAACGGTGAGATTTCGTTCCCGCGGCACCGCGCTGCCTGCCGGAGTGACCCGGGTGGTCTGGGGCCGCCAGGAGCCCATCTCCGAACAGGGGCAGCAACCGATGGTCCGCTCGGACGACACCGGAAGGACTATCCACCTGGAGGATGGCTTTCTTCGTTCGGTCGGTCTTGGGGCCGATCATGTGCGTCCGTTGTCGTGGGTGGTCGACGGCCGCGGAATCTACTACGACGCGACGCAGCCTTCGGATCTCGAGGAACTGCTGCAGACGGGCGAATTTGATCACGCGCTGCTGGCCCGCGCACGGGTTCTGAGAGAGCGCCTGGTGGCGAGCGGGCTGACCAAGTACAACGTGGGGCAGGCCGGGTGGGTGCGACCGCCAGGCACCTCTTCTCCGACGGCCGCTGCTGCTTCGGACAGTCGCCCGCATCGCTGCTTGGGCGCCGCACCTGGCAGGCTTTCTTTCCAGACCGGGGAGGGGAAGAGGGAAGGTCCAGGGCGACGCCTTATTCTGGTGCCCGGGCAGGTCGAGTCTGACGCCTCGCTGGCCTATGGCGCGCCGGGAATTCGGCGCAATGTGGAGTTGTTGTCTGCCGTCCGAGCGGCCAACCCCGGTGCGTACGTGATCTACAAGCCGCATCCCGACGTCGTCGCCGGTTTGCGTGGCCCTGGGCACGGGGAAGCTGATGCCGCCCGCTACTGCGATGCGCTGCTCGGCGACGTGGCGATGGGCGATTTGCTGCCCCAGGTAGATGAGGTTCATACGCTGACCTCGCTGGCTGGCTTCGAGGCGCTACTGCGCGGTAAGGAGGTCGTCTGCTATGGCCAGCCGTTCTATGCCGGCTGGGGTTTGACGAGGGATGTGCTGCCGCCAGCTCGCCGGAGCCGAAAGCTGACGATCGATCAACTCGTGGCGGGTGTGTTGATCGTGTATCCCACCTATGTGTCGCGAACGACCGGCCGCTTCACCACCGCGGAACGGGCGCTCGATGAACTCCTGGTCTGGCGAGCCACGGTGGATGCGGCGCTGCCGGCGTGGCGGGAACGCTGTCGGTGGGCACTGCGCCGTGTCGTTGGGATACGCTGAAGCAGGCGCGTTTTCCTGTGGTCAGAGTGCGTCTGTGCCCAGGCACGCGCCAAGGAAAGCCCTGCCGAGGTTCGCGCCATTGGCGTCGATGAGACCGCCAGCAAGCGCGGTCAGACGTACCTCACTGTTTTCCATGATCCAGACAAGCCCCGCCTGCTGTTCGCTGCGCCGGGTCGGGACAAGGCGACGCTGGGGAAGTTCGCCACCGATCTCACCGAGCATGGGGGCCAACCGGCTGCTATTAGTAAGTCATTGAAAAATAAAGGGGGAAACCATGTTTCTACGCCTAGGCAACGCTGGCTTACCGCTGCGCACTGCGAAGGAGGAGCCGAAAATCAATGGGTTATATAACATCGCAGCAGGGGTGCGGAGTCAAGTGTGTGCACAGACCATCCGCGCGGGGGAGGGGAGATTCGTGAGTCGCATACGGGAATTTCACATTAACACAACGGCCGGGTCGAAGCGACGAATCGAGCACTTCAGGAGGCGTGTTCCCGCGCCCGTGGCTATCGCTGCGTCGAAAACTTCATCGCCATGGCCTACCTCGTCGTTGGGAAACTCACCCATTTGCCCGCACCTCCCTTCGCTCCTTTCAGGCCCCTTCCACACCAAACGCCATAAAACCCGCATTGTGGAAATGACGACAATCTCGTAGAATGTTGATCTTCGCGGGCGTCGTATAATGGTAATACCCTAGCTTCCCAAGCTAGAGCCGAGGGTTCGATTCCCTTCGCCCGCTCCATCTACTTTAGGGTCTCTGGCCGAATAAGATGGACCCCTGAGTCAAGACAAAATGGCCTCGATTTCAGGCTGCTCCTGCGACTTCACTAGCAGCTCGACGGCGCTGCTCCGGCTTTGCCTTTGTCTGGTTTGCTGGTTGCTTTGCTTTGAGCTGTTGATCTTGTTTCTTCCCCCGCGGGCTTCGGGGTGTCTAACACAGCCATGACCGTTTGGCAGCAGGAACTCAGGCAACCACTATCTGGGCATTCACCGGCTTGGCCACCTGGCCAAAACAGCGGGACTACACCAGCACCGTCCGGCTGCGAGTGAAGTCGAAGGTCCAGCTTGACCAGGGTTGATTTTGTCTTGACTTCGCCGTCCCTTTTCTTTCATCAGGCTTCTGCCTCCAGGGCGTCGCGAACACTTTGCCGCTGGCCGATGCGTTCCTGGAAAGCGCGCAGCGTTGGCCACTGGCCGATATCGAGGTCCACCGCGCTGCCCCAGCCGAGGACGGTAAACAGGTAGCTGTCGGCGACGGTGAACCGCTCGCCGAGCAAATAATTCTTGCCTGCCAGACGAACGGCCACGTAGCCAAGCCGAGCGGCGAGGTCTCGTTTGAGCCGCTGCTTGTACTCGTGCGGCGTATCGGGCTTGAACAACGGGATGAAGGCCTTGTGCAGTTCGGAGCTGATAAAGCCGAGCCACTCCTCCAACTGGTAGCGTTCGAGTGTGTAGGGGCGCGGCGCCAGGCCACTCTCCGGCACGCGGTCGGCAATGTACTGCACGATGGCCGGGACCTCGGTCAGGCAGACGCCATCGTCGAGTTCGAGTACCGGCACGTAGCCCTTGGGGTTGATGGCGGTGAAGTCGCTGCCGTCGGCAAGCTGGTGCTGGCGGATATCGACGCGAACGAGGTCGAAATCGAGACCGGCCTCACGCAGGGCGATGTGTGGCGCCAGCGAGCAGGTTCCGGGAGTGAAGTAGAGCTTCACGTTCAGGCTGCCGGGGACCGCTTCAGGCGCCGGTGCTGGTTTCTGGTCGGACTCCGCCGACCAGGGGAGTCTGGTTATTTCGACGGTAAGGAAGCCGCTGTTGTTGGCGTAGGCAAACGCCGAGTCGTTGGCAAAAAAGTAGAGAAAACCCGCTTCGAAAATCTCGATTTCACAGCCATTCGGAGTAGCAATCAAACTGCTCTCGTCGTCGATTCGCGCGACCCCGCTGACCGCGCTTTCGATCAGCCCGGCAAGCATGTTCTCCGCGTCCGGGTTGTTCGCCTCGAGGTCGGGCCGGGGATGGACGGCGGCGATCAATGAAAACCAGGGGCGTTTTTCCATCCGCCGGCTCCCTTCCGCCAAGTGCAGGAACCACGCCTTTGACTCATACCCGTCGGCGCCCGCGGGGATTTCTTTGTCGATCCATACGCCGCTGGCCTCGATGCGATATCTTTCGCCGACGTCCACTTCGACGCCGGAGGCGTTCCACCATTTGTGGGCATAGGCCGGGAAGCGCGTCGAGCCATCGATTGGCAGCTTGCGGAAGGGCAGCGCTTCCCGCTCCTGCTGCAACTCTTCTTCGGGGTGCGGTTCATCCTCGAGGTAGAAATCAGCGCAGGCTGGAAGGTCTGCGAGCGCCTTCGGTCGATAATCGGCCCGCTCGCGGAGCCGCTGCAGAACGCTGGCATGAAGTTCGGCAGCCTCGGGGATCTGACGGACCTTGCTCGGTCGCGTGCGCCACACCGGTCCGCGGGTTTCGTCGTGTCGGTCCTGCAAGGCGTCGGGCGCCAGCGCCTGGCTGAGTTGGCCGGGCGACAGCCGCAGGCCGGCATCCAGGTCATTGACCTCCTGCATCATCCATTCGAGCGCGATGTCCGAGAGCGCGTGGTTTTCGTAGCCGCCCCCGACATCGGCATGCGCGCCCGCGAACCAGACCTGTTTGATCCCCGAGCGTTCGGCCCACAACGTCGGGGTGAAGTCGGCGCGTTCCTCGTCAATGGCAAGGGCCTGGCGACCGTACTCGACGCGCGTACTGAGTTCACGGTCGCTGAACTTCAGGAAGCTGAGTTCGTCCCGGTCGACCAGGCGCAGGCCGTTGAACAGAGGTACCCCCAGTTCGCCGACCGTATCCCAGACGCCGACCATGCGTATCGGGGTTTCATCGTGATCCTTCCAGAAGCGTCCGCCACGCCTCTTGCCGCGACCTTCCTTATAGTTCAGCCAGATCCTTTCGGCCTCGTCGGCGGCGCCGTCGTCCTTGGCATCCGCCGCCGGGAGCAGGCCTGAGCGGGCAATGAATGCCCCCAGGCTGCGCGCCGCCCAGGCGCCGCGAGAGAAGCCAAAGAGCCAGATCTTGTCGCCGCGCTGATACACCTGCGAGGTCAACAGGTAGGCGTCGATTATGCTGTCGTGCAGACCGATTCCCTGCGTGCCGCCGAGTAGTCCCTGTGTGCGGCCTCCTTTGCCGATGCTTTCGAGATACAAGGCGGCGAGTTGCTCGCTGCGCTTGACGAGATGCGAGCGGATCGGTCCGTTTTCCGCCACCGGCTGCTCATCGCCGGGCAGCATCTGGAATAGCCGGTACACGTTGGTCTGCTCGACCGGGTTGTTCCAGGTGCCATCCATGCACACCACTATCTGCTTGGTCATCGTTTCTCCTCGTGGTCAGCGCGCTGGAGCACGAGTCTCGTGCAGAGGCCGCTACAGGCGCGCGGCAGACTCAAACCCGCAAGCATACTACGCTTGTTCGTCTGCCTGGGGTCAGCGAGATCCAGTGGGACGCTGTCTGATGGCGCGGGTCGCTGCTCCTTGCCGTTTCCCGGCGCCTGGAGCACGCAGGGAAGCGCGATCGTTGGTGCCGATGACGGCCCGGTGCAGTACCCGGTGCAGGGCAGCGCAGATCACACCCGGCACACGACGCACGCGCCACCGTGATGGCCCAACTGGTTCCTCCTGCAGCGCATCACTGCGGCGTTTCGCAGGGTGCAGAAACCTGCGTTCGGCGGGCGTACGCAAGCTGCTCTCCAGCCGAGCGGCCTGCTACTCTGCCGCGGGCTGTGCGAAGGTTCCGGCTTCTTCCTGGTGTCGGTTATGCGACGACGAAGAACCACCCCTCGAATACCCCACCAGGAATGTGTGGCGAACTGACCCTCGTCAGCGCATCGAGCGACGACGAGAAGGCGCGGTCCTTGTTGTCGACCAGGTGTCCGCAATGTACGCGCAGCATGACCCGACCGGTGGCCGCCAGCACCGCGGCAAGCCGTTCGCTTTCGTCGATCGAGGACCAGACGATTTCCGCCGCGGCGAGCCTCGTCACGCCGTGCAGCGCCATCAGCGCGATGGGTACGGCGACGCCCGTATCGTTATCGTTTGGCCGGAGCCCCGACGGCTCGAACCACACCTGCACCACCTGCGGCTGCATTTCGATGATCCGCGCGTGCAAGCGGGAAGACAGCACCAACCCGATCCCGCGCAACTGGTCCATGGTCTTTTCTACAGACAGCGTCTCACCCTGCGGCCAGTTGCTACTCTCGACGATCGGCCAGTCAAGCGTCGTCAAATCGCCCGCTGGTCCCGGCGGACCTGCTTCACCAAGAGATCCCTGCGGCCCGGGCGGCCCCTGTGGGCCCTCCGGACCCGTTGCGCCGGCCTCGCCCGTAGCGCCCGTCTCACCGGGCGCGCCATCTGCTCCCGGCGGTCCGGCTGGGCCGGGTTCGCCTTGAGGCCCCGCTGGCCCTTGCGGACCCTCGGGTCCAGCAGGGCCTGCGTCGCCCGTCGCGCCCACCTCACCGGGCGGACCCTCAGGCCCGGCTGCGCCCTCTGCGCCTGGCGGTCCGGCCGGACCGGGCTCGCCTTGAGGTCCCGCCGGGCCCGACGGTCCGGGTGGGCCGGCCAGCGCCGCGCCATCGTAGTACCATTTTCCCTGGGCATCCTGGCGATGCTCGCCGCTATGCGTATGGGTTCCGACGGCGACAAACAGAGACGCATCCTGTTGCACCAGCAGGCTGCCGTCGCTATCCACCACGCGGGCGATGACCAGCGCGTCGAGACCGGGATCGGCGTCGTCATCGGTCTCGGCGGCGGCAGTCGTCAGCAAGGTGATCACGGTCGGCGTGTTGCCGATACGCAGCGCCGCCAGGTCGGCGTTGCTCGCCCGAAGTACGACGCGTTGCCCCAGTGCCGGCGGCCCGAGGTTCACCGCCGAGTCGACGGCGAGACGGATGCCTCCCGGCGACAGCGCAACCCCCGCTTCGACGCGCAACTGTCCGCCCTCCAGGCGGACCACCAGACCCCAGCCGATGCGGCCGAGACCGATGGTGCGGCGCAGGTCGAGCACCGCCTCACGTAAGCGGTCCTGCAGGTGTTGCAGGTGTTCGGCAGTGACCCGCAAACCTTCTACGAAGTATGATCTTGCATCGTCAGCCATGTCTGTTCCTCGTTACCATAAGAGTCACCGCAGCGACCCGGGAACCTCCCCTCGTCCCTTTATGGGAGAGGGGTCTGGGGGCGAGATGGGGAATTCGCGTCGCCTGCTCCGGGCCCAGCGAGCGCTTGCGGCGGGCAAGCCGGAAGGCGCCCGGCAAGGAAGGGAAACGGTCATGGCTTTCATCGCTCGGGGAGCCTGATCGGCCATGACCGTTTGGCGCGTTTGACAAAGCCATGACCATGGGTGCGGCGTCAATTACTTGATACGACGTCGACGTCGCGCAGTTGCAGCGACCCGGCAACGCGGCCGATGAGCCGGAGCAGGGGCTGCGTCACCACGACGCCAGGGCTCAGTGGCAACACCATCGCTTCGCCTTTCGCCGACGGGTTCAGGTCGACCGCCGGCCGGTCGGCGAGTGCCATGGTCAGCGCTGCCAGTGGCGCAGTCTTCGGCGCCAGTCCAACCAGGCGCAGCCGCCCGCGCGCGTCGAGTACCCCGCTGCTGCTTTGCAGCGGTGCCGGCAAGGCCTTCCACGGGCCGTTTGGCGGCCCGCGGCGGATGATCTGCTGGTCGACCAGGGCGCCCGCCGCGCCGGTCGCTCGCGCCAGTGCCCAGGTCAGTTTGCCGCGCGTGGCGACCAGTGCCAACCACGGCATGGCTGCCGGGTCGATGACCACCGGTTTGGCAAAGTCAAAGCCGACCCACGCTTCGTTGGCCGCTGCCGAGAGGGTCAGCGGCTCACTGGTGGCGTCCGGCAAAGGGGCCACCGGGGCCGCACCTGATCCGCCAGACCAGAGTACGATGCGTGCCTCGGCGCCGTCGCCGCTGGCGGCCAGCGGCAGGCGGATGCCGGTCAGTTCGGCCAGCCCGGTGCCCGCAGGCAGGCGCACACAGGCGGCACGCTCGGGGTCGATCAGCAGTTCTGCGAGCGCCTGTCCGTCCGCGGTCAGTTCCGCCTCTGGGCCGACCGGCGGCATGACCCGTTGTAGAGGAAGGTCGCCCACCGCCACCCAGCGCAACTCGTCGATCGAGCGCGGGGCGCCCGCCGCCGTGTCTGGCAGGGGTAGCGACAGGTCGATCGCGCCCTCGTCGGCAAAAGTGAGCGTGATGGCGGTCTCGGTCGCGAAACGAACGCGCCGTATCCGGCGCAGCTTCGGCGTGCCGTATACTTCGATCTTCAGTGCGCACGGTACCTGGGTGGTGAGCGCGAGCTTGAACGTCTGTAGCTCATCGGGAGCCAGCGGGTCGCCGGTCAGCGCCGCCAGGGCGTCGGTCAACGCGACGATGCGGCGCGATTCGCTGTCCCAGCCGGCGGCATCGGGGGTGTTCACGGCGGGCCGCGGCTGCACCGGTTCGGGATGTGACCAGGCCGGTGTGCCCCCGTCGATCGTGATCTGCAGACCCGACGGCGGCTCCGGCAAATGCAACCGCACCTCGGCAATCTGACTGGCACTGAGTGCGCCGGATATCTGCACGCGCAGGCGCTCGCTGCGCAGTTCGGCGAAGACTGCGTTTGAGGTGGCCGTCGACGGCGTTGTTCCGATGACCGAAAAGGCAGCAAACTGACTGCCGAGCCATGGATAAACCGCCAGCACATTGGCCGCCCCCTGCAGATCGACGCCACTGACCGTGCGCGGCGTGCCGAAGTCGATCACCATCTCGTGGGCGCCGGCATTGCTGTAGCTGCGCAATTGAGCGACTTCCTGAACTTTCACCGAATCGACCCGGCGCGCCTGGACTTGCACCAGAAACTCGTCAACCAGGGCGTTGCGCGGCAGGGCTACGTCCAGAGTCGTCGAGGTCACGCCGTCGAACAGCGCATACGCATAGGCGTAGATCATCTCCACGCCGCCGATCTGGACTTCCTCCAGGATCATGCCGACAGGGCCGGGGTTCTGCATCATGGTCGCCAGCCGATGCTTACTTGAAAGCGAGCGCGCCGCGCGCGGCCTTGTAGGCCGCGGCAAAGCTGGCGTCGGCCACGGCGTCGTCGATGCCGATGTCGGCTGCCTGGAACTGCTGCGTCAGCGCATTGCGCTCGGCCTGCGGAACATCGTCGGCCTTCTCGTATTTGAGCAGCGTCTGGCGCGTCGTCGGGTCCTGCAGGATGCCGTCGAGCAAGCCGGCGACGCTGCGCTCACGCAGATCCCGGTGTACTCCCTCGAAGATGCCGAAGGGGATATCGTTCACCGGCGCCAGCACCAGATCGACGACCGTACCGGCGGTCACCCGCGTTCCCGGCTGGGTGCTCTGGGCGATCACCCGCGGCGTTTGCCGTGATTGCAGAACCTGCAGGTTGTCGAGGAAGAATTCGGCGGCCTGCGTGTTGAACTCGACTGCCGGAACCTGGAATCCCTCCCGTACGACCTTGGCCTTGGCCGGCATTTCCGCCACTTCGACCGTGCGCTCGAGGTTCTTCAACGTCTGGCTCTCGATGTTGAACTGATTCTTGGTAGCCATTTGGACTCCTGGGTCTACGAGGGTTGAACAACGGGCGCGATGACGTCAGTCTCGCTGGCCCTGTTTGCTGATGACCTTGCCGAGGACCAGGCCAAGACTCTCGAGGGCCTTTTGCGCCTCGGGAAGCGTCAGACCGATCAGCGAAGGAATCTCGATGCTGGCCTGTGCCGCCAGCACCGCGGCAATCACCAGTTGCACGCTCTGACCGGTAGGCACGGCCGTACCGGCCAGCGGGAACTGCATCAGCACCAGCGAGCCGTTGTACTGCGCTCCGGGATTGGCGGTTGGCACGTCGGTACCGGTCACGTCGAGGATGCGCCCGACAGCGATCTGGGAATTGGACAGCGCTGCCAGCGCCTCCTGCAGTTCGAGCCCGAAAACGGGCGGCATGAAGGCGCCGCTGGCGGTCAAGGTGACGTTCTGCACGTTGGCATCGGGCACCGTGACGTTGACAGTCGCCGCCTGATAACCCGCGGCCTCGACGCGCAGGCTATAGGTACCGGGGCGTAATCCGGCAAAGACATGTTCTGTCCCCGGCGGCACCGGGGCCACCGCGTCGATGGCAATGCCGTCGTCGCGCAACGCGGTGACGCGCACGCTGGCGGGATTCCCACCGGCAGTCGTCACCTGGACCTTCAGCGCGGTGGCCTCGGTGCTCTCCAGGTGCGTGTGCACCTGGCCGAGGGCATTGACGATGTCGTTCCAGGCCTGCGCGGTGACCGGTTCGCCGGCGTTGACGAGCTTCTTGATGAAGGGAGGGTTGAAGATCATGGCGCTCTTCTCCTGGCTGTGGTTGGCCGCATCTGTTTCATTTCAGGGTCATGCTTCCGGCTCGGCCGGCGCGCTCCAAAGCACCATCCCGCTGCGCAGAAGCTCGATCGGGTCGTCGCCGATGCCGCTGGAGAGTCTTCCGCTGCCCAGCCGCCAGCGGTCGTCGATGAACTCGACGCGCACTTCGACGCCGACTGGGCGATGCCGTTCCAGCGCCCGGGCAATGGCCTGCAGGGTCAGGGCGCCTTCGCCATCGTCGGCGCGCCAGGCGCGGAAACGCGGTGGCACGAGCAGCCGTACG
>Ga0058867_1042479_pt1 | contig 21621 bp, 11 predicted proteins | sample TNRReaAerobicRNA_FD_59632 | JGI IMG/M metagenome (GOLD analysis project Ga0058867, IMG submission 59632) | Wastewater treatment Type I Accumulibacter community from EBPR Bioreactor in Madison, WI, USA - TNR Reactor, Time E -22min-Aerobic_ RNA... | ecosystem: Engineered > Bioreactor > EBPR >... | reverse complement strand
GGATTTATCCTCCAAAGAAATCGCTCCTCTTTTCAATATTTCTCTCAGAGGTCTGGAAAATAAAAGATACAGATTGCGCAAAAAACTAAAGCTTGGAAGCGAAGTCGATCTTACAGATTATTTTAATACGGTCATAAAATAGCTAAAACATCAAAACAATTCATTTACAAGTCAATAAACATAAAAATGGCGTAGTCGTGGCGTACCTTTTTTAATTGCATCAATATAAAATTTTTGTAAATTTGTTGGTGTTATTTATATTGCAGTTTTACTTGAAACCAAATTTTAAACTTCGCATTAACGATGGTTTAATTTGGAGATAGTTTTAAAGCTTGATATAGGAAACATTTTATAATCCCATGATTTTTTTAGTGCGTGTATTGCATGTTATAATTGCATTATATAAACAATAACTATGAAAAACTCAACACTATGACCCGTTGGATTAAACTACCACTTATTTTTATTAGCCTGTTATGTTTAGCTTTTACTTCAAACGCTCAAAAACTAAACATTGCCGGAGAAGTTAAAGATTTCAAATCCGGCGATCCCATCATCGGAGCTGCCATTCTTGTAAAAAACTCCAGTGAAGGCGTCGTAACTGACTTTGACGGAAAATTTGAAATTTCAGTTGTAAGGAATGCCATTCTGGAAATATCCTATCTGGGATATTCAACCCAGGAGTTGAAAGTAACTGACGATCGTCCTTTGATGATCTCTTTGAAAACAGAAGATATTCTTCTCGACCAGATCGTCGTTGTCGGATATGGGGCACAGCGAAAAGTAGATGTGACCGGTTCCACTGTAAGCGTAAAAGGGGAAGAATTAGCCAAACAACCCGTCATGACTGCCACACAAGCGTTGCAGGGAAAAGTGGCGGGAGTTCAGGTTATATCCAGCGGAAAGCCGGGTTCTTCTCCTAATATCAGGATCCGTGGAACCGGGACAGCCATTGCAGGAACTGCGGCTTTATTCGTTGTTGATGGTGTTTTAACCGATGACATCAGCAATATCAACACTTCTGAAATCGTGAATATGGACGTATTGAAAGACGCTTCAAGTACGGCGATTTACGGGGCAAGAGGCGCTAACGGTGTCGTGATCATAACTACAAAAAAAGGGCAAAGCGGTGCAACCAAAATCAATTACAATAACTTTTTGGGTATCCGTAATGCAGCTAACCTTATCAGGATGGCCAATGCTGAAGAATATGCCAATTATGCTTCAGCCGCCACTGGCCAAAGTGTGATCGCTCGTGATGTCAGCACAGACTGGTATGGAGAAATATTGAGAACAGCTTTTACGCACAATCACAACCTCTCTTTGTCCGGCGGATCTGAACATACCACTCATTTCCTGGGTTTCGGATATCTTGAAGATGAAGGAATTGTATTAAACAATAAATTCAGAAGGTTCAACCTTAGGACAAATCTGGATTATAAAATAAATTCATTCCTCAATTTTGGAGTAAATGGTTCATTTACCCAATCAAATGACCAGGATGTAAATCTGGGTACAGCTTATAATAATGCATATCGTGCAGCACCAATCATTCCAAGTATCGTAGATGGAAGATATGGCAACACCTCACAATACCAGAATGTAGGGAATGCCATACTGGATCTTAACAACAATGACAACCTTGCTGTCAGGAACCGTATTCAAGCCTCGGGATATGTTGAATTAAAACCAATCTCTGGCCTGACTTTCAAATCCATGATCGGAACAGATCTGGTCAATGGTAATTCCCGAAGATACAACTATAAATTCCTGAATGACGAGACCACTTTCCTCACTGCAGGTGGAAATCAACGATCTGAACGTAGTGCACTTTCTGTTTCCAATGAAAACAGTTTTCGTTGGGTTTGGGATAATTTTGCTACCTATACTACCGGATTCGGCAAAAGCAATATGACATTCATGGCTGGAACAACAGCTGAGAAGTATACCATGTCATGGGCTTCTGCTTACAGACAGGATGTGCCGGCGATTGAGGATCTATGGTATATAACTACCGGTAATGCCAACACTTCCACAAACAACGGAAGCGGAGATAAGTGGACCCGGAATTCCTATATTTCGAGGGTCAATTATAATTTTGACAATAAATATGTATTCACAGGAACATTGCGGGCTGACGGAAGTTCCAGGATAGCTAAAGAAAACAGATGGGGACTCTTCCCATCCGTTGGTTTAGCATGGGTGATCACCAATGAACCTTTCATGCAAAACGTGAAATTATTTGAAACATTGCGTCTGAGAACTTCCTGGGGACGAGTCGGAAACGATCGCGTACCTTCTGATGCATTCACAGTTACCGTCACTCCAAACCTTGCTTATCCGTTTGGCGGAGGCATCGCCACACCTGGAAGTGCCATTACACAGATCAAGGATCCGTTCCTGAAATGGGAAACAACTGAAGAGTTCGACCTGGCCTTGGAATATGCATTTCTTGAAGGTAAATTGTATGGTGAGATAGGTTTTTATGATAAAAAATCAAGAGATTTGCTGATCAATGTAAAGGTTCCGGCAGTGGTCGGTGATGAAGACGGTGTCGTATTAACCAATGCCGCATCGATCAGAAATACAGGTTGGGAATTTTCAACCAACTGGAGAAACCGCATCAATGATCAATCCAGCTATAAGATAGGTTTTAACATCACAGCAAATCATAATGATGTGATCGGATTGAATGGGGGTCAACCTATTTTAGATGGAGGAATCGGCGCTGGACAGGTTTTTACTACCAAAACAGACAATGGAAATCCGGTAGGCAGTTTTTATGTATATGAAGTGCTTGGTGTATTTCAAAACGGAGAAGAAGTCAATTCATATTTATCTTCTACCGGGCAGATCATCCAGCCAAATGCATCTCCGGGAGATTTTAAATACCTGGACCAAAATGATGATGGAAGAATCGATGATAAAGACAGGGTTTTTGTAGGATCATATCAACCCAAAGCTTATTTTGGCATAGACGGAGAATATAGTTATAAAGCTTTTAGTCTGAGTTTTGATATTTATGGCAACGTTGGAAATAAAGTCTACAACGGTAAAAAAGCGTTGAGACTGAGCGGATTGGATAATGTTGAAAGATCCCTGGCATACAGCAGATGGACACCTAACAGCGGTATTCAGGATGAACCAGGGGCGCATGCTGGTTATTTGCCTGCATCCACATATTTTGTTGAGTCAGGTGACTTTATCAGGCTTAACAATGTCAGTCTGTCTTATGAATTACCTAAAAAACTGCTTTCAAGGATAAAAATCACCGGAGCAAAATTCTTTGTTACAGGACAGAATGTATTTACACTTAAAAAATACACTGGTTTTACAGCGGAATTGCCTGCTGATTCACCAACCAGAGCCGGTATTGAGATGAATGCCTATCCGACAACAAGGACCATAGCATGCGGAGTCAATATTTCTTTGTAAACCAAATAATAACTTGTTAAATGAAATCAAAATAAGAATTTTCTGGCTGTGTTTTACTGATCCAACTGAAAGTTTTTTTGTGAGATTTTATTTAAAGATAAAAATAAAAAGCATACATATGAAAAATAAATCGATCATTTATCTACTTAGCTTAGCTGGTCTGCTGAGTATAGCAGCCTGTAGTTCAGATTTTCTGGATGTGCCTGTTCAGGGTGCAGGGACAGCTGCAACTGATCCGAATTTTGCTGAAAATCTGGTAACCGGAGTTTACAATACCCTTTTGTCAGGTGACGCATTCGGTAGTGGAGATACACATGGAATCGCTTTTATTTCCACAACAAATATCATGTCTGATGATGCTGACAAAGGTAGTACTCCCAATGACCAGATCGGTATTATCGGAGAATTGGACAATTTCCTGCATGGCCCAACCAATATTTTTGTAGGTTCTTTATGGAACGGACATTACAATGCCATTGCAAAATGCAATCAGGCGATCAAAGCACTTGAAACAGCCACCGTGGATGAAACTACCAAAAACAGGTGGCTGGGAGAAGTCAGATTTTTCCGAGGATATTATTATTTCAACCTGGTAAGATATTATGGAGGCGTTCCAGCCGTTTTAAGGGTACCCGAAAGCGCTAAAGACGCCAACGACGATCCGGTTTTTCAAACCAGGGCATCTGTAGACGATATTTATAAGATTATTACGGAAGATCTTGAGTTTTCAGCTCAGAATACGCCTTTGAGAAACCAGACTCAGGCAGGTCGGGTCAATAAAGGAACAGCCCAATCCATGCTGGCCAAAGTATATCTGTATCGCAAAAACTGGAATAAAGTACTGGAATTGACCACCGATGTTATCAACAGCGGACAGTATGCATTACTGAACGATTATGCCCAAATCTGGCGTTTTGCCGGTAATAACAGCAGTGAATCCATTTTCGAAGTGCAGACAGGCACATTCAATAACACGGATTTTGGAATCAGAGGTTATTGCGTTTGGCAAGGTCCCAGAGTTGGGGGTAAAGGTGGATGGACAGATCTTGGATTTGGATTTTGTACGCCATCCAGACAATTTGTCGACTCCTATGAACCAGGAGATATCCGCAAGGATGCAACTGTGATCATCATTGACGACTCAGGAACCCATAAAGGCACCATTCTCTATGACGGATACCGTATACCAAGCAAGGATTCTATTGAAAATTATTTCTATAATTACAAAGCTTACCATAGTGAATTGAAAAAAGATGAACCATATTTGGGTAACAGAGATAATAAACAAAAAAATATACATATTTTGCGGTTTGCTGACGTTATATTAATGCAGGCAGAAGCTGCAAATGAATTGGGAAATGCATCTTTGGCTATAAGTAACTTAAACCAGATCAGAATCAGGGCAGGATTGGAAAGTATTGCACCTGCACAAGGAACTGAATTGAGAGAGGCGATCTGGAAAGAGAGAAGGTATGAACTAGCTTTGGAACACGATCGGTTTTTCGATATTGTCAGGCAAGGAAAAGCTGGTCAGATCATGCGCGCTGCAGGCAAAAATTTCGTGGATGGTAAACATGAATTATTACCAATACCTGCATTACAAATAGAGCTGAGTGGTAACAGACTCGCACAAAACCCTGGATATTAATTTATTAAATAGACTTTGTATTAATTATTGTTAACATTAAAATTTGTAAAATGAAAGCAAAAACTCTTTCTTTTATTTTTGTTGCTCTTTTAGGAGCAATTATGTTTATGGGTATCACTTCATGCGGAGAAGAAGAACTTCCTCCAATTGACGGATACAACACATCTGATGAAGTTGCATCAACAAATCTGATGGCTCATTGGGCTTTTGAAGGTGATGGTAAAGAAACCAAATCAGGAGCTGCTCCTTCTCAAAAACTCAATGACACATATGTTGATGGTTTGAAAGGAAAAGCAGTAAAATTTGCTGCTGGATACCTGGGATACAATGAAATTGCTGCATTGAACAGCCTGCCGAATGTAACCGTTTCCCTTTGGGCAAATTATAACAACAACGGTACACACGCAACTCCTTTCTTCAGTATGACCAGAGCTAACGAATGGGCTGGTAACATCAACCTGATGGCTGAAACCGGATGGAAACCTGCCGGAAACGACACTTTAGTTGTTAAAGGATTGGTTGTAACCAACAAAGATGGTAATCCTTCATGGCAGGATTCAAGAAACGAACCTTCCAAAGGTGGCGTGCAGGTACCTAAAGGCGTTAATGCTTGGCATCAGGTTGTTATGAGCTGGGATGGAGCTACTTCATTGTTCAAAATCTATGTGGATGGTGTAAAAGTAAGTAACCCTGAATGGGAACAAAGAGGAACTACTGGTCCTTTGAATTTCTATACACCTACCAAACCTGTGATCGGTGCATGGGGAACCAATCTTCCTGGCGGTGGAACTTCTGAAGCTTGGCAAAAACCTATGACCGGTATGGTTGACGAGTTGAGAGTTTTCAACAAAGCACTTACAGATGCTGAAATTGGTGCTCTTTACAAACTTGAACTGGCTGGAAGATAGTCCGGAGATGTTTTCATACTATGGAGAAAGCTCATTGAGCTTTCTCCAATTTTAATATCTTTCAACTGATCAAACAAAATATGGCAGATTAAAAATGTGTGTTTTAATATACACATTTACAATTTATTATTTTTAGCCAATTCCCCAAATCAAAGTTATCAGCTAAAATACAGATCACGGATAAAAATAATTCAGATGAAATTTCCTTATGTTGGTTTATTCCTTTTACTCTTAATTATTAATCATTCCTGTGATCCGATCGAACCAGTACCTGAAGCATTGGAAATATATAGTTTATCTATCAACGGAAATTTAACCAACGATTTGAAAGGATCCACTGTTTTACCGGAGATCCGGGTGAGTTTTAACAAACCGGTTGACGTTTCCATCGCTCAAAATGTCATCATACTCAGTGAAAACGGCTTGGCTGCGGCATTATCCATCATTTCTGAAAATGATGATTCCACCTTGATCATCCGACCCAAAAACCCTTTAAAATACATTACAAAATACGATTTCATCATTTACAACCAGCTTGCATCAAAGTCCGGAGAGACACTGAATAATGCATTGCAGGCAAGTTTAACCACAGAAGTAGATCCAACTCCAAAATTTTCTACTATATCTGATGAAGTATTATTGACATTGGTTCAGGAACAGACTTTCAGATATTTTTGGGAATTCGGTCATCCGGTGTCAGGACTTGCAAGAGAAAGAAACAATTCCGGGGATCTGGTCACTTCAGGTGGGTCAGGTTTTGGAATAATGAGCATACTCGTTGGTATCGAACGAGGATTCATTACCCGGCAGCAAGGTTTGGACCGGCTGCTGATCATGACGGATTTTTTAAAAAATACAGCTGAAAGATTTCATGGCGTTTTTCCACATTGGCTCAATGGAGTGACAGGTAAAGCCATCGCTTTCAGTACAAAAGACGATGGTGGTGACCTGGTTGAAACATCCTATCTGATCGCTGGCTTACTTGCAGCATCTGCATATTTCGATAAAACGGGTGCTGATGAAGCTACATTGAGGCAAACCATTAAAGATATATGGGAAACAGTTGAATGGTCCTGGCATACAAAAAACGGTCAAAATGTACTTTACTGGCATTGGTCTCCAAAATACAACTGGGAAATGAATCACCAGATCCGTGGCTATAATGAAGCACTCATAACCTATGTGCTGGCAGCTGCTTCCCCAACCTACCCAATCTCGAAAGAGGTGTATGAGCAGGGCTGGGCACAAAACGGCAGTATAAAAAATGGTAAAAGTTTCTATGGAATATCCTTACCACTCGGATACGACTATGGAGGTCCATTGTTTTTTGCACATTATACATTTCTCGGTATCAATCCATTAGGTCTGACAGACCAATACGCAAATTATCAGGTGCAGGTTGTAAATCACTCCAAAATCAATCATGCATATTGCGTTAGCAATCCAAGAAAATTCTACGGATATAATGACGAATGCTGGGGATTGACTGCCAGTGATAACAATACAGGTTACAGCGCTCACAGTCCAACCAATGACAAAGGCATTATTTCGCCAACTGCAGCCTTGTCCTCCATGCCTTATACTCCGGCAGAATCAATGGAAGCATTAAAATATTTCTATTACATTTTAGGAGATAAAACATTCAGAGAATTTGGTTTTATTGATGCATTCAGCCTGCATTACGGATGGTTCGCATCCTCATTTCTGGCCATAGACCAGGGACCGATCATCGTTATGATTGAAAACCATCGGACAGGTCTGATCTGGGATTTATGCATGAACCAACCTGATTTCAGGCATGGTTTAACCAAGTTGGGATTTTCCAGCACCAAATATAATTTTTGAAAAAGACGGGCTAAAGCGATTTTGGTTAAAATTTGAACTTCAAAAATGAATAAGATCCAAAAACATATTTATTCAGTGAATTTTCGCCATCTGATGAATGGAATCAACAGATGGAAGAAGCAAATTTCAGCTTCATTGCTGATTTTTTTTTTAATTCCTGCTCTTTCACTTTTTGGACAACTTCAGCCAACAGGTAAAATAATTGAAGTAAAACCCGACAATGGATATGGTTATGTGTTGCACCAACCCCCAGAAAGCACTTCATCCAAACCATTGATAATTTTCCTTCACGGATCCGGCGAAAAGGGCGACGATCTGGAATTGGTAAAAGTGCACGGGCCATTGAAGTATTTGAAAACCAATTACCTCGATGCTTTTGTATTAGCACCTCAGTGTCCCCAAAATGAATATTGGCAAAATGAAAAACTGGATATGTTGATCATGAAAATCATCTCCGAATATAATATTGATATGCATAGTATTCATTTAACCGGTTTAAGTATGGGTGCCTGGGGAGCATGGAATTATGCTGTGTCAAAACCTGAGATTTTAGCCTCCCTGGTTCCGATTGCCGGATTTGTTGACAGAATTCCGATGCTGGAAGCCTGTAAATTGAAAGATACGCCGGTTCGAATCTATCACGGGTTGCTGGACGATGTAGTAGATATATTTTATTCAAACGAAATCTACAAAAGAATACGGAATTGCTCTCAAAAAGTTGAACTGACCATTTTTGAAGATGCAAATCACGATAGCTGGACCCGGGTCTACAATGATCCGGATATCTATTCATGGATGCTGGGTAACAGAAAAAACTGATTAGGAAAACATCCCAAAATTGTAATATATTCATTATTATTTATATGTGTATAATATTTTATTACAGCTAATAAAACAATAATATGCTCAAAAAATCTATGCTTCCGACGCTTCTTTTAATTCCATATTTCCTTGTTGGACAATTCATGTATCCACCTTCAGACCATGAAATATCGATGGCTCCTGACTGGGCAAAAGAGATGTATAGCAACCATGCGGATTTCTTTAAGGTAGAACAACTATATAATTCATATTACAAAAATAATGAATTTGTAAAAACTTACCATACACAATATTATAAAAGATGGAAAAAATTGCATCAAGCTTATTTAAAGCAAGATGGTACCTATAAATTGCCAGAATTATCCCAAAGGATAAACCAGATCCAGGATCATAAACAAAAGCTAAGCAATAGCTCGCAAAGAGACAATAGCTGGCAACTTTTAGGACCAGTCCAGGTTTTTAACAGCAGTGGTCAACCAGGACATGACCAGACAAATGTGTATTCCATAGACCGGTCTGAAGCCAATCCAGATGTGCTTTATTGCGGTACTGAACCGGGTGAAGTCTACCGTTCTGATGATTTTGGACAATCCTGGAGTAACATATCACTTCGCCAGCAGTTTGGAGGTGGTGTGAACGCGATTGAATCTTCTCCCGAAAATGTTGATCTGGTATTTGCAGGCTCAGGCATGGGTGTTTTCCGCTCTGAAAACGGAGGAACGACCTGGGAATTAACATTGGGACTGAATTACCGGAATGTTTCTGAAATATTGGTACATCCGGAGTTTTCCCAACGGGTTTTCGCCTGCACTGATGCAGGTTTGTTTACATCAGAAGATCAAGGCAAGAGTTGGATCCAGGTTTTTACAGAAAAAGTATATGACATAAAGGTTCACCCCGAAAATCCTCAGATTCTTTATTTGGTAAAAAACAATCCCGCCAACAATATTTGTGAATTTTTCAGATCCACTGACAGCGGAACCACATGGACAAAACAAACAGAAGGTTGGTTCAATTCAACGGACGAGGCAAGATATGACGGTGGCGCAAGACTTGCGATTACCAAAGCGAACCCTTCAGTCGTATATGCTTACCTGATCGGTGAAGCAAAGGCCGGAGACCTCGGATTTATAGGCGTTTACAAAAGCTCAGACAGCGGAGTAAGCTGGACTTGTGTCACAGGAGAAACCGGTGGTCCATATTCTGATGAACATCCAAATCTGGCGATCGGCTGGCCTGGTTGGGATTATCATCAGGGATTTTATAACTGTGCGATCATGGTCAGTAACACCGACGAAAATCACATTTTGGTTGGAGGTTTGAATCTTTGGAAATCACTGGACGGAGGAAATACCTGGGCACCACATGCAGGATATCGCGGTGGGCCATTGAGCATGCACGTGGATGTTCAGGACATGCGTTCATCAGGCAATGAATATTGGGTGACAACAGATGGAGGCATCTATTTTTCCACGGATTTCTTTACCGAACAGCCGGATTTCACCATGAAAGGCATTCATGGGTCAGACTATTGGGGATTTGGCAGTGGCTGGAATGAAGATGTTTTAGTTGGTGGCTTGTATCACAATGGCAACCTGGCCAGCTATGAAAAATATAATTTTGGAGAATTTCTTTCATTGGGTGGTGGTGAAGCGCCTACAGGTTATGTCAACCCGGGTAATAACCGCAAAACATATTTTTCTGATATAGGAGGAAAAATCATCCCAATCAACATTTTTGACCCGGTTTCGTCTTTCAGCTTTGGAAAAGCACCCAACGAAAGTTATTGGTCCGCTTCCAGCAGCGAAATGGAATTCCACCCGGCATGCTACAATATCGCCATACTGGGAAATGAAAACAAGCTTTGGAAGACAACTGACGGAGGAAGTAACTTCATGACTTTGGCAAGTTTTGGGGATCAACCCGGAGACAGAATACAATATATTGAATGGAGCAGAAGCAATCATGATGTCATTTATTGCAATCAGCAAATGGAGAACGGTGCCAATGGCATCCTTTGGAAAACAGCAGATGGAGGCAATTCCTGGACCATGGTCAACCTGCCTGCGGGATACAGCCACAGAATGTTGATTAGTCTTGATCCATTGGATGAAAATACGCTTTGGCTGGCCTATCCTTCCGGTGACAACACTGAAAAAATTTATAAAACCCGGGATGGCGGAAAAAACTGGATAAATCTCACTACAGAAATGCTTTATCACCAGGAAGTGCACAGTATTTTGCACATTGGAGGCACCGATGGAGGAATCTACTATTGCACCAACAACACCGTTTATTACCGCAACAATGGGATGGATGACTGGAGGATTGCTGCCAATGGGTTGCCTGATTTTTTTAATGCCAATATTGCCAGACCGTTTTACAGGGATAATAAGATCCGGATAGCCTCTTATGGAAAAGGGATTTGGGAAGCACCCTTGGAGGAAAACCCTCAATTCGTGATTCCGCAGATCATGGCCGACAAATTACAGGCACAATACATTTGTGAGATCGATTCATTTTATTTTGATGACTATTCAGTGATTGCACACGAAGGAACTACATGGAAATGGCATTTTGAAAATGGTTCTCCTGCCCACGCTGAAAAAAGAAATCCGGCTGTTTTATTTGAAGACGAAGGTATCCACCGTGTTTTTCTCGAGATTACAGATAAAAATGGCATAGCCTATTATGATACATTATCAGTTGAGGTCACATATTTTAAATCAGATAAACCACTGAACGAAGGATTTGAAGGCGGATTTTTCCCCGAAGGATGGCATCATGTAGCTCAGGAAAACGGAGGCGCATGGTCCATTGCAGAAACCGGTGCTTTTGGAGAATCTGATTTTTCCGCCATCTTCGACAATTTCAATTATGATGCACTGGGAGAATCAAGTGATTTGAGGATAAAAACTTCAGTGGAAGCGGGTAATGCATCCATGTTGACGCTGGATATTGCCTATGCTGAATATGGGTACCCTTATTCCGACACGTTGGAAATCCTCATTTCAACAGATTGTGGAGATACGTTTACTTCCCTTTATTATAAAGGAGGTCAGGATCTTGCAACGCATCCAAATTCAGACCAGCATTTTATCCCGGGAGAAACCGATTGGCGAACTGACTCCTTGTTTTTACCGGAATTTGCGGAGAAAACAGATATCATTCTTGCTTTCAGGAATCATGGACATTGGGGCAATAATATTTACGTAGATAATATATCTATCGATGGCAATTCAGTGGGCATAAACACCATAAACGAAAACAACTTCAATTTCTACCCTAACCCGGTCAGAGCCGGCGAATCCATCCATTTTGTCAATCAGAATGAACCCCTGGTATTAACCCTACTGGATCCAACCGGACAAAAAAATTATGACAAGTAAGATTGAAGGAAGCGCTGATTCATTTTGCATTCCGGGCAATCTGATTCCGGGAAAGTACCTGATCAATCTCAGGAGCGAAACCCGGATTGCAAACAGGGTTCTGATCGTTTATTAAAATAATCATTAATATATATATTATTGTAAATATGTTATTTAAAGATTATTAAAACATTATATGTTAAAAATAATTAATCAAATTCTAAAACATGCAAAAATTGACAATTAATAATTTACTTGTAATGCTGGCAGGACTGATCATTTTTGCTACATCATGTAATACAGTTTCAGATTTAAAATATCCTTCAAAGGGCAAAATCGATTATAAACTGACAGAAGATGACAATGCTTTGTTAGACTCTATTCAAAAAAAGACTTTCCAATTTTTTCTGCATGAACATCATACAGAAAAAGGAATTGTAAAAGACCGTGCAGCCAAAGGAGCTCCATCCAGCATTGCTGCGACAGGATTTGGACTTCCATCTTTTGCCATTGCCGTGGAAAGAAACTGGATGTCGAGGGAAAACGCTGCCGAAATAACACTCAAAACACTCAGTTTTTTTGCAAATTCCAATCAAAACGATCAGCCGAATGCTACAGGATATAAAGGGTTTTATTATCACTTTTTGAAAATGGATTCAGGTACGAGAGAATGGAATTGTGAGCTTTCGAGTATTGATACAGGTTTGCTGATGATGGGAATTTTGTTTGCCAGAAATTATTATGATCAGGACAATGAAACCGAGAACAAAATCCGGGAGCTTGCAGCATTGCTGCTGGGAAGAATAGAATGGGATTTTTTCTATTTACCTGATACTGCGAAACATCCCAATACACTTTCTATGGGTTGGAGTCCTGAAGAAGGTCTGTTGAATTTCGGTTGGCACGGCTACAATGAAGGACTTTTCCTGTATATTTTAGCTGCCGGAACAGGTTGGGACAAGGCAGAAAAAAGCTTTGATTCATGGCTTACTACCTATCAATGGAAAACCCCTTACGAAGGGCTTTCACATGTGGCTTTTCCCCCGCTTTTCGGTCATCAATTCTCACATGCTTTCATAGATTTCAGAGGACTTGGCGATAAATATATGAATAATAAAGGTATAGATTATTTTGAAAACTCAAGGAGAGCTACTTTGGTTCAGCAAAAATATGCGATAGACAATCCATACGGGCATGTCGGTTATGATGCATATTGCTGGGGCGTAACTGCCAGCGACGGACCAGGAGAAGCTTATAATTTTGGTGATAAAAAATTTATTGGTTATGCCGGAAGAGGCACAAGCGGACCTGATTATAACTACCATGATGATGGAACCATCGCTCCTTACGGCCCTATGTCATCCATTCCTTTTGAACCTGAGCTCGTTTTGGCTACAACACGATCTATGCTTGACAGGTACGGAGATAAAATTTGGGGCCAATATGGTTATTATGATGCATTCAACCTGACTGCCAACTGGGTTGATAATGATTACATCGGCATAGATCAGGGTCCAATGCTCATCATGATCGAAAATTTCCGAACGGGACTTGTATGGAATTATGTGATGAAAGATCCGGTGATTCAAAAAGGACTTAAACGCTTGGGTTTTGAATATATTAAATGACATTCAGAGGACCACATTTTTTCAAAATTTTTTATCTGTAAAGATTTGTTAATCAATAATCTGTATAATATGCAATCGCGGAGATTCTATTTCATTTCTATTTGGATGTCTGTGTTCTTTTTCATTGGCAATGAAATTCATGCCCAACAAAAATTACTGGATGGATTTGACAATAAAAATGGATGGGAACTGATCCAATCTGACGGCGTCAGTCTGAAATTGGGAAATTCAGAGGGATTGGAAGGTAAAGCGATCCGATTTGATTATGATTTTTCGAAAGGGACTGGTTATGGTGGTTTTCAGAAAACTATTCCGATCGAATTACCTGACAATTATGAATTTAGCTTTTATATCAAAGCGGATTCACCTTCAAATAATTTTGAGATCAAATTCATCGATAGTGCCGGCAATAATGTTTGGTGGGTGAATAACCGCAATTTTGATTTTCCGGAGCAATGGAAAAAAATCAGGATCAAGAAACGCCATATTGAGTTTGCCTGGGGTCCGACTTCAGACCATGTTCTGAAAAATGTGCATAAAATTGAATTCACCGTGGCATCTTTTGTTGGTGGCAAAGGTACAGTTTGGATTGACGATCTCAGATTTGAGCCCATTGATCCTCCTATGGAAAAATATCCGGCTCCGATCATCACGAGCAATGCATCATTAAAAAAAAGCTACCCAAAATATATGGTTGATGGCCATCCTACTACAGAATGGCACACTAATAACAGTAAAACTCAATTTATAGACATAGATTTTCGTGTTAAACGAGAGTTTGGAGGTTTATTCATACAATGGGTTCCGGGAAAATCAGCCCACAGCTTTGAAATATTGCTGTCTGATGACAAAAAGCAATGGGAAAAAGTTTACATTGTCAAAAACAACCTGGGTGACCAGAGTTTTATCCGTCTTCCTGAAGCTGAGGCAAGATACGCAAGGATCAATTTTAAATCCGGTAATTCAATAAAAGGCATCGGGATCAGAGAGATCAGTTTTTTAAATACCGGGGAATCCATAACCCCAAACAATTTCTTTCAATTTGTTGCACAGCATAGCCCTGAAGGAAATTACCCGCGATATTTTACAGGGAATGCTTCCTATTGGACCATTTCAGGGGTGAATAACGATATCAAAGAAGCATTGATCAATGAAGATGGAATGGTAGAAGTCGAGAAACAACGGTTTTCCATCGAACCATTTATCCGTGTCGGAGACGAATGGTTCAATTGGAGCAATGCGAATGCAACCCAATCTTTGGGTCATTCATCAGATCCTGATCATTTTTCTTTCCTTCCATCCGTAGGTTGGAAATGCGGAAACATTGACTTCACTGCAGAACTCACATCCGGAGGCGATGCCAATACCACTTCAAGCGCTTATATCAGGTATGCATTCAAAAACCGTGGTAAAACCACAGAAAGTGTTGTTCTGAACCTGCTTGTAAGGCCTTTTCAGGTCAATCCATATTACCAGTTTTTGAATTTGCCACCCGGAACCGGAAAAATAAACAAAATAGCAGGAATCAGCGATCAAATCGTACAATTGGATAATAAAATGATCATTTCTGACAGACCTTTCAACAGGTTTTCAACTGCTGTTTTTGATATGGGCGATCCGGTTGAACTGATCAAAAGCGGTTCGTTACCCGAACTAAAGAGTATAGATGATGAAACGGGGTTGGCCACCGGATTTATGATCTATGAGCTTAGTCTAAAACCTGGAGAAACCATGGATTTTGTTCTGAAAATTCCATTTCACCAAAACGAAGCTCCTTTAGCAAAAGACATTCCTGAGACATTCCAAACAACCTTTGACGAATCAGTGAATTTTTGGAAAAACAAAGTGAATTACATCAAATTCAATCTCCCGGAATCAGCCGATAAAATCGTCAACACCTACAAATCCAATCTCGTTTACATCCTTATAAACAGAGACAAAGCCGGCATCCAACCTGGGTCAAGGTCTTATGAACGAAGTTGGATCCGGGATGGATCATTGACCTCATCTGCCTTGATGAAATCAGGGATCATTGATGAAGTCAGGGATTTTATCAATTGGTACGGAGACCATTTGTACGAAAACGGAAAAGTTCCATGCGTGGTAGATTCCCGTGGTCCTGATCCGGTTCCGGAACACGACAGCCACGGGCAATACATCTATCTGGTCAGAGAATATTTCAATTTTACGCGCGATACAGCCTTTTTGAAGGCAAAAAACCCGCTGATCTTAAATATCGTGAATTATATTGAGTCCTTAACCGCAGAAAGATCGACTGAAAAATACATCTCAGGTCCTGACAGCCTTCGCGCATATTATGGCCTGGTTCCAGAATCCATCAGCCATGAAGGTTATTCTGCCAAACCAATGCATTCATACTGGGACAATTTCTTTATACTGAAAGGTTTAAAAGATGCAGTAGATATTCAGCACATTTTAAATGAAAAGGAGCATTTTGACCGGATATCAAAGATCAGAGACAGCTTTCAGACCAATCTATATCGTTCTATTGATCTGGCCATGGCAAATAAAAAGATCGACTATATACCCGGATGCGTGGAACTCGGTGATTTTGATGCTACATCCACTACCATTGCACTCACCCCTTGCAACGAATTCCAAAACCTGCCTAAACCACAGGTTTTCAATACCTTTGACAAGTATTTTGACTATTTCATCAAGCGAAGGGACAATAAGATAGATTGGGTCAATTACACTCCTTACGAAAATCGCCTAATCGGCTCTTTCCTTATATTGAACCAACCGGAAAAAGCGCATCAGCTCATCGACTTTTTCCTTCAGGATCAAAGACCCGAAGCCTGGCACCATTGGGCGGAAGTCGTTTGGAAAGATGAACGAACACCGAAATTCATTGGCGATATGCCACACACCTGGGTTGGCAGCGACTTTCTGAACGCGATCAGAACCATGTTTGTGTATGAAAATGAACTGGATGAATCGCTGGTGGTTGGAACCGGATTGTACCAGGACTGGATAGATTCACCATCTGGAATGTCTGTTGAACATTTACCTACCTATTATGGTGAAATCTCTTATTCAGTTAAAAGGACTGAGCAGAAATACATTTTCGATATTTGGGGAAATGTAGAATTACCAGCCAATGGCTTGAAAATACAGAATTTCAATGGTTCGAAACTCCCGGATAAAGTTTTGGTTAACGGAAAGGAGATCAGCAGTTTCAGCGAAAATGTGATACAGACTCATGAATTCCCATGTACCATCGAAATTATCACTAAATGATCTTTCTAAATTAGCCTAAATCATTCACAACCAATATCATCCTAAAAAAACTGAAAATGGAAAAAAGTAAAAGCATGATTGACATGGATAAAAATAAACCTGAGAAAATAAACTTCGGCCAACTCGCAGCTTACGGAACAGGCGGGATCATACCCATAGCATTATTCAACGTAGCAGGCATTCTGGTAGGTTTAATGGGCAATATCAGTCTGGGTCTCAGCGCTTTCTGGCTGGGTTTTATTTTGATCATACCCAGGCTTTGGGATGCTGTTTCAGATCCGATCATAGGTCACCTGTCCGATAATGCCAGAACCAGATGGGGTCGCAGGCGTCCTTTTCTATTATTGGGAGGCATCCTGGTTGCAATATTTTTTGTTTTGATCTGGTGGATTCCCAAGGGCGATGCTGTAGAGCAATGGTTTGGTTCTGAAGCCGGTTTCCAGCTATTCCAGTTAAGTTATATTCTGATCGCATTATTGTTGTTTTACACGGCAACTACCATTTTCGAAATTCCCCATGGAGCTTTAGGCATGGAGATGACAACAGAATATCATGAACGGACCAAATTATTCAGCGCAAAGAGTTTTTTCGGTAATATTTTTGCCATGAGCACGCCCTGGCTCTTTGTTTTGGCCAACCTTGAGATGTTCAAAGGACCCGGAGGCAATGAAGCAGACGGTATGCGGTACGTGTCGATCATGATTGCTGTCATTTTGATCCCATTGTCTTTTTGGTGGTTTTTTAAGTTAAAGGAACCGGGTTTTAAAAAAGTTTCAAATCAGCCAAAAACAAAGTTTTGGGTGGATATGAAAATGGTTGTTCGTAACAAAAATTTTGTTTTCCTTACCATTAGCATTTTTAGCCTGGCAATGGGCTTCAATTTTGTACAATTACTCGGATCCTATATACCAATTTTCTACGTTTTTTCCGGAGACAAACTGGCTGGCGCAACACTGTTGGCTATAAACGGAACAGTGTGGGCAGTTACAGGAGTTTTAGCAGTTTTTCCACTCAATTTGATCAGTCCGAAACTCGGTAAACGCAAGACTTTAATGATCGCCATGGGACTGATGATCCTTGCACAGCTCTCAAAAATTATCTGTTATAATCAGGAATACCCTTACCTCATCATTATACCAACCGTTCTTTTGTCTGCTGGTATGCTTTTCTTTTTCACCCTCGGTTCTTCCATGGTAGGTGACATTTGTGATGAAGAAGAACTAAACACAGGAAAAAGAACTGAAGGCAGTTATTATGCGGTGTTCTGGTGGTTCATCAAAATGGGTTCAGCGCTCGCCAGTTTTGTTTCAGGCGCTTTGATCGTACTGACCATGTTCGACGAAACTCAGGTTACCAAAGTCGATAAACTCATCGGTTCCGTTAATGAAATGTCAGTAAAATTGGAATCGTTCGCCAAAAAAGATAGTCTGGCAGATTCTACTACTGTTTTGTTCTATAAAACAGAAGCAAAAGCAGCGCTCAATGAGGTAAATGATTATACGAACTTCCTTACAAAAGAACGCGACATAACGAAGAGCAATACAAATACAGATACTCAGTTCAGCAAAGAAAAACTGGAATGGATCGACCAAACGCTGATTTTATTAAATTCTGACAGGGTACAAATCTCAACCCTTATTAAAAACAATACTGGAAAACAAATATCCACTTTAACCAATACTGAAAGATCATTCCCTGTTTTATTAAGGACCAAGCTATATAAAGCCAGGTGGTACGCATTGGAACTGAAGGAACATTTAAAGAAAGAAACCGCTGATTTACCTGATCATGACAGAAAGGAAAATGAGGAACATTATCTGTTGTTGAATCAAACTATGGCAAAGCTATTACAAACACTTTCAGAAATGGATAACACCTCTTCTATACTGGATGCAAAAAAAGAATTTAAGACCATGTCTAATGACCTGACCATTTTAAAAAGGCAAACCCCTTTTACTTTATTGATGATGAGGATCATTGAAATTGGCATCCCGGTAATACTCAGTTTGCTTTCCTTCTTATTTATTTTCAGATATTCCTTGACCGAAAGCAGATCTCTGGAGATTAAAGATCTGCTCAAAAAACGCAATGAAGAGAATCAATTCACAACTTGAAAAAATCAACATATAAATACTTAAAGCAAAAGTTGAACTAATATGGTATTTAAAATTGAAAATGAGCAATTTATACTGAATGATAAACATGTTTTCCTGAATTCCGGAGAAATTCATTATTTCCGGATTAAAAGAAACAAATGGGAAAAACACCTCAAGGCAGCAAAAGAAGCCGGCTTAAACGTGGTCAGCAGTTATGTTCCCTGGGCATGGCATGAAGAAAAGGAAGGATTTTTTGATTTTAACGGAGCAACCTGCCCTGAACGAGATCTGAGCGGATGGATTGCACTTTGTGAAAACCTTGGCTTGAAGTGCATACTCAAACCCGGTCCTTTCATCCTCGCTGAATATCGCGGAGCCGGACTGCCGGACTGGTTTCTGGATCAACATAGCCATGAAGTTAAAATGCACAACAGCAGGGGTGATATCGTACCAAGCGACGGAGTAAGTCTTTTTCATCCTGTCTATCTGGAAAAAGTCACCGCATGGTATGATGCGATCATGCCTTTTATCAGAAATCGGCAGATATCCAATGGTGGTCCGGTCATCATGATGCAGGTTTGCAACGAGATAGGCGTTTTCAGCTGGCTGGCGCATCAGGCAGATTACAGCGAAATCGTCAGACAAAAATACATTACCTACCTCAAAAACAAGTTTCACGATCTGAATGTGATCAACCAACTGTGGAAAACAAATTTTGAGTCTTTCGAACAGATAGAACTGCCTTTGGATGGAAATACCCCATATCTTTCGGTGGAAGACAGAGGCAGAGACCACGACTGGCACCGGTTCTGGAGAACTTATTACGGAGATTATCTCAGAATGCTGACTCAGATGACCCGAGACCGTGGGGTGGATATTCCCTTATATCACAATCTGCCCGGATGGATCTATGGCAACGGATATGAATTCCCGGTGAATATCACTATGTACGAAGACCTGTTCGATGACCGGAGTGAGATCATATTTGGCGTTGATCACATTCCGGAGTTTTTCTCATACAGAAATCTGCATGATGACCGTATTATCAATGATATCACCCATGCCATGCAGGGTCCAAAACCACTATTTGCTGCTGAATTCCAGTGCGGAAGCCGTGAATACCATGTTGTGACCAATCCAAGGGAAATGGAATTGTTCTATAAAGCCAGCATTGCCAACGGGTTGAGAGGATGGAATTATTATATGTTTTCACAGGGCCGAAACCCAAGACAGAAAGGATATTCAGGCTCCACTTTCTATTGGTTCAACCCCTTGACGCCTGAAGGCGAAAAAACTTCAGCATTTCCATTGATCCAACGAATGAACCAACTGGTAAAAACTTCTGAAGAATTGATCATTCACTCAGAGAGAAAAGCTGAGATCTGTGTTTTGTTCTATCCACACTATTATTCCACGGAACTTGAAAGGCCGACAGGAGCAAACTGTGGTATTCAGTTTGATTATGCGCGCATTCGCCGGAGCGCCTATTTTGATGGTTTGCTCAAAGTACTTCAGATACTGAATGCAGATTATGATATGGCAGATCTGACAAAAAATGAACCTCAAAAACTAAAACAATACCGGCAGATATGGGTGTTCTCAACGGATGAAATGAATGCCGGAGATCAGCAAAAAATTGTTGACTATGTCCTCGATGGAGGAAAAGTCATCATTTTCCCCAATTTACCGGACAGGGAAATGAGCGGACAACCTTGCAGCATCATCAGGGATGCATTGAATATCCATCCTTCCGGAGTAGAGATAATTGATTCTCCGCTCGTCGATATACTTGGTTATCAAGATATTAAATGCGCCAATCCTCAAATGCTTTACGACGAAAACAGCTTTAGCACGGACGAGGTCATAGCCAGGAATATTTCCGGAAATATATGCGGATTCAGTAAAACTCTGGGCAAAGGTCAATTCATACATCTCGGCACCTGGCTCGGTTTTGATACAGAGGGTCACAAGCCGGTTTATGAAAAACTCCTGCAAATGTCGGACCCAAAAATCAGGAAAAGTCACTCTGAAAATGAATTTATTATTGTCAGAGAACGATTTACCCCTGATGGCACAGGGATCTTATTCATTGGCAATTATTACAATGAACCACAAACAGGCAAGGTGTGGTATACTCACCCCGCCACCGGCAACAGCCTCTCCATTCCTTTTGCAAGTGATGAGCCAATCACATGGCCTCCTTTGTATGGCGTCCTGAGTCCGGTCAATATCGAAATCATGCCAAAATTGTCTATCTTACATGCAACTTCAGATGTTTTGGATATCAGGATAAATGAACAAAGCATTGAATTGACCGTTTTTGGTGATCGTGATCTGATGGGTGAAATCGTCTTTGAAGGCTCAAAAGTTTCATCAATCCAAAATGCTTACATAAATGAGAAAGCTGTGGAAATCATCACGAAAGACTCAAAATGCATTTTACACTATAGTCATGAACACCAAAAAGCATTTACGATTAATATATCGATTATGTGAGCAATACATGGAATGATCTGATTTCTATAACTTGTGTTTTGTTAAAATACGTTATAAATACTGTTTTAAAACCAGTTTTACATATTATATTATTTTTACATTTGTTTATATTAA
>Ga0058867_1490853_pt1 | contig 21707 bp, 4 predicted proteins | sample TNRReaAerobicRNA_FD_59632 | JGI IMG/M metagenome (GOLD analysis project Ga0058867, IMG submission 59632) | Wastewater treatment Type I Accumulibacter community from EBPR Bioreactor in Madison, WI, USA - TNR Reactor, Time E -22min-Aerobic_ RNA... | ecosystem: Engineered > Bioreactor > EBPR >... | reverse complement strand
TCCATGTTTTCCCCGAAAGCTCGTCCAACAACAGCTAAGGAGCACTGCCATTCTTCGCCCCGCACAATTGGGGAATTGATTGGGAAGGTGAACTCCCTCCTGCGGCAAACAATCAAAATTCCCACCATTTTCATGAAAACAACACCAAACACTCTGACCCGACCTCCAGTCGCTACGAGCCACCGGATGGTCCAGGCGGAAGAAGTGGCTATTTTGCCAAAGTCCCCCACGAGGGCACTTCGGAACGAGCCGCGTTCAGCGAGAGAGGTGACCGAATACACCACCGCATTGAACCGCTCGGTGATGCACCGCCCGATCCTTGCAATGGTATCATTATGGTTGGCTGCCTTTGGGGCACTGATGGTTGTCCCCACAGCCAAGGCTTACCTGGGCGACTTCGAGCCCGCGTCTGGCTATGTCCCATTCATGGGTCCATTGATCCCAAGTCTGAATTTGGGAACCGATTGGCAAGATGGCACCGGAAACGTTCCCGCTGCCTTGGGATATCTCGGCATACCGCCCACGACCTATGGCAGGGCACCAGTTGATGTGACTCGCTACAATGCCGGTCAGGCCGGTGCTCGTGCTGACATTCTGGATGACTCCGGACTCTGGAGCGCGGCACCGGGCTCGGGGGGGCGCCCCCAGTTCGATGCGTCGAACGGAGTGAACCAGTTCCAATTCATCTCCACCCACGATGCGGGCACTCGTCCCCCTGGAGATCAGAACGCCTTGGTCGTCCGAACATTCGCATCCACGAATCTGCTGGACTACCGCTATACAATGGACGCCCTCGATTTGGGGGGAATCGCGCCGGGCAGTCTTACCGGGGCAACCTATAGCATCCAGTTTGTCTTTTGCCCTCAAAGTGGCCCCGCAGGGAACATCTCCCTGCTTGGTTTTGCAGATGATGCCTTGAACACCGCTTTACAGATAGGGACCACGGGCACAGGAGGTTTTCAATACCGACCAGGATCCTCAGCAGCGCTCACAACAACAGCGACCCAAATTGGTTTCAACGGATGGAGCGAGGTCACGATCACGATCAACACCGCAGCCAACACCGCCGGCATCACGGTGTCCCCCTGGAACGATACGACCTCATCACTGGGTGCGCCCATCAGCATTGTGTCTGGGATGGCGATCCCCGATCTTGCTCGCATCAGCAAGCTGAACTTCATTCAGCAACCTGGCATTGAGAAATACTTCTATGATGGCTTTGCAATGTCGGCTACAGGAGGCGTGAGTTGCGCCATCACAGGCCTCTCAGTTAATCCAGGTCCTTGCAATAACAACGGCACGCCACTCAACACCGCCGATGACTACTACACGACGGATGTGACGGTGACCTATGCCAATCCGCCCGCCTCCGGTAGCCTTACGCTGACTGGCCCGGCCCTCCACTCATCCAACTCAGTCTCCAGCGTCCCGGTGGGATCGCTAGGATCAAGCACCAGCCACACCTTTGTCGGCGTGCGGCTCAAGGCCAACGGCACCGCCCTCAATCTCACCGCCCGTTTTCAATAAAACTCCACAGTGAAGCATAACGATATGAATTACCTTAACAAAACTGGGATGCGGAGTGCCATGTCGGCCCTCATGTCGAGTGGCAGCCCACAGGAGCGTGCAAGTCTGTGTTCATGCGATACAACACCGTCGATAATTCGAACCTCCAAAGTGTCTCGGGGCAACGCATACAGAGTGCTGGCCGCCTTCATCGCTCTGCTGGCACTTGGGTTAGCGGACCTCAAGGCACAAGCTCCTCAGAACTACTATTTCACGAACTGGACGTCAGCTTCTCAAACCCTTGGGTCAGGAGTCGCCGCAGGAACATTGAATGTCGCCGGCAATCCTGTTTCCGTGTCGGTTGGGGGTTGTACCACGGGAACAGTCACAGACGGGACCTATCCAGACTACATCGCGACGGGTCCCACGATATTCCCAAGTGCCGTCAATGGTAACCTTGGAGACACTTTGGGGTCAGATCAACGCGGGGCAGGCTTTGTGATCACCTTTAGCCAGCCAGTGGCAGATCCAGTCATCTATTTCATCGGTCGACAGAGCCCGCTGAGTGTCAAGGGGGATGGAGCTGATGTCTATCTGGACGTACTTTCCGGTCCAATTGGAGCTTGGGATTCGACAGCGGGTAGCTACACCGAGGGCTCCGGGCTGATAGTCGGCTATCATCTGTGGACAGACACGAATTCGACGCCGCTCAAACCTGACGCGATGATTGGTGGTATTGTGGTTCCGGGCGTGTATACAACCTTGGAAATCTCCAATGCGCCTGAGGAAGACTTCTGGTTTCTGCAAATTGGCAATCTCACAACGGCACCTCTTCCGTGCCCGACCGTCAATGTTACTCCGAATCCACTGTCGAGCGGCACGGTCGGCATCGCGTACACAGGCAGCCCAGCCGCCAGCGGTGGTACAGCTCCTTACGTTTGGACAGCGACAGGTCTGCCGAGTGGCCTGAGTATCAACGGCACGACCGGGGCTGTCACTGGCACTCCGACAGCGACCGGTAACGCGACGATCACCGCTACGGATGGCAATGGCTGCACCGGCACAACGACCCTGGTGATCAATCCATTCTCCTGCCCGATCATCACTGTGGAGCCCAATCCTCTGAATGCGGGCACCGTGGGCTCTCCTTACAACGATAGGCCTAAGGCCGGTGGCGCAGGCGACGGAGTTACCTACACATGGAGTGCCACCGGGCTGCCTGCTGGGCTGGCCCTGAATAGCAGCACGGGAGAAATCACCGGAACCCCGACGGTAGCTGGCAATGCCACCATCACCGCGACCTACACGGGACCCGGGGGCGAACTCTGCACCGGCTCCACGACGCTTACAGTCAACGGCCCGGGGTGCCCCACAATCACGGTCACACCGAATCCGCTGAGCGGCGGCACGGTGGGCACAGCTTACAATGCCAGCCCCTCTGCCAGTGGCGGCACCGCGCCCTACATCTGGACAGCGACCGGTCTGCCAAGCGGTCTCTCGATCAACCCCTCCACCGGTGCCATCAGCGGTAATCCGACTGCCGCTGGCACCGCGACGATCACCGCCACGGATGCCAACGGCTGCACCGGTACGACAACTCTGACGGTCAATCCTTTAGCCGCCCCTTGCGAGATCACCGTCCTCCTCCCAGCCGTGAGTCCTTGTTCGACCTGCCCCAGCCTGACGGTGAGCCCTGCTGTGCTGCCCAACGGGACAGCAGGGACCGCATACAGCCAGAACCTGAGTGCCAGCGGCGGGGTCAGTCCCTACACCTTTGCCGTAACCAGCGGTACGCTCCCCGCCGGTCTGAGCTTGTCCAACGCGGGGCTCATCAGCGGCACGCCGACCAGTACCAGTGCGGCAAACTTCACGATTACAGTGACTGACGCCAGTGGGTGTACTGTAGCCAACTCGTTCACCATCACCCCAGCCTGCCCGGTAGTCACCGTCACTCCGAATCCGCTCTCCAGCGGCACCGTCGGCACCGCCTACACCGGAAGTCCCAGCGCCAGTGGCGGCATCACCCCTTATTCCTGGACAGCCTCTAGCCTGCCGGCGGGGCTTTCCATCAACCCCAGCACGGGGGCTATTACTGGCACACCGACTGCCAGCGGCAACGCCACCATCACCGCTGCCGATGCGAATGGCTGCACAGGCACCACAAGCCTGACGATCAATCCATTCTCCTGCCCGATCATCACCGTCACCCCCAACCCCCTGGCCAATGGCACAGTCGGCACCGCCTACAGCGCCAGCCCCACGGCCAGCGGTGCACCTGGAGGCTCCAGCTATGCCTGGACAGCGACGGGGCTGCCCGCAGGCCTGATCCTGAACGCAACGACTGGAGTCATTAGCGGAACCCCCATTGCGACCGGCAATGCCACGATCACGGCGACCTTTAGTGGCCCTGGAGGCGAGCAATGCCAGGGCAGCACTACCCTTGCAGTCACTGCGGCACCATGTCCGACCATAACAGTGACCCCAGCAGTTCTCCCCAACGGGACAGTCGGCACTGCCTACAACCAGAGTCTCGTCCCAACCGGCGGTACCACGCCTTACACCTTTGCGGTGACTCTGGGCAGCCTGCCAGCGGGCCTCAGCCTCAACGGTGGAACCGGAGCGATCACCGGCATCCCCACGAGCACAAGTGCAGCAAGCTTCACGATCACCGCCACCGATGCCAATGATTGCACAGGCACTCGCAGCTTCACGGTGACTCCGGCCTGCCCGGTCATCACGGTGACGCCGAATCCGCTGTCCAGCGGCACCGTCGGCACCGCCTACACCGGAAGTCCCAGCGCCGGAGGTGGCACAGCACCCTACACCTGGACGGCGACCAGTCTTCCTGCTGGACTGAGCATCAGCCCCTCCACCGGTGCCATCACCGGCAATCCGACCGCCACCGGCACGGCTACTATCACCGCTACGGATACCAACGGCTGCACCGGCACCACCAGCCTCACGATCAATCCGTTCGCCTGCCCTACGATCACCGTCACTCCAGCGATTCTGCCGGAGGCATCCGTCGGTCAGCCCTACAGCGAAACACCCACCGCGAGCGGCGCAGGAGGCGGTGCTAGCTATGGCTGGAGCGCCACCAGTCTGCCAGCGGGTCTTTCGATCAACCCTACCACTGGTCTCATCAGCGGCACCCCCACTGCTGAAGGAACAGCCACCATCACCGCTACCTACACCGGACCTGGTGGTGAGCTCTGCACTGGCACTGCCACCCTGAGCATCGTGAACAACTGCTGCCCACAGCTCATCTTCGCCGTTCCCTAGCCCCAGGTCCAGAACCCCGTCCTCCTATCTTCCAGCATTCCCCCCTGCATCAACGCCATGAACTCGTATCGTCACCCCCAATTGTCGCGCCCAGTGCCGGCCGACAGCCCTTCCACCCCCAAAACACTGCGGTCTCGTCATCGCATGGGGAGCATGGGCGCGCTACTGCGGCAAGGCCTCGTCACTCTTTTTGCCACGCTCGGTCTTCAGCAGATCCAGGCGCAGGCTCCTGTCATCGTCCCCCCACAAAACAATACGTCCAGCGCCAACCCGTACTTGGTGACTCCGTGCTACGTCACGGGCGATCCTCTCGCCGCTGGTAATAATGTATCGGGAGAGCACGTCCTCGTCGTGGCACCCTATACCGCCACAGGGAAAGCACACGATGGAAGCGGCACGGCGCTCTACCGCTTTGCCAACGCAAATCAGATGGGTGCGGTCTGGGGCGTAACGTCCGATGAGCCAACCAACAAGATCTACAGCTCAGCCGTCCTGAAACGTCACGTGGCCCTCGGACCCAATGGCTTGGGGGCGATTTATGTGAGCAGCCTCAACACTGGCAACGCCACCACGACCCCCATGACGACATCAAAATTCGTCGATCTGGTGGCAGACCTCGGCATTGATGTTGGGCAAGGACAGGTGAGTGGCATGAACTTGGCCAACGGTGCGACGAGCAATGTTGCACGCGGATTGCCGCTTGATAAAACCGTGGACAGCGCTGACACGGCCATTTTCCCATGGGTCGGAAAGATCGGGCTGGGTGACCTCGACATGGACGAGACCCACCAGAATCTCTTCGTCGTGAACCTCTGGCTGAAGAAGATTCACAAAATCCGCATTTCCGACGCGTCACTAGTCGCCACCTACGACATTCCGACTGGCGATGGTGCCGCTGGCACGACCATGCGTCCATGGGGTCTTGAAACAGCCGGGGGCAAGCTGTATGCAGGCGTGGTTTACACCGAAGAAAACCCTGCCTCCGGCACGGGGACGGCGGCGACCATGGAAGGCGTGATCTACCAACTGGATCTGACCACGGGCACGTGGGCCAGTTCCCCCGTCTTGTCATTCCCCCTCGACTATCCCAAAGGAGCGACCTATTTCGCTGGCAGCCCGCAATGGTTCCCGTGGTTGGATGACTTCAGCCGATGGTCCGCCCATGGAGGCGACCTTGGCACGCCCTTCGACACAGCGGCCCACCCCCAACCTCTCATTTCAGATCTAGTCATGGACACCACGGGCGCTCTCCACATCGCCATGATGGACCGCGCAGGGCATCAGGTCGGACACCGCAATCAGAGCCCGATAAATGCCAGTGACTTGGTCACCGGAATGTCCGGCGGCGACATCTTGCGGACATGGAACAATGCCGGCACCATTGAGTTGGAAAGCGGCGGTGTGGCTGGCACCTTCACCAGTTCAGGCACGGGTACGGGTGCAACGGGTCCCGGAGGAACTTCAGCCCCCCAGGGTCCTGGAGGCGGGGAGTTTTACTGGACCGACTACGTGGGAAGCGGCGGGCGCTTTTTCCATTCCGAAACATCCTTCGGCGGTATCAGCATGATCCGTGATTCAGGTGAAATCGTGGTTTCAATCATGGACCCGATTGATCTCGATGCAGGAGGTTGGAGCGTCCTTTCGACGGCGAATGGAGCACAGGTTCGCGACTACCAACTCTATGCTGATCCGTCCGTGACTGCCTACATTGGTGGCAAAGCGAACGGCATCGGCGATCTCGATGTGGTAGCCCCCCCTCTCGTGATCCCCTGCCCCACGATCACCGTCACGCCGGACCCGCTATCCAGCGGCACCGTCGGCACGGCTTACACAGGAAGCCCCGCCGCCAGCGGTGGTACAGCCCCCTATACATGGACAGCCTCCGGCCTGCCTGCGGGTCTTTCCATCAATGCCTCCACAGGGGCGATCACGGGTAACCCTTCCGCCACCGGCACGGCTACCATCACCGCCACGGATGCCAATGGCTGCCCCGGGAGCGCAAGCCTGACAATCAATCCATTCGCCTGCCCAACCATCGATGTCACGCCCAACCCATTGCCCGCAGGCATGGTAGGCACAGCCTACAATCAAACCCCCACCGCCAGCGGCGCGGGTGGCGGCGCAAGCTATACCTGGACGGCGACGGGACTTCCTGCGGGCCTAGCACTGAACGCCAGCACCGGTGAAATCACTGGGACACCGACAGCCGATGGCAACGCCACGATCACGGCAACCTATGCGGGACCTGGTGGTGTGAATTGTTTCGGAAGCACCACGCTCGAAATCGCTGCATGCCCTCTGTTCCCACCTCAAAACGAAACCACGACGATTGACTGTGGTGTCCTAGTCTCCAAGCAATTAGCCGTCAGCGGCGGCGCGGCCCCATATACGTGGAGTCTGACCAGCGGTACTTTGCCGGCAGGTATCACCCTGAGCACCAGCGGCCTCCTCAGCGGCACCACCACAGACACGAGCCCAGCCATCGTCTCCATCACCGCCATTGACTCCAACGGCTGCCCAGGCGTGCTGAACCTCACCATCAACATCAACCCCTGTGCCGTAAAATTGGGTGACTTTGTCTGGAAGGACTTGGACCGCGACGGCATCCAGGACATCAACGAACCCGGCATCGTCGGCGTCACCGTAACGCTCTACAATTCGACGGGAACAGCCATCGGCACCACGACCACTAACGGCGTCGGCTTTTATGAATTCACTGGCCTGACGCCAGGGAACTACACCGTCGGCGTCCCACCCATTCTCCCAGATGGCTGCAAGCTGACAATCATCAACACACCGTCCGACGACTGCACAGACAGTGATGGGAATCCAACGACTGGCAAAACCGATACGATTGTCCTCGTTGGCGGCGTGGACAATCCTTGTGTGGACTTTGGCTACATCAATGAGAAGGCCGCCCTGGGCGACTATGTCTGGAAGGACCTAAACCGCGATGGAATCCAGGACCCCAATGAGCCCGGCATCGTCGGAGTCGTGGTGACCCTCTGCGACAGCACCAATAACCCCATCGGCACCACGACCACAAACGGCATCGGTTATTACAGCTTCTGGGGTCTGGAGCCCGGCAGCTATTACGTCAAAGTAGCACCTGTTCTCCCAGATGGGTGCAAGCTGACCAGTATCGATAACCCCCTCGACGACTGCAAGGATAGTGATGCAAACACCACCACTGGCAGCACTGCGCTCATCGTTCTGGCAGCGGGAGAAAACAACCCCTGCATCGACTTTGGGTACGTGAATGAAAAGGCATCCCTGGGCGACTACGTCTGGAAAGACCTTGATCGGGACAACAAGCAGGACGCCAATGAACCGGGTATCGAAGGTGTGACAGTCACGCTTTACAACAGCGGCGGCACCCCGATCGGCACCACGACCACCAATGGCGTGGGCTGGTATCAGTTCACCAATCTCGACGTCGGAACCTACAGCGTCGGATTCCCGACTGCATTGGCAGACGGCTGCGCCCTCGTCGCGGCCAACGAAGGACTCGACGACACCATCGATAGCGATCCAAACGCGACCACGGGACGCACCGTCGCCGTCGTTTTGACCGCCGGAGAGCACAATCCGACCATCGACGCGGGCTACAACTCGCCGAAGGCCTCCCTGGGTGACTACGTCTGGAAGGACCTCGACCGTGATGGCCGCCAAGACGCGGGTGAACCCGGCATCGAAGGCGTGACCGTCACGCTCTACAACAGCGGCGGAGTCGCCATCGGCACGACCACCACGAACAGCTACGGCTTCTACAGTTTCACCAACCTTGATCCAGACGAATACAGCGTCGGCTTCCCGACGACCGTCGGTGCCGGATGCGTGCTCACCAACGCCGATCAAGGGACTGACACGGGTGATAGCGATGCCAATGTCACTACGGGAAGGACCATTTTGACCACGCTAGTTGCAGGTGAAAATGACCCAACCTGGGACGCTGGCTACCTCAGCCCGCTGGCCTCCTTGGGCGACTACGTCTGGAAAGACCTAGACAAAAATGGCACGCAGGACGCTGGCGAACCCGGCATCCAAGGCGTAACAGTGAACCTCCTCAACAGCAGCGGCACACCAATCGGCACGACTGTGACGAATGCCACTGGTTACTACTCCTTCACCGACCTCCAGCCCGGCACCTATGCCGTCGGATTCCCACTTTCACTCAACCCATCATGTGTGCTGACGACCGCAGATGTGGGCTCCGAATCCGCCGATAGTGATGCCAGCACGACAACCGGACGTACGGTGAACGTGACCTTGGCCGCCAATGAGCACAATCCTAACCTGGACGCTGGCTACTACTCACCAAAGGCCAGCCTGGGCAACTTTGTCTGGAAGGACCTGAACCGCAACGGGCTGCAGGATGCCAACGAACCTGGGATCGAAAACGTCGTCGTGACACTGCACAACAGCGCTGGGACGGCGATCGGCACCACCACAACCAATGCCACCGGCTATTACAGCTTCTGGGACCTGGATCCAAGCGACTACTATGTCTCCGTGCCCACCGTGCTTCCAGATGGCTGCATCATCGGCACACAGGACGACCCTACCGATGACTGCCTCGATAGCGATGCCAACCCGAGCACAGGTGCCACAGCACTAACGACCCTCTCCGCAGGGGAAAACGAAATCTGCCTGGACATTGCCTACATCAATCCAAAAGCCAGCCTCGGCGACTACGTCTGGAAGGACCTGAACCGCAATCACCTCCAAGACAGCAGTGAACCTGGCGTCCAAGGCGTGACGGTTACCCTCTTCGACGCAGCGGGGGATGCCATCGGTACCACCACCACTGATGGCACTGGCTGGTACCAGTTTGTGAATCTCGATCCCGGCACCTACAGCGTCGGTTTCCCCACCGTGCTCCACGACGGCTGCGTACTCGTCGCCGCGAACGAGGGTATCGATGACGCCAAAGATAGCGATCCGAATGCATCCACAGGCAGAACCGCCACCGTCATTCTGACTGAGGGAGAACACAATCCCACCATCGACGCTGGTTACGACTCGCCCAAGGCCAGCCTCGGCGACTACGTTTGGAAGGACCTTGATCGGGATGGCCGCCAGGATGCGGGCGAACCGGGCCTAGCGGACGTGACCGTGACCCTTTACAACGACGTTGGCATTGCCATCGGCACCACCACCACGAATGGGGTGGGCTACTACAGCTTTATCGATCTTGACCCCGGCACCTATGGCGTCGGCTTCCCCACCAGCCTGGGACAGGGCTGCGTGCTGACCACCGCCAACGTCGGTGCCGATAGCGGCGACAGCGATGCCGACACCACCACGGGCCGCACCGTCACCACCTCTCTAGAGCCCGGTGAAAATGATCCCACATGGGATGCGGGCTACGTCACCGATCTGGCCAGCCTGGGCGACTACGTCTGGAAGGACCTGAACAAAGACGGCGTGCAGGATTCCAACGAGCCTGGCATCGCTGGCGTCACCATCACACTCCTCAATAGCAGCGGCGTCGCCATCGGCACCGACACGACCGATGGCACGGGCTATTACCTCTTTGCGGATCTTCAGCCCGGCACCTACGCCGTGCGGTTCCCTACCGCTCTGAATGACGGCTGTGAACTGACCCAGTCCGGTCAGGGCAGCGCCGCCACTGGTAGCGACGCGAATCCGGCCAACGGTAACACGGTGAACGTGGTGCTGGCATCCAACGAGCATAATCCAGACATCGACGCAGGATATATCTCACCAAAAGCAAGCCTGGGCGACTACGTCTGGAAGGACCACAACGAAAACTCCGTGCAGGACAGCAATGAACCCGGCATCGGCGGTGTCATCGTCACCTTGCTAGATGATGTGGGCAATGAAATCGGGGTCACTCAAACGGATGGCACGGGTTACTACCACTTCCTTGACCTCATGCCGGGCGACTACCGCGTCCGCTTCCCCGCGACCCTACCTGATGGCTGCGTTCTGGTGGCCCCTGAATCGGGCACGGACGACACCATCGATAGCAATCCCGACCAAAGCTCAGGACTGACCAGCATCGTCACGCTCTCCGCAGGAGAAAACGACAACACCATCGACGCTGGCTACATCAGCCCCCTCGCATCCATCGGCAACTACGTTTGGAAGGATCTCAATCGCAATGGCCAGCAGGACAGCGGCGAACCCGGCATCCAAGGGATCGTTGTGACCCTCCTCGACGACAGCGGCACCGCCATCGGCACCACGGAAACGGATGCCACGGGCCACTACGCCTTCACCGGCCTTCAGCCGGGCGACTATGCGCTGAAGTTCCCGTTGGACGCCGGTAGCGATTGCGTGCTGACCACCGCAGACGTCGGCAGCGATGCCTCCGACAGCGATGCCAGCACCACCACTGGCCTTACCATCACCACCACGCTCGATCCTCGTGAAAACGATCTAACCTGGGATGCGGGCTATATCAGCCCTCTCGCATCCCTCGGTGATTACGTGTGGAAGGATCAAAACCACAATGGTCAGCAAGACAGCGGCGAACCAGGCATCTCCAACGTGACGGTAACCCTTCTGGATGGCAGTGGCGCAGTGCTCGGCACCACTCAGACCAACAGCAGCGGCTACTACCTCTTCGACGATCTCCAACCGGGTGACTATGCAGTGCAGTTCCCAGCCAGCCTGCCGGATCATTGCGTCCTTACCACCACCCTCACTGGCGCTACTGCTACAGACAGCAATCCAGACGATACATCCGGCATCACTGCCAATGTCACCCTGGCTGTCGCAGAACATAACGGCACCATCGATGCAGGTTACTACAACCCACTCGCGGCCCTGGGCAATTACGTCTGGAAGGACCTCAACCGCAATGGTCAGCAGGACAGCGGAGAGCCAGGCATCGCCGATGTGACTGTGACCCTCTTCAATTCCAGCGGCACCGCCATCGGCACCACAGAAACGGACAGCACCGGCTTCTACTTCTTCGACGAACTGCAGCCCGGCACCTACGCAGTCAAATTCCCCACCAGCCTTGCAGATGGCTGCATCCTCACCACCGCCGACCAGGCAGGTGGCGATGATGCGCTGGATAGCGATGCCAACACCACCACGGGCACCACGATCAACGTGACACTGGTGGCCAGGGAAGTGAACACCACTTTGGACGCAGGCTTCATCAGTCCCAAGTCCAGCCTGGGTGACTTTGTCTTCAAAGACCTCAACCGCAATGGCATCCAAGATGGTGGCGAACCCGGCATCGAAAGCGTCACTGTGACCCTCCATGACGGCAGCGGCACAGCCATCGGCACCACGATCACAGATGGCACCGGCTACTACGTCTTCCACGACCTGAACCCCGGCACCTACAGCGTCAGCTTCCCGCTCAGCCTCGGCGCAGGTTGCGTCCTCTCGCAGCCAGATCAAGGTGCAGACAATGCCGATAGCGATCCCGACCAGACCACTGGCCGCACCGCAGATGTTGTGCTCGGCATCGCCGAACACAACCCCACCATCGACGCAGGCTACTACTCCCCCTTCGCGTCCCTTGGGAACTTTGTTTGGAAAGACCTGAACAAAGATGGATCGCAGTCCGCAAATGAACCCGGCATCAAGGGCGTCATCGTGAACCTCTACACCGATGCAGGGGCACTCATTGGCACCACCACCACCGACGGCACGGGCTACTACAGCTTCACCGATCTCCAACCAGGCAACTACGTCGTTGAGTTCCCAACTACCTTGGACAGCGGCCTCTGTGTCCTGACCTCCGCCAACCAAGGCTCCGACCCAATTGACAGTGATGCTGATACCAGCACCGGACGCACCACCACCATCACCCTCATCGCAGGACAGAACGACGATACGATTGACGCCGGGTTCATTTACCCGCTGGCCTCTATTGGCGACTACGTCTGGAAAGATCTGAACCGCAATGGACTTCAGGACAATGGCGAGCCTGGCATCGCTAACGTCACCGTCCGCCTACGCAACGCCACGGGCACAGAAGTCGGCACCACGCAGACCGATGGCACCGGCTGGTTTAGCTTCACCGGCCTGCAGCCCGGCAGCTATTCACTGCTCTTCCCCACAGAACTACAGGACGGCTGCCTCATCACCGTCGCCGACGCGCCGAATGACGACAGCATCGATAGCGATGCCGACGAGACCACAGGTGCCACGATCATCACCACTCTGGACGCGGGTGAAAACGACATCACCTGGGACGCAGGCTATTACTCACCCAAGGCAGCACTTGGCGACCGCGTGTGGAAGGACCTAAACCGCAACGGAATCCAAGATGGTGGCGAACCCGGCATTACCGGCATCACCGTCACGCTCCTGGATGACAGTGGCACCCCGATTGGCACCGATGTGACCGATGGCGAAGGCTACTACTGGTTCCCAGACTTGGATCCCGGCACCTACAGCGTTCAGTTCCCGCTCGCCATCGGCACCGGTTGCGAACTGACCGCCCAAAACAACGGCACCACTGCGGATGACAGCAATCCTGCACCGACGACTGGAATCACGGACGAAGTCACCCTGATTGCAGGTGAAGTGAACAGCACGATCGACGCGGGCTATTACTCACCCTTTGCCTCCCTCGGTGATCGCGTCTTCAAAGACCTCAACCGCAATGGACTCCAAGACGCTGGCGAACCTGGGGTGGCCAACATTACCGTCACCCTCCATCGCGCAGACGGCACCGCCATCGGCAGTGACGTAACCGACGGTGAAGGCTACTACTACTTCTCCGACCTGCAACCCGGCGGCTACTTTGTCAGCTTCCCTCTGGAGATCTCCCCAGGCTGTGTGCTAGCACAAGACAACGTCGGCACCGATGATGGCATCGATAGCGATGCGGCCCCTGACACTGGTCGCACAGAAGTCACCACGCTCCTACCTGGTGAAAACGACCCGACTTGGGATGCTGGATACACCTCTCCCTTCGCATCCCTGGGCAACTACGTCTGGAAGGATCTTGATCGCGATGGCGTCCAGGACCCAGGTGAACCAGGCATCGAAGGTGTCACCGTCACCCTTTACAACGCTGCGGGCACAGCCATCGGCACAGACTTCACCGACGGCACTGGGCACTACCTCTTCACCGATCTCCTCCCCGGAGACTACAGTGTGGGCGTAGTCGTCACCCTGCCAGACGGTTGCACCCTCGGTGAACCTGATCGGGGTGGCGATGATGCCCTGGATACCGATGCCAACATCACCACGGGTCGCACACCTTCCACCAACCTCGTTGCAGGTGAATACGACGACACACTCGACTTCGGTTATTACACACCGTTCGCTAGCATTGGTGATCGCGTCTGGAAGGACCGCAACCGCAATGGCATTCAGGACGCTGGCGAACCCGGCATCGCACTCATCCGCGTGGTCCTACTTGATGAAAACGGCGTCGAAGTCGGCACCACCACTACCGATGGCCTTGGCTACTTCGTCTTCCACAACCTACAGCCCGGCACCTACAGTCTCAGCTTCCCGACTGACCTGATTGACGGATGCGAACTCGGCCTGGCCGATGCAGGCACCGATGATGCCACAGATAGTGATGCAGATCCAGACACTGGCCTGACCATCACCACTGTGCTGGAGCCAGGTGAAAACGATATGACCTGGGACGCAGGCTACATCAGCCCACCCCTTTGCCTCGGCAATCTGGTCTGGCTGGACGTCGATCACGACGGCCTCCAGGACCCAGGCGAGCCCGGCATCGCCGGTGCCAAGCTGGAGCTCTTCTATGCGAACATGCTGCCAGCCAAAGACTATGAAGGCAACCTCGTTGCAGCCATCCTCAGCACGCCGGATACTGGCGAATACAAGTTTGGCAATCTGGCCCCAGGCGACTACATCGTCCGCGTCACCCCACCCCCAGGACTCGAAGCCACCATCGGCGGTGTCGATCCAGACAATGACAACAACCTCGACAGCAATGGCGTTGTCATGCTCGGTCACGACTACGTGCAATCGCTGCCAGTCACGCTCCTCAACAACAGCGAGCCCGCCAACGACGGAGATCTGGACACCGATTCCAACCTGACCGTGGACTTTGGCTTCTACTATCCGAAGTACGATCTCGCCCTGCGCAAGCTCCTAGCCCCTGGCCAGAAGAACCCAGTCAAGCCAGGCGACAAGGTCACCTTCACTGTTGAAGTCTTCAATCAGGGCGATATCGCCGTGCGGGATACCAAGATCGTGGACTACGTGCCAGCCGGGCTCGTGCTCGACACCAGCCTCAGCCCGAACTGGTCTATGGTCGGTGCCAATGCCGAAGGTCTCCTCTACAACGAAATCCAGCCGGGTGACTCCAGCACCACCACCATCACCTTCACCGTCGCTGCCAGCCAGCTCGCGGGTGATCTGACCAACTACGCAGAGATCTTCGAATCCCACGATCCCGATGGTGCCATCATCGCAGATGTTGACAGCACTCCTGACAAAGACCCCACTAACGACGGCGTGGTCTTCGATAACGAGATCAACAACGAAAACTCCGATCAGGACGACCACGATGGCGCGACCATCACCGTCGTGCCACCCGGCACCTGGGATCTGGCCCTGCGCAAAACACTGGCCGCAGGTCAGTCCGCCAGCGTGAACCCAGGTGATACCGTCACCTTCACCCTGGAAGTATTCAACCAAGGTGCAGACGCAGCCAAAGACATCAAGCTGGTCGATTACATCCCCACAGGCATGACCCTGGCCGATAGCCAGTGGGCCAGCCTCTCCACCGCCATGGCCACCACGACGCTGGCCAATCCAGTCGCCGCAGGCGGCAGCGCCCAGATCAACATCGCCCTGAAGGTTTCCAACACCGTCACCGGACCGATTGATCTGACGAACTATGCAGAGATCGGCGACTTCAAGGACCTCACTGGGGTGGCCCGCGTCGATGTTGATAGCACCCCCGATATGGACCCTGCCAACGACGGTCCGCTCGTGGATAACGCGATCAATAACGAACAGGCTGATCAGGATGACCACGACAAGGCCATCGTCAGTGTCAATGCGCCGAAGGTCTTCGACCTCGCCCTGCGCAAGATGCTGGCCCAGGGTCAGAGCAGCACCGTCGCACGCGACACCGTGGTTAACTTCGCATTCGAAGTCTTCAACCAGGGGGCCGTGCCTGCCAAGAACATCGTCGTAACTGACTACCTGCCTGGCTACCTGACACTGGAAGATCCAAATTGGGTCTCCACCCTGCCAGGCCAGATCGCAATCGCTATCCCGCAGGTCGTTCAACCGGGCGAGCGCGTTGTTCTGTCTCTCGCGGCACGACTCAATACCTCCGCGCCAGCCAACACCACCGTCATCAACCGCGCTGAGATCAGTGCCGCCACGGATGACAAAGGTAACCCCGTCACCGATACCGATAGCACGATGGACAACATTGCCAGCAACGACGGTCCAGCCACCGATGACGCAGTGAATGGAGAAAACGCCGACCAAGACGATGCCGACCTCGCCAGCTTCACGGTGGCACCTCCCGGCACCTTCGATCTTGCCCTGCGCAAATCTCTGGCGCTGAACCAGGGTGCGGCAGTCAACATTGGCGACTTGGTTCACTACACCATTGAGGTCTTCAACCAAGGAGCCATTACCGCCAAGGCCATCCAGATCACCGACTACATCCCGGCTGGTTTGACCCTCGAGGACAGCAACTGGGTTAATAACGGCAATGGCACCGCCACTGGCGGCCTCGGCGCCACCTTCACCCTGGCCCCTGGTGCCAGCGTGCAGTTGCCCATCACCTTCCGTGTGAATAACAGCGCGACAGAGGGGGCAACCATCATGAACGTCGCAGAAATCAGCTCTGCCAAGGATATCAACGGCAATACACCGACCGATATCGACAGCATTGCCGACACCACGCGCAACAACGACGGATTCATGAAGGATGACGAGCTGAACAATGCCGACTTTGACGAAGACGACAGCGACTATGCTGACATCAGCGTCAATGAGTCTGGCCGTGCGGACCTTGCCCTGCGCAAGTCCTTGAAGCCTGGTCAGGCCAACGCCATCGCCGCTGGTGGTGCCGTGTGCTACCGTATTGAGGTCTTCAACCAAGGCGTCCTGCCTGCCACAGATATCAAGGTGTGTGACTACATCCCTGCGGGCCTCACCTTTGACCAAGGCCAAAACCCATTCTGGTCCGTGGATCAGGCTGACATCGTCTCCTGCACCCTCACCGGGCCTCTGGCTCCAGGGGCCAGCGCCCAGATCGATCTCTGCCTCACGGTGGCAGAAGACGCCGTTGCTGATAGCAGCATCACCAACTACGCAGAGATCTGCTCCTTCAAGGCCACCGGCCCGAATGACGTGATCATCACTGCGGATGCCGATAGCACCCCAGATGCCATCTTTGGCAATGATGGTCAGGTCACCAACGACGCCATCAATGGCGAAAACTTCGATCAAGACGACATGGACTGCGAGGTCATCACGGTCATGCCGCCAGAACAAATCGATCTGGCCCTGCGCAAGACTCTGAAGTCCGGCCAGAACCCCATGCCTGCCCCAGGCCAGGAAGTCTGCTACACCATCGAAGTCTTCAACCAGTGCGGCCAGACCGTCACGGACATCGAAGTCTGCGACTACGTCCCTGCGGGCCTGATGCTCACCGATGCCTCCGCCGCTGAGTGGACGGACGCTGGCAGCAACATGCTCGTCTGCACGATCCCAGGTCCGCTGGCCCCAGGCGCTAGCCAGGCCATCCAGATCTGCTTCAAGGTCGCGGACAATGCCCTGCCCGGCTCCTCCATCACCAACTGCGCAGAAATCTGCGGAGCCAAGGATGAGAAGGGTCAGGAGGCCATCGATGCAGACAGCACCTATGATAGCTCTGCCGATAACGATGGCCGCGTCACCGACAACGCCATCAACGGAGAGAACTTTGATGAAGACGATCACGACTGTGAGACCATCACCGTCGGCGAATCCGCCCGCTTTGACCTTGCCCTGCAGAAGCGCCTCGCGCCGCAGCAGATCGGCAGTGTCCGCCCGGGTGACCTCGTCACTTACTCCATTGAGGTCTTCAACCAGGGCACCATCCCTGCCTCCCAGATCAGCATCGTTGATACCCTGCCTGCGGGCTTCACCCTCGCCGACAGCGCTTGGTATAACATGCCTGGCGGTCTTGCACTGCGCAGCATCGTTGGCCCTGTGGCTCCTGGTTCCAGCGCCATCGTCAACATCACCCTGCGTGCTGGTTCCACCACGGGCGTGGCGCAGAACATCGCGGAAATCTTCTCCGCACGCAATGCCACCACGAACGTCGCCGTCAACGCCCTCAGCGGTGATGCAGATAGTCCGTATGACGCAGACCCGAACAACGAAGGCAACATCGTCGATGACGAACTCAATGGTGCCCTGGGCGACCACGACTCCGCTGACATCGCCCTCATCGAAGTCCTCGCCGGTCCGACCATCGGTGACCGCGTCTGGGAAGATCGCAATGCCAACGGCGTGCAGGATCCAAATGAGAGCGGCCTGGGCGGTATCACCGTCTATCTGCTCAATGGTTCCGGCACTCCGACCGGCCGCAGCACCACCACGGATGGCAGCGGGTTCTACACCTTCACCGGTCTTGAGCCCGGCGACTACTGTGTGCAGTTCGACCTGCCTGTCGGTTATGCCTTCACCAAGGCAGACCAGGGCAGCAACGACAACATCGACAGCGATGCCGACACCCTCACTGGCCGCACTGCCAAGACCACCATTGATACCACCGAAACCGATGGCTCGTGGGATGCAGGTCTCTACCGCCCAGCCTCCATCGGTGGCGTGGTGTGGAATGATGCCAATGACAACGGTCTCCAAGATCAGGGTGAAACCGGCCTGGACGAAATCACTGTGCAGCTCTGCCTACTGAACAACACCGTCGTGGCGACCACCACGACCGATGTCGATGGCAGCTACCGCTTTGATGGCCTCCCAGCTGCGATCTACCGCGTGAAGATCAATACCCCACCGGTGACGGCACCCGTCTCCTCCAGCATCACTGATCTGGCGGATAACAATGAAGCTGGTGACGACAACGGCAACCAATCCGGCCCAGGTGCCCCAGCCAAGAGCCCACCGATCACGCTCAGCTACGGCGAAAACGATCCGACCATCGGCTTCGGCTTCGTGCCAGCTGTTGGCGTCGGCAACCTCGTCTTCGTCGATCACAACGGCAATGGTACCGCCGATGACGGCGAAGGCATCGATGGTGTCACCGTCCGCCTCTACCGCAGCGGTGAAACCCCAGGCCAATCCACCCCAGTGGCCAGCACCGCTACCAGCAAGGGCGGCTGCTACCAGTTCCTGGGCCTGAAGCCTGGCGCTTACTTCATCCACATCCCTGCTACCCAGTTCGCCAACGGCGCACCGCTGGCTGGCCGCGTCTCCCTGCCTGGTGCAGGCACAGACTCTGGCGTGGATGATCTGAACGATGAAAACGGTGTCGATGTCGCCAATGCCGCCCAGTCCGGTATCAGCTCCATCGTCTTCAACCTGACCGCTGGCACAGAGCCCATCGACTCCACCACCGAAAACGGTAAGGTAGCCGATGGCGATAATGTTGCTGACGCCAACATCGACTTCACCATCGACCTCGGCTTCATCGGCGCGAAACCCGCCAACATCGCCTTCTGGCAGGCTGTCAACGGCCTCAATGGCCAAAACGGCCCTGCCCAGAACGCCGATACGGACACCTATGGCAACCTGCTTGAATACGCCCTCTGCCTCAATCCGGCGACAGGCGTCCAAGAAGGCCCTGCGTTCTGCGCCCGCCTCAACCCCGGCACAAACCCTGCCGATGGTAAGGTCGAAGCCTTCTATCACCGCCGCGCTGGCGGTGGTCAGCAGGACATCACCTACACCCTCGAGGTCTTGCCTGAGTTGGAACAATCCCCAGTCGGCTGGACCACCTCCAGCCTCACCCCAGTCATCACTGATCTGGGCGATGGCACCGAAAAAGTCTATTACCCAGACCTCACTCTGGAGCCAGCCTTCGCAGGCCAGGATCACGGCTTCGTCCGTCTCCGCGTCACCCTCAACGGCAGTGGCGATACCGGCACCAGCGAAGTCTTCGGCTGGACCCACCGTGCCTTCCCTGCCTATTGCGAGACGTTCTCCATGCCTTACCTCCACAAGGAAGTGTTCAGTGGCGTAGTCGATAGCGTCAATGGCACCACCCTCAACGTCGCCACCTCCACCGGCATCGTTTCGCTGACCAGCGTCCTGACCGCAGGCACGCCAGCGTTCATCGAAGTCACCAGCGGCGATAACGAAGGCCACCGCTTCGAAGTCAATGAGGCAGCCTCCACCGCCACCACCCTGGCGATTGAGACTGGCAGCAGCCGCAACACCCAAGCTACCGTCCCCGCCTCTCTGGTCGGAGACAGCATCGTGGTACGTCCGCATTGGACCATCAACAACCTGTTCCCGAAAACCTACTTCGTGACCGGTTCAGATGGTGAGACTGCTGACCGCCTCATGTTCCTGAACACCACCACCAACACCTACGATGTCATCTACATGGCTGAGATCGCAGGCCAGCGCCGCTGGGTCCTTGAGGGTGATGCGAGCAAGGCTGATGCTGGCAACCGTATCCTCGGCCCATGTGAGGCAGGCACCACATTCGTGCATCCTAAGCACGCGACAGTCAGCATGTCCTTCGTCGGCATCGTCCGCGCCAACGACTTCGCCTGCCCAATCAAGGTCGGCACCAACTACATTGGCGGCGGCTGGCCCATCGACCAGAGCCCCAATGATCGGCTCATGACGGTCGCCAACGGGTTCACGGGAGCCCGCACGGCCGCCTCCTCTGATCGCATGTTGTTCTGGAAGGGTGACCTATCCGCCGCCACCCCAGAAGGCTACGTGACCCACTACCTCTACAACCACAACAGCGTGACGCAGTGGATCAGCGAGAGCAATGCCTCCTTCGCCAACCAAAATGCCGTCAAGTCGTTCAAAGCGCTCAAAGGAGTCGTGTTCACCAGCCGCAACGGCAAGCCAAACTACGTCATGCCCTTGCCTTGGAACCCCTAAATTGAGACGACGAATGGTCCGGTGTGGGCGAAAAACCCCACACTGGACGAATAATTACCATAATAACCATTGCAACTGGTTAACTATTCTGTTAAGATTCCACAGTTCCCCGCTATCTATGAAACTCTCCAAATCTCTTTTCCTCTTTGGCTTGGCTGCCTCTTTGTTGGCTGTGGCACCGGCAAAGGCCACCACAATCAACTGGGGCACCTACGTCAGCTTTACCGGCAGTCTGCTTTATGACTCCAGTGGCAACAACCTTGATGATAACTATTTCTTCGAATTAGGTTCCTTTGGCAGCTTTACCCCCACATCCGCGAACATGGCAGATTGGCTCGCGAACTGGAAGCCCTTTGATCGCGCCTATGCGCCAGCCACCTGGAATTCCGCAGTCGGCAACGTCAGCGCCTCCGCTACCCTTGAGACGGATTTCACCACCGACAATGCCACCCTATCCCAGGCCAATACCTTTGCCGAGGGAGATCAAGCCTACATCTGGGTGTACCGGGATGTCGCTGGCAACCCCACCCCAAGTCCGGCTTATGACATCGGACTCGAATGGGCCCTCGTCACCAACGACTCCTCCGATACAATCGTCGCGGATGACTGGACCTTCCCCGCGCCTTCTGGCCACATCGTCGCAAACCTTGACTGGCGCATTGAAGATGCCAGCACCGTCATCTTTGGCGGGCTGAACGACGGTCAAGGCCCCGGCACCTACTCCGTGACACCTGGCTCCTTCGCACTCCAGACCCACACCGATCCGACGGCCGTGCCAGAGCCCGGCAGCCTGCTGCTCATCAGCGCCGTCGGCTCCGTCTTTGCCCTGCGCCGCAAGCGCCGCAGCGCACAGAGCGTATAACGCCGCACTTGGGCACCTGAAGAGGTCGCCTCATTTTGAAACC
>Ga0058867_1083275_pt1 | contig 22299 bp, 21 predicted proteins | sample TNRReaAerobicRNA_FD_59632 | JGI IMG/M metagenome (GOLD analysis project Ga0058867, IMG submission 59632) | Wastewater treatment Type I Accumulibacter community from EBPR Bioreactor in Madison, WI, USA - TNR Reactor, Time E -22min-Aerobic_ RNA... | ecosystem: Engineered > Bioreactor > EBPR >... | reverse complement strand
ATTTAGGCAGGAGTCAAGTTGCGTGTATTCAATAGTTGGCTAAAATTGTAAGAAACAAAACCTTAAAACAAAAATACGATATGCGAACAGTTTAGATAAAAGTAAGCGAAACCGACTTCCAAAAATATAATTTAGGAAGTTTGGAAATTAAATTTACTGATTTGATAGAGATGATAAGCCGAGAATATGCCAGAAAAGCACTTTTGGAATGTAACGAAATAGCAGGGCAAGTTGGACTTTCAAAAATGACGATGGACGAAATAAATGCTGAAATAAAATCCGTAAGAGATGCAAAAACTCATTCTTGATACAAACGTCGTTGTTTCAGCACTCATTTCAAATTCCATTCCGACCAAGATTTTGTACGAATTGGTGCTAACTGAAAAAGTGAAAACTTGTCTTTCCGAAGAAGTATTTGCTGAATATGTGGAAGTATTGAACCGAGATAAATTTGCAAAGTTTACCAACTTCAAGACGAATGCAGAAGTAGTTTTAAATAAACTGCGTTAAATATCAACTTTCTACCGAACAGACAGAAAAATAGATATTTTAACAGACACAAGTGACAATAAATTTTTGGAATTGGCAGCAGTGAGTTCAGCAGACTACTTGACGACAGGCAATACGCTTGACTTTACGATAACAGAATTTGAGTAACAAAAATTTTGACACCAAAAGAATACTGGGACAATTACGCGCCGAAAGAATAACAAATTCAGCCAACATTGTATTTATGAAAAAGCGGCAAAAGTGCGTAATTTGGGCTAAGGTGCTTTTAAGTGGCTTTTGTGGTAAATTGAACATTTATGCTTTTAAGTCCCCTTCTTCATAAATACTTTTCCGTTGTCCGCAGCATTTCCAGAGATTGGTATTGGGCTTGTGGGCGTTTCGCTTGCTTTTGGTTTAACGGTAGTAACAATCGCCTATTCATTTGGGCATATTTTGGGTGCGCACCTCAATCCGGCGGTAACCATCGGCCTATGGATGGGCGGTAGAATTGACGCTAACGAGGTTTTCCCATACATCGTTTCTCAGGTTTTGGGAGGCATTTTGGCCGCTGCCGTACTCTTCATGATTGTTACCGGAAATGGTAGCCAAATTGGGGATTTTGCCGCAAATGGTTATGGAGACCATTCTCCGGGCAATTACAGTATGGTCGCGGCCATCATTACAGCGTTCACCATGACATTCATGTTTTTGCTGGTGATCTTGGGTGCTACGGATAAAAATGCCCCAAATGGTTTTGCAGGTCTTGCTATTGGTTTAATGCTGGCGCTCATCCACCTCATCAGCATTCCCGTTACCAATACATCCGTTAATCCAGCAAGAAGCATTAGCCAAGCTCTTTTTGTGGGCGGATGGGCCTTGTCTCAACTTTGGTTATTCATCGTTGTTCCGATTGCAGGCGCAGCGGCGGCGGGTTTAGTCCACGCATATTTTAAGTCTGAATAACCTCTTAAAACTGTTTTTAATAGGAGGGTTTTTAGATAATTTGCACACATCAAATCTTGCAGGTACGGCGCTAAAATCCCTCCTATTGTTTTAAGCATCATCGAAATGAAAGACCTAAAAACAGTCTTAAAGTCTGGGATTAGCACTAAATCAACTTATACTTGCTGATAGACCTCCTCGAAGGGAATCCGCATTCGGTCTCCCCAAACTCCACCAGCATCTCGGATGCCGCAAGAAACGACCATATTCACCTCGGCTCCATAGGGCAGGTTTAATATTCGCTTCACATATCGGCTATCAAATCCCTCCATTGGACAGGTATCGTATCCTTCACTTGCCATTGCCAGCATAAAAGTTTGTGCCGCAAGACCACATGTTTTATGCACCACTACCCTCAGATCACTTTCGGCAACCTGATAAAAAATCGGGCGGAAAAGCCCAATAAGGTTAACCATGATTTTCCTAAAAAGCCCCAATAGTCCAAAAAAACGAGCATATAAAAACGGGATCACCCGCCCATAATACATTTTCCAACGTTTGATTCTTTTTTCCTGCTTTTCGATTGGGCTGTTTTTCAGGACATTTTCCGTTTCCAAGGCCATCATTTTTTGTTTTCGGTCTAGGAATAAGTCTTGTCGGGTTACAAAAACAACCATTTGCTGTGCAGTGGAGGCAGCGGTTTGGTTCAAACATGCGACGGCCATTTTTTTTAGGGCTTCTGCATCCGTAATGTGATAAAACGCCCATAATTGCATATTGGAGCTATTTGGTGCTAAAGCTGCTAATTGCAAGCAGTTTTTTACTTTTCTCGGGTCAATAGGTTCTGGTTTAAAGAGCCGAACCGAGCGGCGATAATGGACGATTTCCGAAAAGGTCATCTTGTACTGGGATTGATTTTTGCTCCAAGTGAAAAGGCCGGTCTATCTGCAACTGGCCAAGTGTCTAAACAATTTCTCACCCACGAAACAGGTTTTTCAGGATAAACCAAATGTTTTCTTTTCGTTCCCGTAGCCGACGCGAATAATAGGGCAGCCACTCGGTTCCATAGGGTACATAAACCCGCATGTTATAGACTTTGCCGATCTGTTCTTGGGTTTCTGGCCGGATTCCATAAAGCATCTGGAATTCAAACTTATCTTTCGCAATATTGTGTTCGGCCACATATTTTTTGGTCTCATTGATCAGATAATCGTCATGGGTTGCAATACCCGGATAACGAGCATGGGTAATCAGTTGTGCCATGTATGTCAGATACCGTTCGCGTATATTTGGCATATCCTGATACGCCACCGATGCTGGTTCGCTATAAGCCCCTTTACAAAGCCGTACCCGCGCATTTAGGTCACACATTCGCGCCACATCCTCTTGGGTACGGTGCAAATAGGCTTGTAGAACTACACCAACATGATCCGAATAGGTGGGGTAAACCTTTTCAAACAGGTCTAAAGTGGACTGAGTGATATCCGAACCTTCCATGTCTAAGCGTACAAAAACATTTTGTTCTTTTGCAACGGTCAGTATTTTATGGAGGTTGTCCAAACAAAATTCCGTATCAATTTTTTGTCCAATCATAGATAGCTTCATCGAAATGTTGCAATCTAAACCGGGGGTTTGGCCAATTTGAGTTAACAAATGGAGATAGGCTTGGGTAAAACGCGCCGCCACCTTTCGGTCGCTAACATATTCACCCAACAAGTCTAAAGTAACATGCAGCCCTTTTTGGTTCAGAGATCGAACCTGTGGCAATGCTGCTTCTAAGGTTTCGCCAGCCACAAACCGTGAGGCGAGAAAAAATGGCAATCTCATATTTCCGAGTTTAGTAAGACAAATCCTGCCCGTAAATTAGGCTTTTTTCAAGGCAAACACCTAATACCCGATCGAACATTTGGGCTTTTCATCTTTTGAAAAAAATCTTCTTTAATCGTTTCCGATTGTTGAAGTGGGTCTTGGCCGGATCCGCCGTGCGAACACAAATTGCTCTTTTTGGCGTGCAGAATAATACGGAGATTGTGGATCAAGGCTATTCCGACGAACATATCCAGACGCATGAATAAACAGGTGATCGCCCTCATAAAGTGCCACATGGGTAATGCGTCCTTCTGGATTATTGCTAAAGAACAGCCAATCTCCACGCGCCAAAAGCCCAATTTCAGGTGGAATGGCTGCTCCAAAACGTGCCTGCATATAGGAATCTCGCGGCAAAGACAGGCCACTTAAAAGAGCCGAAGTGTGCGTAAGTCCAGAACAATCAACACCATACACACTTCTTCCGCCCCACAAATACGGGACTTCCAAGAGTTTTTCGGCTTGGTGTAATACTTGTTCTTCAAAGGGACGTGTCGTTTCGGGCGATTGCGGTTCTTGATACGGCTCGAACCGCCTGCCATCGGGCAAAAACCAATGATTGCCCTCACGGAACAAGACCCCAGCCATCGGAACACGCACCTCGTGGCCTTCGGCATCACCATCTACAAATCGGTTTTGGATGCGGAACAAATTGGCGACTTGCAGATGGTCAGGCAATGGAATGACCATGAAGGCACTCACAAAGCCACGATAACGGTCTGTTTGGGTCTCAATTTCCAACCACATGGGGTCGGGTACCGCCACAACCCGTGCTGCCTCGCCGAGGAGCATTTGATTGACCATCTCGGCGTGATCGCCGCCAAACTGACGAATGGGTACATAGGCCGTTCTCGCCACCACCATTTGTTCAGGATAAAACATTTGCCTCCAGATTAGTAAGCCAATAAGCTGTTTAGGGACTGCCGGAGACGCGCCTTTGCCGCATAGACCTCTTGCTCAATTTGTGTTGAAAAGGCAATTGGGAAATTGGCTCCGGTAACCCGTTTTGGTGGCGCATCCAAATGTTCAAACGCCGTCTCGATGACTTCCGAGGTAATTTCGGCACCAAATCCGCCCGTACCTTGTGCTTCTTGCAAAACTAAAAGTCGGTTGGTTTTACGCACTGATGCCTGAACGGTCTCACGGTCCCAAGGAACCAAGGTTCGCAAATCAATCACTTCTATAAGTTTGCCTTCTTTGACCCAAAAAGCAGCTTCCTCCGCAGCCCAGCGCGTCCCCAATCCCCATGTTACGAGGGTGGCAGCATCGCCGGCGTGAAGGATCCGTGCTTTGCCAATGGGCGTAAAATAGTTGCCATCGGGCAAAGGGCCTTTCTCGTTTCGGTACAAAAATTTGTGTTCAAAAACCAAGACCGGATTCGGCTCTACGATCGCGGCCATGAGCAAGCCTTTTGCATCAGCAGGCGTGGCGGGAACCACAACTTTGAGCCCGGGAACGTGGCAAAACCATGCTTCTGGTGATTGGCTATGGAAGGGTCCCGCGCCAATATAACCACCGAATGGCGCACGAATAGTCACGTTTACAGGCGCACCCCAACGATAATGCGTCGTGGCCAAGTTATTAACGATCTGATTAAACCCGCACGAAATAAAATCGGCATATTGCATTTCCACCACGGGTTTAAAACCTTCTAAGGCCAGGCCGAGTGCTGCACCCAAAACACCACTCTCCATAATGGGCGTATTTCTTACCCGCTCTAAACCAAATTCCTTCGCAAAGCCTTCGGTCACTTTAAACACGCCACCATAGCCCGCAATGTCTTGCCCCATCAAAAGCACCTTTTCATCATTTTTCATAGCAGTCCATAGTGCATCCGTTACGCCATCAATAAATCGTTTTTCTGGCGCATCGGGCGGCGGCTCCATTATTGGTCGTGTCGGAGAAGGCGCATAGACATCGGCCAATTCCTTTTCCAAGGTGCTTTTCACTTCTGGCTGGTCTAAGGCGAAACGAACCGCAGCCTCTATTTCAGCAAGCAATTCATCTTCTATTTCCTTCAAATCGGCTTCGGATATACCTTTAATCCGAAGAATTTGTTTTTTGAAACGTTGGATTGGGTCTTTTTGCGCCCATTCTTCAAACAAATGGGGTGGTACGTATTTCACACCAGAGGCTTCCTCGTGCCCACGCATACGGAAGGTTTTCATTTCCAAAAGTGTTGGTCCACCACCTGTACGCGCCAATTTTGCGGCATTTTCTATCGCACCAATGACGGCCATTAAGTCGTTACCATCTACCGCATGGCCGGGCATTCCATATCCAAGAGCAGCATCGGCCAAGTTTTCTACCGGAATAACTTCTTCAGTAGGCGTGGAAAGGCCATAGCCATTGTTTTCGATGACAAAAATAACAGGCAGTTTCCATGCTGCGGCCAAGCTAAGTGCTTCGTGGAAATCACCTTCGCGGGTAGCGCCTTCCCCCACAAAAGCGAGGGCTACTTTTTGCGAGCCTTCCAATTTTGTCGCCAAACCAAAGCCGCACGCAACGGGTAACATGGCGGCAAGGTGAGAAATCATCCCTACAATGCGGTGATCCAATTTGCCAAAATGAAAGGTACGGTCTCGGCCATTTGTAAAGCCACCCTCTTTGCCCATCAACTGACAAAACAAGGGTTTAAGTGCAATACCTCTTGTGGTAAAAACGCCTAAATTGCGGTGCATGGGCAAGACCATGTCATCCGGCGTGAGGCCCAAAACAGCCCCGACCGCAATGGCTTCTTGTCCATAACCGCTGAACCATTTGGTAATGCGGCCTTGACGGATAAGCCGAAGCATTTTTTCTTCGATAAGACGTGGTGTAACGAGTTTTTGATAAAACAACAATGCCGAGGTTTTCTGAATGTCTTTTGGCAAGTGTTTGTAAGGATCTTTAATCATCGGTTTTAGGGGACAATACACGAAAACCGGAAGATACCAAAAGCCCTTCCGGTTGTGATATAGAGAAGATGAAGAGCAAATGCGCTATCGTAGAAGTACCATTTTTTGCACCTCCGAAAAGTCCTCTCCAACGATTCGGCAGAAATAAACCCCATTTGGCAGCGTAGCTCCTTCAAGTTTCAGGGATTGCCAATCACCACCTTGAACCATACCGCTAAACACCTCACCCACATGCCGGCCCAAGAGATCGTGCAGTGTCACATTTACTTTTTGCGGTTTCGCCACCCGAAAACGCAGATTGGCTTGTTCTTTAAACGGATTAGGCCAAATTTTTTCCATCTCGTGGGTGATAGGAAGCGCGGGCCGTTCAGCATCTACAGGCGTACTGAAAACAACCATAAAGTTTGATTTGGTGCAAACTTGGTCCCCCTCTTGCGCCGTTAAGCAAACCTCGGAAGACAAAGTCGCCTGATCTGCAATTAAAACATCGTCCACATGCCAACCTTGTATGCCCGTCACAATATCGCTCGCAAACCTGAATCGTACCAGAATGGACTGATCAATGTAGCTGCTTAAATCGGCGACACTGTTCACGTATTTTTGGGATGAACCCGTAAAGGCTTTTCGATTGGTTAACGGCGTAGCAAACGTAGAAGTTATTTTTCCGTTGTAGCCATTGGTCAACCACTTTGAATCCAGATCTTGCCAATTATTGCCACCATCTACCGAGACTTCTACTACGCCGCCGTCGCTATAAAATTCGGTATTGTAATAATGCCAAAAGCTCAAGATCGGGCTTCCCACCTGTAATTTGATGGGCTTAGCCAAGGTCAACGTCAAGTCTGTGGCTTCTCCTTGGTTCTGAACAAATGCACTGGCCTTGCCACCATGAGGCTGCATCAAATTAACCGTCCAACCAAAATTGCGGGCATCTTTTGGCGCAACCCATTGGCTAAGCCCCTGCTCAAAATCATCTGCGACATAACGGTTGCCTGTTTGGTTTTGCAATCTCACCACAAAAGAACACGTTTTAAACCCAAAAGCCGCCAGATCACCGATGGTGAGCACTAATTTTCCATCGAGTAAACTCGTCGGACAAGTTGCATTTCCATCCTGATAAACCATATTATTTGGCAATGAAACCGTGACTTTTACACTGGATTTGGTCTCTGAACTGTTGTTGTTAATCTCCACCTTCATTTCGGCATCTTTGTCAAAATTGAGGGACGGCTCCCCGGCTTGATACACGAGACTGAGTCCTTTTGGGGGCAAGGTATAACCACGGCTCACCAAAATCTGATATACTTGATCTATTTGTGCACCTGATGCAGCCATCAAGCGGAGTGCCAAATAAAACGCATTAAAATAATCGTTTTGGTTAGAATCCCGATTGGTCATCCCGATGGCGGTAAGGGCGGCCTTATCGGTCAACGTCCGTCCTAAAACAGGCCAGATTTCCATCAAAGTAGCGGAAAGAATTTGCCCATCGCTCACGGAGGGATCCGCCAGTACTTACAATGCCACTTGGGAAGGTATTGGGATACAGGGTGGTGCGCCCAGACCAAAATGGATTATGCCCATCCCAGCGAAACACATGGTGATAAGAAGACTCTGTTGACGCCCAAGGCTGAACCGTCCATATGTAGGATTGTGCCCAATAGTCTGCAAAACCTTCCGCAAGCCCGTCATTCGTTGCATTTGAGATGCTCCCCAAGGTCATTCGGTCATGTAAGGCATGGGCTGTTTCGTGCCAAATGACCCCTGCATCCTCGGCATCGTCCACACCACCTTCGCCAAAAACCAAGAATCCCGTAGAGGGGTCGTACTGCGAGTTATCACTCCCATTCAAGGCACTTGCGTCAAACCACTGGGTAGTAGAATTACCCGTGTGGCGATTTGGGATAGAGAAACCCAAGGTCTCTGCTGTATATCGCAGGTTTTTATCTATGTGATAATATGCATTGACGGCCTCAAACACATCTTCGGTGCGCGTCGTCGAGAAATCATTACTGCTTTGTTCGAACAAGCCCTTAAAGGGTGCGCCGGTATCCGCAATCCACGCATATTTACCGCGCAAGAAATATTGCCCATTTTCTAAGGAAAGGTCATTTAGCACCACGCCTTTGAGTTGTGCAGTAAGTTCGGGCGAGTCGGCGTCATTATTATCCACCAAACCCGGTGCGCCATAAAGTTGCTTGGCAGAGGTAACAGGATCGGGATCAAATACTTTTCCTACACCATTCGCAAAACGTTGCGTACCGATAATCCTTGCGGCACTGTTGGTGTTTGAAAACGGCAAAAGTATCGCCTTTTTTGTCGCTGTTTCAGATGCCCTCACTTCCAAAACGGCCTCATGCGAATGTTTGCATTTTACCGCCAACGACTCCTTCTTTATCACCTCTCCACGATCCGCCGAGATCCAAACCGCCCAGTAGTGTTGGTGTTCGGGGTGGTACACCTCCACCCGACGGGCTTCTACCCATTTTCCCACATCATCAACCACCCAAACGGAAGCGGATCGAACCGGAAATCCGGGGGTTTCCTCGTTTTCATCTCGGAGAATTGCAGCCCTTGCAACTGCATCCTCACGTGCCAATCGCCGCCGAAGAGGCCGCTTCTGAATCTCCAGATTTGGAGGAACGGATTTAAAGGAGGAGGTTGTAAAAAGTACCTCGCCGCCATGGGTGATGGTCACAACCACTTCGCCGCCTTCAACGGCAATTTCTTGCAAAACCTGCTGAAACCGCACGGCATGTCCAAAAGGCAAGGTCGTATGACCAAGATATTGGAGCATGTCATCAGGTAGTTTAGGCATCCCAAAGAGTTCGGCTGAGCGTTCTTTTATGTACACCCGCGCCTTTTCTTGTGGCGTTCCGGATTGTGCAACATAACGGATTGTGTAAAGTGCACGTGGCAAACCCGAAGCCGCATCATACCTACCAAAACCGTTTATTTTTTGGTTTTGCTGTGCCTGCACATTAGGAAAATGAAGCACCGACACCAAGCAAAAAACAATTCTTAAGGCATGTATTCTCTTAAAGTTGGAGGTCATACGTTTAATAATAATATCCAAATAAGATCATCATTTCATCATCGGCGGTAAGTCCAAAAGAAATGGCATTATTCGTCGTATTGTCATAAGTAGCTTCTAAACGCAATTTGGTTCCAGCCTCCAGAATAAGCGGGTCATTAAACGTAAGAATAGGGGGATGCTCCCAATCATCTGCGAAATAGACCATTTTACCATTATTTGCCCCGCCCTCCACAAAGACCTTAAAGGACGTCATATATTGGTGGGCATGACTAAAGAGCATAATGATTCGGGTTTGTTTATTAAACGTAAAACTTTTCTGTAAGGTCGTTTTTTGTTTTGGAGGCAAAAAGATATTTGTATTGTTGAGGTCTAAGATATTCGCCTCATACTTTACCTGGCTTTTATCCACCGTATGCAGATTTGCATAAACCTCTCCTGTAATTTTTTCTTTGCCCTTGTTTACATAGTGGGAGTTTAGGTCAAAGCCTGCGTTTGCTGGCATCTTCAACGCAACCCCTTCCGGGAAAGTATAATCAAGGCGTGGCCATTGCGTACCACCAAAGAAGGTATGGTATTGCATGGGCGCGGCATTTAGCATATTAAAACCACCATTTGCATCCCAAATATCCCTAATGACGCCTTCCTTGGGCATAATTGAACTTGGGGTATTGGCCCTAAAATTATAGATCAAAAAGTGATGACTTCCGGCACGCATTTCGATCTCAAACCGCTTCACATAGGTATCCACAAGATTCCCCACCTTCTGAAAAACAAAAAACTCACGGTTAAAGTTTGGAGCAACGTCAAAAGGGCCAAGTTTTAGCTGATAACCCTGTACTGGCTTTTCCAATGGACGGAATGCGGGACGTTCATAACGTCTTGTGTCCTCCAAAACCTTCAGATCTACCACCTTACCTGCTTTAGGCGCTCCCGCTACAATCCATTGCCGGAGTAATTCCAATTCGCCATTTGTTAGTGGATCATCTCCGAGCGGCATTAATGCGCCGTAATTTGGATGGTCGTTATAAAAATGGTCTTCATCTGGATAATTGACTTTTTCCCAGAAATAGCTTTTGTACAAACTGGGCAGCCCTTGTGTACCGACCATTTCTAATCCATCTTTTTTAGCGGCAGCATTTTTCACCTGACTGCTCACCGTCTCCTCATAAGCCACATCCTCGGTCAGAATCAAACCAGATTGTTCCGCAAAACTTGAGCCTGCTACGTGACAATTCGCACATTTTGGGGTTAAAATCCGCGTCTGAATCGAGCGCCATGTGGTTGAATCGTCAAATTCATCTACATTCTTGACATCACACCCCGTCAGAAGAAGTGCAAAGAGGAAAAAAAACAAAGCGTTTTGCTTCATATATTCATTATTTTAAAGGTGATACCGTTAAGAACCAATCTGTAATCAATGGTGGCACATTCATGCCACAATTTTTCACTTCTATTATTATGAACAAGTTATACACGCTTGCTTTTCTTTTGATTCCATTGGGCTTTGTCTTCTGGTTTTGGGTCTTCAAATCACCCAAATCCAATGGCCATCCCGATTGGCCAAGCCGCCGGGAATTGCTCAGACGAGACCGCAATAGTCCTAAACCTATTCTGGTTTATGGAACCGGAAATCCCGCTTTTTCAGCACGTTACAAGCAACTTGCAGATTCGATAGATGCAGAAACGCCTTGGTTCGAATTAGACATAAAAGCAGATACCGAGGTTAAATGGGAGGAAATTGTTCAACGTCGGATTTATCTAATCGGAACCCCGCAGTCTAATTTATTGCTACAAAAAATACTCCCAAAAACCCCTTTTCGCTTCGAGGAAGACCGCTTTTTTATCCATGACGATGTTTTCCCACATCCCGAAGACCGTCTTCATTTTTTATATCCCAACCCATCGAATCCCAAATTACCACTTTTTGTCATTACCGGAAATACCGACGAGGCAATTATTGCAGGAAAATCTATCGAGGTTCGCGGTGATTTTCAGGTTTTTCATGGTAAAAAAGCCTCCCTTTTTGGGATGTATTCACAAATGCCGACTTCGCGTTGGGAGATTGATCCCGCATTGATTCGACATTTGTATTTCGAGACCAAACCTACTTTAGAAACCCAGCATTATCAATTTTTTGGCGCACAAGACCTAAGAGACGCTGCCCTTTTCAACAATCTTGCAACAAAGCGCGAGGCTGCTTATGCCAAAATATCCGATTTTATCCAAAATAAGAAGCCACATCCCAAGTTTCGCTATTATCTCTACAAAACATTTGAGGACTTGGGCTTGGCCACCAACGAAGTAAATTGTACTACACATGGCTTTGTTCGTCCCGAACGCTTCAACCGCCCCGCCATCGAGACAAACCCACCCACCTTTGAGGTCTCTTCCGTTTCGGATGATTTTTTTATTTGCAATAACGGATTATTAGACGGTCGCCAACTCATCCGTCATACTTTAGGAAAACCCCAAACCTTGGCCTTAGAATTGGGCTTGGCCATGTATTTCTCCCAAGACTGGCACAAACAAGGTTATCAATACTGGACGTACCGCCTTGCCACTTCTGGTTATTTGCCCACGCTTGAAGAATTGACGGACAATGACGTTTTGCAAGCAGAATCCGGCCTTCTTTTCCAGCCAGCCACAGGCACATTGGTGGCATTTCTAATCGAAAAGTGGGGCCGAGAAAAATTCCTCGAAAAATACCTTTCTTGGCAACCAAGTCCTGCGGAAATTAATGCCCTTTCTGAAAAATTCGACGCATTTGCGAGGCGAGAACAACCCCATTTTACTACAATTACCCAACAGATAAAACAGTCTTATTCCGAAAATATTTCTTTTTTAAAAGGATTTAATTTTGCGCACGAAGGCTATGGAATTTACAATGGCTACATTTCCCGGCAAGCAACCGAATCCATCTCAGCCCTAAAAAACATTGGCTCCAATACCATCGCAGTGATCCCTTATTCCTATATGCGTGATCCGAAAAAACCAAGTCCTTTGCGCTTTTCTCATGGCGCTGATGAAGAAAACGACGAGGCGGTGATCACCGTAGCCAATCATGCACGAGAATTGGGCATGTCCGTACTCCTGAAACCACAAGTTTGGATTCCCAGATCGTGGCCGGGTGAAGTTGAAATGCAAACCGAGGCAGACTGGGAGGCGTTTTTTAGGCACTACGAACGCTGGATTCGCCACTACGCACTGCTGGCAGAAATGTACCAAATCCCGATCCTCTGTGTGGCCACCGAGTTTGGCAAGGCCACAAAAGGCCATGAAGACCGCTGGATCGCCCTTTTTGGGCGGTTGAGAAGTTTGTATTCCGGCAAGATGACAGTTGCTGCCAACTGGGATGGCGGGTTTGATCATAAACCGTTTTGGGATGCCTTGGATTTTATTGGGATCAACAATTACAAGACGTTATCACAAAAACAGGATGCTTCGGATGCTGAACTGCTGGCAGGTGCAAAGATTGAAAATGCCTTCTTTCGGGCCATCTCTGAAAAATTCGGAAAAAAAATTGTCTTTACCGAGGTTGGATTTACCGCGACCGATACCCCTTGGATCCGCCCGTGGGAATATGCAGATGGCAAAGAAGTAAATTTAGACCACCAAAAGCGGAGCTACCAAGCCCTGCTTTCCGCCTTACACCAACAATCTTGGTTGGGGGGCTATTATTGGTGGAAATGGCCTTCTTTTTTGGATTATGGCGGCCCAAATGATCCTGACTTCACGCCTAATGGCAAGCCCGCCGAAGAAGTCGTCCGAGAATGGTTCAGGAAGTAAAGGAAATGCCTTTGTTTTGATGATGATTAATTTGCTTTAATACAAAATAATTCACATCCAATAAGATAGTTCTCTCACTCAAACACCCGAAATGCCGGATATGTGGCCAAAGCTAACATGTCGTAGTCTCCTTTTGTATCGCCATAGGCATATAAACAGATGGACGAAAGCGGGCCAACGCAGGCTTCGAGCCGAGCGACCTTCTCTGGGCCATAGCAATTTTTACCGACGAGCCGCCCTGTTAATCGTTCTTTTTGTACTTCAAGCCGCGAGCTGCAAACGTCATCAAAGCCGTATGCTTTTGCCCAAGGACGCAAATAAGCCTCAATAGAAGCGCTTACCAAAACCAAGCGGTGACCTTGTTGTTTGTGCCATCGAATTTTTTGCAATGCTTTGGGTCTTAAAAGTTCTGGAAGACGTTGTTCTGCAAATGCCTGGGCTTTCTCTTGCATCTCGGCATCTGAAAATCCTCCGAAAAAGTATTTTAAAGTGATTTCTTTGGCTTTCTGATTACCTATTAACCCTAATTTAAAGGCCAATATCATAGGTGAAAGTACAATCGCACCCTTGACAAAGACCCAATTTGAGTGTGAAAAGCGAATAAAGTGATAAAGCGAATCTGAGGTTGTAATGGTTCCGTCGAAGTCGAAAGCAGCTACGGTTTGCATGTTTCAAGGAATTAGGTTCAAACGGCGTCCCAACACCGAGTTAAAACGGTTGTTGGGGTCAATGGCGGATTTTATGGTTTGCCACTCTTGCCAACCGACGTACATTTTCCTAAATATTTCTGGTGCAAGAAAAGCATCTTTAGAAAGATACAGCCTTCCATGTGCCTGTTGCACGACATTTTCCAAATTTTTCATCAAACGCGAGACTTGGTCGTCTATTGGAAAATCCATGGTGAGTGTCCAACCGGGTGATCCAAAAGACAATAATCCCAGATCATTTGGCCCCATTTTTTTAAGGACAGACAAAAAGGAAGGCCGCCCACTTTTTGCGCCAAGCTCAATTAATGTCCTTAGAACCTCTTCTGCATTTTGAAAAGGGATGACACATTGGAATTGTACAAATCCGTGTTTTCCATATAATTTATTCCAATTTCCTATGGCATCTAATGGATAAAAAAAAGGATCGTAGTGAACAATACTTTCTTGGATATGCCGCCATTGCCGATAATAAAAAGCCTTGTTAAAGAGCTGTATATTACGAGAATGGAGTAAAAAAGAAGGTGCTTCAAATGGGACAGAAATTCTCGGTTCGGTATGTATCGGAAGTGGATTTTTCTGCCATTTTTGAGGCAATTCTTCCCGCATCGCATGCCTTCCACAAATCAAGTGCCCACGTCCTAAAGCAGTACCTTTTGCGAGACAATCCACCCATGCCACCGAATAAGGCCAATCGCCATGGTCTTCCTCAAAAGCCGCCATCAGTGCGCCAAGATGGTCCGCTTTCACTTTTTTCTGCACCACGAATGAGGTTTCAATGCGCAATAACTTTAGGGTAACTTCTGTGATGATGCCCGTAAGCCCCAAACCCGCAACGGTTGCCGCAAAAATTGGGTCATTGGGTTTAAGTACCACGATCTCACCAGTAGCCGTTAACAATTTTAAACCCGTAACATAACGAGAAATGGACCCAGAAACATGGTGGTTTTTGCCATGTACATCATGGGCAATAGCCCCGCCCAAGGTCACATATCGGGTTCCGGGAGTAACAGGAATAAAGAAACCATGTGGCACAATGGAAAGCAACAAATCGCCGACGGAAAGGCCAGCCTCTACCGTAATTTCACCACAGATCGTATCAAAGTACTTAATTTTATTGAGCTTACAGAGGTCAACTCCGATTCCTTTTTGGGGCAATGCGGCATCTGCATAACTCCGACGTAGTCCTATGGGCGTGAGCGGATCGGGGTGTTCTGTCACCCAAGACTGAAGTGCCGAGATTTCTTCCGGTTGCCATATTAGCGCCTGTGAACGCAAAAACCGCCCCCAACCCGTAACCGTTTGTTGGAAGAACGGCGGATCCGACTTGGGGGCATGTTCCATGATTAAAGATCGAATTTAATGCCTTGGGCCAATGGCAAGGCGGTGGAGTAGTTGATGGTATTGGTCTGCCGACGCATATAAGCTTTCCACGCATCCGACCCCGATTCGCGACCGCCGCCTGTTTCTTTTTCACCTCCAAACGCGCCACCAATTTCTGCACCAGATGTTCCAATGTTTATGTTGGCAATGCCACAATCAGAACCTTGCGCAGACAAGAAGTACTCACTTTCGCGCAGATTATTGGTAAATATTGCCGATGACAATCCCTGTGGTACCCCATTTTGCAAGGCCAACGCCTCTTCTATAGTCTCGTATCGGATGAGGTAGAGAATGGGCGCAAAGGTCTCGTGTTGAACACTTTGGTAATGATTCTCCACTTCAACTAAGGCTGGAACCACATAATTATCTTTGATCACCTCGCCACCAAAAAGTACTTTTCCACCTTCATCTTGCACCTCTTTTATGGTTTGCTGCATCAAGCTAACCGCCATCTCATCAATTAATGGCCCGATCAATGTTTCCTGTTCCATCGGGTTTCCAATTCGGGAACGTAACGAACCATAGGCATTGAGCAACTTTTGCTTCACTTCATCATAAATAGACGATTGAACGATGAGTCGCCGTGTGGAGGTGCATCGTTGGCCACACGTCCCGACAGCACCAAACAAAGTCGCTGGAATCGCTAAACCCAAATCTGCATGTTCGGAAATAATAATGGCATTGTTCCCACCCAATTCCAGTAAGGAACGGCCCAAGCGCCTCGCCACTGTTTCAGAAACGGCTTTACCCATTCGTGTAGAACCCGTCGCAGAGACCAAGGGAATTCGTTGGTCTGAGGCCATTCTTTGACCAATAACGGAATCGCCCACCACCACATTAAAGACGCCTTCCGGCAAATTATTGCGCTTTAATACATCTTGGATAATGTTCATACAAGCAATAGCCGTCAAAGGTGTCTTTTCACTCGGCTTCCAGATGCTCACATTGCCACAGACCGCAGCGATCATGGCGTTCCATGACCAAACCGCTACCGGAAAATTAAACGCGGAGATAATACCCACAACCCCTAAAGGATGCCATTGTTCGTACATTCGGTGATCTGGACGCTCCGAGTGCATGGTTAAACCATATAACTGGCGTGATAGGCCAACCGCAAAATCACAAATATCTATCATTTCTTGTACTTCACCCAAGCCTTCCTGATAAATCTTGCCCATTTCCAGCGTCACTAAAGCCCCAAGAGCTTCTTTATGAGTCCGGAGGGCATCACCGATTTGGCGTACAACTTCGCCACGTTTTGGTGCAGGAACCTTGCGCCAGACCTCAAAAGCCTTATTTGCTGCCGCCATAGCTTGTTCATATCCAACCTCGTCTGCCATTTGAACAGCACCCAATTCTTTCCCATCTATCGGAGAAAAAATGGTTTTATAGGGTATCTCACCAGCGGTGTAGTTTTCGCAACCTGTTATTACACAAGGATTTTGGCCTGATAATTGCAGGGTGTTTAGCACATCTTGAATGTTCATTGTAGATTATAGATTAAAGGGGATTGCAATGTTGAGGCCGTTTTACCCAACGTTACAACCCAATAACGCTACGACCTCGAACATTAAAGATACCGCCAACAAAACATGAAGTCTGGTAATTTTTTATTGTGACTTCGTGATCTTTCCAAAAACATGGAAGCCGCACCTATTTCTTTAAAGAAGCGAGCTGTATTCTTATGTTCCTTGACAGGCTTCCTTTTCAGAACGATGTGGGTGGCTTCCTAATTTGAGACCCAAATGAATTACCAATTTCATTTTGAGTCTCATTATGGTTAAACGGTTTTGCTTTTTGATACATCTGAATAAATGAATCTGAGTATTAAGCTTATAGACCTACAAACCTACACCACCACCACAATGGACACACTGACGTTAGCATCAGCAACAGCTTTTGCCTTAGACACTGCTGAAGCAGAATTGGTTACCGGCGGTTTTCGTCGCACTCGCACAACGTACTTAAATCCTACTACCCAACGGATTCTTTACCGAACTGTAACACCACCCTCGACAGCTTTGCCACCAATAAATGACCGACGTCAGAATGCTATCATTGGCGTGGATGATCAGAATTGATCAGATCACTACCCCAATATGCCACCACCCAGCCTCGTTCGTCACGGGGCTTTTTTGTTTCCCGAAAAGGATTTGCCCGTTGAAGCAACATGGCTTCCACAACCAAAACAATACCCACATGAAAAATTTGTCTCAAATCGCAACGTACAGACTTGGAAAAGACCAAGCTGACAACGTAAAAGGGGGCATCGCCAGAAAAACCTTTAGCCAAGTTACGTACCTAAAAAAACCCAAAAAAAACAATCCAAGACGCGAAAACATGCGAGTAACTTTGGACGACAGCAATGACGCTGTTTAATGTTTTTTCGGGATGCATATTACCTTAAAAAGGTTTAGCGCTTTTAACGAAAGAAAGGGGGGATTCGTCGAAAGTATCATGGTGTAGATCGAAGAATTTGATTAGGAAATGGCCGTAGCCAGTAGTTTCGGAACAGAAATCAGCGGGATTAACCACCTGCTCATCCAAAGACTACCTTCACAACCAATCAATTTCAATCGCCATGAAAAAGCTAAACCTCAAAAACGCCGTAAAATTTGCACTGGGAAAGGAAGAAGCCAATGCCTCGAAAGGCGGTGTCAGCAAAAAAACAGTGGTGTATAACCAAGTTACGTATCGCAATATGCCCGCCAATGATCCTAAAAAGAATAAGAGGCGAGAAGGCGCAATTGTTAGTTGCGACTCGCAAAATTAGGGTTCGTCACATGAGAAGCCTCGGTTCAATCGAGGCTTTTTTTTATATCGTTATGCTTGAATCGGAATTGTCACTTCACAAATTTGAATTAATGGTTACAAGTAAAAGCTGGCTCATTACCTCAGGAAGATTTCTAATTAATTATGGCGACCGTTTAACCAGCCCATACCTACGTCGCAAAAGGTTTAATTCATTCACCGAAGGGAATTCGGGTTTTATCGAGCCGTTTTGGTGATACATCGAATCACACCCGTTGGCCAAAATAAGAAGTGGTAGTTTGCATCAGTCAGAGAAAATTCCTGACCAAACAACAACCTCCATCTTCAAAAATCTTGCGCCATGAAAAAGCTAAACCTCAAAAACGCCGTAAAATTTGCACTGGGAAAAGAAGAAACGCAAGCCACCCAAGGCGGTACGGGCAACCGGAAAATCAAAGTAAGCCAAGTAACCTATCGCTCCCAACCTGCGCCATCCAAAGTTGCAACCCCAAACCCCAGACGAGTAGGTGCAATTATTGGCGTTGACGACCAGAGCTAAATAGCCCAGAACAAAACCGCGTTGATCAGCATGAAAAGTAGAAGCCCTGCATTTGCGGGGCTTTTTTGTTTGAGATGTTGCATAAGGCTACTGTAATTGCTAAACTGAAAGCAAATCAATCCCTATCACTTAATCAATCCCTAACCCGTAGCCACATGAAAAAACCAATCCTTTTTATATTCGCCCTACTCTTGCTACAAGTAGGTTGTAAAGCACCCGAAAATGTGCAATCTGGTACACCAACACAACGTTCCACTGCAACCTATGGCCCACTTGCTCAGCAATACAAGAGTGTGGCCGATAAAATCATAGCGGCATCATTGGCAGATAGTGTGGCTTGGGATCGGATGGCCGAAATGAGCGACCGCTTTGGCGCAAGATTCTCCGGTAGCCAAAACTTGGAGGATGCGCTCGATTGGATTATTGCAGAACTCAAGAAAGATGGTTTGGAAAAAATTGCTACTGAAGAGGTAATGGTTCCGAATTGGAAGCGTGGAAAGGAATGGCTCAAACTCGTAAGCCCAAGACCAATGGACTTACCCGTTATGGCATTGGGAGGCTCCATAGGTACGCCGCCGGAAGGCATCCAGGCGGAAGCCATTGTTGTGAGTAGTTTCGACGAACTTTCCCAAAAAGCAGATCAGGTCAGGGGGAAAATCTTGGTTTTCAATGCGCCCTTCACGAGTTACGGAGAAACGGTACAATATCGTGTACGAGGTGCAAGCTTGGCCGCTCGGCATGGCGCCGTGGCCAGTATTATCCGCTCTGTTGGGCCGTACTCGATGGTCTCTCCACATACTGGCGGAATGGGCTATGAAGAAGGAATCCCTAAAGTACCCGCAATGGCGATGGCCTCCGAGCATAGCGATATGCTGGCCCGAATGCAAGCACGCGGCCAAAAAGTGGTGCTCCAACTCTACTCCGAGGCTCGGATGGAGCCAGATGCCAAATCCAGAAATGTGATGGTGGAAATCACCGGGCGCGAAAAACCGGAAGAAGTGGTGGTGATTGGCGGACACATAGACTCTTGGGATGTGGGTTTGGGTGCGATGGATGATGGTGGCGGAACAGTGGTCTCTTGGCAAGTCCTTAACGTCCTGAAAAAATTAGGATTACGCCCCCGAAGAACCATTCGGGTGGTCTTCTGGACTAATGAAGAAAATGGCCTTCGCGGTGGGCAAAAATACATGGAAAACCAAGGCGAAAAGGTCAAAGACCACATCCTTGCCATAGAATCTGATGCGGGCGTTTTTAAGCCCAAAGGATTTGGCTTTACCGGCTCCGAAGCGGCACGCAAAATGATTGAGGACATCGCAACCTTACTCAACCCAATCGAATCCGGGCAAATCCTTCGGGGTGGCGGCGGTGCGGACATCGGCCCGCTGATGCAAAAAGGCGTTCCCGGAATGGGCTTGAATGTAGATGGAACCAAGTACTTTTGGTATCATCACACCCATGCAGATACACCAGACAAATTAGACCCACGAGAGATGGGACTATGTGTGGCCACAATGGCCGTAATGGCGTATATCGTTGCAGAGATGCCAGAGCGCTTACCCCGTTAGCCGTTTTTCCATGTAGGCGGGGGCGCAAGTCCTCGCTACACTTTTCTTTTTGCTCATGCTTATTCCTATCTACGACGACGACAGTAAGCTTAACAAACCAGCTTATTTCACCATTGGCTTATTAGTGGCGAACATCTTGTTTTTCCTCTTTCAGACGAACGACTGGGTCTATGGCTTTGGCTTGATTCCACAAGAATTGGTGAATGGAACGGACTACATCGGCAAGATCAAATTATCTATTGATGGCAAAGACCTCACTATTCCGCAGTACATGGGGCCGAACCCCATTTACCTCACCCTTGTTTCGTCCATGTTTATGCACGGCGATTGGCTACATTTAGGCTTTAACATGCTCTACCTTTGGATTTTTGGTGACAATATAGAGCATATTCTCGGTACTCGGCGCTTTATCTGGTTCTATATGCTAACAGGAATTATCGGCGGATTGGCGCAAGTTGCCATAGAACCCAACTCTTGGCTTCCGATGATTGGCGCTTCTGGGGCTATTTCTGGTATTTTAGGTGCATATTTGGTTCTTTTACCCAAAAACAAAGTACGGGTTCTGTTCCTCTTTGTCTTTCGTTTCTCGGTTCCGGCTTTGCTCTTGCTTGGGGTATGGATTGCGCTTCAGGTGGTGAATGGACTTGCGCCAGAAGCTACCGACCAAACGGCTTATGCTGCCCACCTCGGCGGATTTGTAGCGGGAGTACTGGGTGGTCTCCTTATTCGATTTTTCACCAACTTCCACCAAGATCAGACTTTGCCTTAAAGGATCTACTTCCTAAATGTTCCTACACCTCCCTCTAAAGGCCAAAAGCGGATTTACGGACTGCTTTTTAGGCTATACGTCACCATACAAGAAGGTCACGCGGTTCTCATCTCAACAAAAACATGGCGGAGATAGTCCTGAACCCGATGGGTAAAATGTTGACCGGCTTCACTGAGGGTCTTCGGCTGGCTTATCACATATTTATGATAGGCTGCATAAAATTGCATCGAAAAGGCCATTTCTGCTTCCGAGAAAGATTCTCCTCGGCCTATTATAAAGAGGGGTGGAAAAGCAATTTCGTAACCATTTTCTTCGTCAAAGGAAACGTCACAGACGAGCGGTTCATTAAACGTAAAGATGAAATCATCGAAACGTAGCAGGGATGGCGCAAATTCCGGAAGTGCATAAACCGGACTTGGGGGCGGCGGAGGTGTTTTTTTCCAAAATAACATAGCAGACCGACGGTGGTTGGGTAAGCAAACAGGGATTCCTTAAAGGGAACCCCTGCATAAAATAAGGCATTTAGTCCTAATCTTCAATAGCTTTATCGGCTGTTTCCTCATCGCCCGATTTCTTTTGGCGTTTGGTTTTTTTTACGGGCGCTTTGTCCTTGGGTGTAAACGTTAGTACGTCTGGATTTTCCGCTTTGTTATAGGAAATTTCGAGCACATCACCGTCGTTCAGGTTTGCCGATAGGATGGCCTCAGCCATTGGGTCTTCAACATATTTTTGAATGGCCCGCCGTAGTGGTCTTGCCCCAAATTGTGCATCATAGCCTTTGTCCACCAAAAACGCTTTGGCTTCCTTCGTAAAAGCGAGTTGGATTCCCAAGTCATGTACCCTTTGGAACAAATCCTTCGCCATCACATCTATGATTTCCAAAATGTGTTCTTTTTTCAAAGGCTGGAAGACAATCACGTCATCAATCCGGTTGAGGAACTCAGGGTTAAAGACCCGTTTTAGCGCATCCTCTACGGTGCTTTTCATGCTTTGGTAATTGATTTCCGTTTTTTCTTGGGAAAATCCTATTCCTTTGCCAAGATTTTTAATGTCCCGCGCCCCAATATTGGAGGTCATGATGATAATGGTATTCCGAAAATCCACCCTACGCCCCAGTCCATCAGTCAAAACACCATCATCCAAAACCTGCAAAAGGATGTTAAACACGTCTGGGTGCGCCTTTTCGATCTCGTCTAACAAGACTACCGAGTAGGGCTTCCGTCGCACCTTTTCCGTCAGTTGCCCCCCTTCTTCGTAACCTACATATCCGGGCGGTGCACCAATGAGGCGGCTTACTGCAAATTTTTCCATGTATTCCGACATATCAATCCGAATCATGGCGTCTGGAGAATCAAACAAATACTCGGTAAGGACTTTTGCCAACTCGGTTTTCCCTACACCTGTTGGGCCTAAGAAAATGAACGAGCCGATGGGTCGCTTTGGATCCTTCAGTCCGGCGCGAGTACGTCGAATGGCGCGTGCCAATTTTTCTACCGGTTCCACTTGCCCAATCACCCGTCCTTTTAAGGCCGCTTCCATTTCCATCAATTTTTT
>Ga0058867_1081232_pt1 | contig 40709 bp, 21 predicted proteins | sample TNRReaAerobicRNA_FD_59632 | JGI IMG/M metagenome (GOLD analysis project Ga0058867, IMG submission 59632) | Wastewater treatment Type I Accumulibacter community from EBPR Bioreactor in Madison, WI, USA - TNR Reactor, Time E -22min-Aerobic_ RNA... | ecosystem: Engineered > Bioreactor > EBPR >... | reverse complement strand
GTGATTGAAACGCCTGCCATCGTTGATAATTACAATTATTTCAGAGCTGTTTTAAGAGGAGATTGCGGGGAAGTATTTACGCAGATTGTTAGTGTAGAACGGTTAAATATTACCACAGCCCAACCCGGAACGATAAGCGTAAAAGACCTCCAAGTATGTGCAAACGGTAAAACGGAGTTACGCTTGCAAAACTATTCGGGTCAAATTATTCGTTGGGAGTATAATAATTCCTATGACTTCACTAACCCGCGTGTCATCAATAGTACGGATGCTGTGATTGAAACGCCTGCCATCGTTGATTATATCACCAATTTCAGAGCCGTTTTAAGGGGGGAGTGCGGGGAAATATTTACTCCGATTGTTAGCGTTATACGGTTAACCACATCGGGATATGTTTCCGGTAGTGAAGCCGGTTGCACGGGTAAAACAACCAAACTAAAAGTATCCAACTACTTGGGACGCATTGACCGTTGGGAATCTTCGCCCGCTAACGGAAACGTTTGGACACCGATCACTCAAACGGGCGATCAAATAACGACTTCCGCTCTGACTGCTGATACGAAATTCAGAGTCGTTCTGCAAATCCCTACCTGTGATCCTGTTTACAGCAATGAGTTTACAGTGAAAGTTATTGCTCAACTCAAAGGCGGAATCATTAGTCCAGCTGTCAAAGATGGATGTATCGCTTATCAAGGATACACAGATTACGAAACATTTACCTTGACTGACCATGAAGGTTCAATCAAGTATTGGCAAATTTCAACCGATAACGGAACAACGTGGAAACGCTCCAACGGATATGGAACGACTTACTACTTCACTACTGAAAGAACAACATGGTTACGTGCAGTAGTACAGGCTGAAGGTTGTGATTCGGTCTTTTCTGCTATTGCTAAGTTCAACGTAACGCCCTATGTGAAGATTGGCAACTTACAAGCCTCCGATTATGCGGTTTGTAAATCTACTCCCTTCCCGATTGCCTTAGATGTATCGGGTTCGGATAATAGCATCATTCGTTGGGAAAAAACCACAGATGCCAATTGTTATTCGGGCTGGACGACGATTACCCATACTTTATCCGGCTATTTAGTTGATAACTTACAACAAACGACGTGTTTCCGAGCAGTAGCGGGTTCCGCCTGTGCGACGCTAAACTCCAATTTCGTTAAAATCAACGTGATGGAGCAAGCCGAAGCAGGTAACATTACCCTTTCAAAAGCATTGGTTTGTGCAGATGATTTTATCATCATGACCCTTTCCAACTACAAAGGAAATATCTTGGGTTGGCAAATATCTACTGATGGAAGAACATGGCGGGAAGTCAATCGATCTAACGGAAACCTGTCTTTGAATCCAAAAGTTACTCAAAATACACGTTTCCGCGTGAAAGTCGGCATGGAAGGGTGTGGCGAAGTCTTCAGCGAACCCGTTTTTATAGAGGTGAGACCGAAAGTAAATACCGGTACTTTGATTGCACCAACTTCCATTTGTAGAGGAGAAAAGGTGGTCATTAAGTTAACGGGTAATAATCGAAGAATAATCGGTTGGCAAGAATTTGGTACTTCCGATCAACCTGCTATGGTTTATATCAAAGATTCGACCATTAATTTTACTTTATATAATACGCGCTCCTATCGTGCAGTTTTAGAAGGTTGTATGCCCAATGAAACAACCTATACAGAAACGATTAAAATAACGGTTAATCCCTGCTTTGTTTGTAAAGCACCGCTTAACTTCCGCATGGTTGAAAATCGCGGAACAAGAGTGAGATTAGCTTGGTCGCAAAACTTTGTAGGCGCGCAAAACGAATTAAGCTACCGCTCGTTCGGAGCTTCGCAATGGACAGTTTTACCCTTAACGGCAGAACAATCTATCGAAATTTCGGGATTAACTTCCTGTACCAACTACGAAGCTCGCATCCGTTCCATTGCCAATGGTACGTTCAGCGAATATTCATCTGTGATTACCTTCCAACCGGTTACACAACCGAATGCGCCAACGGCTTCCCAAGTTACGCAAACCAATGCCATGATTCAGTGGAACGGTACTGCATCTGTTTATCAGATTCGCTATCGTGTAAGAGGGACAACGAATTGGACAACCAGTAGTGTAATCATCAACCAAACTTCGCGTTTAGTAATCGGTTTGAAAAATCGCACGACCTATGAAGTGCAGGTTCGGGCAGCTTGCAGTGAAAATCAGCCCTTCCCCGATTGGAATGAAAATACGGTAATATTTACGACAGGGCAAACTATTGCCTTATGTACGGAGCGTAAACCGTCCGCACCCTCCAATGTAACCGTCAGTAACGTCAAAAACAACAAAGCAACCGTTCGCTGGACAAATATTGCCGATTCTCGCGGAACAGCAGTCATCTACGGATTAAGTAGTGTTTCACCTTCCCGTTGGACACAAGTATTGTTATGTTCGCCTAATGATTCCTTAGTGATGACCGGTTTACAGGCTAACAAACAATACCGCGTGCGTGTTAGAACCCTTTGTGAGCAATGTACCCAGCATGGTGGTACGGATAAGAAGTCCGATTGGGTAAATATCCCTGATTTTAAAACACTTAACGGTAAAGAAGAGTCCGTTTTTGAAACAGATGAAGCCCAAGTACAAGTTTATCCTAACCCGAACAATGGTAACTTCAGACTCAGTTTACCGGAAAATTATTCGGAAAATACTGTTCATTTGCAGTTATTAGACCTTTCGGGACGCTTAGTTTGGTTTAATGAACAAGTGTTCACGCCGACCTTATCCATTCAACCGGAGAACATTTCAGCCGGAACATATGTCTTGCAGGTGCGGAGCGGTTCATTCGTACATCACTTGCGTATTATTGTTGAATAGTTAATAGATTTAATTATATAAATTACAACCGACTTGCCTTTAACTGAATAAGGTAAGTCGGTTGTGTTTTTAGGGAACGTATCTTTTCTTTTTTCGGTAATAGCATAAGTCAGCCTTTCCGATGAACATTACACTATCCGATCTTTTTCCAGAAAACAGCCTCAATCTGATCACAGGTCCCTGTTCTGCTGAAACAGAAGAACAGGTGTTAATGATTGCAAGGCAACTGGCATCCCTTCCGCAAGTGAAACTTTTGCGAGCAGGAATTTGGAAACCTCGCACCCGCCCGAATTCTTTTGAAGGGGTAGGTAGCGTTGGGTTAAAGTGGTTACAACGGGTGAAGGAAGAAACACAACTACCTGTCGCTGTTGAAGTAGCGAATCCTATTCATGTGGAAGAATGTTTACGGCATGATATTGATGTGTTATGGATTGGAGCGCGCACGTCGGTTAATCCTTTCATGGTTCAGGAAATTGCGGAAAGTCTTGCCGGAACAGATGCCCCTGTCATCGTTAAAAATCCGATAAATCCCGACTTGCAACTGTGGTTGGGGGCGATTGAGCGGTTGAATAAAGTCGGGTTGAAAGATGTGGCGGCGTTGCATCGCGGTTTTTCAGTTTTTAAGAAAGGAATATATCGCAATCCGCCGCAATGGGAGATACCGATTGAATTAATGCGCTTGCGTCCTGATATTCTCATGTTTTGTGATCCCTCTCATATCTCAGGGAATAGGGAATTATTACTTCCGGTGGGGCAACAAGCGTTGGATTTACGGATGCGTGGCTTGATGATCGAAACGCACCCTGATCCTGACCGAGCTTGGAGCGATGCGCAACAGCAGATTACAGCTTCACAACTTCAAGAGTTAATTGCTCAATGGATCATCCGTAAAACTCACTTTGACGATGCATTCGCTTCCGCCCAAATCGAAAACTTACGCCATGATATTGATGAATTGGATAATGAACTCATAGATATATTACTTCGACGAAAAAAAGTTGTTGAACAAATAGCACAACTGAAAGAGCGACAAGGTGTACAAATCTATCAACCCGAACGCTGGCAGGAATTAGTTGAAAAAGCCAACCTTCAAGCGCAGGAATTGGGTTTAGACCCCGTATTTTTGCATCGGATATTGTCTGTTATTCATAATCAAGCGATAGATGACCAAGCTAAGATTATGAATGCCGATAAGGTCAAATCCGGTACTCCATGATCCTAACCGCACCACATATTTTTCTGGAAAATACCTTCCAAACCGATGTTTATATCGTATTTGATGAAAGTGGCTTCATTCAAGATGTTATAAAAAATCCTAACTATGAAGTAACAGATGCTCAAAAGCTAAATGGTTTGTTGGTACCGGGCTTTGTGAATGCGCATTGTCATTTGGAACTTTCGCACATGAAAGGATTTATTCCACGACATATTCCGATGGCTGAATTTGCCCGGATACTCATCGGTAATAGGCATGTAGCGATAGACCAACAAGAATCAAAAATTCGGGAAGCAGTCGAACAGATGGTCGCAACGGGAACGGTCTTAGTCGGTGATATAGCTAACGAAGAAATAACGCTGAATATCAAGCTGGATTATACCGAACGGCTGAATATACATACCTTTTGGGAACTGTTCGGCTTGAATGAAGAAAAATCCTTGCAGGCATTTGATAAAAGCCTTCAAATACCGGAACGATATAAAGCAGTTACACTCGTACCACATGCACCGTTCACGGTTTTACCTGCTTTGATGGAAAAAATTGTGTTATGGAATAAAAATTATAATACTCGCATGAGTATCCATGCTTTGGAATCTGAAGATGAGATGAATTATTTTAAGGATCATACTGGGAATTTCCCGGCTTTTTTTGAGTCCTTTGCGCCTGATCTTCGTGCGCCGGAGGCTCATCCATTGGATTACTTTTTCCGATATTTTGATAAAGAACTGAAGGTATTATACGTTCACATGACGGAAGCCACTGTTGACGAACTCAAAAGAATTGAAGAACATACGCCGGACTATTATGTTTGCTTGTGTCCGCGTTCCAATATTTTCATTCATAATAAGTTACCAAATGTCCCAATTTTTGATTTGGAAAAGGTGTGTTTGGGAACGGATAGTTTGGCTTCCAATGATGATTTAGACCTGCTGAAAGAAATCTTATGTTTACAGCAAGCCTTTCCTTCTATTGATTTAGCGATGTTGCTACAGTCAGCTACGATAAACGGTGCGAAAGCTCTTTCATCCGAAACCGTATTCGGGCAATTCAAGCGCGGTTTTCGTCCGGGTGCGGTGGAAATAACGGGTTTTGACTCAAAAAGTGCTAAATTGCATCAAGATTCTACCGCTCGTCGGGTCATCTGATTCTTTATGGTATTGATAGACCAAGTCCTGATTGAGGACGAAGTGCTGAAAGAGCAATTTGTGTGCAACCTGAAGGCTTGTAAGGGTATTTGCTGTGTGGAAGGTGATTGCGGCGCACCCTTAGAATCCGATGAAACCCTTATTTTGGAAACCATTTGGTTACAGATTAAACCTTTTCTAAATCAAAAAGGCATTGATGCTGTCGAAAATCAAGGCACGTGGATTCGTGCGCAGGATGGTTCATTGGAAACACCTTTGGTAAACGGGAAGGAATGTGCCTACACGATATTTGAGAATGGTATCGCCTCATGCGGGATCGAAAAAGCCTTTCTGGCGGGGGCTACTGATTTTCGGAAGCCTGTGTCATGCCACTTATATCCCGTTCGCATAGACGAACAAAAGAATAATTTTGAACTGATGCGCTACGATATTTGGGATATATGTGCGCCTGCTTGTAAATTGGGAGCTAAAGAGCGCGTCCCCGTTTTTCGCTTTGTGAAAGATGCCATCATCCGTAAATACGGTACTGAATTTTACGAACAATTAGAAGCCGTAGCCCTTTACCATGAATTATCTTAGTTACAGTCCTTTTAACCTGCATATAACGTTGTCCGAGCTGGATTTTTCCGAAGATAAGCGCGAAAAAACCGTTGACCAATATGCCAGCGTTAAAGTGCTGTTACCGCTTTTTGAAGAAGATTTAGACCGTAAGGGGATAGACAAACTAACCGCTTTGGTTCAAGGTATGCCTCAAACCGACTGGTTTATTTTGATTAATTCAGAACGGAATTTGCATCTTTTGCCTAAAAAAGCGAAGCTCGGTGTGTACGTTCCTACCAATCAATTAATCCATCATTGCATTTATTTCAACCGAGATTTTAATTTCGGCTACCAGATAGATTTATTGCGTCGCTTGTTTGTGTTGGATGTTCATCCCTTTGTTGTGGGGGATGCTTCTACTGTAACCGATGCCAACCATTATTTAGAGATGGTCGCTTCTTTTTCCCGTGAACTCTTTTTCATTCGTGAAACGGAAGAAGCCCGCGAATTATTGCAACTGTTTCATAACCAATTTATTTCAGCTGACCGTTAGATCACTATTCCCATGAACAAACTCTTATTTTTGTTCTGTTTATTACTTGCTTACGGAATTTGCTCCGTTCATGCTCAGTCATTCATCCACCGTAATTTTCGAACGGCGGGTGCGGATGCAGGCGTTAGTGTGGCTCGATTAGCAAACGGCAGGTATGTTACGGTTGGTCAAACCGAATCTTTAGGTAACGCTCCGCTGAAAGACGTTTTTTTTCAGTTATTAGAGACCAACGGAAACGAATCAGCATTTAAGCAGTATCATATTACGGAAGTCTTTGAAGCCAAAGCCGTAACAGTAGCCATGAGCGGTGCAAATGCTACCAATGAATTTTTCTGGGCAGGTACGTTGACCGAATCGAGTAATAAAAAAATTATCATCGGTAAATGCGATGCACAGGCAAACTTGTTATGGACAAAAATCATTGACCAAAATGGTAATGATGATCAAGTGGCATTGAACGGCTTATATTCGAGTAACGACGGTGGCGTATTCATAGCGGGATGGCATTCAACTTGTTCGGGGCAGTGTAATGATTCCTATGTGGCAAAGATTTCTGCTACTGGTGCTGTGGTTTGGCAAAGAAATTACCCCATTGCTCCTAATAATGATGACAAAGCCCTTTCTCTAACCTTAAATCCGATTTCGGCAAATAGTCCATTGTGGGTATGCGGTTCGTTGGAGAATGCGGCAGGCTATTTGATGCAGATTAATCCATCTGATGGTACATTAATTGACGTAAGATTGTTCGGCGAAGGCACACCGCAAGGCGACTTGCGTTCTATTACAGCTTTACCGGATGGTAGCTTAACCCTGCTGGGTACAACCACACGAAACCGACAAGGAGAATTGCAATTATTCAAGGTGGGGGCTAACGGAACACCTGCTACGGGTTTCCCGATTTATATCACAGCAAACAATGGTGATTTAATACCTTATAAGCATCTTTTTTCGAGGACTTATAATAGTATTACCATCTTAACCGAGCTGAAAAGTGGTTCAATGTCCAAACCGCTCATCATTCGTATGGATGATCGCGGTAATTTGGCTTTAGACCCGCATATTATGGTTAAAGCGGTAGACGATCATATTTTAACGGATATATTGGAATATCAAACACAACTGATTGCGGTTGGTTCGATGGTGATGGATGTCAACGACGGCGGGCAAAACGTCTCTTGGCATTCAATCAAAGCTGATTTTACGTTCAATCAGCAGACGTGTATGTTGGAGTCTTATACTAACGTTGCTCGTCCCGTTTCGCAATCATTAAGTAACCGATTGGTTACCAATTTACAGCCGATAGATGTAAACATCAACTTATCGGATGCGGTCTTATCCTTCGTGCAGAGTAATATGTTGGCAGATAATACCTGCTGTGCCGTCCTGCAACCGAGTATAGACTTAGATAAAAACGGTATTTGTGAAGGCATGACCCGAAGACTAAGGGTCATCCCCAATAACAATCCCAATTTTGTACATACCGTTGAGTTTATTAATGATCTTGAACCCACAGCCTCAATCCTAGTGAGAACCACTACCGATACGGACGTTATTTTTACCAAAGCGGGTACGTATCGTGTCTTGTACAGCTATAATGATATTGTAAACGGATGTACCAATTCAGCTGAATTGCCTCCGGCAATAACGGTTCGTCCGGGTGTGGTTATTACGAATTTTCCTTCTGATACTACCGTATGTCTTAATCAGGTGTTGCGTTTTCAGCCCCGAACCAATGCCCAAAATCCGCGTTGGACGTGGGTTGTACCTAATTTAGGTACAGATCAAAACAACCCCAATGCGACCTTTAATACGGCTTTCTCGGGTCAAGTGAGTGCGATCTTACAAGTTACCGACGTTAGTACGGGCTGTTCTGTTTTGGATACGGTCATCATTCGGATTATCGGCGGGGAAACTTCATCCATAGATAAACGCAACAACCTTATTTGCAAAGGATCAGCTTTTCGCCTGAATACCGTTAGGGATTATGCGGAATATACTTGGTCGCCCGCCCAATTTTTAGATGACCCTAAAATACGGAATCCGTTGGTGCAAAATCTGACGCGCCCAATGATGTTTTATTTAACAACGAAAAACATTGCCGGATGCGAGTTAAAGGATTCGATTCAACTTATTCCACGCCGTTTTCGTAGGAGTCCCGTTCGTGATACCGTCATGTGTGAAGGATTAACCACCATTACCCTAAGCGTAAGACCCGATAGTAATAACTATACATGTGTTAACTATTTTTGGCAACCCAATTATCAGGTTACGGATAATATCTTAAATCGAAACACATTAAATATTCGTCCCGATCGCGATACTTGTTACATTGTTACGGCTACTTGTGGTACCTGCGTAGTTCAGGATACAATTTGTGTAAAATTACGTAAACCTTTGAGCATTACACCGCCGGCAGATGTAACGATTTGCCGCGGAGAATCTTCTCGTTTGGAAGTTGTCGGAGGCGTATCGTATGAATGGACACCTGTTACGGGATTAAATGATCCCATTTCTCGTCGCCCCATTGCTTCGCCGAATGTGTCTACTACTTATACATTGACTGTTACCGATGCTTATGGTTGCAAACAACCATTTCAAGTGAACGTATCGGTAATTCCTTTAGGATACAACGACCTGCCGGCTGAAACGACCATCTGCCAAGGTGCAGGCATCCAAGTGCCTGCCGGGCAAAATTTACCTAATCTACTCTATTTTTGGGAGCCTCAAACCGGTATTCAAGTGGGACAAGAACTTACGGCTAATCCGCTCCTTGCACCACCCGTTACGACGACTTATACCGTCGAAGTTATTGATTCTGAAACAAATTGTTCTCGCTTGGATACCATGACGGTTAACGTCGTACCCAAGCCCTTAGCGCAGGTTGTAGGTAATACCAAACATTGCTTCGGAAAAAAACAGATACTCCGAACGGTAGGTGCGCAACGCTTCTTTTGGCGAAATGCTACTCCACCCGGTTTTTATGATTCGTTGGAGGTTAGTCCTTTAACTGACTTTACTTATGAGGTAATCCCGTCTTCCAACGGCTGTGAGGGCGATGTGATATTTTTCAGCATGACCGTAACGCCATCTCCGAGTGCTGTCTTTACTGTCCCGAATCAGAGCTGTTTGGGCAGACCGATTACCGTAAATTATCAAGGTACAATTCGTGCTAACGAAACGCCTATGTGGAGTTGGGACGGAGGTTTGGTAAGAGTGGCGCAGGGAGGCGACCCGCTTTGGGGACCTTTTGAAGTTACTTATAACGATTTGGGGAATAAAAGTATCAAACTCAAAGTTGTTTCCGATAACGGATGCACAGATTCTTTAATCCGTAACTTTTTGGTTACAGATGCTCCTTACGTTTCAGCAGGAAGAGATTTACCGGCTTGTTTCGGAGAAGAGGTAGTTATGGAAGCATCGCTGAATTACGGAGGAAACCTTCCTTGTACCTTTGAATGGACTCCTGCTACGGGATTGAATAATCCTAACGTCCTGCGTCCGATTGCTCGTGTTACACAAACGACGACTTATACATTGATTGCTCGATGCGCTTCGTGCGTTAGTCCGCAGGCAACGATGACAATATTTGTGGAAGACCCGCCCGTAGTATTTACCGATAAGTATAAAGAAACGATTTGTGCGGGAGGCATTGGCGTTCGCCTTAATGCTCGGACAGAAAACGGAACGCCTCCTTACTTTTTCCAATGGATTCCGGCTGACGGTTTAGATGATGTGCGTTCTGCTAACCCGATTGCTAATCCTACGAATACAACTACCTTTTCGGTCATCGTAACGGATGCTAACGGCTGTCAATCCCGACCGGCTTTTACCCAAGTAGTGGTTCATCCGATTCCGCGCTTAACTGCCGGACCTGACCAATTCGTTTGTGAAGGTACGTCAGGAGGCGTGTATTTAAAGGGGCGTGTTTTGGAAGAAAATAAAAGTATTTACACTTATCGCTGGAATCCTTCCACCGGTTTAGCCAATCCGAATGATCCCAATACTTTTGCCAACCCTACGGTTACAACCATCTATACCTTAACGGTTAGAAATCGCATTACGGGTTGTTCAAGTGATTCAACAACGAAGGACACCACTTCGACTGTAGTTGTCAACGTAACCCCGCGACCGATAGCCGATGCCGGACCTGATGAAGTTTTCATCTGCTTAAATGATCGTATCCAAATCGGTTCAGTGGCAACGTCCACAGGACCCGAATATCGTTATTTGTGGCGACCCTCTATTGGCTTGTCGGATTCGACCGCTCCGCGTCCGTTTGCCAAACAGACTATCACTACAGAATATGTCTTAACCGTTTTTTCTAACGGTTGTGCTTCTAATGCTGACCGGATCAAGGTTTCGGTGAAAGATTTTCCCGTATTTAAGCTGGAAACATACGGGCATATCTGTTCTGGAGATACGTATCAGGTGAAAATCAACCTTAATCCCTCCAAAGGACCTTTTAACGTAAAATGGTCGCCAACTGAATATCTATCGGATGTTAATTCCTTAACCCCCAAAGTCTTCCCCCCGAAAACGACCGTTTATCGCTGTACTTTAACGACCGAGGGCTGTACCGCTCCTTATACAGATTCGGTGATTGTGCGGGTACATCCGCGTCCGTCTATGCGATTGAACCCTACGGGAAGCGACCTTCGGGTTTGTCCGGGCGGGAAAGATAGCTTGTACATGCCTTCCATCGTTCGGATGTCTGCTCCGTTTAATGCCGATCCGATATATTTTAACTGGTCGCCTAAAACTGGAGTCGGAGATACGACCGTCCTAAATACAGGAGTCAAACCGCAACAGACTACGACCTATACGCTTACAGTACGTACAGGTCAATGTACTTATCAAGATACGGTTACTGTTTTTGTATTGCCGTTTGTGTTAGCGAAAATTACAGCCGACACCAACGACGTATGTATGGGTGATACCATCAAACTTCGCGGAACAGGTGGTAACGGCGGGGCGAGCTTTAGCTGGCAATTCCGTGAACGCAACGGACAGCTTAGAGAATGGAAAGGCGATTCTTTAACTTTAGTACCGGATACGTCGGGTTGGTTGGTATTAACGGTTATGGAGGGTAATTGTTATGATGAAGACAGCCTTTTTATCATTGCCCGCACCAAACCACAGGTTAAATTTACCTATTCAAGGGTATCGGATTGTGAACCTTTTACGGTACGATTCTACACTACTTCTAAATATCAAGCAGACTGGACGTGGGATTTTGGGGATAATACACCGATTCTAAACGAAGAAAATCCGATACATACGTATTCATCGCCCGGCAAATATACCGTAAAACTAACGGTTCGTTCACTCCAATTCTGTAACCAAACGGTTACACTTGATTCACTCATTACTGTTCATCCGATAGGACTGGCAAGTATTTCTTCAGACCCACCGGCACCGGTTACTTTATATTTACCGAATACAGAAGTACAGTTTACGGATTCATCCGTTCGGGCGAAAGATTATTTCTGGGAATTTGGCGACGGGGCAACTTCGACCGAAAAGAATCCCAAGCATTTATACGTTACGCCGGGAAGCTACACCGTGCGTATGACGATGACCGATTCCGCAAATTGTCGGATCACGCAAACATTGGGTATTTTTGAAGTCAAAGACCCGGAAATCTTCTTTCCAACTGTTTTTACACCGAATATTGACGGCATTAATGACGTTTGGGACGTTCGATATTTTGGTTCTGAACGGGTAAAAATTTCCATCTTTGACCGAACAGGTGTATTGATGCACGAATACATCTTCGGTGAGGGCGGTTGGAACGGCAAGATGAAAAATATGGGAGATGATGCGGCGGCGGGCGTTTATTTCTATCTGGCAAAAGTGGGCGAAAAGATGTTTCGAGGTGATATTACGCTGATTCGATGATGATTTTTCCCCAATCCCCAATCAGAAAGTAATCGCTTTTGATTCAATTCCCCGAAGGTGAATAGGGTATTACTTTCGGGTGGACTTTCCCACAACGGATATTCCTTTGTTTGCTTGTGCTGTAACTTGCCGATCATTTAGTATTTGGCAAGAAGTATGAAAAACAAGTTGGTTGCCGGAATGGTGGCAGGGATGTTCTTGATCGCTCAAAGTTATGGACAGCAGTTGCCGGCTGTATATGACACGGATGCCCTGTATCGAGAAGGGTTATTCCTTTACCAAGAACAAAAATACAGCGCGGCGCAGGAGAAATTAGAGCGTTTTATCGGTAAAGATGTCGTCTCGGAGCAACCGCGTCATACCGCCTTTCTTGCCGATGCGCAGTATTATCATGCCGTTTGTGATTTTCATTTGTTGCGCGGTGATGCGGAGGATCATCTACAAGAATTTTTAGCGGAACACCCGACCCATTCCAAAGCCAATAATGCCAAATATTATCTCGGAAAGATATTCTATATCAAAAGGAACTTCCGTAAATCGGTAGAATACTTGGCTTCGGTGGATTATACTGCTTTGGAAGACGATGCTTCACAAGAAAGCCGTTTCATGTTGGGGTATAGTTACTTTCAAATAGAAAAACATGATCTCGCCGCCGAAACCCTCCAAACGCTTACTCTAAGTAATGGAGAATATCGGGATAAGGCTTCGTATTACTATGGGATCATGCAGTTTAAGCGTAAAAAGTACGATGAAGCCTACCAAGCCCTTAAATCCGTTGATACGACTGCCGAATACCATTTGAAAGTACCTATTTATCTGACTTCTATTCTTTTAGAACAAGATAAGTTCGACCAATTAGACCAATACGGTTCACAACTCCTTCAAAATAAAGAACCTTACGAGCAAAAAGAACTGATTTACAAGCAAATCGGTCTTGCCCTTTTTGAACTCAAACAATATAAACGTTCAATTCCCTACTTTGAGGCGCATTTAGAATCTAATACTTCGCCGGAGAGCGGTATTTTTTATCGGATGGGTTTAGCGAATTATCAGGTGAAAGATTATGAACCCGCCGTATTTTATTTCAGTAAAGTCTTTTCTAAAGGAGATTCTACGGCACAGGTGGCATCTTACTATTCGGGATTTTCTTACATTGAATTAGGTAAAGAGGAAGAAGCCCGTTTAGCATTCAAACGCTCTTTGGAATGGAAATACAACCCGACGGTTCGGAAAGATGCTCTCTTGCAGTATGCTAAACTTTCGTTGGAGAATAAATATTACAATGATGCCCTGCAATCCTTCAAAGCCTATGCCCAAGAGTACCCGGAATCCGATAATATCAAGGAAATAAAAGCCTTAGCGGGTGAAGCCCTTTACTTTTCAAGCAATTTTAAGGATGCTATTCGACTATTGGAAGCGTCAGGTCTTCAGGACAAGCGCGCTAAACAGACGTATCAAAAAGCACTTTATTTTCATGCGGTCAATTTATATTCTCGCAATCAGCCCGAAGATGCGATTCGTTTCTTTGCCAAAGCGGGCGATACAGATGGTGGAGATGCCGTTTTAAGCCTGCAAAGTCGTTTTTGGATGGGCGAGGTGAATTACGCCCTCAAAAAATACGATCAAGCCGAAGATGCCTATCAGAAATTCCTTAAAACGTCCGGTGCAAAGACGAATGAGTATTATCCGAATGTGTTGGTCGGTTTAGGTTGGGTTACGTTGGTTCATTCGGAACAAAAGACCAAAGAAAAATACGAAGAAGCCAAAGGATATTTCCTCAAAGCCGCCAACTTACCGAAGTTGAAAGCGGAAAAGCCGGAAATTTTTGTAGAAGCGGCGTTACGAAGTGCTGACTGTCATTTTGCATTGAAAGAATACGGCGATGCCGAAAGGTGGTATCAATCCGTTTTTGATCTGAAACGCAATGAAGCGGACTACGCCTTGTACCAATGGGCTACTTGTAAATTAAGGCAGTCGAAATACGAGGTTGCCATAGATAAGTTCAAGGAAATAGATGAACAATTTGACCGATCCGAATTTAAGGATAAGGCTTTGCTTCAAATATCAAATACATATTTGAATTGGCTTTCCGATCATAAAAATGCCCTCAGATATGCGCAGAAATTGGTAGATGAACATCCCCGTTCCGATTTACGGGCAAAAGCAATGCTGAATTGTGGTTTTTCTGCGGCGCAATTAGACCAAAAGGGGGAAGCTATCACGTACTTTAAGTCCGTCCTGAAAGAATATGGCAACCAGACAGAGGAAACCCAAGTTGCCTTAGATGAATTAGGGTCATTATTAGGTACGTCCGAAATCAACGATTTATTAGATCAGTTCAAAACCCAAAATCCCGAAACGAAAATCAAGACGGACAACATCCTTTATAAAACGGGGCGTGATCTGTACGAAATTCAAAATGACCCGTCGGGTGCTGTTTCCCAGTTGACTAAATACATACAAGAATACCCTAACGGTACGTATTATTACGAGGCGCACTATGTTCGCGGGTTAGCGAATTACGATTTACGCTATCCCGATAAAGCCCTTGCCGACTTCGCTAAAGTCTATGACAGCAAAACGGCTCCCGATTTGGCATCAAAAGCCTATTCTAAAACTGCAGTAATCTTTACCGACCAAAAAAACTATGATAAAGCCATCGTCTTTTACCAAAAAGCGGAATCCATCGTAGAAAACAATATCGAACGGGTGCAAATCCGCATGGCGATGGGTGAGGTTCATTATAAAGTAAAAAACTACTCCGATGCCAAAGAGCGTTTTATGCAGGTAGCTCTTGACCCGAATACAACCGAATATTCTAAAGGACGTGCGCAAGTAGCATGGGGAAGAGCTTTATATCATTTGGCAAAAACGGATTCAGCCGAAACATTATTCCGAAAAGTGGAATCGGAAAATAAAAATGTGTTTGGGGCGGAAAGTCAGTTTTGGATTACGCAGATTGCTTTTGACCAAAAAAAATATGAAGACTGTAAAAATGCGGTCTTTTACATGAAAGATAATTATCCTACCCAAAACTATTGGAAGGCTAAATCATTTATCCTTTTAGCAGAGGTCTTTCGTATCGAAAAAGATTATTTCCAAGCAGTGGAGACGATCAAAAGTGTATCTGAACATTCGCCCGATGATGAAATCAAAGCCGATGCTACCAAACGTTTGGAAATCTTTGAAAAAGAGGCAAATGATCCCAACATGAACCCCAACGGTTTTGAAACCGAAGAGGTAGAACTGCCTAACAATGATTCTCAACAAGAAGAAAACGAAGACCTTTATGATGATTCCGAATACGAAGCACCTAAAAAAGAGGAAAAGCCTGCTCCCAAGCCGGTAACGAATAACGTATATAAACCCGTACCTAAAGCTCCGGCTAAGACGGAATCCGGCGAAAAGAAGGATATAAAAACGGTTATTCCGAAAAAAGAAGAAGCAAAAAAATCGGAATCGGTTAAGGTGATTGAAAAAACAGAGCCTAAAAAAGAAGTAAAGTCGACCCCTTCCCTCAAAAAAGAAGAGCCGAAGCCAACTTCTAAGCCGGCTACGAAATATGAAGACAAAGATTTAGGACGTTCCGAACCGGTAGCTAAAAAGGATGTCAAAACCGATCCTGTAAAGCCCAAGACTACGGAAAAGGTCGAGCCTAAAAAGGAAATCAAGCCAACCCCTTCCCCCAAAAAAGAAGAGCCGAAGCCAACTTCTAAGCCGGCTACGAAATATGAAGACAAAGATTTAGGACGTTCCGAACCGGCGGTTAAAAAGGACACAAAATCCGAACCCGCCAAAACAAAGACTACGGAAAAGGCAGAACCTAAAAAAGAAGTAAAGCCGACCCCTACCTCTAAAAAAGAAGAACCGACGAAGGTTACTACGAAATATGAAGACAAGGACTTAGGACGTTCCCAACCTGCAGTTAAGAAAGAAGTCAAAACCGAACCTGCCAAATCCAAGTCTATGGAAAAGGCAGAACCTAAAAAACAAGTTAAGCCATCCCCGAAGAAAGAGGAAGCAAAACCGATTAATAAATCTGAAGCAAAAACACCTACACTTGCCAAAAAGGAAACAGAATCCAAAGAGGAGATCAAGTCTATAACTTACCATTTGATTGTGGATCAGATTTCGGGAACAAAAAACGCTGAAGTTGCCGCAAAAAAATGGAAGGATAAAGGTTTTTCGGGCGTGATGATCTTGCAAGGAAGTAAGGATAATGAGTTCAGAATCAGCATTTATTATGCTTCGTCGAAAGATTCGGCAGAGAAGAAAAAAGCTGAATTGCTTAAATCGCAACGGATCGGTACAAATGCTTGGGTGATGTCTTTAACTAAAAAGTAACATGAGAGCCATTTTGCTAATCTTGCTAATCGGGTTAGTATCGGTTTCTTGTTCATCAGATCAAAAAACTGCTAAAGAATCCAGTAGTGATACAACCCCAAAAGATACGTTATTACCATTTTCGGGTTATATGCCTGTTGACGATAAACTCTTAAAAGAGCCGAGAATGTCTAATTCGGGTGAAATTTCCTTTTATCCTGAGGATGCTGATTTCGAGGTTTTTACTGAAAACCTTAAAAAATGGCTCAAAGAGGATAATAGAAAAAAAGTCGTCCAACATATTTACTTTCCCATCACTTTATATGAGAACAATAAGAAAGTAACGGACGTACATTCGCCTGAAGAATTTACGGCACTTTATATCAAGTTTTGGTCTGCTCTTGCTCGAAAGGTGGTTTATGAAACGAAAAATGCCCGAAACAGCTATCGAGATGAATTAGGCTACAAACTCGGCACGGGTGAGATTTGGATCAATAAATTCCGAAACGATAAAAACGAGATCAAGTATTTGATTACGAATATTAACGATGCTCCTGCCAAATCCGAAAATCAACCGCAACCCATTAATTGATTTACCATGCTTAGAAATATATATTTAACGCTTTTGTTCGTCGCCTTTTGTGGTATGCTATCGGCACAAAAGAATAAAGTGGAAGGCTTGAGTGATTCCACCGAATTTTATAATACGCGGATTGAAAATATTTCGTTCAATTCCAAACCGCGTGTGGCAATGCCTGAACCTGATCTAACACCTACGCCCCGCGACTTAAAATATGAACCGCAGGAAATCAGCTTTAAGCCTAAAGTTTCTCAACCGGAACTGAAGGTCAAAATGTTAGATAAGCCTGTTTGGGAAAAACTGCAAAATAATTTCGTGAAAGCAGGCTTTGGCTTGTATTTAACGCCTTTATTAAAAGTTGGGGTTTATTCGGGACGCGATTTACGGAAAGACTGGGGCGCAGAATTTGATCATTTTTCCTCGTTTGGCGGTCATGTAGATAATGCTACTTTTGGAGATAATGCTATTCGGTTGAAAGGGCGTTATATAGGAAATGGAAATACATTTTCTACTAATATTTCATTTAGAAATTTTAGCTACAATGCCTTCGGGATGGTGCGGGATGCCAACCTTTTTGAGAATGATAAACAATGGCAAGACTATATCGCACGTTCCTATTCGCAACTCAATATTGATTTGGGGGTAAGAAAGCAAAATGAGAGTTCCGAAAAGTTCTTTTATGAAGGAATAGTCCGACTACAACATTATGCCGACCATTTTAAGAATAACGAGTTTTTCTGCTCCGTTTTACCGTCAGGAAAGTATAAACTTTCGGATAGTTTGTGGGCAAAGGTGAGTGCAAACCTAACTTTTGGCTCGATGAATCAGCAAGGGCAGGGTAGGGGAGCTATGTTTGTTGAAATCTTACCGCAAGTTACGTATCGAAAAGGGATCATTAATGTTTCTGCGGGACTGCGGATTAATGCGGTAAATGATTCTGCAAAGACCTATTTGAATATTTATCCGTCAGTACAAGCGCAGTTGCATTTGTTGCCACCCTATTGTACCATCTACACCGGTATAGATGGTCGAAGTATGCTTAATCGCCGATATGATCTAGCAGACGTTAATCCATGGATGGCGCAACAAGCCTTTTTACGCCCTTCATTTGAACGGATGCGCATCTTTGGTGGCTTAAAGGGAAGCGTGGAGAAACTTTCGTATGATGTACAGATTTCCTATCGAAAAGTAGAAGATCAATGGATGTTCATTACGGCTGATCGGGACACCGCCATTGAAAATCAGAAAATATTGGCACGACAGTTTGCTGTTACCTATGAAAAAGAATTCAGTGAAATTGCTTTTTCTGCACAAGCCCTGTACGATATAGATAAGTCGCTTAAGATCGGTGCTAAGGTAGATTATGCAAACTTTACCTTACCTAACGGACAATTCTACTTCCATCAGCCGAATTTACGGACAAAAGTTTGGGGAAATTACACGTATGAGAAAAAATTAACTGTTGGAGCGGGTATAAATTACATCGGTAAGCGGGTTGCTAACTTAGATTCAAAAGGACAAGCTCAATATTTAGACGGCTTTTTTGATCTGAATATCGAAGGAAGTTACCAATTATCTGCACGTATTAGTATTTTTGTTGAGGCGAATAACCTTTTGAACCAAGCCTTCCAACGGTGGCAGTTTTATCCTGAAAGAAAATTAGATTTTCGTGCCGGTGTATTCGTCCGCTTTTAGTCCGATATGATTGCAGACCACGTTTCAACCCTAAGCCAAGCCCTATCCGAATTGGAGCAGTTTTCTGTCCCATACGTTGGTTCATTTATTCGTCAAGTACAGCAGGCGCGGATTGACCCGCAAAAGAATGTGGTTTTTCCGCCCTATGAGACGCTTATTTTTGTACCCTATACTTCTCAATATACACATCATTTGGTAGAATGGATACAAAAGAATCGTTCTATACCTGGACAAGCAGCGCATCAATTGGTAGAACAATTAGGAACGGAAACGTTTGAATATTTACAACAGTTCAAAAATTTAGAGTTACCAGAATGGGGGATACTCAAGATTGATGATAATAATTTGATATGCTTTGAAAGGGATGCTTCAAGGCAATGGAAATGGTCAGAAGTACCTTTGATTGAAAAGACTACGGAACTAAAGCAGGTCAAAACCGTAGATGAAATCAAAGATGTTCCTTTTACTGTTCCGGAAAAAACACCAGAAACCCCTCCGGTTAAACAACAAATCCGTAAAGCACAAGATATTCCGCCACAGCCCAACATTCATGTACAGAATCGTGTGGTCAGTAACACCAAAGTAATAGTTATTGGATTATTAATAATTGTTGCGACAATAGCTTTGTTTTTCTTTCGTAACCAAATAAATGAGATGCTGGGTATTGAGACCGCCTTAAAGCAAAAGCTGGTTATCCCAAAATCGGAAGACGAAATGTTGATTGAGGCTATTGAGGGGGATTCAATGATTGATGTTGCTCCTGTTTCTAAGGATAGTATAGATCATAAAGTCCGACAAGCGGATGGAGAGAATTTTAAGAACCCTACCATATATCATATTATTGTTGCGATAGCTGATGGACAGCAGGAGGTTGATTCCATACAAAAAGCGTGGAAAGATAAGGGTTTTGATGTAGAGGCTTTGCCTGCCGAAAAAAAGAACAGATTTCGTATCTCTGTTTTTAAGTCAGATCATCTGAACACAACTGATAGAAAATTAGCCGAACTGAAATTGCATTCCAAGATTCCCTATGACACTTGGGTGCTTAAAGTAAAAAATCCAAATACCTCCGGCGGGTAAAATGATAAATGTTGGGCTATTAGTAGTTAAAAAGTTCTCAAGGAAATGATGAATTATTTATACTTTTGCAATCAGCACGATAACTAAGTGGTAACACTTTCATTCCTTTTATGACGCAAAGACAGAAAGCAATAATCATTTGTGTGGACGATGAGAAGATGATCCTTGACTCATTAGAGGATCAAATTTTACATCGTTTGGGGCAAGAAGTGGAGTGCGAAGTCGTGGAAGGGGGGGAAGAAGCCTTAGAACTGATAGATGAATATCTGGCATTTGATCGGGAGATAGCGGTTATCATTTCTGACCAAGTGATGCCGGGTATGAAGGGAGATGAGTTTTTAATTCAAGCGCATAAAAAATTACCGGACACACTTAAAATTCTTTTGACCGGGCAAAGTGGATTGGAAGCCGTCCGAAATGCTATCAATAATGCTCGGTTGTACCGCTATTTCACCAAGCCATGGCAAGAAGAGGATTTGATGCTAACCTTAGAGGAGGCAGTTCGCAGTTTCCGGCAAAATGAACAACTTAAAGAATACAACCTATATACCCGTTTACTACGACTACTCAATCGCGCGGCACATGAAATTTCATCGGAGATTAACCTAAATGAATTGGTAGATAAATTCTTACGAATTGCCATAGATTGTACGGATGCTTATCGAGGAATATTGATCTTGCGTTCAGAAGAAGGGCTGAAAATAGAAGCAGTTGCTTCAGCAGGACAGCAAAAAGCAGAGCGGTTTAAGACGTATGAAAATAACTACGTGCAACAATTGACAAGCGACTTCTTAGCGAATATTGAAGTATTGATAGACTTTGAAGTGCCTAATCCTCGACAAATTGCTTCTCGGATCAAACACAAAGATACTGAATGGGGTTACATTTATTTGGAGAAAGACCTGAAAGGAAAGTCGTTTAGTGGTTATCATTATGAAATGTTAGGGATGCTTTCCACCCAAGCGGCAATAGCGATTGAAAATTCAAATCTATATTCTCGCTTAAATGAACAAAAAGAAAACATTGAACGAATTAAACAAATCGTTGAACAAAAAAATGAGGACATCACAGATAGTATTAAATATGCTCAACGTATTCAGCAAACACATTTATCGGATTTATTAATACTGAATCAACACTTCCGAGAATCATTTGTCTTATTCAAACCTCGGGACATCGTTTCGGGTGATTTTTATTGGTGGCGGTTGCATGATGATAGACTCATTTTAGCTTGTGCGGACTGTACCGGGCATGGCGTTCCGGGTGCGATTATGTCTATCATTGGGTCTAATTTTTTAGAGCAAATCGTTAATGAATATGACATGACTGATCCTGCTTCTATATTGATGACCTTAGACCAAAAGGTTCGCAATGCTTTACAGCAAAACGTTCAGGGTAGCACAACCAATGATGGCATGGACGTTGCATTAATCAGTTATGATTTTGAAAAGAAAATAGTAGATTTTTCAGGAGCTAATCGTCCTATATATTTATTAAGGGATGATGCTTGCTATGAATACCATCCCAATAAGATGTCTATCGGTGGAAATGAGAAATTCCGTTTAGAGAACATATTAACTAATCAAACCATTCAGTTACAAGAAGGTGATTTATTGTACCTGTTTTCGGATGGTATAACGGATCAGTTTGGTGGTTCATCGGTGCCTGCTCGTAAATTTTCCGCAAAAAGATTAAAAGAAACCCTCTTTCAAGTGAAAGACTTACCATTATCGGATCAACGCGCGCTCATTGACGTATTATTAGAAGAATGGCGTGGTAATACCGAACAAACGGATGACATGCTATTAATTGGATTGCGCATTTGAGGGTAAAAGCGTAAATAAGTCTAAAGCATTTTGGTGGGTTAAATTTATCGTTTCTTGATAGTTTAAACCCAATGATTCGGCTACCTTTTGAGCCACATGGGATATAAATGCAGGTTCATTACGTTTTCCGCGATGTGGAATTGGAGCTAAATAGGGACAATCTGTTTCTAAAAGTATTTTCTTAGGATTAATTTGAGGCAGAACCGTTGCAACATCACATTTTTTATAGGTAGCTACTCCACCGATTCCTACATAAAAACCAACGTTTAAGATTCGATCCGTTTCCGCTTTTGTCCCGCCGAAACAATGGAAAACGCCTGTCAACGTGCCGTCTTGTGCTTCTTCGATAAGTTCAATAGTAGGTTCAAAAGATTCTCGGCAATGTAAGACGATCGGCAAGTGATATTTTTTTGCCCACAGGATATGTTGCTTCAGGCTCTCTTTCTGAATATCAAGCGTTGTTTTGTCCCAATGCAGGTCAAGTCCAGTTTCACCAATAGCAAGGTATTTATTGGTATGTAATAACGGTTCCATTTCTGATAAAACCTTCTCAAAGTCATTTTTGACGGAACAGGGATGCAAACCCATCATCGGAAAGCAAAACTTGGGTTCTTTTTCAGCCAAGCGGTGCATATCAGCGACCGATTTCATATCTATATTGGGTAATAGGATATAATCCAAATATTCCTTCGCACGTGTAAGGACGGCATCAAGGTCGTTACGAAACTCTTTTAGGTACAGATGAGCGTGGGTGTCTATAATTTTCATACAACAAAATTGCAACCTACTAAGCAAAAATCAAACCTTAACAGCCTTTTGAAGGGTTTGTAGAATTTCTTTGATAAGAGAAGGTCCTCTATAGATTAAACCCGTATAGATTTGAACTAACGTAGCACCGGATTGTATTTTCTCTATTGCATCTTGAGCGGAAAAAATTCCGCCAACACCAACAATCGGAATGCTACTATTTTCTTGGAGAAAAGCGACAACTTCATTGCTCCGCCTTAAAAGGGGTTTACCACTTAATCCGCCGTTGCCAATTTGTTGAATGGTTGCAGAGTCCGTTGATAAACCTGCTCTGGATAAGGTGGTATTGGTTGCTACGATGGCATCTATGTTATTTTTTTCGGCGACGGAAATCACATCTTGTAACTGAATTTCAGACAGGTCGGGTGCGATCTTTAACCAGATAGGTTTAGATACTTTTAATGCTTCGTTTGTATCTTGAATTTCGCCAAGCAAGTGATCCAATTCCGATTGATGCTGTAAATCACGCAGTCCCGGAGTATTGGGTGAAGAAACGTTGATTGTAAAATAATCACAAGCTTCTTGTAGTTTATGCATACATATTTGGTAATCTCGAAAAGCATCTTCGGCAGAAGTATCTTTATTTTTACCAATATTTGCTCCTATGATTAGTCCTTTGGGGCGTTTTTCTAAACGTTCAGCTATTAGGTCTGCACCATCATTATTAAATCCCATACGATTGATAAGGGCTTTATCTTTAACTAAACGGAATAAGCGAGGCTTGGGATTACCGATTTGTGGCTTTGGGGTAATCGTCCCAACTTCAATATGCCCGAAACCTAAATGATGCCACACAGGCAATAACAACGCATTTTTATCCAAGCCTGCCGCCAATCCTAATCGATTTGGAAACGTAAAACCAGCCGTTTGAATGGTACTCGGATAATCATACTTAGGAAAAATAATATTCTGTAATAGTGTATCTTGTACCAATTCCAAGAATCGAAATGTGAGTTGATGCGCTTTTTCTGCATCTAATACGAATAAAAATTGTTTTGTAAGTGCGTACATGACGGATGTAAATGAAAATAGCGTTCCCAATAATGAAAACGCTATTTTTTTATATTAATTTATGAATTAATGACCGATAGGGATATTGCCTAAGCCCGGTTGTTGTTGGGGCTGTGGTTTGGCTTGTTGCGGTTGCGGAGGGGCTACATCTTCTTCGGTTTCAACATCCATTTGAGGCATTTTACCTGAAATACGATTCATCAAATAAGGATCACCCGTTAATTGTTGCCATGTTTTAGCGAGCAATTCTGCTTTGGCTTTATCGTTACCTTCACCTAAGTAGTAAGTAACCAATTCGTTCCACGGATAGCCGGCAGTGCGTGCTAACTGTGGGATACTGCCCGGGTCAGATTCCGAAACGTATTGCATGATTTCCACCTGAATTTTGGTGTAATCGTCAGCAACTTGTTTGGTTAGGGCTTTATCTTTTATTTCGTCTTTAGACAGGAAAAATAGTGTAAACAAACTACGCACCGTTTGATCTTCTGTCGGAACTAAGTAACGGGTTGCCATATCGTACTTAATATCCTCGATACTATTTTTAAGTGCTTGTATGACAAGTTTTTTAGCTTTAGCTTGTTCGCCGGTTTCAGCATAAACGCGCGCATATTGCGTAAGGTAGTAGGGTTCAATTCGTACTACTTTATCAGGCGATCTTTTGGTGATGAAGTCAATCAGGTTTTTGGCACGGTTGCGGTACTCTTTGGCATCAGCTTGATACTTGGCTTTGAGGTCATCAGGCATTTTAGGATTCATGTTGATTCGTGTTTCCATCGTATCTGCCCCTTCGACATAATCTGCCGCAAGTCGCAAATAATTATATCGTAAATTACCAATCATCCGCTTGATGTCAGAACTATAAAATACATTTTCATCATCCAGACCCCTCAAACGATATACCTGCGTTTGAAGTTTGTACATTTTATCACGGTTGATTCGTTCGTCTCCCCTTGTACGTTGTGAACGCACCGGTATAACCCGATAAGCCATACCTTCTAACTGAAAATAGGGTAATAAACCAACATAGCTTTCGGTAGGGATGGTTACCGCAAAATAGAACGGTCGTTTCCAACCCTCCTTTGCGATATTTTTCAAAATATCTATGATAAGAATATCCTGTTTGCGGAGGTAATTATTTCCTTTCGATCCCCTGCCTTTGATCGTCCACCGCATAGGAGCTTCGATATTCGCCGAATCCTCCAATAGAACAACTTTATTGCGTAAAACTTCTTCTTTATTAACCGGCAGAATTTCCGTTTTAGATTCATCATAAGGTACCATACCGTTTTTATCACCCATATAGTCCTTTTCTTGATAGGAGATCGGAAGCGGTGCCGACTTATTACTTTGCATCTTAAGCTGATGAATATACCAGTCGGTATTCAAAAGACTTAAATTTACGATACGAACATCGGTTCTAACCCCCTCTACCTCTTGTAAATACCATAAGGGGAATGTATCATTATCACCATTGGTAAATAAGATAGCATTTTCCTCACAAGATTGGAGCATATTATAGGCGGCATCGGGTGCCATGTAATTCCCTGCTCTGCTATGACCTTTCCAGTTCGCCGCACCCATGATTCCCGGTACTAAAGCTAATGAAATCGTACCCGTAACGTATGGAGATGCACCCTTTAAGGCTTTAGACAAAAGCTCTGATAATGCTAACGTACCTAAGCCTACCCAAATACAAAACGTTTGGAATGAACCGGCATAGGAATAATCCCGTTCACGTGGTTGGGATGGCGTTTGGTTTAGGTATAAGATGATGGCTAATCCCGTGAAGAAAAACAATGCACCGATAACCGCCGTATCTTTTTTGTTCTTGGAATAATGCCAAGCCAAACCAATCAAACCTAAAATTAACGGCAGTCCGTAATAATGTGCTTTTGATGGATCATGTTTAATATAATCCGGCACGTAATCTTTAATGGGAACTAAACCGGATTCCCAGCCTTCAACGCGGTGCTGTTCATCGCCTTCTCTTCCTACGAAATTCCACATGAAGTAGCGAATATACATGTGGTTGAGTTGGTAGGCGAAGAAGAATTTGATATTATCTAAACCACTGGGTTCGTCATCGGAGGGGTCATTCGGGTCTGCACCTAAGTTACTTACGAAATTTTTGTAACTGAATGCCCCCTTACCGTCATAGTGTTCTTCGTTATGCATGCGCGGGAAGAAGCGTTTATCCCCCGGTCTATATTCGTATTCAGGGATGCGCTGATAGATAACATATCGGGTATTTAATTTTTGAGGTTCGATATTTTTATCCCAATCGGTTGCTTTTTGTTCACCTAAAAAGCGATAATATTTAGGGGCGCGTTCTTTGTCAGCATAGGCAATCGGTTGAGCATTATACATCGTACCATAAAGGATGGGCCAATCACCGTATTGCTCACGGTTCATGTATTGGAGGAAGTTCAGTAAGTTGCCCGGATTATTTTCATTAATTGGCGTATCGGCATTGGAGCGGATGTAAAGCATCGCATAGGAAGAAATACCGAGATATACCATTATCATCGAGATGATGGAGGTATTGAGCCAAATGAGATTCTTTTTGTAACTGTACCAAATACCGCCTATCAATAAACCTAAAAACAAAGCAGTAAAGAGTAGCGAACCCGTACCGAAAGGCATTCCTAAGCCTGTCGTAGCTCCGGTATCAAGATCATACGTTCCGATAAAGAATTTCTCGAAGGCTAAGGCAATCGAAAAAGTATATTTGATGACAAACGAGTTGAATATCCAAAGGATAAATACCGATGCACCCATTGTTGCGCCGAAACCTACCCATGAAAACTTGTATTTGCGGAAATAGTAGATCATCGCCAAGGCAGGTATTGCCAACAAGTTCAATAAGTGAACCCCCACTGATAAGCCCATAACATAGGCGATCAAAATAAGCCAACGCTGATTATCCGGCTCATCGGCACGGGCTTCCCATTTGAACATGAGCCATACGACAATAGCCGTAAAAAATGAACTGGAAGCGTAAACTTCAGCCTCTACGGCATTAAACCAGATGGAATCTGCAAAAGTGCAGGTTAGACCACCTACCGCACCGGCAAACATGATGGCTATCGTTTGAGAAGCGGATAGATTATCACCGTTTTGTGAAACAACCTTTCTACCTAAATAAGTAACAATCCAAGTTGTAAATAAAGCGGTAAACGCGCTGGCTACCACACTGAGCATATTAATCCAGAAGGCAACCTTTTCTACATTACCAAACGAAAATATGGCAAACAAACGACCCAACAACAAATACAGGGGTGCGCCGGGCGGGTGAGGTACTTCCAATTCATTGGAAACAGCGATAAACTCCCCGCAATCCCAAAAACTTCCCGTCGGGGAAACCGTTAGAAAATATACGATAAAAGCAATCAGAAAGACACTCCAACCCGTTAGGTTGTTGATCTTGTTGTAGTTCATTGAACGTTCGATTAGAGAGGGCGAAAATAGTTATAAACCGTTGAATCGTAGTCATAAATACCGGAATAGTTCCTTAAAAATCTTGACTTGGGAAATTAAAAGACTGTTTTCCGGCTTAGGAGATTAAAGTTGCCAATAAATCGCATACTTGAATGCCGTTACCGCATTGAAAATGTCCTTGCGGGCATTTATGATGACCATGTAACCCGCAAGGACGGCAGGACAATGGTTCAGTATTTTCAACAATATGAGAAACCTCTGCTAATGGTCCGAAACCAAATGCCGGTACAGTTGAACAAAAAACAGCAGTGGTCGGGGTATTAACAGCAGAAGCCAAGTGCATAGGTGCGCTGTCATTCGTGAAAATATGATGAGCATTGGCGATCAATGCGGCGGATTGCATGAGGGTAAGCTCGCCGCAAAAATTGAAGATACGTTTAGGGGTTCTGACTAAAGTTTGAGCAGACGCATGGTCTTTTTCACCTCCAATTAAACAAATGGTAAAACGATCTTGTAACTCATTAATTAGTTCTTTCCATTTTTCTATCGGTAAACGCTTCGTCGCCCAAAGGGAAGCCGGTGCGATGATAACATAAGGTTGAGGGATCGGATACGAAGCAACTTTCTCAAAATCTTGTGGAGACGGATATAAACGTGGGCGTTCAAATGAATCATTCGTTAAGTGAGTAATCAGTTGCAGGTAACGTTGAACTTCGTGAATCGGATGCAGGGTATTGGGAGGTGAAAAAGTATGTGGAATTACCTTATCATACGTCCATGCGAATGGGTTTTTATCATAGCCTACTTTCTCTTTGGCTTTCAAAAATGTCGTTATTAATCCTGAACTAAAAAACCGATGTAAATTTATAATGGCATCAAATTCATATTGACGTAGGGATGTAATTAAACGGTACAGCTCCTTGTATTTTGGCTTTTTCCGATCAAACAACCATAGGTGGTCTATTGCGGGGTGGTTAGCCGTAACGTTTTCAAAGCCTTTGCGAATCAAATAATGAACGTTAGCTTGCGGATAAAAGCGTTTCAATTTTTGAGGGACGCTCATGCCTAAGATCACATCTCCTAAGAAAGCAGGTTGCAGTACCAGAAATCGCATGAATAAACCTTACTTTGATTTAGCGTTGGTAGGTATTTTGTAGTCAAAAAGCGGACTGTTTGCCTGAGCGTTGACCTTAAAATTACTGAAATAAGACTTTTCCACTAACGAATCGGTACGCTCTTTATTGGTATAGGTAATTTCTGTGATGCTTTCGGGGAATTCTACACCGTGTAGAGCAGTCATCTTTCCGTAATAGGTTTTTTTGAAGGGCTTTCCGTCATGTCCGATATAGGAGGCAAAAACAATCTTATTATTAAAATGCGCTAATTTGATTTCACTAACAGCTGACGTTTTCATGCGTGGCGGTAACCAATTAGAAATATTATGTCCGCGTTCAAAGACGGTATTCCGTAACGTAAAACCCTGATCTCGCAAAGCTAAATCTCCTTGCCGATAGGTCATAAAACAGTGAAAATAACTACTCTGTGTTCCCATATAAGCATCTTGGATCGTTCGGAGGGTGTTATCTTGCGGGGTGTATATGCGTACATTGCCTTGCTTGTCGGAAAGTTGGTAATATCCCAAAGGTGGTTTGTAATGGGTAATCATATCACCATTGGCTTTATAACAGATTTCCGCATCATACGTATATAGTTTTGATTTAATCAGTTTTTTGACCTTCAAATCTACGCTGATTCGGGTAATGAATCCTGCTTGGGGGGGCATCATCATTCTTTGAAGCAGGATAGCCCCCAATACGATAAAAAACTTCAACATCTATCTGGTTAGCGTGATCTCTCCGCGATAAAATTTATCACCGATTTTTAAGAAGTAAAAATACGTTCCTTCGGGTTGTTTTTCACCGTTTTCCGTATTGCCGTCCCATGAATCACCTTTTTCTCCTTCAAATACACGAATACCCCAGCGAGTAGTAATATGAAAACTAAAAGGCTCATTCCCATTATGGATTGGATACCAAGTATCGTTAATGCCGTCATTATTGGGAGTGAAAACGTTGGGGAAAACAAAATCACTGCCTTCCACCAAGACGCTACCCTGATCGAGTGTATGCGTACAACCCATTGAATCCGTAATGGTCAAATGAATGACGAATTCGCCTTCTGTTTTATAGATGTGAGAAGGATTTTTTGCGGTTGAAGTATATCCGTCCCCAAAATCCCAAAGTCGGCTTACAACGCGGGTAGATGAGTCAAAACAAAGGATTCCTGCATCCGGTAATTGTAACACAGCCGGCAGTTGCGGGAACGTGCTGAATTTTGCCAAACCCTGATCTGCCACACGAATCCGATAGGACAATGTAGCCGAATCTATACATCCGTGAATGCTTCTTGTCTTTAATTTAACGCGATACAAGCCGGGTTTTGAGTAGGTATGCGTGGGGTGGTGTTCATTAGAAAACGCGGAACTATCGCCGAAATCCCATACCCAACTACCGGAAGAGGGGTTCGCATCTGTAAATTGAACGGTGTAAATATCGCAACCTTTACCGATCGATGTCTCAATTTTGGGTGTCGGTTTCGGATGAACGATTACTTGTGCGGTGGCTGTGTCTTTTTCTCCGAAATCCTGATCCGTGATGACGATGGTATAGGTGGTGGTTTCTTTGGGACTAACGACAATCGAGCCTCCGTTATCCTGAATGATTCCTGTTCTCGGTTGCCAGAAGTAGATGACATTACCGTTAGTTGCACGCGCTTCTAATCGGGTGTTTGAACCGGAACAAATGGTAGCGGGATTGGGTATAACTTCCACTTCGGGTTTGGTGATGACGCGGATAAAAATTTCATCTGTAGCCATGCAGTTTCCGCGTTTAACGGTCATGGTATAGCGCGTATCTTCTGTCGGAGATGCAACGGGATTCAATACATTTGCGCGATTCAACCCCGTTGTCGGCGACCATTCTACCGAATATTCTTTGGGGTTACCTTGTACTGATGCAGGAATAACTACCGAACCGCCTTTACGTATGGTTTGATTATTAAAGAATACCGTCGTAGTATCAGCGTCAATAACCAATAGTGGTAAGACCGTTACCCGCGCAGTATCCGTTATTTGAGCTGTACAGTTCGGCGTGGAAACACGTAAAGTATAGGTCGTTGTTTGGGACGGAGACGCGTCGGGTTCTAACGCTGTTGGATCAGATAAACCTTCGATGGGAGACCATTGGTAAGTGTAGGGTTCAAAACCTGTTCCTACGACTGCATTGAGTTTAACCGTTTGTCCTAAACACATGTCGTAATTTCGTCTGACGGAAAGGGTAGGGGCAGGTTTGACGAAAACCGTTACCGAATCGGCAAGGCTTTGACAACCATCCTTTACCGCTACGACAAAATAGGTCGTAGTATGTTTGGGCGAAGCGGAAGGCTGTTTAATTCTTGCATTGTTTAAGCCCGTTGCAGGCGACCACCGATATACGACTCCTGTATCTTGAGCGGTTAAAGGTTCTCCAATTAAAGTACTTCCATTGGGGCATATATTTTCGTCAGCACCCGCGTTCACCGTCGGTGAGGGTAAACGACGAACTACCGTTTGGATTGTTCGAACATTCACACAATTTGACGGTATAGTCATTACGGATAACGTATATGTCGTGGTAAACTGCGGAGAGGCAATGGGTTCTCTTAAAGTAGGATCATTTAATCCAAAGGCTGGAAACCATTGATAAGTTAATCGGTCTTGATCTGTTTTAGGAACAAAATTAATTTTTGGTTGAAGCCGAACCCCCGGCGCATTTTGACAGATTAGGTATTCCGCTTGAATCGTACCTTCGGCAGGCAAACCTACTTCAACAGATACAAAAGCCGGAGGTGTAACACAGCCTTTCTCATCTGTAATTGTAAGGGTATAGGTGGTCGTTTTATTCGGGGTGGCTATTGGTCTGGAAGGGCTAGTTAAGTCCAAATCAGTAGTTGGTTGCCAACGATATGTGTAATTCCCTGACCCGTTACCGACGTTGGGTTCTAAAAATACGCCATTATCTCCAACACATCTAAATACTATCGGGTCATTGAACGAAACATTCGGTTTAGGATTAACATTTACCCGAAGGATATGTTGGTTGCTAACACATCCGTTACAAACTGTCGTTAGGGTATAGGTCGTGGAAACACTTGGATTAAATGTCGGATTAAGTAACAACGGATTATCCAAACCGGTAGCCGGCGTCCAAGTATAGAAACAGCCATTGGTTTGGTCAATCGTGCCGGCGGGTTTTACAGGCACACCCGAGCATGTTTCCAAAACGGAAGGCATGAATACGCTGGGTTTGGGTAAAACGTTAACGGTAACGGTATCGGAAGCTAATTGTCCGCAACGATCTAAGACCGATAATACATAGTTGGCATTACGAGTTGGGCTTACTTCTAAAGTCTTACTTGATCCTACGACATTACCGTTATCATCTTTCCATTCGATCACGTCAATACCTTTTCCGCCAACAATTTTGGAACGTAAGGTAATAGATGCACCCTGACATATGACCGTATCCTGTAATCCTTTTACCAAAAGTTTTGGGGCAACAATGAAATAAAATGTTGTATCTATAACCGAACAACCATCACTAACCACAATAGCAAGAGATACATCTGTGGTAGGCTTTTCGGTAATTATATTGGTTGTCTTGTCATTGTTCCAATAGTAAGTATAATTTCCTCTTCCGCCTGTTACATTTACTTCCAAACGAATTTCATCCCCCGGACAGAGGGTATCCCGATGCGATAAATTGATCGTTGACCATTCTATCGGAGATTCGGTTGTTACTTGGATCGTATCTTTCCCAGTAAAACACGAATCCCGAACGGTATATTCATACGATACATTACTTCTTACCGGCAATCGGGTGCTGTACGTCGCCGTTACGGCTAAAACTTGGTTGGTATTTAGATTACGCCATTGGTGAACAAATTTACCTGAACCAATCGCATTGGGATTCAACGTGAAATTTTGATCTGCACAAACGGTCATATCGGGCAAGCGCGCAAATTGTAACAGCGGATTGACTTTCAGTTCTATTCGTTTGGTTAAGGTACGTTTACAGGCTTGCCGTTCTTCAACATGAAGTACAATGATCGTATCTTTATTGAAATTCGTAAATGACAAGTCGGGATCATTTGAAATAATGTCCCCTGCTAAATTACGCCATTCGATGCGGTAGGGCGGTCGTCCGCCCGTTATCAAGTTTTGTAGGATAAAATTCGACCCGCTACAAATACTACTGTCCTTTGCCCCGATGCGGAAAGGTGTAGTCGGATCATTATAGAAATATTCGATTTTGAGGCTATCACGGGCGGTAGGTGCATTGCAAACGGTATCGGTAACGTCAACATAAATGGTTGTATCGCTGTTGATGGTGAGATCAAATTCTCGTAAAGTGCTAATCACGTTTCCTTTACGATCTCGCCATACAAACCGATACATATCTTTTACTCCATTATTGATAGAGGCGGAAACGGTAATAACAGTATCAGGACGATCATGGCAGATGAGGCTGAGTTTCGGTGAAACGGTTAGCATTGTATCCAAATCCATGATGACAATTGTATCCCGTACCGGTCTGCATAAAAAAGGAGGGGCAAAGGTTACAATGATTGTTTCATCGCCTTCAAAGAATCTATCAAAAGCCACCTTAATATTCACATAAGTTACAGTATCACCTACTGCAAAATCTACAAAGTCAGGCGTTACGGTGTAGTCAATATCCTTAGTTGCCGTTCCAGTAAAGGTTAAAGGGACTGTTAGAGGCATACTGGCATCTTGGCGCGTAAATCTGAATTTAATGTTATCTTCGCACGATTCAAAGGTTGTTACTTTGTTTGTACCCGGAATGTTCAATCCGCCTTCTGCCTTTACCCCTGCTTTGGCTGAAAAACTACCTCCTTCCAAAAACACACCGGAATCCCATTTACCGTCGTAGACATCGCCTATCGCTAACTTAAACCGATAGGTTACACAGGGGGTTACCGTTGCTTCAGCGGTTAGTACAGTGGTAAATCCGTCATATTCAATATTAAAAGGACCTTGGTTTCCGGGCTGGACACAATCACCGGGACATTGATTAGAGATAAAGTATTGGGTATTACGATATTGATTAACTGAATTGATGGCTACGGGTTGATTTGTACCGGGAATGAGGGCAATGTTGGTAAATTGGGGATATTGCGTACCGCCTCTGATGAAAAAGCCGAAAACGTCATTATAGGTAGAATCCACATACTCTTGATATTCTTCCGAAGCGAATATGTATCGAAAACTTACTTTATCGGAATAGGGAATGAAATCAAATTCGATCACTGCGGCATCTCGTATTTCCGCTATTCGGTTGATGGCTCGGTATAAGTCGGGGTCGGAAGCATTAAAGTCAATTTGCTCATTAGCTCCGGGTGCCGGGGCGCGTACTTTGTCAGGATTGGTATTCGGACCCGGTACATCACGCATCACGCCGGTTGAGAGAATGATGCCTTTCTTAAAGAAATCAGGTGGATCATTACCATCGGAAGCGAATCTGCCGAATTGGCATTGGTCTCTTCGACCCAAGATCATTCGTCCCGAATATCGAATATTACTAACATCCACGCCTTCTCCGATAAATACATTACGGATCAACTGTTCGGGCGTAAGGTCGGCATCAACATTGACCTGCCCAAATAGGGAATGAGTATAAAACGCAAGGAGTGGTAGTAAGCACCAAAATATTCGACGAACCGGCATAGTATTATTACGATGTTAAGAATGACAGGATATAAGCAAAGCCTATGAGTCCATTCTAACAGTAAAAATACTACTTACTTGAATAAACCGTACAATTCACCGCTTACTTTGTTCAAAATAGTGCCTAAATGTTCGGGATTGTTTTTGAAATCCAAATCATCCACACAGACTTCTAATTTTTTGCCGAGTTTATAGTTCGCAAACCATTCATCGTAGCGTTCGTTCAGTTTTCGTAAGTAGTCAATCCGAATGGAATCCTCGTAGTCCCTCCCTCGGGAAGCGATTTGATCTACCAATGTAGATACGGATGCTTTTAGATAAATAACCAGATCGGGCGGAGTGATGAGCTGTTGGACAGTATCGAATAAGGTTTTATAGGTATGATAGTCCCGTTGCGTCATCATCCCCATCGCTAAGAGGTTAGGGGAAAATATCTCGGCATCTTCATAGATGGTGCGGTCTTGAATCACATTACTTTCGGATGAGCGCAAAGGGATCGCTTGCTTGAGCCGATTATTCAAGAAATGAATCTGCATGTTAAAAGACCACCGCTGCATATCGGCATAAAAATCCACGATATACGGATTGTCTTCTTCTTCATATTCGACCTCAAACCCTAATTCTTTACTTAATAATCCGGCTAAGGTTGTCTTACCCGAGCCGATATTTCCCGCCAAAGCGATAATCATGGTACTAAACTGTTAATAAGTGCGGATGCGTTGATGATTATTCCGTGCAAGTTCAGTTTTATTTTTAAGAAGTGAGACACCCAATCGTTAAATGTCCAGACCTTTTTTCCCCAAAAATGATCCTATGCCTGCCCACCCGTATGCACCATTCTGCATAACGACACCTGCATTATCAGGGGAAACCCCGCCTAATGCGAAAACAGGAATAGAAACCGTATCACAAACCATTTTTAAGTATTCCAAACCAAGCGATTGTACAGCATATTTTTTGGGGGTAATCGGTAAAAATATCGGACTCAACAAAACATAATCATACTCGTCCGCTTGTGCTTGTAATGTTTCTTTCAAGGAATGACAAGATTTTCCAATAATCTTGCCTTCGTTTTTATAGGAACTAATGTCGGTCTTTAGGTCAGATTTTTGGTGATAACCGATGATTGGTAGATCGTTTATTAAATGATTGGTATTAAGTAGGACAAGCAGGGAGGGATTATGGTCAATTATTTGTATCATAATATTTCTTAATTGATCGCCAGATAACATGGGTTCTCGAATCAGGATGGCTTCAGCCCCCAAACCAACTGCTTTGAGTATCCAAGTCTTCCAATCTTCAAAATCGTGGTAAGCCTTTCCTTCCGAAATGGCAATCGTTCTGAATGATAATTTCATACAGCGTATTAATAAGGTAAAAATTACGTGCGTGGAAATATTTTTTCAAGAAATGATTTAGTGAATACTGATTTTATTTATCTTTGCGATAATAAATTCGTCTCTCTAATCTATTTAGCGTCCAATGAAAGTTCTAAAAATCGTCCTTATTGTTGTAGGTGCGCTCATTGCTTTACCTTTGATTATCGCCCTATTTTTGAACAAAGATTTTTTTTGTGAGCGTGAAGTTACGATCAATCAAGACAAAAATAAAGTCTTTGAGTACATTAAGTTTCTTAAAAATCAAGACCAATACAGCTATTGGGCTTCCCTTGATCCGAACATGAAAAAGGAATATCGAGGCACAGACGGTACGGTTGGTTTCGTTTCTGCTTGGGAAAGTCCGCATGAAAATGTAGGTAAAGGAGAACAGGAGATCAAAAAAATAACAGAAGGCTCGCGTGTGGACTATGAACTTCGATTCATTGAACCTTATGAGGATACCAACCAAGCATACATGACCACTGAAAGTGTAGGTAACGGTCAAACCAAAGTCAAATGGGGCATTGTAGGTCGGATGGATTATCCGATGAATTTAATGACGCTTTTCATGGATATGGAAGCGATGGTCGGCAAAGATTTGGAAATCGGCTTGAAAAACCTCAAAAAGAAAATGGAGCAGCCTCCGCAGTCTTAAAGGGATTATTGAAAAAGACAATTCTTGAAGTGATCCCGAAAACTTAGGCTATTACTTCAGAGATTTATCTTTAATTTTATTAAACCATTTTTTTATATATTATTACTCAACTGAAATGAAAATTCTAAAAATCGTCCTTATCGTGGTAGGCGTACTGATTGGCTTACCATTGATTATTGCACTTTTCCTTCCGAAAGACTACGCTGTGCAACGCGAAGTTACGATCAATCAAGACAAAAATAAAGTCTTTGAGTACATCAAATTCTTAAAGAATCAAGAACAATACAGTCATTGGGCTTCCCTTGACCCTAACATGAAAAAGGAATTTCGGGGTACCGATGCTACGGTTGGCTTTGTTTCTGCATGGGAAAGTCAAATAGAAGATGTCGGTAAAGGGGAACAAGAGATCAAGAAAATAACTGAAGGTTCGCGTGTGGACTATGAATTGCGTTTTATTGAACCGTTTGAAGCTACGGAACAGGCTTATATGACCACAGAATCAGTTGGATCAGGGCAAACGAAAGTAGTATGGGGATTTAATGGTCATATATCATATCCAATGAATATAATGATGTTGGCTTATGATTTCGAGCAATTGATTGGAAAAGACTTGGAAACCGGCTTGAAAAACCTCAAGAAAAAAATGGAACATCAAGAGCAATCTTGAGGCACAACATTCATCAAAAAATAATTGAGGAAGCACCAACTTTCTCAATTATTCTTTTCTTCCTGCCGTAAAATTACGCAACTTTGTAGTTAGGTCTATCGTAAGAACGATTGCTAAACTACATTTTAACTGTCTTAATTCAATATGATGCGTTATTTTACAGTATTCCTTTTGGGTTTCATCTTATCGGTTTACTCAACCCAAGCCCAGAGCGACCATCCCTATTATCATGCCGTTTATCGGGCAACTACGACTGACGGATTCAATTTCTCCGAAGAAATTACGCCATTAGTACAACACGTATCCGCTATTTCCATGCTCCGTATGTCCAATGGTACAACGTTGATGTATGGGATGCGCTATGCTTCGGTTACTGATAATGGGACACTTTCGGTAGCAACGAGTACCGATGGTCGTAATTTTTCTGCTTTTCAACCGATCACGATACCCAACACCCCTGCCAAAATGATTGGTGAACCCTGCCCGGTTATTCATACGGACGGACGCATCAGATTGTATTATAATGATATGGAATTCGGCACGCTATATGAAATGTACAGTGCTATTTCCACGGATGGGATCAACTTTACCCATGAAAATGGCGCACGTTTACTCCGAAACAACCAACCAATGACCCAACCGGATATCATTCGTATTGGTAATGTTTGGAATGCTTATTTCACTGTTCCGGGAACAGATAATCTACCACGATTGGTTCGTGCAACTTCTAATGACGGTATCAGTTTCTCATGGGATAGTAATTTCTTTTCCATGTTAGGGGCGCAATCGTCCACCATTCGTGCGAATAACCTGCTATTTCGCACGTATTACGTGAAAGATAAAGACATTTTAAGTACCAATACTTCCGATGGTCGTGGACTGAATGTGGAAAGTGGTAAACGCTTACAAAATGCCATGCACCCATCTGTTTTGCAGAATGGAAATGTTACCATCATGTATTTCATTCGTCCCGAAAGCCCTAATGCACCGCCTTTAGGTGAGCGGGAAGAATGGCGATTCAACCGTTTGGTGATCGGAAAAAATCCGAATGTTGATCCCAACATTATCAATCCCGCAACGCCTGATGTGATTCGTATGGATGACGGTACGAATCGTATGTTTTATGCCGCGGGCAGACCCGGTCAATCCCAGATTCGGGTTGCTATTTCGGGAGACGGGATCACTTGGCAATATGCTTCTGTGGCATTACGTGGCAGTGCCAATCCTTCGGACCGAACATATAATGTTACTGCTCCCTCTGTTATTCAGCTTCCCGACGGACGTTGGCGGATGTATTACAATGCTTACCCCGAAGTTCGACTTAATCAACGCGCACAATCCCACGTAAGGAGTGCTATTTCCAATGACGGTATTAACTTTGTTCCCGAAGCTAATGCGCGTATGGAAATTTACCCAAATGACATTCAGGGCAACTTTGCTTACATCGGTTCGATGACTGTTTATGCCTTACCAAATGGTACTTACGGTGCATTAATCAATGCAAACCCGACGGGCGACAATACGACCCCTGATTTATATTTTGCATCATCAATAGATGGTTTGGTTTGGGGGAATTACAAGAAGTTATATACTGATCTTCTTTCCCCTGAAGTGGTACGTCGTGGTAATACTTTCATCTTGTACGCCAATTATTTAAGTGATTTTACTACTCGCTTGGAATCAACGGATGGCACAACTTGGACGGGAACGCCTGCACCCATGATGATTCGTAATTCTGACAATTCGCCTGCAACTTTGGTAGAAGACCCATGTGTCATTTTTAATAGGGATAATCGTCCAATGATGTATGGAACAGTTAAAGGAGAAACGGCGGATCATATCGCTTATTATGAGCAAATCGTCCAACCCAACGGTAATAACAACGGTGGTAACAATAATCCTAATTGTAACATAAGCGCAACGGCTACTACTCGTTTAGCTACTTCAACGTTGGCTTCGGATGGACAGATTACCATAATTCCTACTGGAGGAACTGCCCCTTACACCTATTTGATGGATAATCGCCAACCGCAAAATACGAATACTTTTACAAATCTTGAACCCCGCACCTATGCTATTTTGGTTAAAGATGCCAATCAATGTCAAACGACGGTTAATGTGCAGGTAAATGCGTTCAATACCGGCGGAAATACGAATACCGAACGGTGGTTTGCTAAAAAATATGCTATTGGCGTTAAAGCCGGTACGGAAACTTCAGGGCAGGGGTCGCTGATTATGCCTAATGTGATCCGATTAGCTAATAATACGTATCGGATGTACTTTAATGCGGGTTCACCGGGTAATTCGCAAATCAGATGGTCCGTTTCGACTGATGGATTGCGTTGGAGTAATTCCGGCATTGCATTACAAGGAAACAGTAGTCCGAATGATAGAGAATACATCATTGGTGGGGCAAGTGTGGTTCAGTTAACGGACGGACGTTTTCGTATGTATTACCGTGCTACCGGACAATTCGGGCAAGGACAGATGCCTCAATATCATATTCGTTCCGCTATTTCTTCGGACGGACAAACCTTCGCGCGTGAACAAGGTATTCGGGTTGATATTACGCCTTTTGCTACCAATTCCATGTTCAAATTAGTAGGGCATAGCAGTATCTTCTTTTTACCGGAAAGCCAAACCTACGCGGCTGTAATGTCTGTTAATATCAACAATGATAATGGAGCATCTGATTTATACTTAGGTTTCTCGCCTGACGGTTTAACGTGGAGTAATTTCCGATTGTTATTTACCGATGCACACGATCCGGTAGTAGTTCGTAAAGATGGTCAATTTATCTTATACGCCATGTATTTGAAAAACTATACTTTCAAGGCAACTTCGTCTGATGGTATCTCTTGGCCCAGAACGATGGAACGGGTGTTCGCTTATGATTTAGAAGGTAAAGATGCTCCTTTGATCGGGGATGTCGGTGGAGTCGTAACCCGTAATAATCAACTCTTATTATATGGTAATTATTTTTCGGGCTTAGAACCGTTTGAAGACCATATCGTTGTATATGAGCAACAAACCAACGAGCAAGTCTGTACGCGTCAACCGATCAATTTGAGTTTAGCCGCAACGCCAGCCTCCTGTTTGCCCTGTATTAATGGGGTGATTCGTGCTACCGCTACCAATGGTCAAGCACCATATCAATATGCTATCGAAGGACAACCCACTCAAGTATCAAATGGTGTTTTTGGAAATCTGCGTCCGGGTGAATATACCGTAAATGTAAAAGATGGTCGCGGGTGTACGGCAACAGCGAAAATTAAAGTTGAAGCCGTGAGTCAGCCGTCAAATCCTACGTGTTTACGTCCGGCAGATGTTTATATGGAAAATATTACGTCCAATTCGGCACAAATCTATTGGGTACAAGTAAGCGGGGCTACTGCCTATTCGGTAGGGCATCGGAAACGTGATCCGAATGCTTCTTTTACCTACTTTAATACGCCTGCCAATCAAACCAATACATTCTTAAATGGATTAGAACCCAATACCGTTTACGAAGTGGTGGTACATACCGTTTGTGCAAATAACGTCAAGTCGGAAGGAACACCTGTAAAAAACTTCACTACCTTACCCGGACAAGCTAATTCTTGTGCGCCTACCTTAAATGTATTTTTAGCCCCGACCGTTAATACAATGACGGTTACTTGGAATATCATGCCTTCCGCGCAAGCGTATCAAGTAATTATCGGTGAGGATGGTTCGTCGCAGATGCAAGAACTAATCGTTCAAGCACCCCGAAATTACGTAAGGGTAACGGGCTTAAAAGCGAATACCTTATATAGAGCATCGGTTCGAGTACGTTGTATGGATCAAGCAGTTTCTACGGAACGATTTGCTTCGGCAAAAACCTTGGCGGCGAGAACGGAAACAGCCCTTGAAACTGAAAGTTCGTTTTTGATTTATCCCAATCCGGCACAAGATTATTGTTATGTCCAAGCAAGCGAAGCAAAGGAAGCTGAAGTTTTCAACCTTGCAGGACAATCAGTTGCGCGTTATGAGTTAAACGGATCAGAAGAAAGTCAAGAATTAAACATAAGTACATTGCCAGGTGGTATCTATATTTTACGACTTACGACCATAACGGGAGCGGTATATAATCACAAGCTGATTATTCGACGAGACTAATTTGTTCTTAAGTTAAGGGCTAACAGTTTACATTGTTAGCCCTTTTTCTGTGAATAATGTACTAAATGCTGAAAAAAAGTTAGACAAATGAATAGAAATTGTTTGTAAATATTTTTTTT